>Ga0210110_1000051_pt1 | contig 44777 bp, 46 predicted proteins | sample China_Galinas_PW_2_FD_184865 | JGI IMG/M metagenome (GOLD analysis project Ga0210110, IMG submission 184865) | Wetland microbial communities from San Francisco Bay, California, USA, that impact long-term carbon sequestration - China_Galinas_PWB_D1... | ecosystem: Environmental > Aquatic > Marine... | reverse complement strand
AGCTCCTTCAGCCGCCGGTGAACCAGGGCGCCCGCCGCCAGGAAGGCAAGGGCGAACATCAGGCCAAAGGTCTGAAGGGTCAGCGGGCCGAGGTTGATTTCGGGATACATGCGACGACGCTAGATGGTCGATTAGTCGCCGAGCAGCGTAGCCAGCAGCGCCTTCTGGGTATGCAGGCGGTTCTCTGCCTGGTCCCAGACGGCGGAGCGCGTCCCGTAGAGCACCTCCGCGGTGATCTCCTCCCCCGGATGGGCCGGGAGGCAGTGAAGCACCACGGCGCTGTCCTTTGCCGCCCCCAGCAGGTCGGCGTCGACGCGGAACGGGGCCAGGTCGGCGCGCCGCCTCTCGGCCTCCTCCTCATCGCCCATGCTGACCCAGACATCGGTGTAGACGGCGTCGGCACCGGAGACCGCGATGCGTGGATCGTCGGTCAGCTTGACGCCATGGCCCTCCTCCAGCTGGTAGCCGGCCGGTGCGGCGACCACGACCTCAACGCCGGCGAGCTCGCCGGCGATCGCCAGCGAGCGGGCAACGTTGTTGCCGTCGCCGACGTAGGCGAGGCGGAGGCCGTTGAGGTCGCCGAAGCGCTCCCGCATGGTGAGCAGGTCGGCAAGCGCCTGGCAGGGATGGTGAAGTGGGGTGAGAGCGTTGATGACCGGCACGTCGGCAGCCGCGGCGAGCTCGCCGACCGCCTCGTGGGAGCCGGAGCGGATCACGATCGCGTCGACATATCGCGACAGCACCTGTGCCGTGTCGGCGATCGACTCGCCACGGGAGAGCTGAAGTTCGTCGCCGCGCAGGACGATCGGCGTTGCCCCCAGCTCGGCAACCCCTACCTCGAAGGAAATCCGGGTCCGCGTCGAGGGCTTTTCGAAGAAGAGCGCGATGCTGCGACCCGCCAGCTCATTGGCTCCGGCTCCGTCCCGCCGTCCCGCTTTCAACTCCAGGGCCCGGTCGAGCAGCTTGTTCTGCTCGAATGCTCCGAACTCATCGCCTCTGACGAAATCGATCTTCAAGGCCGAGATACTAGGAGGGTGGAGATCAAGGCGATCGGCTGGAACCTGTTCCATGGGCGCGATTTCCCACCCGACCCGGCTCTTTTCACCTGGCGATCGCGACTGCTGCGGACCGCCGAGCGCAACGAGACTCACGTGCAGGTCAACCGCGACCTGCTGGCCGAGTTCGCGTCCGTGCTGGCCGAGGCGAGCTGGGACGTAGCCCTCCTTCAGGAGTGCCCGCCGCGCTTCGCCGAGCCGCTGGCGCGGGCCTGTGGTGCCGAGGGGCACCGGGTGCTCACCTCCCGCAACTCGCTGGGAGCGCTTCGCGACTTCGCGGCCAGGCTCAATCCCGACCTGATCGCCTCAGGTGAGGGCGGATCAAATCTCACCCTCGTCCGCCCTGATGGAAGCCTGAACGGCATTGCGGAGCGGCACGAGATGGCAATTCACGTGGGCCGGCCCGAGCGGCGGGCAATGGCTCTCACCCGCACCGGCTCGGGGATATGCGTCGCCAACCTCCACGCCACGAACGACCGTCCCGAACTGGCCACCGAAGACGTCCTGCAAGCGGCCGCAGCCGCCGTGGAATGGGCGGGCGAACGGCCGCTGCTGTTCGGCGGCGACCTCAACCTGCGGCCGGCCGAGAGCCCCGCAGCGTTCGAGGAGCTGGCGAGCGGCTTCGGCCTTGCGGGTCCCACGGCGCCGGGAGCCATCGACCACCTGCTGGTCCGTGGCCTGGAGACCGTCGCAGCGCCCGGGCCCTGGCCCCCCGAGCACCGCGAGATCTCCTGCGATGGCCTCGCGCTGCGCCTTTCCGACCACGCACCCGTCGAGGGGACGTTCTCCGCGCCCCCGGCGGGCCCTCAGCGGGAGGAGTAGAAGACGCTGACCCCGGGAATGAGATAGTCACCACAGAGCCTGCACCTGTGCCACCCGCAAATGCAGGAACCCGCACACATCATTCGCCCGCAGCGAGAAGGAGGCAACTGAGCATGGCAGCAAAAAAACAGTCATCCGGCAAAGCCACGAAAAAAACCAAATCTGGGGCACGGTCAAAAAAATCCGTCGCCAAAAAAAAGCCCGCTGCGAAAAAAGCCAAACCAAAAAAGAAGCCGTCCGCCAAAGGCGCCAGCAGTTCCGCCGGTCTCGACAAGAGCGTCGAGCAGTTCCGCGAGAGCCTTGAACGCAACGTGACGATGAGCCGCGACCGTCTTCAGGAGGTTGTCGACGACGCCGTGAAGCGCGGGCGGATGACCCGCAGCGACGCCGAAAAACTGCTCTCCGACCTCGTCAAACGCGGGCGGCGGCAGACCGACTCCCTGCTGAAGGAACTGGAACGACTGGTCAAGCAGGCCCGCAAAGAGGTCGGGGGACGATCGGAGCCGGTACGCAAACAGGCAACGCAGGCCGCACGGCGAGCCCGCAAAAAGCTGAAATAGGTGGCGCAGGCCACCGATGAGACACCGGCGACCCGCCCGCGTCGCGGCGAGTCGCTCGAGATCGAGATCGACTCCCTCGCCTTCGGCGGGCGTGGAGTGGCGCGAACCGACGGCTATGTCGTCTTCGTGTCCGGGGCGCTGCCCGGAGACCGCGTTCGGGCCGAGGTCACAAAGGCCAAGCGCCGCTTCGCGGAGGCGAGGACCGTCGAGCTCCTGCGGCCTGCCTCCGATCGAGTCCCCGACCGCTGCATGCACGGCGGTGAGCCCTGTCCGGGCGCTCCCTGGCAGGGCCTCCCCTATGAGCGCCAGCTCGTCCACAAGCGCGAGCAGGTCGACGAGGCGTTACGGCGGATCGGAGGGCTCGACGGCTTCGAGATCGAGGAGACGGTGCCGGCGCTCGAAGAATGGCGGTACCGCAACAAGCTCGAGTACTCGTTCGGAGAGCGGGACGGCGAGCCGATCCTCGGCTTTCACGCCCGTGGCCGCTGGGACCTGATCGTCCCCGTGGAGGACTGCCTGCTCGCCTCCGAGCCCGGCAACGCCGCCCGCAACGACGTACTCGGTTGGGCGCGCGGCGAATCGATTTCCGCCTACGACCGGCGCGCGAGAACGGGCGTCCTGCGGAACCTGGTGGTTCGCGAAGGACGGCGCACCGAGCAACTACAGACGCGCCTCGTGACGGCGCCGGAGAAGTTTCCGAAGCCCCCGGTCGATCTCCACACGGTGATCGAGGGAGATTCGGGCGGCACCGACGGCCCGACCGGTGTGCTTGGCGAGGAGCGACTGCGGGAGGAGCTCTGCGGCTTGCGCCTCGAGATGTCACACGACGCGTTCTTCCAGACGAATACCGAGATGGCGGAGAGGCTCTATGCGGTTGCGGGCGAGTACGCAGGGCTGAACGGCGGCGAGCGCGTCTTCGACCTCTACTGCGGGATCGGCACCATCGGGCTGACGCTGGCGGCGAGCGCCGGCGAGGTTTGGGGGCTGGAGATCGTGCCCGGGGCGATTTCGGATGCGGAGCAGAACGCGGAGCGCAACGGGATCGCCAACGCACGCTTCAGGGCGGCGAACGCGCGCACCGGTATGCGGCCGCTGCTCGAGGAGGCGGGCAAGCCCGATGTCGTGGTGCTCGACCCGCCCCGCGCGGGCCTCTCACAGAAGATCGTGCGCCGCGTGCTCGAGTGCGAGGCGAAGCGGATCGTCTACGTCTCCTGTAACCCGACGACGCTGGCCCCCAACGCGGCACAGCTGGTGGAGGCCGGCTATAGGCTGCGGCGCGTGAGACCGGTGGACATGTTCCCCCAGACCCCGCACATCGAGTGCGTGGCGCTGCTCGAGAGAACAGCGTGAGTCGCGGATTCGGCGTTGCGGCGGGGCTCGACCCGGCGGTTGCGCGGCCGTTGGCGGCTCGCTGCGCCGAGCTCGGCTACACCTCGATGTGGTCCAACGACCATCCGGGCGCCAAGGGCCTGGAGACGCTCGCTGAGTTCGCCGCCGCCGCGCCCGAGGTCCACCTCGGCGTGGCGGTCATCGCGCTCGACCGAACCTCACCCGAGGAGATCGCGGCCGACGTAGAGCGCCTGGGCCTCGACCGGTCCCGGCTCTGGTTGGGCGTCGGCGCAGGCTTCTCAGAGCGGCCGCTGACCCGGATGCGCGAGTCGTTGCCGGAGCTGCGTGAGCGCCTTTCGGGCATCCGTCTCGTGCTTGCGGCGATGGGGCCGAAGATGTGCGAGCTCGCCGGTGCGGAGTTCGACGGCGTCTTCTTCAACTGGATGACACCCGAGTTCGCCGCCGAGGCGCGGCTCCGGGTGGAGGCCGGTGCCGGTCAGGCCAGCCGCCCGGCGCCGCCGGTCCTCGGCTACGTCCGCACTGCGGTGGGCTCGGATGCCGCCGAGCGCCTGGCCAAGGAGGAGTCCTTCTACAGGGATCTTCACGACGGCTACCGGAACCACTTCGCACGCCTCAACGAGCCCGAGGGCACGGTCGGCGTGGCCGCCGAGGACCGCGCCGCCGCCCAGCGACTCCTGGCCGCCTACACCGCCCTCGATACGGTCGTGGTCAGGGGCCTGGCAAGCGCCTCGGTCGAGGCAATGACCGCCCTGGCCAAAGCCGCCGCCCCCTGACGGGGCGCCCCTGGTTCGCCGACGGCCGCTTTCTGAGCAAGCCTGGGCGTCGCGTCCAGGCCGGCGGATGCAGGACCTACCGGTCCGTACCATTGTTGGTCTCGTGGGGAACCGGGCTCGAGAGCCTCGCCGTCGCCCCCGGTGGGCGATCGCTCTGCCCCTGATCGTCGCACTGGCGATCATCGGCATGGCTCCCGCACGCGGAGCCGCGGCGGGTTTCTGCAAGACGGGGCTGGTCCGCAACTACCTAAAGCCGCTGGAAGCGATGCCCTCGCTGCGCGAAGTGCCGGTCACGAGCAACCTGCCGTTTGGGCCATCGGGAGTCTTCCTCAGCGAAAGGGCGGTCGGCCCCATCGTCAGCGGCAGGAGCACGATCGGCTTCTCGCTGTCGTTCGGGTCCCGCATGTTGAAGCCCAGCCCGCGCCTGGACTGGACGGTCGTGGCGAGGCTGGTCCGGGTGGCCCGCCGCGAACGCGCCCGGCGGGTGCTCGCGAGGCGAATCGCGCATGTGGTTCGACTCCGCTCGCACGGCCATCGCCGCTTCTGGTTTCGACTCCCCGGCAAACCGTCCCTCTACCGCTTTGAAATCGAATTTCGCAACCGGGCGGGAAAGCGGATCGGCCGTTTTGGGAGATACCTCAGGGTCATGCGCCCGCGCCGTGACGCGCGGCTGACGCTGAAGGCGACCTCGTTTCAGCCGGGAGAGACCGTGTCGCCCCGCCTCGAGAACTTCGGGACCGAATCACTTCTCTACGGACTCGGGTACTCGATCGAGTCCTATGACGGGGCCACGTGGTCCAGGTCGGCGATCGATCGGCCCCGTCCGGTGCCGCTCATCGGCCTGAGAACGGGCCCCGGAGAGGCGGCCTCCTGCTGGGACTTCACGATCCCGCCCGACGCGCGGCCGGGTCTCCACAGGTTCGTCTGGTCCGGGCGGGCCTCACGAGAAACGATCCCCGGGCACAACGGCGGCCTCAAGCTCACAGCAGACTTCCAGGTTCTGCCGCCGGCCGGCTGAGGGTCAGTACGGCGGAAGGTCCTCGTACCACTCGCCGAGGGTCCTGAAGGCCTGCCAGAAACGACGCTTGGCGCTTTCCTCGTCGAGCGACTCGTCGATATCGGCTGTGAAGAGTGCATCCGCAGTCGGGGTGAACGCCTGAATCTCGCCCTCGCGCGGCTCGATAGGCCGGGCGAGAGGAACCTCGAGCTTGTTGAGGACCCGCAGCGCCGGTTCTCCCATCACGACGATTATCTTCGGCTGCACGATCGCCAGCTCGGTGAGCAGGCGCTGCACGCACTGCTCGGCGGCAAGGTCCGGCTCGGCGATCGGGCACTTGACGCAGAGCGTCCCGTAGACGACCAGCGGATCGATCCCCAAGCGCTTGAAGCTTTTCATCAGCGCGTTGCCCGAGCGCCCGTAGAAGGCGACGCCCTCTTCGATCTCCGCGACTCCCGGGGAGTGCTTGAGCATGAAGACGTCTGCCTGAGGGTGCCCGGAGCCGAGCACAGGCATCAGGTTGCCGCGCGGACAGTGCGGGCATTCCTGCAGCTCGTGGGTCAGCTGGTTGAGCTCGCGGATTGCTCGCTCGAGGTACTTCTCTCTGATCTCGTCGTCGGTTGCGGGCACGCTCGGCGATCTCTTTGACAGATCGGCCGCGGCTCCTTTCGCGTGGCGCAACTGCATCAGCTCTTGCTCGTCGAGCGTCCCCTCCGCGGTCGCCCGCCCCGCACCGGCTTTGCATCGGCGACGCTCCTCTTCGGAGCCTTCGGCCGGCCGGTCGTCTGCAGCAGCTTCAACGCCTGCACGTAGACGAGGTTCTTGTGCTTGCGCGTGATGTCGGCATCGCGCATCGCCTCGAGGAACTCCTCGGGCCCATCGAAGTCGTGGATCCGCACCCGCACGCTGCCCAGCCCCTGGGCGACGTGACTGTCCGAGCCGGCGCCGGGGACAAGCCGGTACTTGCGCGCGAAGCGCTCGGCCTCCTCGTTGAAGGCGGTCAGCGCGACCCGTGGGTTGAAGACCTCGAGCACGTCGATCTCCTCGACGATGTCGAGCAGGTGCTCGTAGTCGGGCACAGAGTGGAAGCGGTCAAAGGGGTGGGGCACATAGACCAGGCCCCCCTGGCGGCGGATGTCGGCAATCGTCTCCGCCATCGTCATGCCGCGGGGGATCTTCTCCTCCAGGAAGAGGCCGATCACCTCCCCCTGCTCGGCGGTCTTCACCTCCTCGCCGACGATCACCTTGATGTCGCCCATTTGCTCGGCGATCCGGCGCGCCTCGAGCGCACCGGAGATCTCGTTGTGATCGGTGATGGCAATCGCGCCGAGCCCCCGGTCGCGTGCCGTCTCCAGCAGGACCTCGACCGGAGTGGCGCAGTCAGGCGAGTGGTCGGTGTGCATGTGGAGGTCGACCTCGATCAGCGGGCGCTCGACGATGCGGCTGCGCACCTCGGGATTGCCCTCCGGATCGTGGCGCCGCTCCACAAGCCGCCGGTAGATCGCCTCCAACTCGGTCGCCACCTGCGCCCAGTCCCGGCTGTTCCCCGCCGGCTCGACCAGCTCGTACGGCCCGGGGAAGTAGCGCTCCAGCAGCTCTGCGGTTGCCGGGGTGGCGACGGTGCGTGCATCGAGCCGGCCGAAGAAGATCTCGACCAGCGGGCGGGCCACCTGGGTCGACAGCACCCGTTCCTGCGGTGCGTGGAACGTCGCGACGTTGAGCGACGTGGAATTGCGGAGCGCGGCCGAGGAAACGCTTGGCGCGAAGGGCTCGTGGACGTGGACGATGTCGAACGGCGTGGAGGCAAGCAGCCTCTTGACCTGATCGCCGGCGCCGGCGATGACCACCTGGTGGCCGCGCCGCTCGAGCTCCTCTGACACGCGCCGCACGTATTCGTTCGTCCCGTTGCCGACGCCCTGGGCGAAGGGCGTCACCTGGGCTATCGAAAGGGGCAGGGGCGACACAACGGCAGCATAAGAGCCCGCGCCCGCGGGCTCTCCGCTACGCCTCGGTCTTGGTCTCGGACGGGGGCGCCTTCGCGGCGCCCGCCACGGGGCTCTCGCCGCGCGCGTAGGTCGAGATGAACTCCTCGGTCTGCTCCCGCGCCTCGTCATCGGGGCGCTGCGTGTGCGGGGACTTCATCAGGTAGCTCGAGGGCCCGTCGAGCTGGCCGGTGATCCCGTTGTTGAGAGCAAGCTTGATGATCCGCACCGCGTCGATAACGACGCCGGCCGAGTTGGGCGAGTCCCAGACCTCGAGCTTCAGCTCGACGTTGAGCGGCACGTCGCCAAATGCTTTGCCCTCGAGCCGGATGTGGGCCCACTTGCGATCGGTCAGCCAGGCGACGTAGTCCGAGGGACCGACGTGGACGTCCTCATCGGGCAGCTCGTGGCCCATGATCGAGGTGACCGCGTTGGTCTTCGAGATCTTCTTCGAGTCGAGCCGCTCGCGCTCGAGCATGTTGTAGAAGTCCATGTTGCCGCCGACGTTGAGCTGGGAGGTTCGCTCCATCCGCACGCCACGGTCGTGGAAGAGGCGGGCCAGCTGGCGATGGACGATCGTCGCGCCCACCTGGGACTTGATGTCGTCGCCGATGATCGGCAGCCCGGCTTCTTCGAAGCGCTTGTCCCAGTAGTCCTCGCGGGCGATGAAGACCGGCAGGCAGTTGACGAAGCCGACACCGGCTTTCAGAGCCTGTTCGACGTACCACTTGGTCGCCTCCTCGGAGCCGACCGGCAGGTAGCAGACCAGCACGTCGGCCTTCGTCTCCTTGAGGATGCCGACGATGTCAGCGGTTTCTCCCGGTGCCTTGGTGATCTTCTCCTTCAAATACTTGCCCAGGCCGTCGTGGGTCATCCCCCGCTCCACCTTGACCCCGATCTCCGGCACCTCGGCGAACTTGATCGTGTCGTTCTGGCCTGACCACATCGCCTCAGAGAGGTCCTTGCCGACCTTCTCGGAGTCGATGTCGAAGGCGGCGACGAACTCGACGTCGCGTACGTGGTAGCCGCCGAGCTCGACGTGCATCAGCCCGGGAACCTGGTCGGCGGGGTCGGCGTCGCGGTAATAGTGAACGCCCTGGATGAAAGAGTTGGCGCAGTTGCCGACGCCGACTATCGCAACGCGAACCTTGTCGTCCGCACGGCTCGCACCGTTGCCGCCGCTTGCTCCGTTGGTCTCACTCATGAAGTTCGAAGTCCTCCTCGATCTGGCTAGGTGCTATCGACACCTCGGGCCTTGACTGGTTACAGCTCCGGCGGCCCGGCCGCCTCGCTTGAGAGCTCATTTCGGACATGCCATACGCGCTGGATCGCGGTCACGGTGGTCAGGGCCGCGATCGCATAGATCGCAGGGGCCAGAAGCTCGAAATTGCCGATTCCGGCACCCTTGGCGAAGACCAAGCCGATCGAAAGTACCACTACCCTGACCGGCCGCGTCGCCAAGCCGACCTTGCACTCCACTCCGAGCGCCTCTGCCCGCGCCCTCGTGTAGGAGACCATCAGAGAGCCAAGCACGGCGATCACGCACATCGCGGCGGCGAAGTCGTCGCCGGTCGCTGCAAAGTAGCCGGCGACCGCGGCCAGCACGATTCCCTCCTCGATCCGGTCCAGAGTCGAGTCGAGGAAGGCGCCGAACAGGGTGCCCTTTCCCGACATCCTCGAGTAGCGGCCGTCGAGTGTGTCCATCGTCGAGCCGACGATGAAGGCGATCCCCGCCAGGAAGAAAAGGCGCTGGGTGACCAGGCCGGCGGCAACCAGGTTGAGGACCAGGCCGACCATCGAAATCGCGTTCGGCGTGAGCCGCGACTCGATCAAGCGGTCGCGCGCGTACGCCCGAAGCTCCTGGCCGCTGCGAGCCTGCCGCCCGTTGCGGCGCCCGCCGGTTCTTGGAGGCGCAGACGAATCCATTACAAGACCTCGCGCTCCGCGCTCATCGGACAATCAGGCTATTCGATCTGCGGCAGGCCGGCTACGCCTCGGCCTCGCGGGGAGAGCCCACCCGCCAGGACCAGGCCTCCGGCCGAGCGCGAGCGAGCAACCGCTGCGCCACGAGTGCCGACGTCGCGGCCACCAGAGCGCCAAGCGCCGCGTCGAACCAGTAGTGGTTTCCGGTGACGACCACCACCCAGCTGACCAACAGCGGCCAGAACGCCCAGAACGCCTTGGTGAGCCGGTGGCGGGAGACCCTGATCCCGGTGACGCCGATCATCAGAGCGAAGGCGCAGTGCATGCTCGGCACGGCCGCAAACGGATTGATGAAGATCTTCGCCAGGGCCGAGTCGTGGTTGACGTTCGAGAAATCGACGATCGTGTCGACGAAGCCGTGCTGGGGGAACATCCGCGGCGGCGCCGTCGGGTACAGCGTGTAGCCGACCAGGGCGAGGCCCATTGCGACGACGAACATGTTGCGAACGAAGTAGTACGACTCGTTCCGGTACAGGTAGAGCCAGATGAGAAAGGCAGAGGTGACCGTGAACTGGCTGTTCAGGTAGATCTGGTTCGCGATGTCGATCAGCAGATGGGCGGGCAGGAAGAACGCCTGCACGGCGGGCTCGAAAAAGGTGTGTGTGGATCGCTCGAGGTCGATCACCTGCTGGCCGTGACCGAGGGCGACGGCGCGCTCGCCGTCCGCCAGTCCGCGCACGGTCTCATAGGCAACATCGAAGAGGACGAGGATGCCGAGCTGCCTCCCAAGGTCACCCCAACCCTGAGGCAGCTTCGCGGTCACCGCAGCGAAGGCACGAGACATTAGATGATTGTAATCGGCGCGTTAGCGGCCCGCCAGCGTCTCAACCTGAACCCGCCGATCTCGGCGAGACTCTCCGCTTCGCAGGCCGAGTTGGGGGGCAACGCCCCCTCACCCTCGGTCGTGCGACTACCAGGGTGGACGGAATTGACTCCCGGCGAAGGGATGCGGGGTGGCGAGATCGGCGGGTTCCGGTTCAGGCAAGGAAGTCGAGGACCCGGTCGATCACCGTCGGGTCGTCGATCCAGGTCCAATGCCCAGCGCCCTCGACAACCTCAAGCCTGGCATTGGGAAGCGTCTCTGCGAAGCCCCGCCCCCACCTGGCGCCGACGTAGGGGTCCCGGTCACCCCAGAGGACCAGCGTTGGACAATCGATCTTGCCCAGCTCGGCGCCGGCGGCGGCAAGCCGGCCGGGGTCGGCGTCTCGATAGAGCGTGAGCACCGCGCGCCGCGTGCCCTTGTCGAAATGGCCCCAGACCATGTCGACGAACTCCTCGGGCATCGCGCTGCGATCGCCGCGAGCCTGGCGAAGCAGCAGCTCCATGCCCGAGCGGGTGGTGATCGCGTTGGAGATCTCCCCCAGCGGCCAGCGGCGCCAGATCCGGGCGACCCAGTGCCAGCGATAGCCGGGCAGCAGGGGAACGCCGTCGAGGACCACCAACCGCTCCAGCAGCTCGGGCCGGCGCTGCGCGCCGATCAGGGACAGGCTGCCCCAGTCGTGGATCACCTGCTTGCGCCTGCCGACCCCCAGCTCGTCCAGGCAGCGCTCGAGGAACGCCGAGAGCCCGTGCATCGTGTAGTCGAACCGCCCGGGATCGGGCCGGTCCGACCGCCCCCAGCCGGGCATATCGATCGCTATCGCGGGTCCGCCTCGTTCCAGGAACGGCAGCCACTCGGCGCTGCTGGTGGGGTTGCCGTGGCAATAGACGGTCGGGGTCCCTTCGCCGGGTACCCGCCGATAGAAGACCCTCGTCCCGTCGAGGACCAGCTCCGCCTCTTCGATCGTGGGGGTCACGAGCCGGGAAGCTAGCGGCCTGCCAGAGATAGGGTCCGGCGCCGTGGCATGGAAGCGGCCGGAAAAGCGGCGGGTGCGGGCAATCCGCGACCGGCTGCGGGAGATGTACGGGCAGCCGGTGAACCGGCCGCACGGCCATCCGATTGCGGAGTTGATCAAGACGGTGCTCTCCCAGCACACCAACGATCGCAATCGAGACCGCGCCTTCGCCCGGCTCCGCGAGCGATTCCCCACCTGGGAGGAGGTTAGGGACGCGCCCGTCGAGGAGCTCGAGGAGACGATCCGCCCCGGCGGGCTCGCTCGCCAGAAGGCGCCGCGGATCCAGGCGATTCTCGAGCGGCTCGGCGAGCATCCGGACCTCGACTGGACCGAGAAGGCGCCGCGTGAGGAGTCGCTCGACTTCCTACTCTCGCTGCCGGGCGTCGGTCGCAAAACGGCTGCCTGCGTTCTGATCTTCACCTGGGGCATTCCCGAGATCCCCGTGGACGTGCACATCCACAGGGTCGGAGGGAGGCTCAACCTCTTCCCGGCGAATGCGTCCTTCGAGCGCGCCCACGACGAGATGCTCGCGATCGTCCCGTCCGAGGACGCCTACGAGCTGCACACGAACCTGATCCGCCACGGCCGGGCGCTGTGCCGGCCGACCCCTCGCTGCGACGAGTGCGCGCTGCGCCGGATGTGCCCTTGGTACCGTGCCGGGCGCAAATGAGCAAAAGGACCTTCATCGTCTTCGGGTTACTGGTCGTCTTCCTGGCGGTCCTGATCCCCTGGCTTGCCTTCCGCTCCGACGGCGACGCGGCGCGAGGGGCCGAGAAGGTCCCGGCCGATCTGAAGACCGGCCAGAGTCTCTTCGAGACCAACTGCGGCACCTGTCACACCCTCTACGCGGCGGGCACCGACGGAAACTTCGCACCCGACCTCGACGAGCTGCTGGCTCCCACTGGCCTGCCCAGCGGCCCGGAAGCGGCGGAAACGATCGCGGCGACCAAGACGCGCGTTCTCAACGCGATCGAAAACGGCCTCGACAGCAGCGCGACTCCAGGGCGGATGCCCGGCGGCATCCTCCCCAGCCAGCAGGCTGAAGAAGTAGCGGAATTTGTCGCCCATACCGCCGGCGAGGGCTAGGCCCTCGCCGGCGAGTCAGGCTCCTCGTCTGCTGGGCGTGTTAGAAGCGGCCGAGGTGTAGGACGCCGAAGACGCCGGCGTGATCGGAGGGCCAGAAGGGCGGTTCGGCCCGGAATGGTGCGTCCCCGATCAGCTCGGCCTCGCCCCCATGCGAACGGGCGGCGCCGCGGCTGAGGATCAGGTCGATCCGAGTCCCCAACGTCGAATTTTCGTTGCTCAGCGCTCCCGGTGCGAGCGGCGGGGTGTTCGATTCCTGGCAGCACGACCAACCGGCGTCGAGCAGAGCCTCGTTCCAAGCGTCACGGAACCTGCCGGGCGCGGTGAGCTGCGCGTACGAGGTGGTTGTCGAGCCGTCTGCCGCCGAGTTGAAGTCGCCGGTGGCGATGACCGTCCCGCCCTTGCCAGGGCCCGCGAGGAACTCGGCCGCCTGCGCCTGCTGTACGAGCGGCGATTCCTCGGTTTCGAGGTGAGTGTCCACGAACCGGAACGGCTTGCGCTTCAGCTTTGCATCGATACTGGCCCAGCCGCGGTCGAAGGACAGCGGGCCGACCGGCGATTCGATGCTCTGCTGAGCCGTGTACTGCCCGCTCTGCGGATTGCTCCAGGACAGCCCCGGGTTGTCGTCGTTGACAAGGATCACGTCGCGATCTTCGAGCGTTACGCCGCAGGTGAATTTCGGCCCTTCCAGGACGGGACAGCTTTCTTCCGACACGACGAGCGGCGCCGGGCCGATTTTCGCGTTATGAGCAATCGCCGCCACGGAGTAGTCCAGTCCCAGGCCTTCGAGATCGCCCTGCAGGATTTCGAGGAAGTCGTAGCCGGGAGGCGGGTTCAATCCTTCGGTGGTCCACTTCGTGACCTCTTGCAGACCGATCAGGTCCGGCTTCCTTGCCTGGATCTCCGCGGCGATGGCTTCGGCGCGCACCGGGAAGTTCGTGTACTGCACCGTCGCGTAGATCTGCGCGACGGCTTCGACGAATTCTTCCGGCGTTTTCGCTTCGAGCGCCGGCCCAAGGCTGGAACCGAGATAGAGGTTCTGGGTCATAACCCTCAGGTCGCGCTTGCCCTTGGCGTGGTGACCATGCCGATGGTGACCGTGGTGGCCATTGCGCTTGGCGCCCGCGAGCGTGGGCAGCGTCAGGGCTAGCGCCAGTGCTGCGGCAACCGCCAAAGACAGAAGCCGCAGGGTCGATGCGTAAGCAGAGTTCAAGGCGTTCCTCCTAGTTGGTCTCGGTGGAAACGCCTCCTCGCCCGCCCAGATTGGCGGTGCCTCGAAGCACTATAGGGATCGGTTTGAATTCTCTCTGTAAATCTGCCACACTCTGACTTAGATTTTAAGAGTCCGCACGGCGGCTCTCGACCAGTCAAGACGAAACCCCTGGAGGTACGCGACAAAGTGGGAAAGACCATTGGCATCGACCTGGGCACGACCAACTCCTGCGTGGCCGTCATGGAGGGCGGCGAGCCAACCGTCCTCGAGAATGCTGAGGGTGGGCGGACCACTCCGTCCGTCGTCGCCTTCGGCGAGTCTGGGGACCGCCTAGTCGGCACCGTGGCGAAACGCCAGGCGGTGATGAATCCCGAGAACACGATCTTCTCGATCAAGCGGTTCATGGGACGCAAGGAGGCGGAGGTCAAAGAGGAGGAGACCATCGTCCCCTACCAGGTCGAGGCCGGCCCCAACGGTGACGTGCGGGTCGACGCTCGCGGCAAGCAGTACAGCCCGCCCGAGATCAGCGCGATGATCCTGCAGAAGCTGAAGACGGACGCCGAAGCAAAGCTCGGCGAAGCCGTCGACAGCGCGGTGATCACAGTCCCGGCCTACTTCAACGACGACCAGCGCCAGGCCACCAAGGACGCAGGGAAAATCGCTGGGCTCGATGTGAAGCGAATCATCAACGAGCCGACCGCGGCCTCGCTCGCCTACGGGCTCGATAAAGAGACCGCCGACCAAACGATCCTCGTCTTCGATTTGGGCGGCGGAACGTTCGACGTCTCGGTGCTGGAAATCGGCGACGGCGTCTTCGAGGTGAAGGCGACCGCCGGCGACAACCATCTCGGCGGCGACAACTGGGACAAAGCGATCGTCGAGTGGTTGGTCGCGGAATTCAAGAAGGACCAGGGCGTGGACCTCGCTCAGGACAAGAACTCGCTGCAGCGTCTCTACGAGGCCGCCGAGAAGGCGAAGATTGAGCTCTCCTCGACGCAGGAGACGCAGATCAACCTGCCTTTCATCACCGCCGTCGAGGGGCAGCCGAAGCACCTCGACCTGAAACTCACCCGTTCGAAGCTGAACGAGCTGACGAGCGACCTGCTGGAGCGGATCGTGGATCCGGTGAAGCGAGCGCTGGATGACGCCGATGCAGAGATCGACCACGTCGTTCTTGTCGGCGGCATGACCCGGATGCCGGCGGTGCGCGACCGGGTCAAGGAGCTGACCGGCAAGGATCCCCACCAGGGTGTCAACCCCGACGAGGTGGTTGCGGTCGGCGCCGCGATCCAGGCCGGCGTCCTGGCCGGCGACGTAAAGGACGTGCTGCTGCTCGACGTCACTCCGCTGACACTCGGCATCGAGACCAAAGGCGGCGTAATGACGAAGCTGATCGAGCGCAACACGACGATCCCCACGAAGAAGTCGGAGATCTTCTCGACCGCCGAGGACAACCAGCCCTCGGTCGAGATCCACGTGCTGCAGGGCGAGCGCGAGATGGCAAGCGGCAACAAGAGCCTTGGCAAGTTCCAGCTGACCGGGATCCCGCCCGCACCGCGCGGGCTGCCCCAGATCGAGGTCACCTTCGACATCGACGCCAACGGCATCATCCATGTCACCGCCAAGGATCTGGGAACTCAGAAAGAGCAGAAAATCGAGATCAAATCCGGCTCCGGCCTCTCCGAAGAGGAGATCCAGGGGATGGTCAAGGACGCCGAGTCCCACGCAGAGGACGACCGCAAACAGCGGGAGCTCGCCGAGGCCCGCAACCTGGCGGAGAACGCTGCCTACCAGTCCGAGAAACAGCTCGCGGACCTGGGCGACAAAGTCGACGACTCCGCGAAGGAGGAGATCGAGGCGGCGATCAAAGACGTGCGGGAGTCGCTGACGTCCGACAGCGCCGAGGAGATCAACTCGAAGACCGAGGCCCTGACGGCTGCATTCCAGAAAATCTCCGAGCAGATCTATGCCGCGGCCCAGGAGCAGGCGGCCTCGGCGGACGGCGCCTCGGCGGAGGGCGGCTCCTCCGAGGACGAGGAGGAGGTCGTCGACGCCGAGGTGGTCGACGAGGGCGACGACAAATGACGCCCCATCAGAGCGGCGATCCCCGGGAGCGCCCTGCCGCGGCTCCCGCCGCAGGCCAAGGGTCTCCGGGTCCGCCGCCGCCTGCCGGCGAGGCGCCGCCGCAGAACGCCTCCGCCGCAGAGCCCGCCGGCTCGGCGGCCGATGCCACCGACGAGGCCAGAGTCGAGCACGACCTGGACGCCCTGCTGAACGAGCGGGACGAGTATCTCGACCTTGCGAAGCGCACGAAGGCGGACTTCGAGAACTACCGGAAGCGGATGAGCTCCGAGGTCCAGGCGGCTGCCGCCCGGGGCCAGGCCGATCTGATCAGGGAGGTCCTCCCTGCGCTCGACGACCTTGAGCGGGCGATCGAGGCCGCCGGGCTGGACCCGGAGGGGGACTCGCCGGATGGGCTGGCGCACGGGGTGCTGCTGGTGTTTCGAAGCCTGCGGGAGGCGCTGGCTCGCAGCGGAGTCGAGGCTGTCGATCCGCATGGGGAGAAATTCGACCCGAACCTCCACGAGGCGCTGTCGAAGCAACCCGCCGATGGAGCCGACCCGGGAACCGTGATCGAGGTGATGCAGAAGGGCTACCGCCTGGGCGAGCAATTGGTGCGCCCGGCACGCGTCGTGGTGGCAGAGTAGGAGGCAACGGTGGCTGAGGACCTATACAAGGTGCTCGGCGTCTCCAAGAAGGCGTCGGACGACGAGATCAAGAAGGCCTACCGGAAGCTCGCGCGCAAGTATCACCCCGACCGCAACCCCGACGACGCGAAGGCGGAGGAGCGGTTCAAGGAGGTTCAGGGCGCATACGACACCCTCGCCGACCCCGAGAAGCGAAAGCAGTACGACGCGGGCGAGATGTTCGGCACCGGCGGCAGCCCGTTCGGCGGGTTCGGCGGCGCTCCGGGTGGAGCCGGCGCCGGAGCGCAATTCGGTGGGGCCGGCTTTGGCGACATCCTCTCCAACCTGTTCAACCGCGGCGGCGGGCCCCAGGCGCAGCAGCAACGGGGGCGCGACCTCGAAACAGAGGTCAGCCTCACCTTCGACCAGGCGGTCAACGGAACGCAGGTCAGCGTCAACGTGCCGAAGGCCGAGCGCTGCCCGACCTGCCAGGGCAGTGGCGCGAAACCCGGGACGAGCCCCGTGACCTGCCCGCGCTGCGAGGGCCGTGGGATCGACGCCCAAAGCCAGGGCTTTTTCTCGATCAGCCAGCCGTGCCCGCAATGCGGCGGCGCCGGCCGGATCATCGAGGACGCCTGCCCGTCCTGTGGCGGCTCCGGACTCACACAGCAGACGAAGCGCTACAGGGTCAACATTCCGGCCGGAGTCAAGAACGGCGCACGAATCCGGTTGGCGGGAAAGGGCGAGGCCGGCCCGCAGGGCGGCCCACCCGGTGACCTCTATGTGACAACCCGGGTCGCCTCCTCCCCTGTCTTCAAACGACTCGACGGCAGCAACCTCGAGGTTGCGGTGCCGATCACGATCGCCGAGGCCCTGCAGGGAGCGACGATCGAGGTGCCGACGCTCGAGAGCAGCAAGAAGATCAAGGTGCCGCCCGGGACCAAGCACGGCACTGTCCAGCGGCTGCGTGGCGAGGGCCCGCCGAAGCCGAATGGCAGGGGACGTGGAGACATCCGCTACCGGCTCGAGATCGATGTGCCGGAGAAGCTGACGGACGAGCAGCGCGAGGCAGCGGAGAAGCTGGCCGAGACGCTGAACGGGTCCGACCCACGTGCCGATCTGCTGCGAAGGGCGGCACGGTGAATGCGGGCGGCAGCAGCTGGCGGCAGGTGCGGCGGCACACGATCGAAGCATCGGTCGACGCCGAGCGCGGCGTCTTCATGATCTCGGTCGCTGCCGAGCTCGCCCAAATGCACCCGCAGACGCTCCGCATGTATGAGGCGCGCGGGCTGATCGAGCCTCAGCGCTCTCCGAAGAACACGCGCCTCTACTCGCAGCGCGACGTCGAGAGGCTGCGGCACATACAGAGACTGACCTCCCAGCAGGGCCTCAACCTCGCCGGGGTCGAGACCGTCCTGAAGATGGAAGACGAGGTGAAGCGAATGAAGGCGAAGCTGGAGCGGATGCGCCGTCACGCCGCGGAGCTCGAACGCCGCATGTCGAGGGAAGGAATCTGATGCAGCCGGACCGGTTCACCGTCAAGTCCCAGGAAGCGGTCGCCTCTGCGCAGCAGCTTGCCTCGCAGCGGCGCAACCCCGAGGTGGCTCCCCCCCACCTTCTGGTCGCGCTGCTCCAGCAGGAAGACGGCATGGTCACGCCGATCCTGCAAAAGGTCGGTGCCGACGTGACGGCGATCAGGGGGCAGGCAGACGAGGTGACCGAGGCGCTGCCGAAGCTGAGTGGAGAGGAGCAGCCTGAGGCGCGGCCCTCCTCCAACCTCGTCAGGGTCCTGCAGCAGGCCGAGAACGAGATGGCGAAGCTCGGCGACGAGTTCATCTCGACCGAGCACATCCTGCTCGCCCTGACCGACAAGGACTCGGGCGCCGCCGATGTCCTCCCCGATCGCGGCTCGCTCGAAAAGGCGGTGGCCGAGGTGCGCGGTCCTCACAAGGTCACCTCGCCCAATCCCGAGGACAGCGTTCAGGCGCTGGAGAAGTTTGGTCGCGACCTGACCGCCGAGGCGAGGGAGGACAAGCTCGACCCGGTGATCGGCCGCGACGAGGAGATTCGCCGCGTCATCCAGGTCCTCTCCCGCCGCACCAAGAACAACCCGGTGCTGATCGGCGATCCGGGCGTCGGCAAGACGGCGATCGTGGAGGGGCTGGCGAGACGGATCGTCGACGGCGACGTGCCGGAGAGTCTGCGCGACCGCCGCGTGATCGCGCTCGACATCGGCTCTCTGCTCGCCGGCTCGAAATACAGGGGCGAGTTCGAGGAGCGGCTGAAAGCCGTGCTCTCCGAGGTGCAGGAGGCCGAGGGGCAGATCGTCCTCTTCCTCGACGAGCTGCACACGATCGTCGGCGCCGGTGCCGCCGAGGGAGCGGTCGACGCCGCCAACCTGCTGAAGCCGATGCTGGCCCGTGGCGAGCTACGCGCGGTTGGCGCCACCACCCTCGACGAGTACCGCAAGCACATCGAGAAAGACGCGGCGCTGGAGCGGCGCTTCCAGCCGGTGCTCGTAGGCGAGCCCGACATCAACGACACGATCGCAATCCTGCGCGGGCTGAAGGGGCGCTACGAGGAACATCACGGCGTGCGCATCGCCGACTCGGCGATCGTCGCCGCCGCGACCCTCTCGGAGCGCTACATCGCCGACCGCTTTCTCCCCGACAAGGCGATCGACCTGATCGACGAGGCGGCCTCACGGCTGAAGATCGAGATCGACTCGGTCCCGACCGAGATCGACGAGGTGCAGCGCCGCGAACAGCAGCTGGAGATCGAGAAGGCGGCGCTCAAGAAGGAGTCGGACGACGCCTCCAAGGCGCGGTTGGAGGCGCTCAGCACGGAGCTCGCCGAGCTGGGCGAGCGGTCCGGCGAGATGAGGGCGCGCTGGCAGAACGAGAAGGAGGCGATCGAGGCGATCAAGGACGCCAAGGTGCGCCTCGAGGAGGCCGAGCGCAAGGCGGAGCGCGCCGAGCGTGAGGGCGACCTCGAGGGCGCCGCGAAGCTTCGCTACGGCGAGATCCCCGAGCTGGAGAAGACGGTCGCCGAGCAGGAGGCCCGACTCGCCGAGCTGCACGCAGAGGGCGGCTCGATGCTCGCCGACGAGGTGACCGAGGAGGACGTCGCCGAGGTGGTTGCCAAATGGACCGGCATACCGGTCAGCCGCCTGATGGAGGGCGAGGTCGAGAAGCTGATCCACATGGAGGAACGGCTGCACGAGCGGGTGATCGGCCAGGACGAGGCGATCGAGGCCGTCTCCAATGCGCTGCGCCGCTCGCGCGCCGGCCTCTCGGACCCGGAACGGCCAATTGGCTCCTTCCTCTTCCTTGGGCCGACCGGGGTCGGTAAGACGGAGCTGGCGAAGGCGCTGGCGGAGTTCATGTTCGACTCCGAGCAGGCGATCGTCCGCCTCGACATGTCCGAGTACATGGAGAAGCACACGGTGGCGCGGCTGATCGGTGCGCCGCCCGGCTACGTCGGCTACGAAGAGGGCGGCCAGCTGACGGAGGCGGTGCGGCGGCGTCCCTACGCGGTGGTGCTCCTCGACGAGATCGAGAAGGCCCACCCCGATGTCTTCAACACCCTGCTGCAGATCATGGACGACGGCCGCCTCACCGACGGCCAGGGTCGGACGGTCAGCTTCACGAACACCGTGCTGATCATGACTTCGAACGTCGGCAGCGATCGGATCGTCGCCGAGTCGGTCGACGAGAAGATCCGCGAGCAGATCGAAGAGGTGCTGGCGTCGACCTTCAAGCCTGAGTTCCTCAACCGGATCGACGACACGGTGATCTTCCATCGCCTCTCGAAGGAGGACATCGGCCGCATCGTCGAGCTGCAGGTCGGCCAGCTGGTGGGCCGGGTCCGCGAGCGCGGGATCGAGATCGAGCTCTCAGCCGGCGCCCGCACGCTGCTCGGCAACCTGGGCTATGACCCAACCTATGGCGCCCGTCCGCTGAAGCGCGTGATCCAGAAGCAGCTGGTCGACCGCCTGGCGCTGAAGATCCTCGAGGGCGAGTTCGGCGAAGGCGACCTTGTGCGCGTCGACGCCTCCGACGGCGAGCTGGTCTTCGAGAAGGCCGGCGAGCCGGCTGCCACCGCCGCGTAGCGCCGGGCGGCCACCGACGCGAGCGCCTCCTACACTCCGTGACGGGCAGGGACCAACGAAGGAGGACTCCATGGATCGGCTCAGCCAGGTCAGGCCATCTCCCGCAATGCTCGTGGCCATGGTGGCACTCGTCGCCGCGCTGGTCGGAACGGCCGTCGCCGGCGTCGCAACGACATCGCGTCTGGACAGGAAAGAGAAGAGGCAAATCCGGAAGATTGCACGCAAGCTCGCGAACCGGCAGATCACCAGGCGCGCGCCCAAGCTCTCGGTGGCAGCGGCGGGGACCGCAACAAGCGCCGGCGCCGCCGACAACGCCCTCACCGCCGCCCAGCTCGGCAACGTCACAGTCAAGCGTGAGACCGGATCGATCGAAAGCGGAAAAGGCGGTTCCGTCGATGCCTTCTGCCCAACCGGGAAGCAGGCCATCGGCGGTGGCGGGCGGGCCGACGACTTCAGCGAGCCCAGACTGATCGCCTCCAGACCGACCAGGGCCGGCGGGGAACCGCCCTCGGACGGGCAGTCGTTCACCGGCTGGCGGGTGAGCGTCTATAACGAAACGGCCGAACCGGTCCAGCCCGAGGCATGGGCCGTATGCGTCGGCTGAGCTAAACCCTCAACGTGAACCGCACGTCACGGGTGGCGGGGAGGCGCCACCCGTGGCTGACCGCACTCCAGCCACATCGACCGGGCGGCCATGGGGTTCATTTAGGTGGAGCTGAGAATTGCCTGTTATGCAGCTCCATACAGGGATTTGGGATACGCAATCCGGCTGCCGGGGTTTAGGAACCACGCGCGGATTCCGACGTAAGCTTCTAATAGATCAAACAGATGTTTAGACGACGTCACATCAACGGGAGCTCAGGGGAGCGCGGCGCGCACTTCGGATTCGTGATCGCCGATACCGTCCGCCGGCCTCTCGAGCGGATCGCCTGGGCCCTCGAGCAGCGGCTGGTCTGGCCGGGCGGAGACCTGTTCCGGCGAGTGCTCCACATGGTCAAGTGGCCCGTCCAGCGACTCGTCTGGGTGACCGAGCAGCGGCTGGTCTGGCCGCTTCAAGAACGAGCATCGGGATTGAGCCGGCCGACTAGGGCGGCCGGAACCGTGGTCGCGGTCGCAACCGCGGTAGGGATACTCGCAGTCGTCTCGACTTCCAGCAGCGGCCCGCGGGGCGTCCAGATGGCCGCTCCAGCCCGGGTCATCGTCACAGCAACTCCACCACCGTCTCCCGCCCCCGCGCCGGCAAGGCCTGTCCTTCAGGGGGTGCCGCCGTCGTTCGATGTCGGGGGCAGCGCCGAGGTCACCAAAACGGCCGGAGGAGTGCCGGCAGAAGCGGACAGTGAGGCGACCGCGATTGCCGGGGCATCCGAAGACGCGGGTGCAGCTGCCTCTCGCGCAAAACCGGTGCCGGTAGGGCCGGTTGCGATGAAGGTGGCGCGCCGCTTCGCTGAGGCGTTTGTCTTCTATGAGATCGGCGAACGGCAGGAGCGGGCCAAGACCGTCTTCGGGGAAACCGCGACGCCGCGTCTGGCAGGTGCCCTTGGAGAACGGCCGCCGCGCCTGCCCGAGAGCGCCAAGGTCCCCCAGGCGCGTGTCCTCAACCTCGTTCCCGGACCGCGCCGCGGCAAGGCGTTCACGGTGAGCGTCTCGCTGCTGCGGGTTGGAGTGACGAGCGAGCTGCGACTCGAGATGAAGAAAAGGAACGGTGCCTGGCTCGTCACCGACGTGAGGGGCTGAGAGCGTGACGCACTGGATCCGACGAGCCCTTCTCCACAGCCTCCTGGCGACGGCGGTCCTCGCCTTCGCCGCAAGCGCGGCGCTTGCTGCTGATACCACGACGTCCCTCTCCAGCGAGACTGCGGTGGGGCAGGAGCCTGAGACTCAGGCGGAGCCGCCGGCCGCCAGCCAGACTCAGGCGCCGGCACCGTCCCCGACGGTAAAGAGAGGGGACACCCTCGCTGCACCGACTGACGAAGCGCAGGGCGAGAACGACGAAAGCACCGACAAGCCCCCGCAGGCGCCCGAGAAGAAGCAGAAGCCCAAGACGCAGAAGGAGGGCGCCGGCGGCAACGGCGGTGTCGCCGCGGCTCCTCCTACGACGTTTGCGGTTCCCATCCTCCCCAGCTCGTCGTGCGCCCCCGCCGGCGTCCCGGCCATCCTGATTCCGATCTACCAGCAGGCGTCGGCCGCCTACGGGCTCGGCCCCCAGGGCGCAAATGTGCTCGCGGCGATCAACGGGATCGAGACCGCGTTTGGGACCAACCTCAATGTCTCCTCCGCCGGAGCTGTCGGCTGGATGCAGTTCATGCCGGAAACCTGGGAGACCTATGGAGTGGACGCCAACGGCGACGGCGTTCGGGACCCCTACAACCCCGAGGACGCGATCTTCGCCGCGGCCAACTACCTGCGTGCCTCCGGGATGCCGGCGGACACCGCGGGCGCAATCTTCGCCTACAACCACGCCGACTGGTATGTGGCCGACGTCCTAGCCAACGCCGAATGCTATGGACAGTTGGGCGGCGCCATGGCAGCCGCGTTCGACCTCACCCCGAAACTGCAGGTCCTCAGCTGCAATCCGTCGCGGCCGTGGCGCAAGCGGATCCCCGCCGAGTACCTGAGTGCCTTCGAGACTGCGGCGGCTCGCTACGGGCTCGGCCGTCGTGGCGTTTGGACGCTCGCCGCCGTCGCCCGGCTCGAGTCGAACTTCGGTCGCGGGATGACCAAGCGCGCACTTCAACGCCACGGTCCGCTCGGGCTCGAAGGAGTGGAGTGGCAGCGCTTCGCCGTGGACGGCGACGGCGACGGCCACATCCGCCGTGCCGACCCCGACGACTCCGCCGCCACGCTGGCTCGGCTGATCTGGTCGCGCGGCGGCCTGAGCGCGGGGCTCTTCAGCCATAACCAGGCCCAGTGGTATGTGCAGGCGGTGCGCGCCGAGGCTGACCGGATCGAAGGCAGGTGCAAGGCGAGCAAGGTCGACTGGGCCTTGTCCCTGCCCAACGTAGTGCTCGCTCCCATCAAGTGGGAGAACCTGACGATCCTCAACGAGGCCGCAAGCCACGACATCGAGCAGGGAGCGATCGACCCCCGCATCGTCGGCCTTATCGGGGCAATCACCCAGGGGCACCAGATCGCGATCTCGGCGCTGCGGTCAGATCACTCGATGTACACGGTCGAAGGCAACGTCTCCAACCACTACTTCGGCAGGGCGATGGATATCGCCGCGGTCGACGGCGTCCCCTGCACCGACACCGACCCGGCCGCTCCCTGCGCCACGCTCGGCCGCACCCTCGCCTACCTGCCGGCCCCGGCCATGCCGACCGAGCTGATCTACTGCTTCGACCTCGACGGCCCGGGCCCGGCATTCGCCCGCGCCGACCACTGCGACCACCTCCACGTCGGCTACGACGGCTGATAGAGCGGCCTCCGATCGCGGTCCGCGTCGCCGCCGGGGGACTATGGTTTCCTTAACTCGAAGGAGGAGACCATGCCCACTTACGTGATGCTCACCAACCTAACCGCGGACGGCGTTCGAACCCTGAAGAACAATCCGGGGCGGGTCGCCGAGGTCAACAAGGAGGTCGAACAGATCGGCGCCAAGGTGGTGACTCAGTTCGCGACGCTCGGCCAGTACGACTTCGTGACGATTGTCGAGGCTCCCGACGAGCAGACGATGGCCAAGGTCTCGGTCGAGCTGGGATCGCGCGGGACCATGACCAGCGAGACGCTGACGGCGATCCCGTCGGACCAACTCTCCAGCTCGCTGTAGGGACGACGCTTGAGGCTGCTGGTCGTAGGGGGAGGTGGGCGCGAGCACGCGATGGTGCGAGCCCTCGGGCGTTCCGCTCACGCCCCTGAGCTTCTCTGCGCGCCGGGCAACGCCGGCATCGCAGCCGATGCGGAGTGCCTTTCCGGGCTGGGCGCCACCGATGTCGAGGGAATAGTCGCCGCGGCAAAGGAGCGCTCGGTGGACCTGGTGGTGGTCGGCCCCGAGGCCCCCCTCGTCACCGGGATTGTCGACAGGCTGAAGGACGCCAGCGTGCCGGCCTTCGGGCCGAGCGCAGGCGCAGCAGAGCTGGAGGGCTCCAAGGCCTTCGCCAAGGACCTGATGGCCGAAGCCGGCGTGCCGACCGCTTCCCACGTCCTCCTGCGCAGCCGCGAGGAAGCCGCCGAGCACCTCTCCTGCGCCTCCTACCCGGCGGTCCTGAAGGCCGACGGGCTGGCCGCCGGGAAGGGAGTGATCATCTGCGCAACTGAGGCCGAGGCGCGGGCCGCCGTCGAGGTCTTCTTCACCGAGCGCCGCTTCGGGGAGACGACTGTCGTGCTGGAGGAGTTCCTCGAGGGCGAGGAGCTCTCTCTGCTGGCCCTTTGCGATGGCGAGAACGTGGTGCCGCTCGCACCGGCCCAGGACTACAAGAGGATCTTCGACGGCGACGAGGGCCCCAACACCGGCGGGATGGGCAGCTACTCCCCGGTCCCCGGATTCGGGACGGCGGAGGTGGAGGAGATCGTCGACGCCGTCCACCGCCCCCTCGTGGCGGCAATGGCACGGCGCGGCCGCCCATTCCACGGCGTCCTCTATGCCGGCCTGATGATCGGGCCCGAGGGGCCGAAGGTGCTCGAGTTCAACGTCCGCTTCGGCGATCCGGAGACGCAGGCGGTGCTGCCGCGGCTGCGCTCCGACCTCCTCGGCCTCTGCCTGGCGGCTGGAGAGCCGGGTGGGCTGGCGGGCGCCGGCGCGGAGTTCGGCGATGACTGGGCGGTGACGCTGGTGCTCGCCTCGGCCGGCTACCCGGAGTCCTCCTCGAAGGGCGATGTCATCCGCGGCCTCGAGGAGGCGGCTGAGATCGCCGAGGTCACCCACGCAGGGACGGCCGGCCGCGGCGAGGAGATCGTCACCGCAGGCGGCCGCGTCCTCAACGTCACGGCCCTCGGGAGCACACCGGCCGAGGCGCGCGATCGCGCATACGATGCGGCAGGACGGATCTCCTTCGACGGGATGCAGATCCGCACCGATATTGCGGCACGCGCCGTCGAGCGAGTCCCCGGATGACACCAGAGAGGAAGAAATGAGCGAGATCTCAGAGGAGCCCCAGCCAACCTCTTCAACCGCGATGCCCGCGGTAGAGGAGGCCTTCCAGGAGATCAACGTCGACGAGCCCCTGGTCGGGATCATCATGGGCTCGAAGAACGACAAGAGCAAGATGCAGCCCGCCGGTGCGGTGCTGCACGAGGCGGGCATCCGCTATGAGGTGAGGGTGATGAGCGCCCACCGGGATCCCGAGTTGGTCAGCGAGTACTGCACCAACGCCCGCATGCGAGGCCTGAAGGTGATCATCGCGGGGGCCGGAATGTCCGCCGCGCTGCCCGGAGTGGCGGCCGCCCACACCGACCTGCCGGTGATCGGGGTGCCGATCCTCGGCAAGAGTCTCGGCGGCCTCGACGCGCTGCTCTCGGCAGTGCAGATGCCGCCCGGCGTTCCGGTTGCCTGCGTCGCCGTCGACGGGGCCAAGAACGCGGCCCTGCTCGCAGTCCGGATAATCAACGCGTGATCGGTCGATACACGCGACCAGAGATCGGGGCCGTCTGGTCCCAGCAGCGCAAGCTCGAGTGCTGGCTCGAGGTGGAGCTTGCCGCGACCGAGGCCTGGGCCGAGGAGGGCGTAGTCCCCGCCGAGGCGGCTGAGGCCGCGCGGTCGAATGCTTCCTTCACCGTCGAGGCGGTGGCCGAGCGCGAGAAGGTGACCGACCACGACGTCGCCGCGTTCGTGGACGTGGTCGCCGGATCGGTCGGCGAGCACGGCCGGTGGGTGCACTACGGCCTCACCTCCTCCGACGTGCTCGACACGGCGCTGGCACTGCAGTTAAAGCAGGCGGGCGAGATCGTCCTCGCCGGCGCCCGCGCCTACCGCGACGCACTCCTCGAGCGGGCGATCGAGCACCGCGACACGCTCTGCGTCGGCCGCACCCACGGTGTCCATGCCGAGCCGACCACCTTTGGGTTGCGTCTTGCCGGCTTCGCCTTCGAGGCCGATCGCAACCTGGACCGGCTGACAGACGCCTTCGAGCAACTCGCCTTCGGCAAGCTCTCCGGCGCGGTTGGAACGTACGCCTCGGTGCCGCCTGCGGTCGAGGCGCGGGTGATGGAGCGGCTCGGCCTGCGGCGCGAGGATGTGGCGACCCAGGTGGTTCCGCGGGACCGCCACGCGGTGCTGACCTCGCGGATCGCGATCGCGGGAGCGGGACTGGAGCGCTTCGCGACCGAGGTCCGCAATCTGCAGCGCACCGAGGTGCGCGAGGTCGAGGAGCCGTTCGGCGCCGGCCAGAAGGGCTCCTCGGCGATGCCGCACAAGCGAAACCCGATTCGCACCGAGCGGATCACCGGTTTGGCCCGCGTGCTCCGCGGCTACGCCCAGACCGGGCTGGAGAACGTCGCTCTCTGGCACGAGCGCGACATCTCTCACTCCGGCGCCGAGCGCGTGATCCTCCCCGACGCAACGATCGGCCTCGACTACATGCAGGACCTGGCGACCGGGATCGTGACGGGAATGACGGTTCACACCGACCGCATGCGCGAGAACGTAGAGCTGACCCACGGCGCCCTCTTCAGCCAGCGTGCCCTCACCGCCCTGGTTGAGTCGGGGATGACCCGCGACGACGCGTACCGGATCGTCCAGGAGAACGCCCAGCGCGCCTGGGACACCGGCACCCACTTCCGAGACCTCCTCGCGGAGGCCGCCCCCGACCTCGATCTCGACGCCGTCTTCGACTCGGGTGCCTATCTCACCCACGTCCCGGAGATCTTCGGGCGCCTCGAAGCACTGCGGGACTGAGCACACCCCCTCGGCGCGCAACCCGGTCAACTACCCTTGGCCCGGCATGCCCAAGGACCTGCCAATTGCATGCTCGCTCGATGCAGCCGCGCTTGAACAGCGGCTAGCCGCGATCGCCGAGGTGGGTGCCGCGAGCCTGGTCGAGCACAATGAGGACGGCGGCAGGCACGTGCTGCGCTTCCGGCGCGACCCGCGCAGCCGCAAGCGACTCGAGGGAATCGTCGCCGCGGAGGCCGCCTGCTGCGCCTTTCTCGACCTCCGCCTGGACGACGACGGCGACCACCTGATTCTCTCGGTCGCAGCACCGCAGGCGGGGCAGCCGACCGCCGACGGCTTCGCGCGGGCATTCGCCGCGAGACGGTAGGCTCGCGGCCGTGATCCTCTACACCTGCGAGCAGAAGAAAACGGGACCGGCCTTCCTGCATCCCTGCGCAAAGGCGGCAAAGGCCCTGGACGCGGCCGGCTACGACTACGAGATCAAGACTGTGAAGGGCTACCGCATGCTGGCGTGGACGTGGAGGAACCGCGGCGAGGACCGGGCCGAGGTGAGGAAGTTGAGCGGCACCAACGAGGTTCCCGTCCTCGTCCTCGACGGCGGCGAAGTCATCTCGGGCTCTGGAACCATCGCCCGCTGGGCGGGAGAGCATCCCGCCCCCAAGGGCAGCTAGCGCGTCGCACATCTCGCTGGACGAGTGAGCCTCAGGTCCGGCATGTGTGTCGACTCGGCAGCCCAAGTCGAGACGAGGGGCCTAGCTCAGGCTGCGACCAGTTCGCGCTCGCGGGCCGGGTGGCGGGCCGTGACAACGACGGGCGTGCCGTCACGCGGCGAGAGCGTGACATTGCGGCGGCCGACTCGCTCCGGCGTCGGGCTGGCCTTGTAAAGCTCGCAGCGGGTGAGCACCTCCCGCAGCGCAATCCGCATCTCGAACTCGGCAAACGACGCGCCGAGGCAACGACGGATGCCGCCCCCAAACGGGATCCATGCGTAGGTGTCGGGGCCCTCTTCCAGGAATCGCTCGGGCCGGAAGGCGAACGGCTCGGAGTAGGCGTTGCGGTTGGTGTGGGTGAGCCAGATTGCCGGGGTCACATCGGTGCCGGCCGGCAGCGTCAGGTTGCCGACGCTCAACTCGCTGGCGAGCCGGCGGCCGGCAAGCGGCACGACCGGCCGCAACCGCAGCGACTCGCTGACGGTCGCCTGCAGGTAGTCGTCCTCACCGTCTTCGAGCGAGCCACGGAGGCGATCGAGAGTATCCGTGTGGCGCAGCAGCAGGTCAAAGCTCCAGGCCAGCGCTGTGGCTGTGGTCTCGTGGCCGGCGAGGAGCAGTGTCATCAGCTGGTCGCGCAGCTCCGAGTCGCTCATCCCCTCCCCGTCCTCGAAGCGGGCCAGCATCAGTGCGGAGAGGATGTCGTCGCGCTCCTCGAGGTCAGGGTCCGAGCGGCGCTCGGAGATCAGCGCGTGGAGCTCCCCGTCGACATCGCTCAGTATCGCCTTGAATTTCGCCCAGGGACCGCGGTTGTTGAAGCGGCGCGTGGCAAGGGCGAGGAGCTGCGTGGCGGGCGATGCCGTCTCGGTCAGCACCGTGCCAAGCAGGCCGCGCAGCCGCTCCAGCCGGGGACCGGAGGCGACGCCGAAGACAACGCGCAGGATCACCTCCAAAGTGACTGCCTGCATTCGCGGGTGGATCGCGAAGACCTCGCCCAGCCGCCAGGACTCGATCTCATCGTTGACGATCTCCTCGACGACCGGCTGGTAGGACCGCATCCGCTCCCCGTGGAAGGGCGGCAGCATCAGCTTGCGCCGCGCAAGGTGCTCGCTGCCCTCCAGCAGCAGAAGGGAACGAGGTCCCATGATCGGCTCGAGCACGAGATTGCGCCCCGGCGGCAGGCTGTGCGCCCGCTCGGTGTAGAGGGCCTTGATCGCAGCCGGGTCGGAGATCATCACCATCGGTGATTCGAAGCCCAGGAACCTGACGCTAAAGGAGTCCCCGTAGCGCTCCCGGCACTCCTGCATGAAGGGAAGCGGGCGGAAGGCCCAGCGCAGGGTCTGGCGCAGCGGGCTGGAGGTCGGTCCGGGCGGCAGCGGCACCGCCAAAGAATCGCAGACGCCCTGGCGCGGCGACCTCCTGCGGCGCCGGCCGCGCGAGATGTGCGTGCCGCCCGCGGGGCAGTTAGCATCGGCCCGGATGCCCACCATCGCAGAGATGAAACGTCACTCCTCGGGAAAGGTCCGTGACATCTACGAGTGGGACGGCGACCTGCTGATGGTCGCCTCGGACCGGATCTCGATCTACGACGTTGTGATGCCGACGCCGATCCCCGACAAGGGCAAGGTGTTGACCCAGATGTCGCTTTTCTGGTTCGAGCTGACCGGCGACATCGTGCCCAACCACCTGATCTCCGAGGACGTGCCGGAAGAGGTTGCGGAGCGGGCGATGCGAGTGCACAAGCTCGAGATGTACCCGGTGGAGTGCGTGGTGCGCGGCTACCTCTCGGGGTCGGGGTGGAAGGAATACCGAGAGAGCGGCTCGGTCTGCGGGATCGAGCTGCCGAGCGGGCTGCTGGAGTCCGACCGCCTGCCAGAGCCGATCTTCACCCCCGCCACCAAGGCTGAGATCGGAGACCACGACGAGAACGTCGACTTCGAGCGGGCCGCGGAGATCGTCGGCGATCGGGCACTGATGGACGAGCTGCGGCGAATCTCAATCGAGGTCTACTCGCGCGGCGCCGAGCACGCTGCCGAGCGGGGCATCGTCCTGGCCGACACGAAGTTCGAGTTCGGTCGCCATGCGGGGGCCGAGGTCGTCCTCGCCGACGAGGTGCTCACTCCCGACTCCTCACGCTTCTGGCCGGCCGACCGCTACGAGCCGGGACGCACCCAGCCCTCGTTCGACAAGCAGTACGTTCGCGATTGGGCAGACCGCGCCGGCTGGGACCACACCCCGCCGGCGCCCGAGCTGCCACCCGACGTCGTCGAGCAGACCCGCGCCAAGTACGTCGAGGCCTACGAGCGGATCACGGAGCGCAGCTTCTAGTGGCGCGCGTGCGGGTCCTGATCCGACCGAAGGAGGGGATCCTGGACCCACAGGGCAAGGCGGTAGAGCGGGCCCTGCCGGCGCTTGGCTTCGAGAGGATCGAGCACGTACGGGTCGGGCGCATGGTTGAGCTCGAAGCCGAGGACGCCGACCGTGTCCCGGAGCTCTGCGAGAAGCTGCTCGCGAACCCTCTGATCGAGGACTTCGAGATAGAGAGCCTCGACGGCGCTTGATGCTGTGGGGCGTGCTTCAGTTCCCCGGTTCCTGCGACGAGCGGGACGCCCTCCACGCCTGCGGGCTCACGGGAGAGGCGCGGCTCGTCTGGCATGAGGACCGCGACCTCGGCGGGGTCGATGCAATCGTCATCCCGGGCGGCTTCTCCTACGGCGACTACCTGAGGGCCGGAGCGATCGCTCGCTTCTCTCCGGCGATGGAGTCGGTCGCCGAGCTCGCCGCCGGAGGGGGACCGGTGCTGGGGATCTGCAACGGCTTTCAGGTCCTCTGCGAGGCGGGGCTGCTCCCGGGTGCGCTGCTCCTCAACGACGACCTTCGATTCGTCTGCCGCCAGGTCGAGCTGATTGCAGGCGGCGACCCCTCCTCGCCGCCCGCAGATAGGGCGGCCGCTCGCTCGCCGTTCCTAGCCGGGATCGAGGCGGGTGAGCGACTGTCGATCCCCGTCAAGCACGGCGAAGGGCGCTACTGGGCGCCGCCGGCGATTCTCGACGAGATCGAGGCAAATGGCCAGATCGCCTTCCGCTACGCGGCGGGCCAGAACCCGAACGGCTCGGCGCGCGATATTGCCGGCGTCCTCAACAAGGCCGGCAACGTGCTCGGCCTGATGCCGCATCCCGAGCACGCGGTCGACGCGCTGACCGGCTCCACCGACGGCCTGCGCCTCTTCGAGGGCGCCGAGAGGAGCCCGGCATGATGCCGGCGGCGGAGCAGCGGCCGGAGTACGAGGTGCTCGGCCTGACCAGCGCGGAGTACGAGTCGATCTGCGAGAAGCTCGGCCGTGAGCCGAACGGCGTCGAGCTGGCGATGTTCAGCCTCCTCTGGTCCGAGCACTGCGCCTACAAGCACTCGCGCAAGCTGCTGGGGCGGTTGCCGACCGAGGGCGAGCGCGTCGTGATGGGCCCAGGCGAGAACGCCGGCGCGGTCGACATCGGCAACGGCCATGCCGTTGCCTTCAAGGTCGAGTCGCACAACCACCCGAGCGCTGTCGAGCCGTTCCAGGGGGCGGCGACCGGCGTCGGCGGAATCCTCCGCGACGTCTTCGCGCTCGGTGCGCGGCCGATTGCGGTCCTCGACTCGCTGCGCTTCGGGGAGCTGGACTCGATTCGCTCGCGGCACCTGCTGGACGGCGCCGTGCGAGGGATCGGCCACTACGGCAACTCGATCGGCGTGCCGACGGTGGGCGGCGAGATCTACTTCGAGGCCCCCTACGAGCACAACTGCCTGGTCAACGCCATGTGCGTGGGGCTGGCGAAACAGGCGGAGATGGTCCGCGCCGCCGCGGCCGGGGTCGGCAACGCGGTGGTGCTGATGGGCGCCTCCACGGGGCGAGATGGGATCGGAGGGGCATCGGTGCTGGCGTCCGCCGAGCTCGGCGAGGGAGACGATGAGAAGCGGCCGACGGTTCAGATCGGCGACCCGTTCGAGGAGTCGAAGCTGATGGAGTGCTGCCTGGAGTTGCTGCAACGTGGCCTCCTCGTCTCGCTGCAGGACCTGGGCGCCGCCGGCCTCACCTCCTCGGCTGGGGAGATGGCCTCGGCTGGCGGGGTCGGAATCGACATCGACGTGGCACGGGTGCCGTTGCGCGAGGCCGACATGGAGCCCTTCGAGATCATGATCTCCGAGTCCCAAGAGCGAATGCTCGGCGTGGTCGAGCCGGCGAGGGTCCCCGAGGTGCTGGCGGTCTGCGAGAGATGGCAGACCGGTGCCGCGGAGATCGGCGCCGTCACCGACGGTGGCCACGTCCGCGTCCTGCGCGGCGAGGAGGTGGTTGGCGATGTGCCCGTGGAGGCGCTCGTGGACGGCTGCCCCCTCTACGACCTCGATCCGGCCGAGCCGGAGGGTTGGCTCTACGGCAACGCCGACGTGCTCGCCGAGCGGGTCATGACCGCAACGGGCGGCGTCGGGGACCCCGCCGACCCCAGCGCGATCCTGCTCGCCCTGCTTGCCTCCCCCAGCGTCGCATCGAAGCGCTGGGCCTTCGAGCAGTACGACTCGATCGTTGGATCTCGCACGGCGCGCGAGCGCGTCGGAGATGGCGCCGCTCCCACCGTCAGCGACTGCTCGGATGCCGCAGTCCTCGCGATTCCAGAGGCCGACAACGCGATCGCCGTCTCGATCGACGGCAACGGGCGACGGGTGGCGTGTGACCCGCACGCCGGTGCCGTCGAGGCGGTTCTGGAGTGCGCACAGAACCTCGCCTGCGCCGGAGCCGAGCCGCTCGGCCTCACCAACTGCCTCAACTTCGGCAATCCTGAGAAACCGGCTCCCGCCTGGCAGCTCGACCAGGCTGTCACCGGCCTCGCCGAAGCCTGCGCCGCCCTTGGGGTGCCTGTGGTCGGCGGCAACGTCTCCCTCTACAACGAGGGCCCCGACGGCCCGATCTATCCGACCCCGGTGGTCGGCATGGTCGGCGAGCTACCCGATCCCGCCCGAATTGCAGGCAGTGGCTTTGCGCGGGAGGGCGACGCGGTCGCCCTGCTGGGCCCCTTCTCCCCGTCGCTCGCCGGCTCGGAGCTGGCCAAGCTGCGCGGCGAGCTGAGCCCCGGCCTCCCGAAGCCCGACATCGGTGCGGTCGCGGCAGCCTGCGCCGCCGTCCGCGATGCGGTCCGGTCCGGCCGGCTTTCCTCGGCTCACGATGTCAGCGACGGTGGCCTCGGCTGCGCGCTCGCCGAGTCGGCAATCGGCGGCCGGCTGGGCTGCCGGATTGACCTATCTCCGCTCGTCGACCGCGGCCTATCGGCCGAGCAGGCTCTGTTCGGCGAAGGCACGGGGGGCTTTGTCCTCAGCGGCGACCGCGCTGCCCTCGAGTCGCTTGCCACCGAGGATGTCGAGATCCTCGTCCTCGGTGAGGCTGGCGGCGAGGCAATCGAGATCGCGGCCGGCGAGGCGCAGGTTTCGGCCACCTTGAAGCAGGCCGAGCGCGCTTGGCGCTCGCTTCCGGAGCGGTTCGAGCTCGGCTCTTAGCCTGAATCCACCGATATCGGCGAGACCCTCCGCTTCGCAGGCCGAGTTGGGGGGCGATTCCCGCTCACCCAGGTAGTGGTGCTACCTGGGTGGAGGGAATTGACTCCCGGCGAAGGGATGCGGGATGGAGGGGCCGGTGAGATCGGTGGATTCAGGCTTAGCTTGAATCAAGCCGATCTCGGGCAAGGCAGGCTGCCTCACCTGAGCCAGGCGCTCAACTCCCCGAGCGCATCCGGGACGACGTAGTAGTAAGCCCACAGGCCCCGACGCTCCGAAGCCACGACGCCGGCGTCGCGCAGCACCTTGAGGTGGTGGGAGATGGTCGACTGCGAGAGATCGAAGAGCGGCACCAACTCGCAGACGCAGACCTTGCCGGCGTGCTTGCGCAGCACGTCGACCAGCTGAAGCCGCACCGGGTCCGCAAGGGCCTTCCCAAGGCCCGCCAAGCGCTCCGCCTGGCGGCGATCCACATCCGGGTATGCCACGGCCTCGCAGCAACGCTCCCCAGCGGGGCGCTTCTGCTTTGGCTCGAGCTTGGTCGGGACGCCCGCCATCGTGCCCAGTCTAGCAACTACATCGACATATATCGATCTAACTGCTACAGTGCCGCGAAACGTTACATCGATAATCATCGATTGAGTTAGGAGACACCATGACTGAGCTGGCTGACACCGAGATCCGCGAGCAGGTGCGCGAGCGCTATGCCGCCGCGGCCGCGGCCGTTGCGACCGAGACGTCGACGGGCTGCTGCGGAGCAACCGGGGACGAGGGAAACGGAGGGACCGCCACGGCGGAGAAGGCGCGCCAGACGTTCGGCGGCGGGCTCTATGGCGAGGAGGCCGAATCGGCTCCGCGGGCCGCGGTCGAGGCCTCACTTGGCTGCGGTGTCCCCACCGCGGTGGCCGATCTGCGGACGGGAGAGACGGTGCTCGACCTCGGATCGGGAGCGGGTGCCGACGTGCTCATTTCGGCGCGGCGCGTCGGGCCCACCGGGAAGGCCATCGGCCTCGACATGACGGATGAGATGCTCGAGCTTGCCCGCGCGAACGCGACCGAGGCGGGCGTCTCGAACGTTGAGTTCGCCAAGGGCTACATCGAGGACATCCCACTGCCGGACGCCTCGGTCGACGTTGTGATCTCGAACTGCGTGATCAATCTCTCCGCGGACAAGCGGCAGGTGCTGCAGGAGGTGGCGCGGGTGCTGAGGCCCGGTGGGCGCCTCGCCGTCTCAGACATCGTCGCCGGTCCCGACATGGACGAGGCCACCCGCGCGGACATGCGGCAGTGGACCGGCTGCATCGCCGGCGCACTCACCCGTGAGGAGTTCGAAGACACGCTTGCGGCGGCCGGGCTAACCGACATCGAGATCCGCGAGACGCATCCGGTGCACGAGCACGCGAGCTCGGCCATCATCGGCGCGCGCAAGCCCGAGGCGGCCTGAGCGGCTGGGACGGCGACGGGTGGACCGCCGGCCCCGGCGGCAGCGCCCGCGCCCTGCCCTGGAGGGCGCGGGCGCTGCTAACGTCGCGGCGTGGGCCAGATCTACGACCAGATTGACGATCGGCTGCGGGAATGGATCGACCGTCAGGCGCTCTACTTCGTCGCGACCGCGCCGCTTGCGGGCGACGGTCATGTGAACCTCTCTCCGAAGGGGCCGATCGGCACTCTGCGAGTGCTCGACGACCACACCGTCGCCTACCTGGACGTGGTCGGCAGCGGCGCGGAGACGATCGCCCACCTGCGGGAGAACGGGCGCATTGTGGTGATGCTCTGCGCCTTTGAAGGACCGCCGCGGATCCTGCGGCTTCACGGGCGGGGCGAGGTCGTGACTCCGACCGATGAGCAATTCGACGAGTTGCTCGAGCGTGCCCAGTTCGAGCTGCCGACCGCTGAGGAGGCGCGGCGCACGGTGATCGTGGTCGACGTCGAGCGGATCGCTGACTCCTGCGGCTACGGCGTGCCACTGATGAGCTACGAGGGAGCGCGACCCCACATGGAAGCCTGGGCACAGAAGAAGCTGCGGGTGGGCGGCGCCGATGCGATCGAGGCCTACAAGGCCGAGAAGAACACAGCCAGCATCGACGGTCTCCCCGCCCTCGACTGAGCTCGCCGCCGGGCCAACCCCGACCTTGTCCACGAAGCGGATCGCCCTCGTGTGCACCGTCGCTAATGTTGATGGTGGGCGGGGACAAGCAAGGAGGAGCGATGCCCGAAAAGATCGACACGCTGACCCGCTTCCTGGACGAACACAATGTCGCCTATGAGGTGGTCGAGCATGGAGAGCAGTTCACGGCCGCCGCGGAAGCACGTGCGTCCGGCGTCGGCCCCGAGGACGCGGCCAAGGACGTGATCCTGCGCAGCGGCGAGGAGTACGTCCTGGCGCTCATCCCCGCGTCTGAGCGGCTCGACATGGAGAAGGTCGGGGAGCTGGTCGGTGCCGACAATGAGCTGCGGCTGGCCACGGAGGAGGAGATCGCCGCCGATTTCCCGGGCTTTGCAGTCGGGGCGCTGCCGCCGTTCGGCCCGATCTTCGAGGTGGAGGAGATCGTCGACCGGCGGTTGCTCGACCACGACCGGGTGCTCTGCAGCGGTGGCGACCACAGCCATTCCGTAAAGGTCGACCCCAACGACATCGTCCGCGTGGCCGGCGCCCAGGTTGGAGATCTCGCGCGGGACTGACGCTCAGCGCACGTCGAACACGTCGAGTCCCTCCGGCTCCTCCTCGCTGACGTCGACCCGCTCGACGTGGGCGCCTCGTGGGCCCTCCCGGCAAAACGCAAGCAACGCCTCGACTGCGTCCGGATCGCCCTCGAAGACCGCCTCCACAGTGCCGTCGGGAAGGTTGCGAACCCAGCCCCCAAGGCCGCGCGGGGCCGCCTGCCGGCGGGTGGTGTCGCGGAAGAACACCCCCTGAACCCTGCCGTGGACGATCGCCCTCTTGCGGATCAAGGCGCCGGTGAACAACGGTTGCGTGCCATCGCCGGCATCCTCCGACCACCCGCCCGTGCTGTCAACCGGGGGCCGGGCTCTCCGAGGCGGTCGGGGCGACGCGCAGCTCCGCCAGGACGCTGCCTCGCACCTCGTCGGATTCCGGCGCCGGGTCGCCTCGCTGCCAAGCCGTCCAGTGACCCGGATGGCTAATCCGCGGCCGTTGGTAACCTGCCGGGGTAGGCAGTCAGCCTGCGCGTCCGTCCCCCTAGATGCGAGGAAGCGCGCTTTGACTCCCCCACAGGGGCACCTGACAGACCGCGACGGCCCGCGCGAGGAATGCGGGGTGTTTGGCGTATACGCACCGGGGCACGATGTCGCGCGCCTCGCCTACTTCGGCCTCTACGCACTGCAGCACCGTGGTCAGGAGTCGGCCGGGATCGCCACCTGCGAGGGGGGCAACATCACGACGCTGCGCGACTCTGGCCTTGTCTCCCAGGTCTTCGACGAGGAGAAGCTGCGGGCGTTGGAGGGCATCATGGCGATCGGGCACGTTCGCTACTCGACCACCGGAGGGGGCTCCTGGGAGAACGCCCAGCCGGTCTGGCGCGACGACGGACGCGAGCTGGCCCTCGCCCACAACGGCAACCTGACCAACGCGGTCGAGCTCTGGAACGAGCTGAGCGAGGCCGGTATCTCCTTCCGCGGCACCTCGGACTCCGAGATCATCGCGGCGCTGCTGTCTTCGAGCGACGGGAAATACATCGAGGACGTCGCCGCCGAGGTGATGCCCCGCCTGCGTGGCGCCTACTCGACCGTCGCGATGACCAAGCACGCGATCGTCGCCTTCCGCGATCCCCACGGTGTGAGGCCGCTCTCCCTGGGCCGGCTCGGCGAGCGCTTCGTCGTCGCCTCGGAGAGTTGCGCGTTCGACATCATCGGCGCCAAGCTGCTGCGCGAGGTGCGTCCCGGCGAGATGGTCTCCCTCACCGAGCGCGGCCTCGAGACTCGCCAGGTGGTCCGCGCCGGCAGGCCGGCGACGTGCGTCTTCGAGCACATCTACTTCTCGCGGCCCGACAGCCGCCTCGAGGGCAAGGTGCTGCAGCAGGTGCGCGGGCGGATGGGCGAGATCCTTTGGCGCGAGGCGCCGGTCGAGGCCGACCTGGTGATCGCCGTGCCCGACTCCGGCAACCCCGCCGCGGCGGGCTTTGCGCGCGCCTCCGGGCTGCCCCGCGACGACGGCCTGATCAAGAACCGCTACGTCGCGCGCACGTTCATCCAGCCCGGCCAGGAGCTGCGCAAGCACGGACTGCGGCTCAAGTTCAACCCGCTGCCGGAGATCGTCGCCGGCAGGCGCATCGTCGTCGTTGACGACTCAATCGTCCGCGGCAACACAACCCGCCAGATCGTCGGCATGCTGCGCGATGCCGGGGCCAGCGAGGTGCACCTCCGGATCTCGGCACCGCCGATTCGCCACCCCTGTTATTACGGGGTCGACATGTCGACCCGCGAGGAGATGATCGCCCACAAGCGGACCATTGAGGAGATCGCCGACGAGCTCGGAGCCGACTCGCTCGCCTATCTCTCGATGGAAGGGGTCTACGAGGCGATCGGCACACCGCCCGAGGACCATTGCGACGCCTGCTTCACGGGCCATTATCCGCTCGGCGACCCCGAGCAAGCCAACGGCAAATTCGCGCTGGAGGACGTCGCCGTCATCCCGGCGTCGCGTTAGCCGACCCGCGTTCGCCTTCGGTTAGCCGGCGCCGGTGAAGGCCAATGCGTCGGAAGGGATGGTGCGAGAAGATGCGGCCGTGGACGCCTTTCGCCTAGTCGTACTTGCTTCGGGGACGGGGACGAACCTGCAGGCGATCCTCGACCGCCTGCACGGGCGCGAGGGGATCGAGGTGGTTGGGGTCGGCTCGGACAAGCCCGGCGCGAAAGCCCTGCAGCGGGCACGCTCGGCGGGCGTCGAGACTGCGGTCTTTCCGCGGGAGGACCACGCGGACCGCCAGTCCAGGGACGCCGCGATGGGAGACTGGATCGAGTCGAGGAAGGCCGACCTCATCGTCCTCGCCGGCTACATGCAGCTGCTCAGCGAGGGCTTCGTGGCGCGCTTTCGCAACCGCATCGTCAACATCCACCCCGCCCTGCTGCCCTCCTTTCCCGGGCTGGACGCGATTGGCCAAGCGCTGGAGGCGGGCGTCGAGGTAACCGGGGTGACCGTCCACTTCGTCGACGAGGGAGTCGACACGGGGCCGGTGATCATGCAGCGCGAGGTCCCGTTGCCCGCCGACCGCGACCGCGAGCGGCTCGAGGCGTCGATTCATAGGGTCGAGCACGAGCTCTATGCGGAAGCGATCCGCATGATCGCGAAGGACCGGGTTAGGATCGACGCGAACGACCACCGGGTGATCGTCGCCGATGAGTGACAAGCCCGCTGAGGCATCGCCGATGAGTGAGGCACCCGCAGACACCCGAGCCGAGGCCGTCAGCGACGGGTCGATACGGGTGCGCCGGGCGCTGGTCTCTGTGTCCGACAAGACCGGGGTGGCCGAGTTTGCCAGGGCACTCGTCGCACTTGGGGTGGAGGTCCTCTCCACCGGCGGCACGGCGAGCGCGCTGCGCGAGGCGGGACTGGAGGTGACCGACGTCTCCGAGCTCACCGGCCAGGAGGAGATCCTCGACGGGCGGGTGAAGACCCTGCACCCCCGGCTCCACGCGGCGCTTCTGGCAAACCGCCGGGATCCCGAGCACATGGCGGTGCTCGAGCGCGAGGGGATAGAGCCGATCGACCTGGTCTGCGTCAACCTCTACCCGTTCGAACGGACCGTGGCGGCCGAGCACGTCGACCCCGACGTCGCCGTCGAGAACATCGACATCGGCGGGCCGACGATGATCCGCGCCGCAGCCAAGAACCACGACGGCGTCGCCGTGGTCGTCAAGCCCGAGGCATACGACGCTGTCAGCGCCGAGCTTGAGGAGTCGGGCGGCGAGATCTCCGCCTCGACGAGGCACTGGCTCGCCAACGAGGCCTTCGCGCAGACCGCCCGCTACGACGCCGCAATCAGCCGCTGGTTCTCAACCTCCTACGAGGACTTTCCCGAACACCTGACGATCGCCTATGAGAAGGAGCTCGACCTCTCCTACGGCGAGAACCCCCACCAGCGCGCCGCGCTCTACTCCGAAGCGGGAGTGCGCAGCCACATCCTCTCCGGTGTGGCGAAGCTGCACGGCCGGGCGCTCTCCTTCAACAACGTGCTCGACCTCGACTCGGCGCGCCGCCTGAACGACGACTTCGACCAGCCCGCCTGCACGATCGTCAAGCACAACAACCCCTGCGGGGTCGCGGTCGGCGACGACGCGCTCGACGCCTACCGCAGGGCGCTCGCCTGCGACCCGATGTCGGCCTTCGGCGGCGTGATCGCGATCAACCGCCCGGTCGGCGTGGAGCTGGCCGAGGCGCTGCACGAAAACTTCGTCGAGGTGCTGATCGCGCCTGGCTTTGAGGACGGTGCTCTCGAGGTCCTTCAGCAGAAGGAGTCGATCCGCATCCTCTGCGACGAGGAGCGGCGGCAGCGGGACCCCATCGAACGCGACATGAAACGCGTGCGCGGCGCGCTGCTGGTCCAGGACCGAGACGGCGATCCCGAGCCGCGGGAGCTGATGGAGACGATGACCAAGGCCGAGCCGACCGAAGAGCAGTGGAGCGACATGCTCTTCGCCTGGACGGTGGTCCGCCATGTTCGCTCCAACGCGATCGTGATCGCCAAGGACGGCGCCACGCTCGGCATTGGGGCGGGACAGATGAGCCGGGTCGACGCCGTGCGCCTCGCCGTGGAGAAGTGCCGTGACGCCCGGGAGGGGGAGGCGGACGCCCTGCTCGCCGGCGCGGCGGTCGCCTCAGACGCCTTCTTCCCCTTTGCCGACGGCCCCCAGGCAGCCATCGACGCCGGCGCCACCGCGGTGATCCAGCCCGGCGGCTCCAAACGTGACGCGGAGGTCATCGAGGCGTGCGACGGCGGAGGCGTGGCCATGGTCTTCACCAAGCACCGCCACTTCCGCCACTGAGAGCGAAGGCTTCGCAGAACCGAATACCCCCGCCGGGATTCGAACCCGGGCCGCGCGGCTTAAAAGGCCGCCGCTCTAACCAACTGAGCTACGGGGGCAAGCTGGCCCATGGTAGACGCCGGCGGCCCAGCAGGCACCGTATGGCGAACGCGGGTCAGGACAGCTCCGGCATGCCCTCGTGCGGGGTCGACGCCTCGGCGTGGGTGCGGCGGGGGATGCGGCCGGCGCGGCGGGCGGCGTGGCCGGCCTCGACGGCGCCGCGCAGCGCCGCCGCCATCGCCGCCGGGTCTTCGGCACCGAAGATCGAGCTCGCGGCCATCACCGCGTCGCACCCCAGCTCCATCGCCAGCGCGGCGTCGGAGGCGGTGCCGACGCCCGCGTCGAGCACAACGGGGACGTTGGCGTGCTCGGTGATGATCGCGATGTTGTAGGGGTTGTTGATCCCGGCACCGGAGCCGATCGGCGAGCCGAGCGGCATCACCGCCGCGCATCCCGTTTGCTCCAGGCGGCGGGCGAGGATGGGATCGTCGTTGGTGTAGGGAAGGACGGTGAAGCCGTCGGCGACCAGCGTCTCGGCGGCATCGAGGAGCTCGACAGCGTCCGGGTAGAGCGTGCGGTCGTCGCCGATCACCTCCAACTTGATCCAGTCGGTCCCGAGCGCCTCGCGCGCGAGCTTTGCGGTGCGGACCGCGTCTCGCGCCGTGAAGCAGCCGGCCGTGTTTGGCAGGGCGAAGAGCCCCAGCCGGTCGATCACATCCAGCACCGAGCCTCTTGCCGCGGGGTCGACGCGGCGCAGCGCAACGGTGACGATCTCAGCGCCGGAAGCGGCCAGCGCCTGCTCCATCTGCTCCAGCGAGCGGAAGCCGCCGGTGCCGGCCATCAGCCGGGAGGACCACTCGCGCCCTCCCAGCTCCCAGGTTTCCGCTCCACCCTGAATCGCCGCCAGCACCTCCACCCTGCTGCCCTCGGCCAGCGCTGTCGAGTCCCACTCTGCGCGCGGGACCACCTCGCCCTCTAGCGCGGCCGCGACGCCCCTTTCCTCCTGCTCGACGCCGCTGGCGCGAACGGCGTCGGCGAGCGTCGCCCCCTCCGGAAGCTGCCGCGACTCACCATTCAGCTCGACTGTCATGGCGCCACGCTAGCCGGGTCGCACCCGAGCCGGCCAGGGTCGGCGGCGGCGGCCATCTCGGGAAGCTGCCCACCCTCCAGCAGATCGGCGACTGCATCGGCGGTCAGCGGGGCCAGCAGGACGCCGTTGCGGAAGTGGCCGGTTGCCCAGATCAGGCCGTCGATGCCGCCGGGGCCGATCAGTGGCAGGTTGTCCGGGGTCCCCGGTCGCAGCCCGACGGCCGGCGCCAGCAACTCCAGCTCGGCAACCTCGGGAACGAGCCGGTAGGCCTCGCGCAGGATCTCGTGGACGGCACCCGCCGTGACCGTGGTGTCGAATCCCTGCTCCTCGACGGTTGCGCCGGCGATCAGGCGGCCGTCTTCGCGCGGCACCAGATAGACGCGCTCGGCGCCGATGATCCGCTCGCAGGGGGCCGAGCCGTCGATTGCTCGGAGCTCGACGATCTGGCCCTTGACGGGGCGAACCGGCGGTCGCGCGCGCTCCGGGATCCACTCGACCTGGCCGGACCACGCACCGGCCGCAAGGATGACCGTAGCGGCGCGCAGCTCCTCGCCGCCGTCGGTCCGCACCCCGGCAATCCGCTCTCCGTCGAAGAGCGCCTCGGTGACCTGCGTCCCGGTGCGAATCTCAGCCCCCTTGCCGGCAAGCGCCGCCAGGATCGTCTCGGCGAGCATCCGCGGATCGACGACCGCCTCGCCCTCCGCGTAGACGCCGCCGTTGCACGACGGGCTGAGGCCGGGCTCCAGTTCGCGGCAGCGCCGCGGTGGCAGCCACTCTGCGTCGAGACCGAGCGAGCGCTGGAGCTCGTGCACGCGCTGCAGCTCCGCTGCCTCGTCGCGATCCAGGGCCACATGCAGAGCGCCCTGGTGCCGGTACCCGGTGGACTTCCCGCTCGCCTCCTCGAGCTCCGCGACAAAGTCGGCATAGAGCTCGCGTGAGTCGAGGGTCATCCGCAGCAGCTCTGGCTCGCCGAATGTCAGCTCGCCGATCGGCGCCAGCATTCCTGCCGAGACCCGGGTCGCACCCGCCGGCGGCTGCGATTTGTCGATCACAGCGACCCGGGCGCCGCGCTGCGCCGCCCTCCAGGCGCACGACAGGCCGATGACCCCGCCCCCAACGACAATCGAATCGAAATTCCGCTCTGTGCTCATTGTGCCTCCGCCGGCATTACCCGGATCAGGTCCAGACGGTCGGCGGCGCCCTAGCCGCCCTCTCAGCCTGTGCGCTTACAGGCTCCCGTTACCTCGACGTCGATGGTACCCCGTCGCAATAATCGACGTATGAGCCTGGCACCCCCGGAGGCAATCGGCCCCCTTCGCCGCGAGCGGCTGCGAACCGCACGCTTGTATTTCGTCTGCGACGCACTCCCCGGCAAGGTGGATCCCGAACCGCTTCTGCATGCCGCGCTCAACGGCGGCGCCGACATCGTCCAGCTGCGCGAGAAGGGACTTGGGCGGCAGGCGATCGAGCGCTCGGCACAGATCTTCCGTCGCCTCTGCGACACCTACAGCACCCTGTTCATCGTCAACGACGACCCCTATCTGGCGCAGTCCTGCGACGCCGACGGCGTTCATGTCGGACAGGACGACGTCTCGCCCGCGGAGGCGCGGGAGGTCCTCGGCCCGGACGCGATCATCGGTCTTTCCACACACTCCAAGGAGCAGATAGACGCGGCCGCGGGGCATCCGATCGACTACATGAGCGTCGGGCCCATCTGGGAGACGCCGACCAAAGAGGGGCGTCCCGGAGTCGGGCTAGAGCTGATCGAGTACGCCGCGGCGAATGCCCCCCACCCGTTCTTTGCGATCGGCGGAATCGACTCATCGAACGCTGGCACGGTGGTCGAAACCGGTGCCAGGCGCCTTTGCGTCGTGCGGGCGATCCGCGACGCGGCCGATCCCTCAGCGGCAGCCGAATCGCTGCGAAGCGCGCTCGCGGCCGCCGGCGAGGCGGCACCGGGTGGCTGAGGACAGACAGAAACGCAAGCGGCGCGACGGCGCGCCGACGCCGCGCGAGCGCATCGAACGCGGCTACGCGCGCGCCGAGCAGCGCAACCGCGAGGCAAGAGAGGGACTGACGCCGCTGGCCAAAGGCGAGCGGCCGCTGGTGGTGACGATCGGCGCGGTGGTCTCCGGTCTGATTGCGGCCTCCGTCCTCGTCGGCTACCTGGTCGGGCTTGCCGTCGACGGCGACAAACCGGAGCCGGCACAGATCCTGGTGCCCACGCTGCTGATGGGGACCATGGCTTGGGGGTTGTGGCGCGCCCGCTACTGGGCCGTGCTCGGCTTTCAGGTGCTGCTCATCCTCCTCATCTTCAGTGCCGTCTTCGGCCTCGCCGCACAGGCCGCAACGGTCGCTCAGGTCGGCGCCACCCTCGGGCTGCTCGCCGTGTCGGGCACGTTCTTCTATTTCATGGTGAAGGCGATGGCGCGCGTCCAGATGCCCACCCGCAAGTAGGCGGCGAGGTTGCCTCGGTCCCGGCCACGCGTGTTCTATAGGCTCAGGCTCGATGGCCGATTCGTATGACGTGATCGTCATTGGCGGGGGCCCTGGTGGCTATGTGGCCGCGATCCGTTCGGCCCAACTCGGTAAGAAGACCGCCGTGGTCGAGCGCGACAAGCCTGGCGGGCGCTGCCTCAATTACGCCTGCATCCCTGCCAAGACCGTCCTCCACACGGCCGAGATCTACGACCAGGCCCAGAACAGCGCCGAGCTGGGGGTGACAACCGAGGGCGTCTCGATCGATTGGGAGGCACTTGGCGAGCGCCGTGCTGCCGTTTCCGGCTCACTCTCCGGCGGCGTCAAGATGCTCTGGGACAAAAACAAGGTGACGAGAATCGAGGGCGAGGGATCGCTGACCGCGGAGGGGAACGTCAAGGTCGGCGGAGAGACCTACAAGGCCGCGGCGGTTGTGCTGGCAACGGGGTCGGTGCCGCTGCCGATCCCCGGGACCGAATTTGGCGGGCGCGTTGTCGACACCTGGGGCGCTTGGTCGCTTCCCGAGCAGCCGAAGAAGATCGCCGTGGTCGGGGCCGGGGCCTCGGGCTGTGAGATCGCCTCGGCCTACGGGCGCTTCGGGACGGAGGTGCTGCTGATCGAGATGCTCGACCAGATCCTCCCGGCCGAGGACAAGGACATG
>Ga0210110_1000050_pt1 | contig 45156 bp, 37 predicted proteins | sample China_Galinas_PW_2_FD_184865 | JGI IMG/M metagenome (GOLD analysis project Ga0210110, IMG submission 184865) | Wetland microbial communities from San Francisco Bay, California, USA, that impact long-term carbon sequestration - China_Galinas_PWB_D1... | ecosystem: Environmental > Aquatic > Marine... | reverse complement strand
TGTGACTCCTCATATGCTCCGCCACTCGTTCGCCACGCACCTCCTCGATAACGGCGCGGGCCTGCGCGATGTGCAGGAGATGCTCGGCCATGCCGACATCGCCACGACGCAGATCTACACCCACGTGGACAAGGCCCGTCTGCGCAGCGTCCACAAGAAGTACCACCCGCGGGGGTAGACGCACACCCGAGATCCCCCGCCTCTATCTCGGCCGAGTTCCGGCAATGAGGACCGCGGCAGGTGCTGTTGGTGTTACAATCCCCTCTGACGCCACGGGCACGAGCCCGAGCGGGGGAGATCACACATGCGAATCTGCACGGCACTCGTCGCGCTGGCCGCGGGCTCGGCAACCGTCTCGGCCGCTCAGCTCGCCAAGCTCACACCCACCGACGGCGCCGCGTCGGATGAATTCGGCATCGCCGTCGCCATCGACGGCACCACCGCCGTCGTCGGCGCCTGGAACGACGACGACAACGGAATCAGCTCCGGCTCTGCCTACCTCTTCGATGCCGCGATTGGCTCGCAGATCATGAAGCTCCTCCCCACCGACGGTGTCGCCACCGCGTTCTTTGGCGGCTCGGTCGGCGTCAGCGGCTCCACGGTCATCGTCGGCGCCGCCAACGACGACGACCTGGGCTTCTTCTCCGGCTCGGCCTACCTCTTCGACACCGCCGGCGTGCAGCTCGACAAGCTCCTCCCCACCGACGGCGCCGACTTCGATCAGTTCGGCGTCGCCGTCGCCATCGACGGCACCACCGCCATCGCCGGATCGTGGAACGACGACGACAACGGCGACGGCTCCGGCTCGGCGTACCTCTTCGACACGACTTCGGGCACGCAGACGGACAAACTCCTGCCCACCGACGGTGCCGCGTCCGACGCCTTCGGCGCATCCGTCGGCGTCAGCGGCACGGTCGCCATCATCGGCGCACCCGGCGACGACGACAACGGCGCGGAGTCCGGCTCTGCCTACCTCTTCGACACCACCACCGGGCTCCAGCTCTTCAAGCTCCTCCCCACCGACGGCGCCGCCGGCGACCAGTTCGGCAACGCCGTCGCCATAAGCGGCACCGTGGCGATCGTCGGCGCACCCTACGACGCCGACAGCGGCGCCGACTCGGGCGCGGCCTACCTGTTCGACACCACGACCGGGCTCCAGATCACCAAGCTCGCCCCGACCGACGCCTCCGCGGGCAAACAATTCGGCGCCTCCGTCGCGATCGACGGCGGCACCGTCATCGTCGGCGCACCCTACGACGCAGAACTCGGCTCCGACGCCGGCGCCGCCTACCTCTTCGACTCGGCGGGCACCCAGCTCGACAAGCTGCTGGCCGACGACGGGGCATCGGGCGACGGGTTCGGCACGGGCGTCGCCGCCAGCGGCTCCTACTCGCTCGCGGGCGCACCGTACAACAACGCCGGGGCGCAAGACTCCGGCGCCGCCTACCTCTTCGGCACCGCCTCCTGCGCCGCCGACCTCACCACACAGGGCGCGGGCGTCGGCGATCCGGGCTACGGCGTCCCCGACGGGCTCGTCACCGCCGCCGACCTCAACTACTTCGTCAACGCCTACGTCTCCGCCGACCTCGCTATCGCCGACATCACCACACAGGGCGCGGGGGTCGGCGACCCCGGCTACGGCGTCCCCGACGGGCTCGTCACGGCCGCCGACCTCAACTACTACGTCAATCTCTGGGTCGCCGGCTGCCCGTAGAGACTTCTTCCCATCGCCAATCGCGGGATCGCGCTTCCGCGATTGCAGATGAATCAGTAGACTATCACCGGTTTCCTCGCGCTCCGCCTTGGCGCGGTCCTGTCGCGGACGAGGACGAACCCGCACCGCCGTGCGGAAGGAGGGACACCATGCGACTGATCATCTGGCTCCCCGCCGCGACCTTGACCGCAACCGCCCTGGGCGGAACCGGGGATCCGATCGGCAAACTGCTGCCGACCGATGGCGCCACGTTGAGTAGTTACGGAAACCCGGTCGCGATGGACGGTTCGCTCGCGGTCGTCGGCGCCAGGGGGGACGATGGCTCCGGAAATACCGTCGGTGTGGCGTACCTCTTCGACGTGTCCACGGGCAACCAACTCCACAAGTTCCGCCCGACCGGCGGCGGCGCGATCAGCGTCTTCGGCACCACCGTCGACATCGACGGGAACACCGTCGTCGTGGGCGATATGTTCGACGACGAGATCTTTCAGCTCGGAGGGGCGGCATACGTCTTCGACGCCACCACCGGCTCACTGATCCACAAGCTGGTGCCGGACGACCCCGTGGAAGGCGAGCTCTTCGGTGGCGCCGTCGCCGTTCAGGGGACCATCGCTGTCGCCACGGCGGGGTACGTGACCGGCGGGCCCGGGGGGGCGTACATCTTCGACACCACCACCGGCGCCCAACTCGCCAAGTTCGTCCCGGCCAGCCTCCCGCCCGGGCTGATCTTCGGGCGTTCCCTCGCCATCGATGGCGACACCCTGCTCGTCGGTGCACCCCAGGGCGGGTCACAGGTTAACTACCCGGTGGTGTACGTTTTCGACATTTCCAACCCCGCCGCGCCGGTCGAGGTCCGAATGCTTGCCGCGGATGACAACACGAACCTCTCCGATTTCGGCTATCCGATCGACATCAGCGGAAACACCGCCGTTGTCGGAGCCCCGGGCTCAAACCCCGGCGTGGTCGACGCGGGCGCGGCTTACATCTTCGACGTCAACACCGGGCAACAGCTCTTCAAGGTCGTCGCCCAGGATCTCGTTCGAGATCAGGCATTCGGATCCTCCGTCGCGATCCAAGGCGACACCCTCATCATCGGCGCCGACGGTGACGACGACAACGGAGAACAGTCGGGATCTGCCTACGTCTACGACGCCGTCACGGCGCAGCCGACCGTGAAGATCCTCCCCGCGGACGGCTCCGCGTACGGACGTTTCGGGACAAGCGTCGCACTCGACAACGACATCGCACTCGTCGGTTCGTACGGGGACGCCTACCTCTTTGAAGCAACGCTTGTCCCCTGCCCGCCCGACATCACCACGCAGGGCGCTCCCGTCGGCGATCCCCGCTACGGCGTCCGGGACGGCTTCGTCACCGCAGCCGACCTCAACTACTTCGTCAACGCCTACGTCGCCGGCGATCTCGCTGTCGCCGACCTGACCACCGCCGGCGCGGGCATCGGCGACCCCGGCTACGGCGTGCCCGATGGGCTCGTGACAGCCGCCGACCTCAACTACTACGTCAATCTCTGGGTCGCCGGCTGCCCCTGAGCCGATCCGAGAGGCGTTCCTCGGACCGAAAGGAGCCTCTCATGACCGCCAACGAAGGGGCCGCGGACCGCGTCGTCCGCGTGGTGCTCGGCATCGTCCTCGGTGTCGTCGCCTGGATGTACCTCGGGCTGCCTGAGGCCAGCGTGCTCGGCATCGTCGCCGTCGTCGTCGGGGCCGTTCTGCTCGTCACCGGGCTCGTCGGGTTCTGCCCGTGCTACCCGCTGTGCAAGATCAACACCTGCAAGGTGAAAAGCCCGCCCGAAACGCCCGCCTGACGGCTCACGCCATCCGTTGAATCCCGCTCACCATGCGTTCCAGCGCCCGCTCGCTGTACGGGAAGAACAGCGACGGCTCGATCAGTTCGAGCTCGCTCAGCCGCGCCGAGCCGTCATCATGCATGATATCGACCCGCGCATAGAGCAGCCCGTGCGGCGCGAGCGCCATCACCCGCTCGGCGAGTTCGAGGTCGCCATCGTCGATCGCATCGAGCGCGCGCACGCTCTCGTCGGCGCCGTGGAACCGCACGGTCTTGTGTACCGCGTGCGTGAACTCGCCGTCGATCCAGATGACCGATCGCTCGCCGCTCGTTTCGACCGCGTGCATGAACGGCTGGACCATCATGCCACGACTGCCGACATGCTCGTCGAGGTAGCGCTGCGCGCCGTCGCGCTCGTCCGGGGCGAAACGGCGCGTCAGGAACGACGCGGCCGAGAGCGTCGGCTTGACTACCACCTCCCCCCACCCCCGGCGCGCGCACACCTCGGCGATCGACGCCGAACCGCCCCGCGCGACGAACTCCGTGGGGACCACGGGTACACCGCCCCGTTCGAGCTCGCGCAGGTAGGTCTTCTCGAGGTTCCACCGCACCGCGGGCAGCGGGTTGAGCAGCCGCGTCACGTCTGACGCCCGTTCAAGCCACGCGCCGAATGCCTCGGGGTGCCGCGGGTAGTTCCACGTCGCCCGCAGCACGCACACGTCCAGCGACGCGGGATCGTCGTCGGGATCATCCCACGCGATCGTGCGCGCTTCGATCCCCCTACCCCGCAACGCCGCCACCAGCGGCGCCTCGTCGTGGTCCGGCTCGGGGAGATCCCGGCATGTCGCCAGCCCGACTCGCACGCCGGGAGGATTGGCAGCGGCAGAGCCCGGGTCTAGACTTTCAAAGATTCCTGAAAGGACTGCACGTGACCAGCTTCCCCCGCCCGCCGACAGAGCACGGAGAGCTCGACGCCCGCGACCCGGGGCTGCTGGCCGCGGTCGCCGCCGGCGAGGCTCGGCTCACCCCTGAGCAGGCGCTCGACCTGCTCGAGCGGGCCCCCACCCCCGAGCTGGGACGCTGGGCAGACGCCCGGTGTCGCACCCTCCACGGCGATTCCATCCGCACCTACGTCATCGACCGCAACATCAACTACACCAACGTCTGCACCGCCCGGTGCACCTTCTGCGCCTTCCGGCGCGACCCCGACGACCACGACGCCTACACCCTCGAGCACGAGGCGCTCTACGACAAGATCGCCGAATGCATGAGGATCGGCGGCACCCAGATCCTCATGCAGGGCGGCATGAACCCCGCCCTCCCGCTCGACTGGTACACCACCCTGCTCCGCGGGATCAAGGAACGCTTCCCGCGGATGCACGTCCACGGGTTCAGCCCGCCCGAGTTCATCGAGTTCGTCGGGTACTTCGACCCACCGGGCGCAACCCTCGAAGACAAACTCCGCGGCGTGATGGGCGCCATGCGCGCCGCCGGGCTCGACTCGATCCCCGGCGGAGGCGGCGAGATCTTCGCCCCGCCCGTCCGACGCAAGATCGGGCTCGGCAAGTGCGACGCCGAGGCGTGGCTCACGTGCATGTACATCGCCCACTCGCTGGGCATGTTCACCAGCGCGACGATGATGTTCGGTCATATCGAGGGGCTGGGCGACCGGGTGCACCACATGCGCCTCGTCCGCGAGTGGCAGGACCGGGCGCTGCGCGAATCCGGCGGTCACTACACCGCGTTCATCTCCTGGCCGTTCCAACGCGAGAACACGCCCCTCGGGCGCGTCCCCGACTGGGGCGAGGACGAAGAAGGCACGTTCCCCGGTGATGCGGTCGCGACGCTCGACGGCTCCGGCACGAAGGGCAACCACCCGCTGTTCGGCAAGCGCGTGCGCCTGGCCGGCTCGACCACGTACCTGCGCACGCAGGCTCTCAGCCGCCTGTTCCTCGACAACATCTACTCGATCGGGTCGAGCTGGGTGACGATGGGCCCGCACATCGGGCAGGTCGCGCTCGCCTACGGCGCCAACGACATGGGCAGCGTGATGATGGAGGAGAACGTCGTCTCGGCCGCCGGCACGACCTACTGCCTCGACGAGGCGCTGCTCTGCCGCCTGATCCGCGAGGGCGGGTTTATCCCCGCCCAGCGCGACAACGAGTACGACCTGCTCCGCATCCACGACGGGCCCGAATCACCGGACCTGAGCGTCACCGACTGGTCCACGCACCGCACCAAGAAGCTGCACGTCGAGGGCGTGACGGTCGGCGCGACCGGCGACGGATAACGCTCATCCGCCCGAAATCAGCTCGTCCACCACCGCCCCGATCGCCCGCGGGCGGATCTGCTCGAACCCGAGCCCGTCCATGAACGCCCACGACATCTTCTGGATCTCGTCCTTCGGTGTCCCCTTGTCCAGCTCGGCCTTCACCGCCGCACGGAGCTTCTCGAAGTACGCGATCTGTGCGCGCAGCGAATCGATGTCGCCGACCGGTCCGTGACCCGGAACGACCACCGTCTCGGCGTCGCACATCGGCACCAGCCGCTCGCACGAGCTGATCCACCCGGCGCTGTCCGCCCCGCCCGGCGGGTCCATGTACGGGTGCAGCCCGTTGAACAGCAGGTCGCCGGTGTGCAGCACGTTGTCGTCGGGGAAGAAGACCGCGAGGTCGTTGTCGGTGTGCCCCGCACCGAAGTGGTGCACCTCGACCGGGCTGCCGCCGATCGTCAGGTCGGTCTGTGGTGAATCGAGCAGGCGTGTGGGCACGAAGTCATCGGCTACGAGCGAGTCTGCCCTCTCCACGAAAGCCTTCACCGGCCCGAGCGCCAGGTTTCGCTTCGGATCGTCCTTGAGCTGATCGACCGCGCCGTCGGCCTGGGATGTGTACATCTCCACCTGCGTGCGCACACGCTCGGCGCACTTCGGATGGGCGACGATCTCCAGCCCGCGGAAGGCGTGGTTGCCGCCCGTGTGGTCGGCGTGGTGGTGCGTGTTGAGGACGGTGGCCGCCGCCGGCTTGAACCCGAGACGCTCGGCGTCGGCCCGGAGCACGCCGCCGAACGGCGCGTACTTGCAGTCGATCAGCAGCGACTCGCCGGCGTTGCGGTAGAGCAGCGAGTTACCGCCTGCTCCGATGAGCACGGTTGCGCGCCGCCCGGACGTGGTCTTCTCGAGCGGGACTCCGTACTGACCCAGATCGAAGTAGTACGAGTCCGGCGCGGAGAGCCCGGCGAATAGATCCCGCGGCACGAGAACCACGCCCAACGTCGATCCCACGAAGGCACGTCTGGTGAGCAGCATGGCTCCTCCCTTCCTACCCCCGTCCTCAGCCTATCATCCGCCCCGCGCGGGCGGGCACGGAGCGAGATATGAAGGCCAACGAGCTGAGGACCGGGTCGGCGATCAAGATGGACGGGCGGCTGCTCGTCTGCATCAAGACCGACCACGTCAAGCCGGGCAAGGGCCCGGCCTACATCCAGGCGAAGTTCAAGAGCGTCACCGGCGAGGGCACGCTCGAACGGCGTCTCAACACCTCCGACATGCTCGAGGACGTGACACTCGACCGGCGGGAGATGGAGTTCCTCTACGCCGACGCCGACGGCGGCACCTTCATGGATCTCGAGACCTACGACCAGCTCCACCTCAACTCCGACCTGCTCGGCGATGCGCTGCTGTACCTGGCGCCCAACACGCAGATGACCGTGCTCTGCCTCGACGGCAACCCGGTGACGTTCGATCTTCCCGCGTCGGTGGACCTGACGATCACCGAGACGATCCCGTCGGTGAAGGGCGCGACCGCGACCAACCAGCTCAAGGAGGCGACGTGCGAGACGGGGCTGAAGACGCGCGTCCCGCCGTTCATCGAGACTGGCGAGCTGATCAAGGTCTCGACGGCCGACGGGTCGTACCTGTCGCGGGCCAAGAGCGACTGATCCGGGCGGAACGATGACGCTGGTGCTGATGGGTCTTCGGGGGTCGGGCAAATCGACGCTCGGGGCGGAGGTTGCGCGCCGGCTCGGAACCACGTTCATCGACCTCGACGAGCGCACGCCGGGCGTCCTCGGCGAGAGGTCCGTGCGCGACGCGTTCAACACGCACGGCGAGGCGGCGTTCCGCGAGGGCGAGCGCCACGCCCTCGAATCTGCACTGCTCGAAAAACCCGGCGTCCTCGCGCTCGGCGGCGGCACCCCCACCGCACCCGGGGCGCAGGAACTGCTCTGCTCGGCCCGGGCTCGCGGGGCGATCCGGTTGGTCTATCTCCGCGCCTCGGGCGACGTGCTCCGCGCACGCCTCAGCGGGACAGACAACCGCGACCGCCCGCCCCTCGTCGGCAACGACCCTGTGAGCGAAGTCGAGGCGATCCTCACCGCACGCGACAACCTCTACCGCGAACTGGGCGACGAGACGATCGAGACCGACGGGCTCACGCCCGACGAGGTCGTCGGGAGGCTTCTTCCGAGGGAGTGAGTCCGTGCCCCTGACCTGTCTCTGGGTCGGCGATCCACCATGCACCGCTCTCCGTGGCACCGACTTCGCAGAGCCGGAGTCCGGTGGCACGATGGGAGGTTAGCCGGGGGCGCTTACTCCTCCGGCCCGCGGACGGGCGTGGCGACGGCGGGGTGGTCGAGCAGGACCAGCGCCTCGGGGTGGATCAGGAGCACCCCGCGGTCCTCGTCGGTGCTCGACTCGCCGACGATGCCGACGATCCGTCCGAGCTTGTTGCCCAGGTCGTCGTCATCGCCCGGCACGATGTACCCGAGCGTGCGCGGCGACGGGCCCACCGACTGGAGACGGTACATCAGCGGCAGGCGACGCCCGTCGTACACGCGGCTGGCCACCAGCTTGCCGATGAAGTTGTACGCCCTCCCCTGCTGGAGCTGGGCGATGCGCTGTTCGAGCGCGTCGGCCTCGTCGCTGAGGCTCGCCCGCGTCTCGTCGAGGTCCTGAAGGGAGCGCTGGTAGTCGCGGCGCAGCTCGAGCATCGCGATCCGCCGATCGATCCGCTCGCGCAGCTGCTCGGTCAGCGGCGAGGGATCGAGCGCGTCGCGCGCCAGTACGAACTCGCCGATCAGCTCGTCGATCTCCGCCTCGGCGATCGGCTGTTCGCACACCGCCTTGAACGCGCCGTCCAGGTCCTCGAGCGACATGACGTCCGGCTTCTCCTCGGCCGGCTGCGGTGGGTTCTGGTCGATCACCACCTCGGCGTCCTCGCCCGGTTCGACCATCGGCTCGATCAGCGACTCTCCCGTCTGATCCTGCGCCTGCTCCGCCGGCGCCCCGGCGACCGCTTCGGGCTTCTCGACCGGGTCCGGGTTCTGCTGCGTCGCCGGCTTGGGCAGCGCATCCAGACCCGCGGCCTTGACCTCTTCGTCGGTCGCGCGCCGGATCGCCTCGATCGGCACGTACCCCACCGCGCCGAGCGGCGCACGAACCCGGTAGAACACCGCCCCGTTGCGTCCCTCGACGCGCTCGATCAGGTCGAGCGTCGCGCCCTCGGGCAGCCGTTCGGGGAGCAGCGGCTTCCAGCTCCCCGTCGGTCCCGCCAGGTTCGCCGCACGCAGCTTCGAGCCCTTGGTCAGCACCACGGAGCGTCCCTGCAACTCGCCCTCGTCGGCGCGTACGAACGCGGTCATCCCGCGCGGGTAGTCCACCCTCGCCCACAGCTTGCTCTCGCCCACGACGCGGAGAATACGCCCGCCCTTGAGCTCGGCGACGGCGTAGAACCGGTCCATGTCGCCGCAACGCATCTGTGTCGCGTCGCGCGTCACCGCCGCGTAGTAGGGCTCGACGTCCTTGATCTGGGCCGGGGCGGCCCGGGCCAGCAGCACGGCGCACGCGACCGCCACGATCCGTGAGGTGAACATCGTCACGACTCCTTTCCGACGCCCGCCCCGTGGGGCGGGTCCACCCTCCGCCGGCTTCCGGGGCCGCATACCCGCCGCTCACGCCGGCTCTGCGGGCTTCTCCTTGGGGCGGTGCTCATCGGCGGGTGCGCCTCGCCGATCCGCAGTTCGGCCGAGGACGACCTGCGTGCCTCGATCGTCCAGTCGCTCCGCCGCGAGGTCGAGGCCGCCGAGGCCCACCCCGACGCCAAGACCGTGACCAGCGAGCCGGGCATCGACCAGCTCGGCATCGATCCGCAGCGCTACCCGGAGCTGGAGGCGATGGCGGGCCCGGAGGCGTACGACCTCGACCCCGGGGCGTTGCCGCTCGACTCGGACCTGCTCGGGCAGGAGCAGGGCGTCGCCGCCATCGGGCTGCGTCACGCGGTGCAGACCGCGATCGAGAACAACCTGCAGGCGCAGTTCGCGCGTCTGTCGCCGGCGGTCGCCGAGGCGCAGATCGTCTCCGCCGAGGCCGCCTTCGACTGGACTCTCTTCGCCAACACCCAGTTCAGCCGCACCGACGAGCCGCAGCAGGCGCGGTCGGCGGGCGGGTTCCCGATCGGGGTGACGGCGACTAACCGCGATTCGACGACGGTCCAGACGGGATTCCGGCGTTCGCTGCGGACGGGCGGCTCGCTGACACTCCAGCAGGAGTTCGTCCACTCGGACGACAACTCGCCGCAGACGGTGCTGCTCCCCGACCCGGCCACGCAGGTGTCGCTGACGCTCCAGTTCGACCAGCCGCTGCTGCGCAACTTCGGGACCGACGCGTCGATGGCGCAGGTGTACATCAACCGCAACGCCGAGCGCAACGCGGTGCAGGACCTGAAGCGGACGCTCATCGACACCGCGACGCAGACCGAGCAGGCCTACTGGGAGCTGTACGGTGCGCACCGCGACCTGCTCATCCTCGAGCGCCTGCTGAAGAACGGCATCGCGGTGCGCGACCAGGTCAAGGAGCGTCGGATCCTCGACGCCACCCCCGCCCAGATCGCCGACGCGGTCGCCCGCGTCGAGGAACGCCGGGCAAACGTGCTCCGCGCGCGCACCGCCCTGCGCATCGCCAGCGACAAGCTCAAGCAGCTGATGAACGACCCTCGCTTCCCCGTCGGCGACGAGACGCTGCTGATCCCCGCCGACGACGCGCTCGACGAGCCGGTCGAGGTGAGCCTGCTCGACGCGATCATGACGGCCGTCGAGAACCGCCCCGAGGTCCAGCAGGCGATCCTCTCGATCGACGACTCCTCGATCCGCAAGGCGCTGGCGGACAACCAGCGCCTGCCCAAGCTCGACATGCGCCTGCAGGCGCAGCTCAGCGAGCTCGATCGCGGCACCGGCGAGGCGTTCCGCGACGAGTGGCAGGGGCGGTTCGTGGACTACCTAGCCGGGCTGTTCTTCGAGCAGCCGATCGGGAACCGCGACGCCGAGGGCGAGGCGAGAAGGCGTCGGCTCGAGCGCATGCAGGCGGTGATCAGCTACCGCAACACGATCCAGCAGATCGTGCTCGAACTGAAGAGCGCGGTTCGGAACCTCGCGCTGAACTACGAGCTGATCCCGCAGACGACGCGCTCGCGCGTGGCGGCGACCGAGGTGCTCCGCGCCCTGATCGTCGAGGAGGACACGATCGGGTCGCTCACGGTCGAACGGCTCGACCTCAAGCTGACGCGGCAGGAGTCGCTCGCGCGAGCCGAGCGGGCCGAGGTGCAGGCGCTGGTCGACTACAACTCGGCGCTGGCGGACTACTACGCCGCGATCGGCAAGACGCTGGAGCGCAGCCGCGTCGAGTTCGTCGTGCCAGACCCGTCGGACGTGATCGACCGATGGGGCAACCCCCGCAACGAATGAGCCCCGAGACGGGTCCGGAGCAGATCGCCCAGGGCGTGCGCGTGCTGCGCGCCGGCGGCGTGGTTGCCTTCCCGACCGAGACGGTCTACGGGCTCGGCGCCGATGCGCTGAGCGAGCAGCCCGTTGCACGCGTCTTTGAACTGAAGCAACGCCCCGCAACCAACCCCGTGTCGATCCACGTCTGCGACGAGCGGATGGCCCGCGCCGTGTCCGCCGAGTGGCCCGACACCGCCGAGAGGCTCGCCCGCGCCTTCTGGCCCGGCCCGCTCACGCTCGTTTTGCCCGTCGCCGAGGGCGTGCCCGCGATCGTCACCGCGGGCGGGCCCACCGTCGGCGTGCGCTGCCCCGACCACCCCATCACGCTCGCCCTGATCGCCGCCTTCGGGCCCATCGTCGGCACCAGCGCCAACCGCTCGGGCGAACCCTCCCCCACCGACGCCGAGCGGGTGCGGGCGGTGTTCCCCGACGTGTTCGTGCTCGACGGCGGCCCGTCGCGTGAGGGCGCCGATTCGACCGTGCTGTCGCTGGTGGGCGAGCCCCGCGTACTCCGCCCCGGCCCGGTCACGGGCGAGCAGATCCGTGAAATGGTCGGCGATACCGGCGATGCACGCCGCTAGCCCTTCTCAGGGCGAACCAGCCGCTCGATCGTGCCGTCCTGCTTCTCGATGAGGATCTCGTCGGCCTCCTCGAGGAACAACCCGTGGTCGACCACGCCGGGCATGTCGTTGAGCGTCGCCGCGAGGTCACGCAGGTCGGCGTCGTCCGGGATGCCCGCGTCGATGATCAGGTTTCCGTTGTCGGTGATGAACAGCTCGCCGTCGATCGTCCGACGGCAGACCCCGTTGAGCCCGATCTCGCGCAGCGCCGCGCGGATCGAGGTCATGCCGAAGGCCATCACCGCGATCGAGAGCGGCTTGTTCTTGCCGAGCCGGTGGCTGACCTTCGACTCGTCGACCATGTAGATGCAGCGGCCGGATGTCCAGGCGATCATGCGCTCGCGCGTCATCGCCCCGCCGCCGCCCTTGAGGATGTTCAGGTCGCGGTCGATCTCGTCGGCCCCGTCGAAGAGGTAGTCGACGCTCTCGACGAGCGCAAAATCGACGAGCTTGAGGTGGAGCTGCTTGGCGAGCGCCTCGGCCCCCTCGCTGGTCGCGACGCACTCAATCTCGAGCCCGTGGAGGCGGACGCGTTCGGCCAGCGCACGCACGCCGCGCGACGCGGCGCGCCCCGTCCCCAGACCGACCATCATCCCCGATTCGATATCCGCGACGGCGGCCTCGGCCAGCGCGTCGGCGGTCTGCTGCTCCTTCACGACCCGCCTCCAAAATCGATGTCCTGCGCCAGCACGAACCCGCCGCCGAAGTTGATCGTGCAGGTCTGCCGGCGCATGTAGGCCTTCCAAGAATCGGAGCCGGACTCGCGTCCGCCGCCGGTGTCCTTCTCGCCACCGAACGCGCCGCCGATCTCGGCGCCGCTGGTGCCGAGGTTGACGTACGCCAGCCCGCAGTCCGAGCCGGAGCCGTCGGGGTTCAAGAACCGCTCTGACGCGCCGACCGAGCCGGTCATGATCGAGCTGCTCAGCCCCTGATCGACGCTGTTGTGGATCGTCATCGCCTCGTCGAATTCGCGGTAGGTGAACACGTAGAGAATCGGGGCGAAGGTCTCGTCGGCGGCGATCGGGAGTCTGTTCGACGCGGGCGCGCGCACGATCGTCGGCTCGACGAAGTACCCCCCGAGCCCGGGCGGGGTCGTCTTCTCCGGCGTGAGGCGCGACCCCCCGACGACGATCTCGCCGCCCTGCTCGCGGGCGGCCCTGATCGCGGCGTCGAAGTCGTCCACCGCGTCGGCGGTGATCAGTGGGCCCACCAGCACGCCCTTCTGGAGCGGGTCGCCGATCTTGAGTGTGCGGTACGCGTCGGCGAGCTTGCCGACGAACCCGTCGGCGATCGACTCGTGGATGATCAGGCGTCGCGTGGTGGTGCAGCGCTGCCCGGTCGTCCCAACCGCGCCGAAAAGCACGCTCTTGAGGGCCAGGTCGAGGTCGGCGTCGGGCTCGACGATCACCGCGTTGTTCCCGCCGAGTTCGAGCAGGCTGCGCGCCAGTCGCTCGGCGACCGCGGCACCCACCTTGCGCCCCATGCGGCACGAGCCGGTGGCGCTGATCAGGGGGATGCGCCTGTCGTGGATCATGCGGTCGCCGACGACGTCGCGCCCGCCGAGCAGGAGCTGGAACACACCGGGGTACCCGTACTCGGCGGCGACGTGCTCGCACACCGAGTGGGTCGCGACGGCGGTGAGCGGGGCGAGCATGCTCGGCTTCCACACAACGGTGTCGCCGCACACCGCGGCCAGCATCGCGTTCCACCCCCACACGGCGTTGGGGAAGTTGAACGCGGTGATGACGCCGATCGGTCCGAGCGGCAGCCACTGCTCGCGCATCGCGTGCCCCGGGCGCTCGCTCGGCATCGTCAGCCCGTAGAGCTGACGGCTCAGCCCGACCGCGAAGTCGGCGATGTCGATCGTCTCCTGCACCTCGCCCTCGCCCTCGGAGCGGATCTTGCCCACCTCGAGGCTCACCAGCTCGCCGAGTGCGGCCTTGTGTTCGCGCAGCGCGTCGCCGATCGCGCGGACCATCCGCCCGCGCACCGGCCCCGGCACCGCGCGCCACGTGTGAAACGCCTCGATCGCGTCGGACATCGCCTTCTCGTAGCTCTCGGCGGTGTCGAGCTTCACGCCGGCGATCGGCTCGCCCGTCGTCGGGCTGTAACTCACCTGGACGGTGTCGCTCGATTCGGTGGCGTCGGCGACGACGCGCGGGTGGTCGAGCAGACCACGGATCGTCGAAGGGATGGGCATGGACGAGTGTAGGTCGCCCGCCGTCAGCCCCGCTCCGGCTCGGGCAGGTCGCGGAGGAACTCGATCAGGCGTTCACGCGTGGGGCTCACCGCGTCGCGGACGTAGGCGCCGCTGACCGCGGTGCCGACCGCGAGGCACTGTTCGAGCGGCAGCCCGAGCGCCTCGGCCACCGCAAACCCGCCGTTGAAATGGTCGCCCGCACCGGTCGAGAGCTTGGGTTTGGCGGTGAACGGGCCGTCGAACCAGACGCAGTTGCCCGCCGCGTCGGCCGCGCCGGCGCCCTGACGCGGATGCACCGCCACGCAATCGAGCCCGACGTTCTCGCGGATCGCCGCGGCCGCATCGCGGACCTTCGCGGACATCGGGCGATCGTTCCCGTCGTACACGCCGAGCCCGAGCACGCGCGCAATCCGCTCCGACTCGGCGAGGTTCAGCCCCAGCGTCACACGCGCCGGACCGTTCATCTCGCCGAGGATCGACAACGCCCGCGCGATGTCCTCGTCCGTGCGCTTCGCCGGGTCGGACAGGTCGATGAACACCCGCACCGCCCCATCCTCACGCGGCGGCAGCCCCGGCAGCACCTCATCGATCAGCCCGCGCCAGATCCCCTCGACCCCGCCGCACAACGTCCAGTTCACGATGCCGACCATCGCCGACCGCGCGACCAGCTCGCGCACGTCGGCCAGCCCCACCGTCTCCTTGATCCGATCCCACGTCACCGCCTGGACGTTGGCGGGCTTGCCGAGCATCACCTTGCCGTCGTTGAACTCCAACGCGTCGGTGAACGCCGGCGGACCGATCGGGATCACGCGCTCGCAACGCTCGGCGAAGTCGTCCCACACCGGGTGCAACCGCCCGGGGTCGTCGAGCCGTCCTACGGCGCCGACGTAGGTCGTCGCGAGCCCCAGTTGACCGACCGCCCCGGCCATAAGTGGCCCGTTACCGCCGAACCGCTCCTCGTCCACCACCAGTTCGATGTTGGCGCTGCGCCCAGCGGCCGAGCCCACCCGTGCCGCGAAGTCGCCGATCGTACCGATCCGCGTGAAGTCGTCCGCGGCCATCGAGCGGCGCCGGTCCACAACCCGGATGATCGAGTCGAGGAACCCGTCGAACCCGATCAGCGCCCGCACGCCGGCGACATCAGCGGCGGCGACGGCGTCGGACGCTTTCTGCGCGATCTCCACCCTGTCTTGACCCGAACCGGGCATGGGGCATGATCGAATGCAGCCCGCCCGCCCTGTTCCACCCCGGTCATGTTCCGGAGTTCGGATTGCCCGAGATCGTCATCGCTTCCGGCAACCCGCACAAGGTGGGCGAGCTGCGCGCCATCCTCGCCCGCGTCGGGCTCGATGCCGTCGGGCTCGATCGTCTCCCGGGACACCCGCCCGAGCCGGAGGAGACAGGGAGGACCTTCGCCGACAACGCCGCGATCAAGGCGTCGGCCTACGCCGCCGCGACCGGACGGGTCTGCCTTGCCGACGACTCCGGGCTCGAGGTGGACGCGCTCGATGGAGCTCCCGGCGTGCTCAGCGCACGGTACAGCGGCGACGACGGACCACGCGACGCCCGCGACGCCGCGAACAACGCCCGCCTGCTCCGCGAGCTCGAAGGTGTGCCCCCCGAGCAGCGCACCGCCCGCTTCGTCTGCTGCATGGCGTTGGCGCGGGAGGGGGAGATCCTCGCCACCGCACGCGGCACATTCGAGGGGCGCATCGGGCTGCCGGACGAGGTCCCGCGTGGGCGACACGGGTTCGGGTACGACCCGCTCTTCCTTGTCGCGCCCGACTTCGCCCGCACCAGCGCCGAACTCGACCCGGACGAGAAGAACCGCCGCAGCCACCGCGCCCGCGCCGGCGAGGCGATGGCGCCCCAGTTGGCCGAGTTGATCCGTACCGGCGGGTTCTCTTAGGCACCCCGCGCCCAACACAACACGACCCCGGAGGTCGGTCCGGGGTCGCGTGGAGGAGAGAGACTGATAACGGATACGGGAATCCACCCCGTCCGGTTCGACTAATTGTCGTCCTTGACTTCGTACTCGGCATCGATCACGTCGTCGTCGCCGCCCGAGGGCTTGTCCGCGCCGCCGCTCTGCTGGGCGGCCGCCTCGTACATCACCTTCCCGAGCTCCTGGGCCGCGTTCTCAAGTTCGGCGATCGCCGCTTCAAGCGCCGGCGGGTCTTCCTCCTTGAGCTTGCTCTCGACGTTCGAGACCGCGCTCTCGATGCGCGAGCGGACCTCTCCCGAGACCTTGTCGCCGTGCTCCTCGAGCGCCTTGCGCGTCTGAGACACCAGGTGGTCGCCCTTGTTCTTGAGGTCCACCAGCTCGCGCCGGCGGCGGTCCTCCTCGGCGTGCTCCTCCGCGTCCTTCTTCATCCGGTCGATCTCGTCCTTCGACAGCCCGCCCGAGTTGGTGATCTTGATGTCGGCCTTCTTGCCCGACGCCTTGTCGGTCGCGGTGACGGTAAGGATGCCGTTGGCGTCGATGGTGAACTCGACCTCGATCTGCGGCACGCCCCGCGGCGCCGGCGGGATGCCTTCGAGGTCGAACTGCCCGAGCAGCCGGTTGGCCGCCGCCACCTCCCGCTCGCCCTGGTAGACCTTGATGGTGACCGAGGTCTGGTTGTCGGCGGCGGTGGAGAAAGTCTCCTTCTTGCTCGTGGGGATGGTGGTGTTGCGTTCGATGAGCTTGGTCATGACACCGCCGAGCGTCTCGACGCCGAGGCTCAGCGGGGTGACGTCGAGCAGGAGAACATCCTTGACGTCGCCCTGAAGCACGCCCCCCTGGATCGCGGCGCCGACCGCGACGACCTCGTCGGGGTTGACGCTGCGGTTGGGCTCGCGCCCGAAGATCTCCTGCGCGATCTGCTGGACCTTGGGCATGCGCGTCGAGCCGCCCACCAGCACCACCTGATCGATCTTGCCCGTATCGAGCTTGGCGTCCTTGAGCGCGTCGAGGCACGGCTGACGCAGCCTTGCGTACAGGTCCTCGCACAGTCCGTCGAAGCGGCTCCGCGTCAGCGAGATCTGGAGGTGCTTCGGGCCGGACTGATCGGCCGTGATGAACGGCAGGTTGACCGTCGTCTCCTGCATCTGAGACAGCTCGATCTTGGCCTTCTCGGCGGCCTCCTTGAGACGCTGCATCGCCATCGCGTCCTTGGTCAGGTCGATGCCCTCGAGCTTGCGGAACTCGTCGGCGAGATAGTTGATGATCCGCTGGTCCCAGTCGTCGCCGCCGAGGTGCGTGTCGCCGTGCGTGCTCAGCACGTCGAAGATCGAGCCGCCCTCGCCGTCGTCGCCGATGTCGAGGATGGTGATGTCGAACGTGCCGCCGCCGAGGTCGAACACGGCGATCCGCTCGTTGTGCTTCTCCTTGTCGAGCCCGTAGGCCAGCGCGGCGGCCGTCGGCTCGTTGATGATCCGCTCGACCTTGAGCCCGGCGATCTCGCCGGCGTCCTTGGTCGCCTGACGCTGCGCGTCGTTGAAGTACGCCGGCACCGTGATCACCGCACGGCCCACAGGCTCGCCCAGATAGTCCTCGGCCGTCTTCTTCAGCTCGCCGAGGATGAACCCGCTCAACTCCTGCGGGGTGTAGTCCTTGCCGCGGATCTTGACGGTCACGAAGTCCTCGGGCCCGCCCACGATCTCGTAGGGGACGAGCTTCTCCTCCTCGCCCACTTCGTTGTGCCGGCGCCCCATGAACCGCTTGATGCTGAACACCGTGTTCTTCGGGTTGGTGACCTGCTGGTGCCGGGCCTGCTGCCCCACCAGACGCTCGCCCTTGTCGGTAAACGCCACGACCGACGGGGTCGTCCGGTTGCCCGACGAGTTGATGAGCACCTTGGGCTCGGAGCCCTCCATCAGCGCGACGACCGAGTTGGTCGTCCCGAGGTCGATCCCGATAATCTTCGACATGCGATTGCCCTCCCAACGGCGCGGGCAGAGCCCGCACCCGGGGTCGGAATGCAACGCGGGCGCCACCCCGAGCGCGGCCGCCCGACGCCCTCAGATCGGCGTTTGACCCCTCTCGGCCCGCCCTTTCGGGGATCTTCCGCCCCCGCTCTGCCGATCTGGCAGCACACGAATACCCCCGATATCGGGGGTATAACGGAGCCCACGGGCGCCGGCCCGTGGGCTCGAGAAGGAAACCCAGCCGCGACCGCGGCTCACCGCGTCTTGAGGGCCTTGCCCAGACGCTGCACCGAACAGGCGAAGATGAAGACCAGCAGCACGGTGGCGGCCACCAGAACCTGGTTGAAGCCCTCCTGATAGGCCAGCCAGCCCGAGTTGCCGAGCCACAGCCCAACCCACGCCACGAGGACCAGAGCTCCGAACCGACGCCCACCCGGATTGGAGGAGAGCAGGCTCATGAGCAGTGCCAAGACGACCAGCACCGCCTCGGCCGCCGCCAGGAACGCACCCTCCATCCCCGCCAACGCCCCCATCCCGAGTTTGGTGAAGAAGGCCTGCTCGCCGGTGAAGGTCAGCCCCCAGGCCTCACGGAGTGCTCCCCCGTTTGTGTACCCGAAGACGCTGACCGGGTGCCCCGGGCTCTGGACGAGCGTGAAGGCGGCCTGGAAGACCACCGCGACGGTCGCCAGCCCGAAGACCCACACGATGACGTTGGCCAGGCTGTTGGCCAGGGTGTCGGCGAGCCGGGCGGAGGCCGGCTTTTTCTTCTGTGCAGCAGCATTCCCCATGTACCTCTCCCTCCGGGGCACACGGTGCGATCCGGGAGGGAAGAGGCCCACCGGCGGGAGTGGAAAAACGGGCGAGGGCGGCCGGTTGCGCGGGCTCGGAAGGCCCCTCCCCGGCTTCGGGAGGGGCTGCGCGGGGCCGATCGCGGGCGGAGCGGGGCCTAGGCTTCGGAGGTTTCAATAGTCATTGAAAGGAAGCCGGCCGATGCCCGCCGTTGCCTGCGATGCCGCCCTCGAACCGATCCGCCAGAAGGTGCTTTCCGGGCGTCGTCTGAGCCTCGCCGACGGCGAGGTGCTGTACGCGACGCCCGATATCTGGACGGTCTGCGAGTTGGCGCAGCTCGTGCGCGAGCGCCTTCACCCCGGCGTGGCGTACTACAACGTCAACCGGCACCTCAACTACTCCAACGTCTGCGCATTGTCCTGTAGGTTCTGCGAGTTCTTCCGCAAGGACGGCGACGAGGGCGCGTACACGCGCTCGCTCGACGAGATCGCCGAAGAGGCGCGCGCGGCGCTGGAGTCCGGCGCGACCGAGATGCACATCGTCGGCGGGCTGCACCCCACGCTGCCGTGGAGCTACTACCCGGACATGCTGCGCACGATCCGGGGTGTGGCGCCGCGCCTGCACCTCAAGGCGTTTACGGGCGTCGAGATCGTGCACCTCGCGAAGATCGCGAAGCGCTACAAGCGGGCCGACAGGCGGGCGGGCATCCGCTCGGTGCTCGAAGAGCTAAAGGAAGCCGGGCTTGGGTCGCTGCCCGGGGGCGGGGCCGAGGTGTTCGACGACCGCGTCCACGACGAGGCGTTCAAGGGCAAGATCCGCTCGGACGAGTGGATCGACGTGCACCTGGTCGCGCACGAACTCGGGCTCAACACGAACGCGACGATCCTCTACGGGCACATCGACCAGCGGCGCGAGCGGCTGGTGCACATGGAGATCCTGCGTCGGGCGCAGGACGTGGCGCTCGCGCGACTCGGGTACGAGGGGCGCTCGCACACGGACGGCGGTTCGGACAATCTGATCGACGCGATCAAAGGGATCGACGCGCCGGAGGTCACGCTGACGCGCGAGGGGGCGGAGTTGCCGCGCGCGGGCGTGGACGGCGTGCCCGGGCACTTCCAGTGCCTGATCCCGCTGCCGTTCATCCCGGACGGCTCGGCGCTCGAGGCGCTGCCGGGCCCCGGCGGGCTCGAGAACCTGCGGACGCTGGCGGTGGCGCGCCTCATGCTCGACAACATCCCGCACGTCAAGGCGTTCTGGATCATGCAGACGCTGCCGATGGCGCAGCTGATGCTCCAGAACGGGGGCGACGATATCGACGGGACGGTGGTGTGGTACGACATCACCAAGGTGGGCGGGACCAGCACGCACCAGGAGACAAGCGTGGTCGATCTGCGCCGCGCGATCGCGGAGGCCGGGTTCGAGCCGGTCGAGCGCGACACGCTGTACCGGCGTGTGGAACGCGAGGGGAAGGACTGGAGGATCGCGGACGATTCGGGGCGTCTCCGTTCGTGACGAACGGCTCCGCAGACCAGTGTCCGCGGCTCCTGAACACATCGCGCGGGCTTCAGCCCTCGTCCGGATTGAGCGTCTCGAACCCGAAGTCGTGCTCGAGGATGCGGCGGATCGCCCGCAGCCACTCGAGCTCGGCGGGGTGCTCGCGGAGGAAGCGGTGTCGCTCGGCGACGTGCAGGGCGCAGCGTTCGTCGATGTTCTCGGGAGTGAGCACGACGCCGAACTCGGGGTCGACGGCGTCCTCGTCGCGTTCGAGCCCGAGCACACGTCGCATCATGATACGCCCGAGCGCCGCCTTGCAGTGGCTGCACTCCATCCACCACTTCATGGGCTGATCGACGACGCCGCCTGGCGGGAACGGCTCGCGCGAGTAGTCGTTGAACGTGGCGAAGTCCCAGAGCTTCAGCGGGGGCAGGTCGGGGTGGCGCTCGGCGTCGGCGGCGACGACCTCAACCAGCCCGCGCTTCCACCCGAGGTACTCGTCCTCGAGCCCGCGCATGTAGATGGCGTTGAGCAGCATCGCGTGGACCGGGTGGATGGCGAGCACGAGCTCGATGTCGCGCTCGCGGCAGCGCTCGATCACGTCGGCGACGGCGCGGATGCGCTCGGGTCCGAAGCGGTAGTCCTTGTACGCGTACGGATTGCGGAGCAGCGTGGTGATCGCCATCCGCATCTCCCAGCGATGGTTGAACACCCTGAGCTTCCCGAGCCGGGTGAACCCGCGATCGGTCACCCTGGACGGGCGGTGTCTGGACGCCTGCCCGGCCACCTCGTCTGCCATGTTCAGGGCGTTGCGGCTGAACACGTTGCCGAGCCAGAAGTCGATCACGTTGAGCTCGGGGTTGAAGCGGCTTGCCTTCCAGTCGGTGCCCGGGTTCGGGTCGCCCGCGAAGGTGACGAAGTCGAGCGTGAGGACGACGCGCCGGGGTCGCCCGTGCGCGAGCACGTAGTCGAACACGGTGCGGATCTCGTTCATGTCGGTGCCGGGGAGCGAGAGGTTGACCACATTCCCCTGTTCGGCGCCCCAGTACCTGGCGTCGGGGTTGATCGAGCGCTGGGAGCGGCTCGAGCCGAGGACGATCGTCGAGAAGTGGGCGTGGTCGAAGACGCGCTGCTTGAGCACGCGGCTCTCGGTCATGTCGTACGGGCGGTAGCGCTCGCTCACCGGCAGCCAGAACAGGCGGAACGGATCAACGACGGCCGAGACCGTCGCGGCGGCGCCCAGACCGAGCCCGACGATCGCGAACCAGACGACGAGATACCCGCGGTGTGTGCGCATCGGCCCTTCCTAGAACTGCCAGTACAGGAACTCGTGGACGTTCTGGAGGTTGAGCACGCTCCAGAGGAACATCGCGGCGATGACCAGCGCCCACAACGGGTTGGGGCGCCACTTCCCGCCGAGCAGCACGCGCCACCAGCGAGGGCGAGGTGACGCGTTGACGACGGTCATGTCCACGACCGGGTTGTAGTCGGCGAAGAGCTGCGCCGTGTTCGGCAACAGGAACGCACCGAGCGTGAGCCCAGAGCACCACAGTGCCGCGGGGAGGAGGGGGAACGACCCACTCGTCGTGCCGTGCGATCCCGCCATGCCCTCAAGCACGCGTCGTGCCGCGTCGAAGCCCTCGGCGCGGAAGAACACCCACGCGACGAGAACGGCGAGGAAGGTGCCGAGCGTTGCCGCGGCGCGGTGTGGCAGCGAGATCGGTCGGTCGTGGCGGCGCCGAGTGATCGCCCACCAGGCGCGGTTTATGACAAGGTAGAGCCCGTGCAGTCCGCCCCAGAGGACGAATGTCCACGCGGCGCCGTGCCACAGCCCGCCGAGCAGCATGGTGATCATGAGGTTGACGTAGCGCCGTGTCTTGCCGCGCCGGTTGCCGCCAAGCGGGAAGTAGAGGTAGTCGCGCAGGAAGCGTGAGAGGGTGATGTGCCAGCGGCGCCAGAAGTCGACGACAGAGGTGGCCTTGTAGGGAGAGTTGAAGTTGATCGGCAGGCGCACGCCGAACAGCAGCCCGAGCCCGACCGCCATGTCGGAATACCCCGAGAAGTCGTAATAGATCTGGCAGGCGTAGGCGAGCGACCCGAGCCACGCCTCGGTGAGCGTCGGCGCCGTGCCGGCGGCGGCAGCGTCGAACATCGGGTTGGCGTAGGCGCTGACCGGGTCGGCCAGCGCCACCTTCTTGAACAGACCCACGGTGAAGATGCTGATGCCGAGCGAGAGGTGCTCGGCGCGGAGGCGTGGACGGCGCGAGGCGAACTGCGGCAGCATCTCGGCGTGATGAACGATCGGGCCGGCGATGAGTTGCGGGAAGAAGGTGACGAACAGGCAGTAGTCGATGAAGTTGTGCTCCTCGGTCTCGCGTCGGAATGCGTCCACGAGGTAGGCGATCTGCTGGAAGGTGAAGAACGAGATCGCGAGCGGCAGCACGATGTGGGGGACGGGGTGCTCGGCGCCGAGCACGGCGTTGAAGCTGCTCACGCCGAAGCCGGCGTACTTGTAGTACCCGAGCAGGGCGAGGTTGGCTCCGACGCCAAGGGTGAGGACGGTGCGGCGTGGCCCGGAACGCCTCCCGAGCAGCACGCCGATCGCGTAGTTGACGATCATCGAGCCGGTGATGATCAGGACATAGTCAGCGCGGAAGAAGCCGTAGAAGTAGACCGAGGCGGCGACCAGCCACGCGACCGCCGGGCGCGGCCCGATGAACCGCGCGCAGAGGTAGTACCCCGCGATCACCGCGGGCAGGAACGCGAAGATAAAGACATAGGAGTTGAAGAGCATCGCGTCTGTGCGTGGCGGCGGGGTCCGGGCGGGGGGAGCGGGGCCGCGGAGATCGCGATGATAGCGGGAGCGGGGTAAGGGGAACCCCTCCCACTGCGTGCGGGCACCGGCATGTGGCGGTGTCTATGCTCGGCGTCCGTGGAGATGGCCGACACCATCCGGGATGCGCCCGCGCCGCGGGGCGTGCTGCGCCGCCTCGCGGGGGTGATCATCGCGATCGGCGCGTTTGTGGTGATGGCCGGCGAGGTGCGGGACATCGTGCCGGCGCCGCCGGACGCGGCTTCGGTGAAGTGGCGGGCGTTTGAGGCGCACAAGGACGAGTGGACCGGGGTGTTCATCGGGTCGAGCCGCGTGCACTGGTCGGTGGACCCGGCGGTGGTGGACCGTGTGCTGGGCGAGCACGGGATCGAGTCGCGGAGCTTCAACTTCGGGACACCGGGCTCGACCTCGCTGCCGGACCTGGGCATCCTGCGCCGGGTCCTGGCGTCGGAGCCGGCTCGGCTGCAGTGGGTGGTGATCGATCCGGAGATGGTGCAGGTCGAGATCGCCGAGCAGAACGTTGACGCGTCGCAGACGGTCTTCTGGCACGACCCGGCGACAACGTGGCTGGCGTTGAGGCTGATCGAGCGGTCGCACCTGGAGCGCAGCGAGAAGCTCGTGCTGGCATGGCAGCACGCGCGGTCGGCAGTGAGGCGGTTTGTGTCGTACGGGTACGCGGGCGAGGCGCTGCGCGCCGCGCTGGCGGGCAAGGGGGTTGACGGCGGACGCCGGAAGCTGCTGCTCGGGCACGCGCGCAACGGCTTCATCTCGCTCGACGAGCTGATGACACTGCTCGGGGCCAGGCGTCGCGAGGCGTACGCGCGCGAGCGGGCTGAGTTGCTTGAGCCGGAGGGGCGAAAGAAGTTCCTCGATGCCGTGGAGCATCTGCGGCGGTGGCGCCCGGAGGAGAACCCGAACCCTGACGCGGCCCTCGTGACGAGGGAGCTCGTGCGGGCGTGCGACCGCTCCGGCGTCAGGCTCGTGTTCCTGATCGGCCCGAGCACGAACCTGCGGAGCGAGTGGCTCGGTCTGGTCGGCACCGACGGGTTCCCCGAGCTGCTGCGGTTCAACGATCCGGGACGCTTCCCCGAGCTGTACGAACCGCCGCACATGTTCGACCCGCGGCACCTGAACGAACAGGGGGCGGCGATCTACTCGGAGTACCTCGGCGGGGCGCTCGCCGAAGCGTTGGGGACGCCCGAGCCATGATCTTCACCGAGCCGCGGTATCTGGTGTTCCTGATCGTGGCGTTCTGCGTCTACTGGGCGAGCCCGTGGAACGTGGTCCGCAAGGTGTGGCTGCTCGCGTGCAGCTACGTGTTCTACGCGGCGTGGGACTACCGCTTCCTGTCGCTGATCCTGATCTCGACTGCTGTGGACTACGTGGTGGGGATCGGGCTGGGGCGCGTGCGTCGTCCCGCGGGGCGGCGCGCCCTGCTCGTCACCAGCCTCGTCGTCAACCTCGGGCTGCTCGGCGTGTTCAAGTACTTCGACTTCTTCGCCGGCTCGGCCGAGGCGCTCGCGGAGCGGCTCGGGTTCCACCTCTCCGCCGTCACGCTCGACGTGGTGCTGCCGGTCGGGATCAGCTTCTACACGTTTCAGACGCTGAGCTACTCGATCGATGTGTACCGGGGGAAGCTGGGGCGCACGAAGAACCCACTCGATTTCGCGCTGTTCGTGGCGTTCTTCCCGCAGCTCGTTGCGGGGCCGATCGTTCGGGCGATGGACTTCCTACCGCAGCTCACCTCGAAGCGTCGGTTCTCATCGGTGAAGTTCCGCGCATGTGCAACGCTGTTTCTGGTCGGGTTTGTCAAGAAGGCGTGCATCTCGGACAACATCGCCGAGTACGTGGACCTGTACTTCGCGAACCCGGGTGCGTACGACGCGCTGTCGGGGGTGACGGCGGTGCTCGCGTACGCGGCCCAGATCTACTGCGACTTCTCCGGGTACTCGGACATGGCGATCGCGTCGGCGGGGCTGCTGGGGTTCCGCATGCCGCTCAACTTCAACGCGCCGTACGTTGCACGCAGCGTCACCGAGTTCTGGCGCCGGTGGCACATCAGCCTGTCCACGTGGCTGCGCGACTACCTGTACATCCCGCTCGGTGGGAGCCGCGGCGGCAAGCTGTTCACCTACCGCAACCTCATGCTCACCATGCTGCTCGGCGGGCTGTGGCACGGCGCCGCGTGGACCTTCGTCGTCTGGGGAGCCATGCACGGCGGGGCGCTGGTGATCCAGAAGGAATGGCAGCGCCGGGTGCCCGGGGCCGAATCGCCCGGACCGATCCGCATGCTCATCGCGTGGGCGGTGACGTTCTACTTCGTCTGTATCTGCTGGATCTTCTTCCGTGCGCCGGACTTCGGGAGCGCGGCCGAGATCACCCGGGTGTGGACGACCTTCGAGTCGTCGGGGACGAAGTCGCTGCCGCGCGGGCTGCTCGCGGTGCTCGGCATCGGGGCGGGCGTCCACATCGTCTGGGAATCGGAGTGGTTCGGATCGGTCTCGCGCCGTGTGCCGACGCTGCTCGCCGACGCGGCCCTCGGTGCGTGCGCGGCGCTCGCGCTCGCGTTCGTTCGGGCCGACGCGCAGCCGTTCATCTACTTCCAGTTCTGAGCGTGTTCAGCCCTCGCCCTCCGCCTCGGCCGCGGCGGCGACGTGGTCGACCGGCAGCTCTTCCCGTTCGCGCGTTTCCCGACGCATTCGGCTGAGCACGACGTGCTGGGTCCAGAGCATGAGCAGCGCGCCGAGCACCGCGATCGTTCCCGCCCCCCACTGGGCGATGGTCAGCGCCTCGCCGAACCAGGCGAGCGAGAGCACGCCCACGGTGAACGGCTGGAGCTGGATCACCCCGGTCGAGAGCGCGACCCCGAGCCGCGCGATACCGATGTAGTAGCAAACGTGCCCGAGCGCGATGCCGATCACCGACGAGAGAAAGAACAACCCGAAGATGTCCGGCGGGAGGTCGAGGGCGTTGGCCCCGTGGCGCTCGCCGAAGATGAGCATCAGGATGATCTGGGACGCGGCGGTGTACTGGCTGATGACGGCGAACGCGAGGATGGAACTGACGCCGTGCATGAAGTACCGGATACCAATGGCGTAGAAGGCGTAGCCGGCGCCCGCGAGCATGGCGAGGACGACGCCGAGCGTGGTGGCGCCCTTGTCGCCGAAGCCCTCGGCGGCACCGATCGTGCCGGCGGTGCCCAGCAGGACCATCAGCAGCCCGGCGAGGAACCCCGGCTTGCGGATGACCAGCCGCTCGATGGGGAAGAGGATGGCGGCCACGACCGCGACGCAGACGATCTGCACGCGCATCCCGAAGGCGATCAGCCCCGGGTCGATCCTGTAATACGCCGAGACGTAGGCAACCTGCGCGGCGCTGTTGATACCGGCCGGGAAGAGCGCCGCGATCCAGATGCGGCGCGGGAGCGCCCGGCGCCTCCACGCGACGAGGATCGCCGGCGCCCAGAGCACGGCCGCGAACCCGTAGCGCCACCCGTTGCTGGTCCACGGGTCGATGTGGTACTTCGGATCGGCGAAGAACTTGATGAGCAACGGCGCGACGGTCCACCCCGCGAGCGTGAGCAGGACGGCGACGATGCCGGTCGCGCGGGATGAGTGGTCCGAGGGCAACCGGCGATGGTAGGAGGAGGGCAATGGGTAGTAGGCAATGGGCAATGGGAAGGATCAGGAATCGGACGCCCGAGCCGAGTCCGCGAAGCCCAGGGACTTCACACGCACTCCGTAACGCGCCACTGCGTCTTCCCAGCTGCCTGGTCCCCGCTCCCCAACCCCTATCTAACTTGCCCGTCACCCTCGACGACGTAGCGCTGGGTGGTGAGCTCTTCGAGCCCCATCGGGCCGTAGGCATGGATCTTCGAGGTGCTGATCCCGATCTCGGCGCCGAGCCCGAGCTGGAAGCCGTCGTTGAAGCGCGTCGAGGCGTTGACGAGGACGCACGAGGACTGGACGCGGTCGGTGAACGCCCGCGCATTGTCCTCATCGCGCGTCAGGATCGCCTCGGTGTGGTTCGACGAATACGTCTCGATGTGCGCGATCGCGTCGTCGAGCGAGTCGACCACCCGCACGGCAAGGATCAGGTCGAGGTACTCGTGCCCCCAGTCGCCGTCGGCCGCGGGCGTCGCGCCGGGCATGAGCGACAGGGCGCGCTGATCGGCGTGCACCTCGACGCCGTCTGATTTCAGACGGGCCGTGAGCTTCGGCAGGAACTCCGCAGCGACGTCGGCGTGCACGAGCAGACACTCGGCCGCGTTACACGTCGCCGGGGCGCTGGTCTTGGCTGTCGCGCAGATCTCGACGGCCCGGTCAAGGTCGCCCGAGGCGTCCACGAAGATGTGGCACACACCTTTGAAGTGCTGGACGGTCGGGATGCGGGAGTTCTCGTGGACGAAGCGGATGAGCGCTTCGCCGCCGCGGGGAATGACCAGGTCGATCAGGTCGTCGAGCTGGAGGAGGAGCTTGAGCTCGACGCGGTCGGAGCTGGTGACGAGCCCGAGCGCGCCGGGCGGAACGCCGTGCCCGTCGAGAACGGCGTGCGCCAGATCGGCAAGCGCCGTGTTGGAGTGGTTCGCCTCGCGCCCGCCCTTGAGCACGCAAGCGTTGCCGCCCTTGAAGCACAGGGCAAAGGCATCGATGGTGACCGCGGGGCGCGCCTCGTAGATCATCGCGATCACGCCGATCGGGCAGCGCACCTTGCGCACGCGCAGACCCGAGGGAACCGTGCGCTCGGTGGTGACCCGCCCGATGGGGTCGGGCATGTCGGCGATCTGGCGCAAACCGCCCGCGAGCTGGTCGAGCGATGCCTCGGTCAGCTCGAGGCGCCGGAGCTTCGCCGAGCCGAGCCCGGCTTCGCGCGCGGCGTCCGTGTCGCGGGCGTTGGCTTCGAGGATCGCCGAGCGCTCCTGCCCGATTCGGTCGGCGATCGCACGCAGCACGGCGTTCTTCGTCTCGGTATCGAGCATCGCGAGGGCGCGCGAAGCGTGTTTCGCGGCGCGGGCCGTCCCGAGCATCGTTTCACTCATCGGCGCCCTCCCTGAGCACGAGGTCGTCACGGTGCACGACCTCGTCGGCGTAGGAATAGCCGAGCAGCGCCTCGATCTCGTCGGAACGCCGCCCCTTGATCCGCTCGACCTCGGACGACGAGTAGCTGGCGAGCCCGCGGGCGACGACGCGCCCGGCACCGTCGCGGATCTCGACCGCGTCACCGATCGCGAACGTGCCCTCGATGCCGGTGACGCCCCTGGGCAGCAGGCTCGCGCCGTTCTGTGTAAGGGCGCGGGCGGCGCCGTCGTCGATGGCGATCGCCCCGCGTGGTCGGGCGGCCTGACCGATCCAGCGTTTGCGCAGCGCCGAGCCGCGCTCGGCCGGCTCGAACCGTGTCCCCACCCCGTCGCCCGCGACGGCACGCGCGATCACGCCCGGCTCGGTCCCGCCGGCGATGACCGCCGGGATGCCCGACGCGGCCGCCAGACCCGCCGCCTCGACCTTCGTCCACATCCCCCCCATGCCCGTCTCGGTCCGCTCGTCGTGCACGTGGGCGAACGCGTCGTCGGCCCGCACGAACGACGGCACCACACCGCCTTCGGCATCGAGCACCCCGGGCACGGTCGAGAGCAGGACGAGCAGGTCGGCGTCGATCAGGCTGGCGACCAGCGCGCTGAGGCGGTCGTTATCGCCGACCTTGATCTCGTCAAACGAGACGCTGTCGTTCTCATTGACAACCGGGACGATGCCGCGGGCGAGCAGGGAGTCGATGGTGTGCCGGGCGTTGAGGAAACGCGTGCGGTCTTCGAGGTCGTCGGCGGTGAGGAGGACCTGGGCGATGTTGACCCCGCGGGCCGCGAACGCGTCGCTCCAGGCGCGCATGAGCCTGGGCTGTCCGACGGCTGCGGCGGCCTGGCGATCAACGATCGTCTGCGGCGGGACGTCGAGCCCGAGCGCACGGAACCCGCACGCCACCGCGCCGCTCGAGACCAGCACCGGCTGATCGCCGCGCCGGCGGAGGTCGGCCAGTTCGACGGCGACGCGCCCGACCGCGCCGGGGTCGAGTTCGCCCCCGCCCGCGACCACGGCGCTGCCGACCTTGACCACGAAGCGCATGGCAGAGAATAGGCCCTAGCCTCCTGGCCCCGGGCTGCGGGGATTGCGAGGGTTGCCTTCCATCGTTGCTCGGCGCCTCTGCGCGCGGCCGAGCGCGACGCCGAGGGCTGCCCAGAAGACGGAGAGCAGCGTGGCGATGCCGGCGACGGGCAGGACGGCCGCGCCGCCGAGCCCGGAGAGGGCTCTGGCCCAGGCGGCTGCCTGCGCATCGACGATCACACCGGCCGCGTCGCCCCCGCGATAGACGAACGTGTCGATAAAAGGCTTGGCTTGGAGGCGATCGGCGTCGTCCACGACGGTGAAGAGCGTCTCACGGGCCGGTCGCGCCAATGCGTACTTGCCCGCACGGAACGATGCCTCGAACAGCGCACCGACAAGGAAGACAGGAGCAACGGCCAGCGCCGCGAAACCCGCAACGGTCACCGCGGGCAGAAGCGTGAGCACGAAGCCGACGCCGAGGCGCCGGAGCAGTCGCCCCGTGACGAACAGCTGGGTGAGCAGCGTGAGCGACTGGGCCCAGGTGTCGATCAGCCCGAACAGCCGCTGCCGCTCCTCGTCCGATACGGTCGTCCCGACCACAATCTGGCGGGTGGCGAAGTAGAGCAGCGTGTTGGCGACGGCGAGCAGGAAGATGTACCCGCCGATGCCGAGCAGGTAGGGGCTGCGGACCACGCGGGCCATGCCGCGGAGCGGGCTGCCGCCGAGAGGTGCGCGTCGGGGCTCGCCGCGCCACCCGCGTGCCTCGTACGCGCGTCGCAGCGCCCCGAGCGCCCAGACCGCACCCTCGAGCAACACGATCGCCAGGACGAAGAACCAGACCGGGGCGAACGACCTTGCGTAGTGGGCGTTGAACGCGCCTCCGCCCAGCGCGCCGAGCGTCCCGCCGACCGCGATCACGGGGAACAGGCGCTTGCTGCGTTCGAGCGTGAATCCATCGGCAAGGGTGACCCAGAACAGACTGGTCAGGAAGAGGTTGGCAACACTGAGCCAGACGTAGAACACGTACCCGGTCCACAGCCCGACGGCTTGCGGCGCGAAGTGGAGCAGCCCGGCAAAGACGACCAGGCAGATCGTGACGAAGCGGAAGACCGCGGGCACGAGCAGGCGGCGGACGAACCGGGTCGCGACCCACCCGAACAGCACATTGGCCGGGATCATGACGAGAAGCGTGCAGAAGAACAGCCAGCGCAGGTCGTCCATGCCGCGCTGCACGCCCATCGCGTCGCGCAGCGGGCGGAGCATGAAGTACCCGCACAGGACGAGGAAGAACGAGAGTGCGGCCAGCAGGGTCGGGCCCGCCTCGTCGTCGCGGAGATTGAGCAGTCGGGCGATCGGGCCCAAGGCGTCCTCCATCTCCGCGGGGTCGCTCGTACCGTAGCGTCGGCGGGCGGGTTGCACGAATCGGCAACCCGGGGCGCCCCGGGACGGTAGTCTGGTGCGGTCGCGGAGCGGGATGGCCCGTGGGGCTATCGCGTGGGCTCAATCCAAGGAGAGACCCGATGACCACCCGCCGCGAGTTCCTGACCACCGCCGCCGCTCTCACCGCCCTCGGGCCCGCCGCACTGGCCCGGGCAGGCCAGGAGCAGAAGAAGCTGAAGATCCTGTTCCTCGGAGGAACGTGGTTCATCGGCCCGCACATCGTCAAGGACCTGCGCGCCCGCGGGCACGAGGTCACCCTGTTCAACCGCGGCAACGAGGACATGTTTCCCGACCTCGAGTTGATCAAGGGCAACCGGATCGTGACCGAGGAGCCGGGGCTGACCCCACTCGCCGCCGAGATCGAGAAAGGGCGGCGCTGGGACGCGGTGATCGACACCGCCAATGTGCACCCGTGGGTCGAGCACTCGGCGTCGCTGCTCGCCGACGCCGCCGACCAGTACCTCTTCACGTCGAGCATGTCGGTCTACGCGGACAACTCGGTGATCGACCAGGACGAGAGCGGCGAGGTGGCGACGATGCCGGAAGAGGAAGCCGCGAAGATCGTTGATCTCAGCTACAACATGCAATACTTCGGCGCGGTCAAGGCGCTGTGCGAGCGTGCGGCCGAGAAACATTTCCCCGGGCACGCGACGGTCGTCCGCCCCGGGTTGATCGTTGGGCCGCGCGACTTCTCGAGCCGCTTCACATACTGGCCGTGGCGCGTGCGCCAGGGCGGCGAGGTGCTCGCGCCGGGCAAGCCCGAGCACCCGGTGATGTTCGTCGACGCGCGCGACCTCGCGGCGTTCATCGTCGTGCTGCTCGAAACGACCACGCCCGGGATCTTCAATGTCAACGGACCCGCCGCACGCGACATGACCATCGGCAAGCTCCTCGACGCGTGTAAGGACGCAACGGGCAGCGACGCGATGTTCACCTGGGTAGACGGCGACTGGCTCGCCGAGCGGGGCGTGAACGCGTGGGCGCAGATGCCCGTCTGGATCCCGCCGAGCGAGGGCATGGAAGGCTTCCACCGCATGAGTATCGCGAAAGCGCTCGCGGCCGGGCTGACGACGCGCCCGGTGCGCGAGACCATCGTGGACACGCTCGCGTGGCTTGATGACGAGTACATCCCGAAGCTGACCGAGAAGGGCAAGTCGTACGAGCCGGGCGTGCGCGCACCGGGCATCTCACGCGAGCGCGAGACCGAGTTGCTCGCCGAGTGGCACGCGCGGGGGACGCCCTGAGAAACGTGAAGATACATCACGCCGATATCCGTTGAGCGAGCGATTTCGGAGCGCCTCTTGCATCGCGGCGGGGAGCGCGGCAAGCTGTCGCGTGGCGCGTGTGTGCGCAGGGGACGAAGGAGACGAACCATGCTCGCGAAGATCTCGATCGTTACGATCTCGTTGTTCACGTGCGCTGCGGGCGCTGGCCCGCTGGCACCGCCCGCGGGGCCTGTCGCCCCGACGCAACGCCTGGCGATTACGAGCCTGCCGTACACGGCGAACATCCCCGGGTCGTACGTGCTGTGGAGCGACCTGACAGGCGTGGCCGGCGCGAACGGCATCACGGTCAACGCCGACAACGTCACGATCGACCTCAACGGGTTCAGCGTGACCGGCGTCGCCGGCTCGCTCGACGGGATCCATGTCAACGCGGGGCACAACGGACTGGCGGTTCTCAACGGGACCGTCCGGGACTGGGGGGGCGGCGGCGTCGATGCTCTTCTGGCCGAATCGTGCCGCTTCATCGATGTCAGCTCGATCTCGAACGGCGCCAACGGTTTCGATGCCTCTTCGAACAGCTCGTTCCTCCGCTGCCACGCCGAGGGGAACGCCAACGTGGGCTTCTTCGACACGGGCAACGGCTGCGTGTACGAGAACTGCACCGCGTCGGGAAACGCGAGCGGGATCATCGCTTCGACCGGATGCACCATCCGCGGTTGCACCGCCGAGTCGAACACCGTTTCCGGGATCGTGTCAAACGGCGACGGCTCGATCACGGGAAGCTCGGCCCGGAACAACGGCGACGCCGGTATCGCCGCCGGAGCGGGTACGGTCGTCCGAGACTGCTCTTCGGGGGGCAATCTCACCGGGATCTCCGCATCGACCGACACGCTGATCTCCGGCAATGCCTGCGGCGCCAACGCAGACATCGGCATCGAAGTTCAGGCGTCAAACGCCCGTGTCGAGAACAACCTGTGCACCGGCAACGGCAACGGCATCCGGATCGACGCGGGGGGCTCCAACAACATCGTCTCCGACAACACCGTGCGCGGGAACGCGCTCAACTACGACTTTCCGTCCTCCGGCAACCTGCTCCGTCTCGAGCTGAGCGAGATCCCGCAGACGGTGCTCTGGGCCAGCCACATCACGCTGGCCGGCGATCTGTTCGGAGCCCCCGGCGCCAACGGCGTCACCATCGACGCCGACGACGTCACGCTCGATCTCAACGGCTTCAGCCTGATCGGTGTCCCGGGCTCGCAGTCGGGGGTGTTCGTCGATACGAGCAACGGCTTCGGCAACAACGTCACAATCAGGAACGGGGCGATCCACAACTGGGACGCCGACGGCGTCCACGCGGGGACCGCCGTCGCGACGACCGTCGAGGACATCTGGTGCGATACCAACGCCGGCGAGGGCATCAACGTCGCGAACCAATCGACGGTCACCGACTGTCTGGTCTCGAATCATCCGCTGAACGGGATCACGGCTAGCTCGGCGAGCACCGTCATCAACTGCCGGGCGCGGGCGTGCCTCGCCGCCGGGATCGCGGTCCAGGACGGCTCGATCGCGCTCAACTGCGCCTCGCTCGGCAACGGCGACGGGTTCTCCGCGTTTGAGGGCTCGGTCATCCAGGACTGCACGTCGATCGGCAACACCAACTTCGGCGCCTTCCTCGACTTCGGCTCGACCATCACCGGCTGCACGATCCGGCACTCCGGCAACTCCGGCATCGAGTGCGTCAACGAGAACGTGGTCGAGGGCAACAGGCTGTCGCTCAACGCGAGCGCCGGTGTCGGGTCGGGCATCAACGTCACCGGCTCGCTGAACCGCATCGTCGGCAACAGCGTGATCTCGATCGCGGGCGCCGGGCTGATCGGCATCAACGTCCAGGCGTTCCCGAACACGGTTCACAGCAACAGCGCCACCGGCGGAGCACCCAACTACCAAGCCGTCGCCGGTAACGATATCGCCCCCATCGGCGGCTCGGCGGGCGGGGTCGCCCTGACCAACGTCGTGTACTGAAACCGGCGCCGGCGTGGGCACGACCGCCGCCGCGCCATGCGATCGGGTATCCTGACGCCGGGCGTTCGCCCGAACTGGAGCCCGCATGGACGGCGCGGAGCTGATCACGGAGGATCTGGAGCCACGCCCGGTCGCCGTTGGGTATGGCTCGGTCGTGTGCGCATCGCGCCGCAGCCCGGCGAAAGACACGCCTAACGAGGACGCCCTGCTCGTCCTGTCGCTCGGCGACAGCGCGGTGCTACTGGCGGTCGCCGACGGGTGCGGCGGGATGCCGGGCGGCGGTCGGGCGGCGCTGGCCGCGCTCGAGGCGCTGGAGCGCGCCGTCGGCGCGGCCGACGACTCGTTCGAGGCTCGCACCGCCGGCGTCCTCGCCGGGTTCGACGACGCCAACCGCGCCGTGCTCGACCTGCGCCTCGGCGCGGGCACGACGGTGGCGGCGTGCCTCGTGCACGGGGGTGTGGCGCGCCCTTTCCACGCCGGGGACTCCACCATCATGATCACCGGTCAGCGCGGGCGGGTGCGTTTCGAGACGATCGCGCACTCGCCGACGGGGTACGCGGTCGAGGCCGGGCTGCTCAGCGAACGCGAGGCGATCGTCCACGACGACCGATCGCTCATCCTCAACCACGTGGGGTCGGAGGACATGCGCGTGGACGTCGGGCCGCCCGTCCGCCTCAACCCGCACGACACCGTGCTGCTGGGCTCGGACGGGCTGACCGACAACCTGATCGCGTCCGAGGTGCGCGGCGTGATCCGCAGCGGGGAACTCCGGCTCGGCGTTGGGCGGCTGATGAGCATGGCCGGCGAGCGGATGGGCGTCGAGGACGGCGACCGCCCGGGGCACCCCGACGACCTCACGCTCGTCGCGTTCCGTCTCCGCTGATGCTCACGACCACTCGAAGCGGTCGAGGTGCTCGCGGAGCTGACGGGCCGTCGGGAACCGCTTCATGATCATCGAGCGCTTGAGTCCGCAGATGATGCGTTTGATCTCCGGCGGATGCTCGGCGTAGCGCTTCTGCCCGCCGAGCATGTCGTAGAGCAGGCGCACGCAGTCCACGACGTCTTCGCGGATATTCAGCGCGGTGGGTCGCCCGAGGTTGAACAGGTCGACGACCTTGACGTCGAAGTGCACGCCGCGCCGGCGGATCAGCACGTTGCGGTCGTGCAGGTCGCCGTGGTAGTCGCGTTTCGCGTGGATCTGCTCGAGCCCGCTCACGATCTCGTAGAGGATTCGCAGCGCCTCGAACTGGGGGAGGCGCTTGCCGCGGCTGTTGCGGATCAGGTTCTCGAGCAGCTCGCCCTCGACGTACTCGCTGATCAGAACCGTGACCGGGGCCTTACGGAACCGGATCGTCTCGGTGTGGTGGTACTTGATCACCAGCGGGCAGTCGCGCAGCTGCTCGAGTTTGCGGGCGTAGAAGTCGAGCGCCCGGTCTCGCTCGTTGCGGTGCGGGAAGAAGAGCTTGGCGGCCCGGGTCGCGCGGCTGCGCTGCTCGAGCACGCGGTACACCTCGCCCTCCCACCCAGAGCCCAGCAGCGACTGAACGACGTACTTGCCGCCGATGACCCGCCCGGGGGCCAGGGCGAAGGTGTCGATGGCGTCGTTGCGTGTGCTCACGCCTCCATTATGGGCGCTCTCGCACGAACGGGGCGCTCTCGCCCGCCGGGAGCCGCTCGACCGGCGGGTGCCGGTGCGCATACCGTGCCACGGAGCCCGCACCGGGAGCGGTGCATACCGCCGCGGGGCCTCGGCGTGGGGGCGTTCGGGCCGCGTACCGCCGCGAGAGGCACAAGGACCAGACGTTGACGACGACCACCAGTCAACCCGACCCGAGCGCCGTCGAGGGTGCTGCCGAGACCGTGATCACGCAGCTCGGGCGGCTCCCCACCGACACCGAGGGGTGGATCCGGCTGCTGACGACCGTCGGGGTGGCGGTGGGCGTCGGGCTCGTGCTCCACGTCCTCGTCTTCTTTGTGCTCCGGCGGGTTGCGCGCCGGTCCGAGGGGCCGACGGCGGGCGTCGTCGCCCGGCAGATGCGGTGGCCGGCTCTGCTCGGGTTTGTCATCCTCCCCGTCAAACTCGCCCTGCCCCGCGTCCAGGATCAGCTCGGCGGCGAGCTTCCTGTCGTCAACCAGGCGCTCTCCATCGGCGTGATCTTCACGCTGACGTGGCTCGTGATCGCCGCCGTGGAGTGCATCGAGCAGGTCATCCACGACAAGTACCGCATCGACGTCGAGGACAACCTCCATCAGCGGAAGATCCAGACCCAGACGCGCGTGCTCGTCAGAGCGATCCAGGTGCTGGTCGTCGTCTTCGGCTCCGCGGCCGTGCTCATGACCTTCGACGGCGTCCGCCAGTTCGGCGCGTCGCTGCTCGCTTCGGCCGGGCTGGCGGGGCTCGTCATCGGTCTGGCCGCTCGCCCGGTGGTCGCCAACCTGATCGCCGGGGTCCAGATCGCGCTCACGCAGCCCATCCGCATCGACGACGTCGTCATCGTCGAGGGCGAGTGGGGACGCATCGAGGAGATCACCACGACCTACGTGGTCGTCAAGATCTGGGACGAGCGGCGCCTTGTCGTCCCCCTTTCTTTCTTCATCGAGAACTCGTTCCAGAACTGGACGCGCACCAGCGCCGAGCTGCTCGGCACCGTCTTCCTCTTCGTCGATTACACCGCCCCGCTCGATGAGCTGCGTGCCGAGCTCCAGCGGTTCGTCGAGGGGCGGGCGGAGTGGGACAAGCGGGTGTGCCAGATCGTCGTCACCGACACGACCGAGCGGACGATGCAGATCCGGGCGCTGGTGTCCGCGCGCTCCTCCGGGAAGCTGTGGGATCTGCGATGCGCCGTGCGTGAGCACCTGCTGGCGTACCTGCAGCAGCGCGTCCCCGACGCGTTGCCGCGGCTTCGTGCCGAGGTCGAGCAGCCGCCTCTCGAGCGAGAGGGCGGCTGAGCGCTCAACGGTTCATGTCCTCGCGCTCGCGCCGGCGCAGGAATCGCTCCAAACACCAAATGTCCTCGCCGTCGGCGGCCCCGTCGCCGTTGATGTCCACCGGGTTCTGGTGCAGCGCGTGGAGGTCGTCGATCGTGACCCCACCGTCGCCGTCGATGTCCTCGCCGCACCCGGGCAGATACTCGAACGAGTCGATGACCACCTCGTGCTCGAGCCCGTCGCCCGGTGGCTCTTCGTTGAGCCAGAGGTTGAAGTGGACGCGCGGCGACTCGGGGCGCGGAACGTCCGATCCGGTGTAGACCCAGTCTTCGAACATGTCGCCGGCGTGCGGGAAGCCGGTCTCGCCCAGCCAACTCCGGCACGCCACGCGCGACAGCGACCACGCGAACGAGTGCGTCGCGATGCTCGACGCACCCGGGATCGTCATCGCGTAGCGCCGCAGGTTGCCGGCGTTGGACCACGGCTGACAGACGAACTGCGCGGGCGGGGCCGAGGAGTTCTTCCAGCGCGAGATCTCGATGTCGAACTCGTTGGCAACATTGCTCGTCTCGATACCGGTGTAATCGAGCTTGTACTCCCACAGGAACATCGCGAGGACGAGGTTGGGGTCGAGCTGGTCGATCCGTCCGACGGAACGGAACAGGTACTCGCCGAACCCGAGTGCCTCGTCGAGGACGAGCTCGACGCTGTACCACTGCCCGTCGCGCTCGGTGACGCGCAGATGCAGGCGTCCGTTGTCGTCGGTCCACGCCGCGTCGGGCGAGTCGCTGAACAGGTACCCGCCGGGCCCAAACGGGCCGCCGCGTTTGATGCGCCACGTGTACCCCGACCACTCGATCGTGCGTTCGCCGAAGTCGTTCCACTGGATGTCGGCGTCGGTCGGGGCGGCGACGACATCAAGCGCGGCCTCATCGAAGCACACCGCGCCGGGGTTCTGGGCGGGTGTCTCGAACGTGCCGAGCAGCAGGCGCGCGGCGGCTGTGCCAGCGGGCGCTGGCCCGACCAATCGCGTGAACCCGCACATCGTGTCCGGGGAGTCGGCCGACATCGCGACGGCGAGCGACTCGTAGCTGATCAGGTTGTCGGCACCGTCGCGCCACTCGATGTTGGCGATGCCGCGCGTCTCGCCGACCAGCCCGTCGGCGCCGGTGTGCCCTGCGCGCACCGACGCACGCACCCACTGCCCGGGCGTGACCGCGATGTCCTGGTACATCCCCGCGACAGCCCACGTGCCCGAGCCCGGCGCAACAGCCCGCGCCGCACGCGCCCCGTCGCTCACCAGTGCGTTCGACGCGCCGACCGGTCCGAACGTTGTCCACGCCGCGAACGGCTGACCGCCCGCGCCCGGCGTCTCGAAGCTCGGGTTGACCAGCTGCGCGTGCGCGGATGACACCACGAGCATCGCCGCGAGCACGCACGTCCGTTTCATCCTCACGGGCTCATTGTCCTCCAACCGGCGTGCGACTCAAGCCCATTCCGGCCGCTCACCCGACAACCTCGCCTACTCGACGTAGAACGGGGTGTTGGCCGTCGCCGCGGCGTCCTTCCCGTCGTAGACGAAGACGAACAGGCGATAGGGGCCGGGCTCGTCGGGGGTCCGGAAACGGATCGACGGACCGGGGTCGGTGAGGACGAGCCCGGGCACCTCCTCGGGCTCGGCCTCGCGGTCGCCGCCGCCCTGCCGGTCGCTGCTCTCACGCTTGACGACCCAGCGGTAGGTCAGCGCGTCGCCGTCGGGGTCCTCCGCCTCGACCGAAGCATCGAACTCGACTCCGGGCGCGGCGCGCGTGAGCGCCGCCTTGCTGTCGATGGGCGTGATCGTCGGCGCGTGGTTCTCGACCGTGCCGCCCCACAGGCGCGACATCACGTCCACGGGCTCGGTCTTCTCGCCGCTCTTGAGGAACATGCCGTACCACGACTCGGTGCGTTCCTGCTTCTGTCCCCAGAGGAAGGCGTAGGCACCGAGGGCGCGGGCGGGTTCGTCGAGCACCGCAACGTCGTAGAATTCTTCGTACGTGTGCGCCTTCTCGGTGCTGGTCTGTTCGATGGGCGCGCCCCAGTCGGTCTTGGCACACTCCCAGTGCCCGACGGGCCCGAACTCGGTGAGGACGTACGGGCCGGTGTACCCCTGTTCGGTCAGGTCTTTCGGGACGACGACGGCGCCCCCGTAGACGTTGACACCGAGGATGTCCACGTCGGGGCAGAGTTCCTTGAACATGGCGCCCTTCTCGGGCCAGACGCCGGAGAACGCGGTCATCACCGGGTGGCTCGGGTCGATCTTCTTGATCTCGCGCGCGATCGAGTTGATCTCGGAAAGAACGAGACGCGCCTGGTCGCCGTTCTCGGCTTCGTTGCCGACGCACCACACCAGCACGGCAGGGTGGTCCTTCCACCGACGCACGAACGCCAGCGCCTCCTCGTGCTGCCGGCGCACGGCTTCGGCATCGGTGTAATCGAACCCGTGCCTCTGATGTGCCATCCAGAACCCGACGCAGACCGTCAGCCCCAGATCGTTTGCGCGGTCGAGCAGCGCCCCGTCATCGTCGTCTATCTGCCCCTGCCCCCACGTGCGGATCGAGTTGCCCCCGCACGCCGCGAGCGTTTCGAGGTGCCCCGACCCGCCCACGCCGTTGACAAAGTACGGCTCACCGGCACGCTCGAGCACGTACCCGTCCGGCGTGTGCTTCAGCTCGACCGGCACCGCGCCGCTCTGCGCCAAGCACGCCCCTCCGAACAGCGCAACGACGGTTGCGAACAGCGATGCACGCTTCATGACTTCACCTCCGACGCTCTGATGACTTCAGCGGGATCGCGCTTGAGCACGGCACCGTTGCTGCGGATGACCTCGGCGTACCAGCGCGCCGAGTCCTTCGGCGTGCGCTCCAGCGTCTCGTAGTCCACGTGCACCAGCCCGAAACGCTGGTCGTACCCGGCCGCCCACTCGAAGTTGTCCATCAGCGACCAGTGGAAGTAACCGGTCACCGGCACCCCGTCCTTGATCGCCCGGCGCAGCTCGAGCAGGTGCCGCGCGGTGTAGTCGATCCGTTGCGGATCGTGCACCTTCCCGTCGAGCGCGATCCAGTCGTGGTTGCTCAGCCCGTTCTCGGTCACGACGATCGGGCAGCCGTAGCGCTCGTACAGGAACCGCGGGCCCCAGTACAGTGCGGGCGGGGTGATCTCCCACCCGAACGCCGTCCGCGGGTCTCCGATCGGCAGTGAGACCGGGTCGGCTTTCCCGTTGGCGCCGGCACGCACCGGGCGCCCGCGGTAGATGTTCACCCCGTACAGGTCGATCGGCTGTTTGACAAGCTCCAGGTCGCGCTCCCAATTGGACGGGAGCATCCCGGCGGAACGCTCCAGCCCGTCCTCGGGGTAATTCCCGAGGAAGACCGGATCGCTGAACCACGTGTTGTTCCAGAAGTCCTCGCGTGCGGCGCCGAGCGTCGCCCCACGCGCCGCCTCGATGTCCGCCTCGGATTCGGTCGCCGGGAAAGACACCACACCCACCGGCGCCCACCCGATCCGCGGCGCCGCCTTCGCGCGCTCACGGATCGCCCGCGCGGCCAGCCCGTGCGCCATCAGCACGTGGTGCGCGATGATGAGCCTATCGCGGAACGGCAGCTTCAACCCCGGCGCGTGGATGCCGTCGCTGTGCCCGTGCTCGATGAACACCTGCGGCTCGTTGATCGTCAGCCAGTGGGTGACGCGGTCGCTCAGACGCTCGACCACCACGCCGGCGTACTCCTCGAACCAGTACGGGCTCGACGGGTTCATCCACCCGCCCGTGCGGAACAACGCCAGCGGGTAGTCCCAATGGAACAGCGTCACCCACGGCTCGATGCCCGCGCCCAGCAGCTCATCCACCAGCCGGTCGTAGAACCCCAGACCCGTCTCGCTGACCGCACCGACGCCCTCGGGCATGACCCGCGGCCACGAGACGCTGAAGCGGTAGGCGTTGAGCGACAGCGAGCGCATCAGCGCGACGTCGTCGCGGAAGCGGGCGACGTGATCGCACGCGACCGCGCCGGTGTGCCCGCCCCGCACCGCGTCGGGACGCCGGCAGAAATCGTCCCAGATCGAGTCGCCCCGCCCGTGCTTCGTGACCGCCCCTTCGATCTGGTAGGCGCTCGTCGCGGCGCCCCACGTAAAGCCCTCGGGGAAACTCATGACACGGCTCCTTGTCAGCCCTTGACCGCGCCGGTCGTCAGGCCGGATATGAACTCTCGCTGCAACAACAGAAACAGCGCCATGACGGGCAGGACGCTCAGGACGGTGCCGGCCATGATAAGCCCGGCGTCCTGCTGGTAGACGTCGCGGAGCTGCGCAATCGCCACGGACAACGGGAACTTCTCGGGCGACTGGAGCACGATCTGCGGTGAAATGAAGTTGTTCCACGTCGCCAGGAAGGTGATCATCAGGAACGCACCGATCATTGGGCGCATCAGCGGCAGCGCGACGATGAAGAAGGTCGCGCCCTCGCCGCTGCCGTCGATCCGGGCAGCATCGAGCAGTTCGCGCGGGATGGAGCGCATCGCCGCCTGCCGGAAGAGGAACACGCCGAACGCCGGCGCGATCGCCGGCAGGATCAGCCCGGCGTAGCTGTCGAGCAGCCCGAGCCGGTGCAGCCACTGGTACCCCGGCGCGATGAGCAGGGGAGGCGGGATGATCAGCGCCGCGAGCACCAGGACAGTCGCCGCCGTCCGCCCGCGGAAGCGGAACAGCGCCAGCGCGTACCCACCGGCCGCGCAGCACAGCGTCGCGAGAATCGCCGTCGTCGCGCTGAGAAACACGGAATTCATCAGCGCCCGGTCCATGTGGACGCGCTGGGCGCCCTGGGCGAGCGCCTCTTTATCCGGTCCGAGCAGCAGCGTCGAGTAGTTCCGCGTCGTCAGCTTCGACCAGCCGACGCCGAGGAACTCCGACCGCGGCTTCGTTTCGGGCGGCGCCTCGCCGCGCTCGACCGCCCGCTCGCCCAGCGTTGCGTCGTCACGCGGCAGGAACATCGACGTCGCGAAGTCTCCCGAGTGCTTGAACGACGCGACCCCGAGCCATACCAGCGGCACCAGCGTGATGACCGCGGCCGGCAGGAGCACGAGCTGGGGCCAGTGACGCCTCACGCCGCCTCCCCCCTCGCCGCCACTCGCTGCAGCAACGTAAACCCGACGAGCATCAGCGCGAGCACCCACCCGATCGCGCTGGCGTAGCCGAGGTCGTTGAAGTTCTCGAACCCGGTCTGGTAGAGGTACGTCACGATCGTCAGCCCGCGGTTGTCCGGACCCCCGCCGTGCAGCAGCAGGTACGGCAGCTCGAACAACTGAAGACTCCCGATGATCGAGAGCAGCACGATGAACCCCGCGACCGGGCGGATCGCGGGCAGCGTGACCGCGGTGAAGCGCCGGAACGGTCCCGCGCCGTCAAGCAGCGACGCCTCGACGAGCTGGCGGTCCACGTTCTGCAGCGCCGCAAGGAAGTACACCATGTTGAACCCGACCCACATCCACAGGCAGGCGAGGATGAGCGTCCACATGACGTGCTCGTCGAGCCAGGGGAAGTCCAGCGGCACGCCGAACAGCCCGTGCAGCGCCTGGTTGAGCAGCCCGGTGCGCTTCTGGAACACCACGCCGGAGAGGATCGCAAGGAACACAAGCCCGACGAGCTGCGGGCTGAAGAACGCGAGGCGGTACCACGCCCGCCCGCGCACGTCCGGGCGGTTGAGCAGCAGCGCCAGCCCGAGCGAGAGCGGGAGCTGGATGAACACCGACCCGGCGGTGAACACCAGCGTGTTCCTCACCGCCGTGTGGAACAGCGGGTCGTGCAGCAGGAACGTGAAGTTGTCGAGCCCGACCCACCGTTCGGCGGTCGGCCCGAACGTCTGCTGCCCGGCCAGCCCCACCGACCGCGCCAGAGGCACCACCACGAACACGCCGAAGACAGCGAAGAACGGCGCGAGCAGCAGCCAAGGCGCCATCCTCGGCTCGGCCGACCGGCTCATCGCTCCCCCTCCGCCACGAAGACGTTCCGGTCGACGCGCTGCCTGACGGTCCGCTCGGCCTCGGCGAGCAGCCGGTGCGCCTCGGCCCGCAGCACCTCCCGGTCGGTCGTGCCCTCGCGCACCGCGTAGTGGCGCAGGCGCACCAGCGCCGTCTGCACCGTCGTCAGCGCGAAGCGGTTGAACGGCGACGCGACGCGACGCGGCACGTCCGGCGCCTGGTCGATGTACAGACGCCCCTTGGGCTGCCCGCCGAAGTACGGGTCCGGCTCGTCGAAGATCGGGTCGTCCCAGTGCGACTTGATCGGCGTGATGATGTCGCCGGTCGTGTACAGGCGCCGCGCCAGTTCGTCGGAGAAGTACAGGTGCTTGGCGAACGCCCACGCGTCATCGAAACGCTTTGTGGCGCGCGCGATGCCCAGCATCGAGCCGCCCCAGACGCTGGTGTGCCGCCCGCCCGGCGTCCACGACGGCAGCGGGATCAGCTCGAGTTTGCCGGACAGCGCCGGGATCTCGTTTCGGTAGTAGTTGCACAGCCAGTCGGGCATGAGGATCGCCGCGACGTACCCCTGCACCTTGAGTTGGTTGGCGCCGGCGTTCCACTCGGGCGTGTCGGCCGCGATCCGCGTGTCGCCGGTCATCCACCGCACCAGTTCGGCCAGCACCATCGCGTTCTCGTCGCAGTCGATCCGCACGCGCCCGTCCGCATCGAAGCACCCACCGCCGGCCTGGAGCAGCAGCAGCTCGAACTGCCCGAGGTGCTCATAGCTCAGCCAGAAGGAGATGGCGTAGCGGTCGGGCTCGCCGTCGCCGTTCTCGTCAGCCTGCACCTTGCGGAACTCGCGCTCGAAATCCTCCCACGTCTCGATCGCGTCGAGGTCCACACCGTACCGCTCGACCAGATCGGCCCGCACCGCCAGCATCACCGGGTGCACGTCGTGAGGGAGCCCGAAGATCCGCCCGCGGCTCGACCACGCCCCGAAGGACGGCGCGTTGATCTTCTCGAGCAGCCCCTCCTCGCGTACAAGGTCGGTCAGGTCCACGAACCCGACCGCGTCGAGCGGACCGCCGAAAACCTTCGGCGCATTATCTCGCTCGACCTCGAACAGGTCCGCCGTCGGCACGTCGCCAAGGAACCCGCCCAGCATCCGCCGCTCGAGCGCCTCGCGGCTGAGCAGGCGCAGCGTGACGGGGTCGTCGTGCCCGGCGTTCCACTCCGCGACCGCCGGGTCGTAGATCAGCTTGTGCATGCGGCTGAAGATCCACATCTCCAGCCCCGCCGGCTCGGGCGGGCGCATCGCCAACACCCCGATCGACCCCAGCAGCGCCAACGCCGCGATCACCCACGCCCCGGGCGAGAGCGCGCCCAGCCAGTCGGGGGTGTTCCGGCTGTGCCTCACGCTCGATCGCTCTCCGATTGAGGCGGCCTGGATCGGAGGCGGGTCAGCACGCCCGCCCGCCGGTTACGGGCAGCCCGCGACCCAGAGGTTGACGTAGTACTGGAGGTCGGCGGCCGTCACCGAGCCGTCCGGCACGCCGTATCCCGGATCACCGGACCCCGCGCCCTGCGTGGTGATGTCCGCGATGGAGGCATCGCCGACGACATACGCGTTGACGAAGTAGTTCAGGTCGGACGCGGTGACCTGCCCGTCCGGCACCCCGTACCCCGGGTCGCCGGTGCCGGCGCCCTGCGTGGTGAGGTCTGCCGCCCCGCACGCGGTGGGCGCCGCGGTCAGCGTCGCCGCGTCGTAGTAGATCGCCCCGGCCCGCGGGCTCGACGCGCCTTGGTGAAACCCGAGCACGATCTGCGCTCTCGCTGTTCCGGGCGGCGCGGTCGCCGTCACACTGAACGGCTGGTACACGTCGGTCGGGCTCGAGGAATCGAGCGTGTCGATCGGGTGATCGGCGAGCTGGTTCCCGAACGCGTCGTGGAACAGAAGGCTCAGGAACCCCTTGTTGGAACCCTCGATCGCGTCGGAGCTCTCGTGCGCCGCGTAAACGCTCGCGGTCCACTCCTCGCCCGGCGCCGCGTCCACGTTCTGGTAGAGACCGCAGTCGTTCGCGCCGCTGATGAACTGCCCGAACAGCTTGGCGTGGCTTGCGCCCTCGTACGGGAAGAGCTGCACCTGGTAGATGTTGGGGATGGAGTTCCCGAACCCGCTCCACCACCCCAGCCCCGACTCGAACCCCCCGTTCTGCAGCCCTTCCGCTCCCGTGCCCGCCTGATAGACGCGGACGTAGTCAACCTCGAGCGTCTGCGGGAACTGCGTCGAGCCGTCGGGGTAGCCCGGCCAATCGCCCCC
>Ga0210110_1000049_pt1 | contig 45499 bp, 50 predicted proteins | sample China_Galinas_PW_2_FD_184865 | JGI IMG/M metagenome (GOLD analysis project Ga0210110, IMG submission 184865) | Wetland microbial communities from San Francisco Bay, California, USA, that impact long-term carbon sequestration - China_Galinas_PWB_D1... | ecosystem: Environmental > Aquatic > Marine... | reverse complement strand
GATTGGCGGGCCTCGCTAGGCGGTAACCGCCGTGGGCACCGCGCGTTGACGTAACCAGCCCGGCCTTGCGCAGCTTTGCCACCAGGTGCTCGAGGTAGGAGAGGGGAAGCCGCTCCGCCTCAGCAACCGCGCTCAGAGAAACGGGCGCCGAGCCAGGCGCTCGTCCCAACTCCACCATCAGGCGCACACCGTACTCTGCCTTTGTCGAGAACAGCATCACCTAAATCCTACTGAACCGGTCGGTTATTGCGCTGCGCCATAATTCTTCCAGGAAGAGCCGACTCGGAGGAGCTAGACGAAAATGAGCACCACAAAGCAGTCGACATTTGGAGCAACTCTTCGGACGACGATCCTGCTCGCGACGCTTTCCGGGCTGCTGGTTGTCATCGGCTTCCTGATCGGCGGCTCATCCACCGCACTCTTCTTCCTAGCGATGGCCGCGCTGATGAACATGGGCGCTTACTTCTTCAGCGACCGGATGGCACTGGCGATGAGCCGCGCAAAGCCGGTTTCGGAGTCGGAGGCGCCCAAGCTCTACCAGACCGTTCGCGAATTGACCACCCGCGCCGGCCTGCCCATGCCGCGGCTCTACGTGATTCCGCAGGATCAACCCAACGCCTTCGCCACGGGCCGCAATCCCCAGCACTCGGCCGTTGCGGTAACACGTGGGATTCTCAATCTGCTCTCCGAAGACGAGTTGCGGGGCGTTCTCGCGCACGAGCTCGCGCACGTCAAGCATCGCGACATCCTGATTCAGTCGGTGGCGGCGACGATCGGAGCGGCCATTACCTACCTCGGCTACATGCTGCTCTGGTTCGGCGGCGACGAGAACAACTCGCCGCTGGGAGCGATCGCCTCGATCGCCCTCGTCCTGCTGGCCCCGATCGCGGCGTCGATCATCCAGTTGTCGATCTCGCGCCAGCGCGAGTACGCGGCCGACGCGGGCGGCGCCGAGATCTGCGGCAACCCCGAGTCCCTGGCGAGCGCGCTGCTTCGCCTCGAGCAGGGTGCGGCGCAGATGCCGATGCAGGTCAACCAGGCCGCCGAGCCCCTCTACATCGTCAAGCCGTTCTCGAGCAAGGGCCTGGCGGGCCTCTTCTCGACCCATCCGCCGATCGAGGAGCGGGTTAAGCGGCTGCGGCAGATGCGCCCGTCTCTCGGCTAGAACCTCTCTTCCGCAAGCCTTCGATCATGTGGCCGGCACCCCAGCTGACCGGCTGTGCGCTGTGGCTATACTTTATGAAGTAAAGCCGGATCGGGATTTAGGAGATTTAAGAGACAGCATGGCTGGCGGCACACAGGTCAAGAGTCAGATCGAGGAGATCGAGCCGTTCGAGGCCGCGCAGGAGATCGAGGACGGGGGGGTTGTCCTGGTCGACACGCGCGAGCCGCACGAGTTCCAGGAGGCGCACCTCGATGGCGGCAAGCTGGTCCCTCCGGGGCTGCTCCGCGACGAGATCGCGGCCGCTGCCCCGGACAAGTCGGCGCGGACAATCCTCTATTGCCGTAGCGGCAACCGCTCCTACACGGCCGCCGAAGAGATGCAGGCGCTCGGCTACGAGAACGTTGCCTCGATGGCAGGCGGGATTCTCGCCTGGCAGGAGCAGGGGCTGCCGGTCGTCGCCGCGGAGGGCATGACGCCCGAGCAGCGCGAGCGGTATTCGCGTCACACCCTGTTGCCTGAGGTGGGAGTCGAGGGGCAGATCAAGCTGCTGAACGCGAAGGTGCTCCTCGTGGGTGCCGGCGGGCTTGGCGCACCTGCTGCTCTCTATCTCGCCGCGGCGGGGATCGGAACGCTGGGGGTGGTCGACGACGATGCGGTCGATGCCTCCAACCTGCAGCGCCAGGTGATCCACAACACCGAGCGCGTTGGGATGCCGAAGACCGAATCGGCGCGCCGCACCATCGAGGCGCTCAATCCGGACGTAAACGTCGTCGAGTATCGGACCCGGCTGGACGCGTCCAACATCCTCGAGATCCTCGCCGACTACGACGTGATCGTCGACGGGGCCGACAACTTCCCGACGCGCTACCTGCTCAATGACGCCTCGGTGCGGCTGCGCAAGCCGGTGGTGTCCGCCTCGATCCTCAGCTTCGACGGGCAGATCTCGACCTTCGTCCCCTACGAGGGCCCGTGCTATCGCTGCCTCTACCCGACACCGCCGCCTGCCGAGCTGGCGCCCAGTTGCTCGGCGAACGGCGTGCTCGGCGTGATGGCGGGCACGATGGGGCTGCTCCAGGCAAACGAGGTCATCAAGCTCGTGCTCGGCATCGGTGAGCCATTGGTCGGTCGCCTGTTGCTCTTCGAGGCGCTTGGGACCAGGTTTACGGAGCTGAAGGTCCGCCGCGACCCCGGCTGCCCGATCTGCGGCGAGGACGCGCCGGAGATCCCGGAGTCCGAGCTGGGCAAGTTCCCCGACTACGAGCTGTTCTGCTCTCGATGACGGGCCTGGACTAGGATCGCGGCCCCGATGGCGACGGTCCGCATCCCGCCAGTCTTGCGCCCGCAAACGGGAGGCCAACCCGAGGTCGAAGCGAGCGGCGCCACGGTCGGCGACGTCCTGCGCGATCTCACCGCCAAGCACCCCGACACCGAGTCACAGCTTTTTGGCGCGGAGGGGGACCTCAACCGCTACGTCAACGTCTACCTCAATGACGAGGACGTGCGGGTGCTCGACGGACTCGACACCACGGTCTCCGGCGCGGACACCGTGGTGATTCTGCCGGCGATGGCGGGGGGCTCCGGGCCCACCTCGCAGGCTCAGCCAACCACAGGCCCGGGCCTACACTTCTTGAAGTAACGGGAGAGCGCTAACGATGCAAAACGAGCTACTCAAGCGGCCGTGTGGAGGTCGCTTCGGCGACATCGTCGAGTCGATCGGCAACACGCCTCTGGTTGAGCTGCCGCGCCTCTCGCCGAAGCCCGGTGTTCACATCTACGCAAAGCTCGAGGGTCGCAATCCGACCGGCTCTGTCAAGGACCGGGTCGCCAAGTCGATGATCGAGGCGGCCGAGGCCGAGGGCGCGATCGAGCCCGGCAAGACAATCCTAGAGCCGACCTCCGGCAACACCGGCATCTCGCTGGCGATGATCTGCAGTCGCAAGGGCTACCCGGTGAAGGTGGTGATGCCCGACAACGTGACAAAGGAGCGGACCCAACTGCTGGAGATGTACGGGGCGGAGATCGTCTACTCGGAGGGCGCCAAAGGCTCCAACGGAGCGGTCGACGTGGCGCTGGAGATGGCCAAGGACTCGCGCTACTACATGCCCTACCAGTACGGCAATGAGGCCAATCCCCTCGCCCATTACAACGGCACGGCGGTCGAGATCCTCGAAGAGCTGGATGACGTTGCGGCTTTCGTTGGGGGTCTGGGGACCGGCGGCACGCTGATGGGCAACGGGCGGCGGCTCAAGGAGCACGATCCGGACACCCTGCTGGTTGCAGCCGAGCCGATGCAGGGCGAGATGGTGCACGGCTTGCGCTCGCTCGAGGACGGCTTCATCCCGCCGATCATCGACATCTCACTGCTCGACCGCAAGATCATGGTCTCCAACCGCGATGCGATCGTCTGGACACGACGGCTGCTCGACGAGGAAGGCATCTTCGCCGGCGTCTCATCGGGAGCAATCGCCCGTATCGCCGTTCGGATCGGCGAAGAGCTCGAGGGCGGAAACGTAGTCTTCCTGATCCCGGACGACGGTTGGAAGTACCTCTCCTCCGGCGTCTACACCAAACCCATCGACGACATCGAGAACCTGGACTCGACCGTCTGGTGGTAACGCCGCCCGAGGCCGAGGCCCCTGCGGCGGGGAGCTGGCGCGAGGACATCCTCGAGGTCAGGCGCCCGCCGGAGGACGTGCCCGCCACCTACAGCCGACTCGCCCCCGTCTATGAGATCTGGGCCCGGCTGACCGAGTCCAAGGCCCGGCGCCGGGTTCTCGAGCTTGCCGACCCCGGGCCGGACGAGGACGTGCTCGAGGTGGCGACGGGAACAGGCGCGCAACTGGTTCAGCTGGCGCGCCGCAACCCCCACGGGCGGACGATCGGGGTAGAGGTGGCAGATGGGATGCTGGCGAAGACGCGCCGCCGCCTGGCCCGGGAGGGATTGGCCGGCGTCGAGGTGCTCCAGGCCGACGCCCGCGAGCTTCCCTTCGCCGAGGAGAGCTTCGACCTGATCGTCAACAGCTACATGCTCGACCTGCTTCCACGGGACGAGATCCCTCGCGTGCTTGCCGGATTCCAGCGCCTGCTGCGTCCCGGCGGCCGCCTTGTGATGTCGAACATGACGCTCGGCGAGCGTCGCCCGCACCGCATCTGGGACGGGCTCTACGCACGCGGGATTGTGCTCACCGCCAACTGCCGCGGTGTCCTCGCAGCACCGGTCCTGGCGGATCTGGACTTCGTCGGCATTGAGCGCGAGTACTCGGCCCAGCTTGGATTCCCGACCGAGATCGTGATTGCCCGAAAAGAAGGCGCGCCGGTAGCCTCGTGAGCACATGCGGATCGCCCAGAACCTGATCGACGAGATCGTCGCGCACGCGCGCGAGGACCTGCCGAACGAGTGCTGCGGGATGATCGGCGGCGCGGACGGCGAGGCGAGGACGGTGTATCGGGCCGAGAACGCCGAGCGGAGCCCACTGCGCTACTCAATCGACCCAGCGGACCAGTTCCGGTTGATGAGGGAGATCGAAGGGGCCGGGGAAGATCTGGTCGCGATCTACCACTCGCATACAAAGAGTGCCGCCTACCCCTCGCAGACCGATGTGAATCTGGCTGGCTGGCCCGACGCGGTCTACCTGATCGTCTCCCTGGCTGACGCGAACGCTCCGGACGTCAAGGGCTTCTGGATTCGCAACGGTGAGGTCGCCGATGCCGAGCTCGTCGTCGAGTAGCAGCCGCTGGGTGAAGGTGGCCTACGCCCAGAACGAGGCGGAGGCGCAGATGATTCAGGGCCTGCTCTCCGAGCACGGGATTCCGAGCATGCTGAAGCGGGCGCCGGGCTTCGACGTTCCCGACTTCCTACCCGTCGGGCCACGGCACGTCCTCGTCGCCGAGGAGGTGTTGGACCGTGCCCGCGAAGCGCTCGCGGGAACGCCCGGCGCGTCCTGAGGACGGCGCGGCCGGAGCGTCAGTCGCGCGTCGCTCGCCAAACCCACAGCATCGCCAGGGGCTGCAGCGGCAGTCGCGCCCATAGCGCCCAGCGAGGCACCCGATCCAGGTCGAGGCCGGGCACCTGTTCGGGATCGAGGGCCATGTGGACGTTGGCTGGGAAGACGGCCGCAAGCAACCCGAGCAGCCACCAGCGGGCAAAGCGACGAGAGCGGCGTGGGATGACCGCCACCCCACCGATCACCTCGGCGATGCCGCTGACGACAACCGCCTCGCGCCGCCGCCGCATTGACGGCGGCACGATTGCTTCATAGCTGCGCGGGATAACGAAGTGCATCGCTCCCGCGAAGACGAAGAAGCCCGCCAGCGTTCGCTGCGATCGGTTCACAGGCTCCAGCATCGTACCCTGGCTGGGCGGGGCACCGTCAGGAAGCGCTGGGTCGGGCGATCGCTCGAAGGTAGTCGCGCCACGCCGACTCAATCTCCCCCGCGCGGGCTTCGAACGCCGCTTCGAGGGTTCGGGCTGGGCCGCCCGGGAGCAGGCGGAGGGCGAGTCGCTCGCAGGCGTCGGGCCCGCGCTCGGTCTCCAGCAGGTCGAAGATGGTTCCACCGAGGATCACCGCGTCGCGCCTGGAGGGTGGGAAGGAGGGCCCCGCGCTCTCCCGCAGGCGGCGGATCACCGCGGCACGGTAGAGACCCACCTGGCGCGCGAAGTACTGGGCGCCTCCCTCCACCAGCCAGGCCCAACCGAGGTAGCGCGCAAAGCGTCGCGGAGTCCAGGAGGGAGGGAGGTCCGGATTGTTCGCCGAGATCACCAGTTGGGCGTAGAGGCGCTCGGCCGTACCGCGCAGCGCCTCGCGCGAGTCGTCCCCGGCCGCGCGACGCTCCATATGGAGATCGTTGAGGACATGCAGCTCGGTGGCCATCGCCCAACCGGCGAGGTAGCGCCGGCCGGCCGGCGCCGCCGACCAGCGAGCCGCAGGCAGGAAGGGATGCGCCAGGGCCAGTAGAGCCGGGTTGGTGTGGACGACGACCGTGACATCGCCGGGCACCGCCTCGAATCGGTCCTCGAGCCGGAGCCGCAGCTCCTCCATCCGATCGAGGATCCGCTCAGCAAAGGCCGTGTCACCGCTGTCGTGGCGCGCCGTGAAGCTCAGCGAGTGCGTCTCCACCCACGGCACCTAGGGCCGCCCGTTCGTGTGCATGTCTGCGTCAGTCGCTCGCGTGCAGAGCACGCCACGCTCCTTGCGTCCGCGATTTGGGTCTACGAGCGACCCTAAACCAACACGGGCTCTGCGTCGGTGCAGAGAGACTTGATCTCCTGGCGGGCGCGGTCGAACTCCTCGTCCGCCATGACCGGGGTGCCCTCGAACTGCAATTCGCGGTCGATCTCGACCCACGAGCGGCAGCCGTGGTACTCGTCGCGAACCCGCACCGTGACCGGGCGCGGGATGCGGTGAACGCGCAGCAAGAGGATGTGCAGCGGGTGGCGCCGCTTCCAGTTGAGCCGCTTCTCCGCATAGTCGGGGGTCCACACGTAGAACGGCGAGAGCTCGTCGACGATGCGGGGATTTGTGACCGTGAGATGGTCGGTGACCTCCGCCCAGCAGCGCAACCGGACTCGGTCTGGCTGCGGTATCCCACCATCCTGGATCAGCGCCCTCGGGGGCGGCTCCTCGTCCGGCCACACGCCCTCCTCGAGGGCCCTGCGCAACTCGGGGTGATGCGACTCGCGGACCAGGTTGTTCTGCTGATGGTCGAAGGTGGGATAGAGGAAGAACCGCTCGTAGTCGAGCTCGAAATGCTTATTCTCCTCGCGGATTCCGCCCTTGCGAAGGGTGAGCAGCTGCTCACCCTCGGCGAGCGCGCGCACTGTTACGGCCCATTCCTTTAAAGCGATCGGCATTTGGAAGCTTTACCTCAGAAGGTTGGTGAATCTCGGACTGGGAGACTGGCGCCTCGGTCTCTGTCCAGGCGGGAGAAGAACCCCACCCGAGGTTGCGCATTTTAGACGAGGCTGGTCGAATCGCCAAATTAACGGCTGTTAAACAATTTCGCAACTGGCTGTTGGCTCGATTCAATCCCCAGCAGACTCGAATCCGCCGCCGCCCGGCGTTTCGATTCTGAGCGTGTCGCCCGCCACGAGGTCCCCCTCGGCCTTGCTCGGCAGCGGCTCACCGTTGAGCAGGTTCCTGCCGGCCTCGCCGTTGGCGCCCCCGCCCCAGCCGCGCGGGCGGTGGCGGCGCCGCTCGGTGATAAGCGTGTAGCGCATCGGCGCGAGCGCCTCGACTTCCCGCACAATCCCATCGCCGCCGCTGCGACGGCCGGCACCGCCGCTGCCACGCCGTACCGAAAGCTCGCGCAGCCGCATTGGGAACTCCGCCTCCAGGGCCTCGACCGGCGTGTTGAGAGTATTGGACATGGCGACGTGAATGGCGCTGGGACCGTCCGCGTCCGGGCATGCGCCCTGGCCTCCGCCGAGCGTCTCGTAGTAGGTGAAGTCGTCGCTGGCAAGCGTGAGGTTGTTCATCGTTCCCTGGCCCTGCGCGGGAACCGGCCGAGCGCCGCCCAGTGCCGAGATGACAAGGTCGGCCACCCGGCTGGAGGTCTCGACGTTGCCGGCCGCGACCGCCGCCGGGAAGCGTGCGTTGAGCAGACATCCCTCCGGGGCGAGCACCTCGATCGGCCGGTACGCGCCTGCCGACGGCGGGGCATCGGGATCGGTGAGCACTCGCACCGCGAAGAACGCCGCCGATTTGGTCACCGAGAGCGGGCAGTTGAGGTTGCCCGCGATCTGGGTGTCGGTGCCGCCGAAATCGAGGGTGAGACGGTCGCCGGAGATCGTCGCCACGACCCGCAGGGTGACGTCTCGGGGATCGCCGTCGGCGTCGTCCTCCAGCGCGTCTTCTGCCGCGTAGGAGCCGTCGGGAAGCGCCCCCAGGGCGACTCGCGCGCGGCGGTCGGCGTAGGCGAGGATCTCGCTCATGCCGGTACGGAGCCGATCGAGGCCATGGCGGTCCGCCAGCTCGGCGAGCCGCCGCTCTCCGATCCGGTTGGCGGCGCCCTGGGCGCGCAGGTCGGCGAGGCGCTGGTGGGGCGCTCGCATCCGATTGGCAAGGCCCTCGAGCACACCGTGCTCGACCCGCATGGGTGGGATCACCACTCCCTCTTCCTGCAGCGTCTGCGAGCGAGCGGGCATGCCCGCCGGACTCGGCCCGCCGATGTCGGCATGGTGAGCGCGGCAGGCGGCGAACCCGAGTAGCTCGCCGGCGACGAAGACCGGCAGGACCAGAGTCACGTCTGGCAGGTGGGTTCCACCCCTGTATGGGTCGTTGAGGATCCAGGCGACGCCGGGACGGTGCTCCTCCTCCAGCACGGCGGCAACCGCGTCGGGCATCGAGCCCAGGTGGACGGGAATGTGCTCCGCCTGCATGACCAGCTCTCCGTGCGCGTCGAAGAGCGCCGTGGAGCAGTCGTGGCGCTCTTTGATGTTGGCCGAGTAGGCGGATCGGATCAGCGTTGCGCCCATCTCCTCGCAGGCAGCGCGCAGGCCGCCGATCATCACCTGGAGCGTTACCGGGTCGAGGCTGCTCACGGCCTAGCCGCCGCCCGGATCGTGCCGGTGTTGTCCACCTCAGCCGACCAGCCCGGCGGCACGACGAAGGTCGCCTCGGGCAGCTCGAAGACGACCGGCCCCTCGACGTCAAGGCCTGCCGCCGGCTCCCCACGCAGCACGGGCGTCTCCCTCCAGCTCCCGTCGAAGCGCACCTGCCGGGCGCTCTCCAGGAGACGGCCCTCGGGGGCGGCGGTGGGGAGCGGGCGGGGCCGCTCTCCGACCATCGCCAGGCGGATGTGCACGAGGACGACCTCGCCGTTTGGGTCGCGATGCCCGTAGCGCTCCTCGTGTGCCTGCTCGAAGCGAGCCGCCAGGTCCGCCGGGTCTGGATCGGCGGTGCCGGGCACCGGCAGCTCGAAGGCCTGGCCCGCGTAGCGCAGTTCGTAGACGACCTCAGGCTCGGCGCCGGCCAGTTCGTCTCCGAGCCGTTTCACCAGATCGTCCACCTCGGCGGCGATTCGGTCGGCGTTCAGCTCGGCGCCGCTCAGCATCACCGTGCGAGCCGTGTCGCGGCGGCGGTCGGAGGCGCAGAGCCCGAGCGCCGATAGGACACCGCTCGCCCGCGGGCAAAGGATGCTGCCGATCCCCAGCTCCGAGGCAAGCGCGGCGGCGTGCATTGGACCGGCGCCGCCAAAGGGAAGGAGCGAGAAGCGGCGCGGGTCAACGCCCCGCTCGACCGTGACGACGCGAAGCGCCCGCACCATCTCCTGGTTTGCCACCCGGACGATTCCCGCCGCGGTATCCAGCTCATCGAGGCCCATCGATCGCGCCAGAGCGCCCACCGCCGCGCGGGCGGCTTCCGCGTCGAGCGCCACCCCGCCGGCCAGCGTCGAGTCGGTTGCGAGATTGCCCAGCAACAGGTTGGCGTCGGTCACCGTCGGCTCGGTGCCGCCGCGCCCGTAGCAGGCGGGTCCGGGGCTGGCGCCGGACGAATGGGGCCCGACCCGAAGCGCCCCACCCGGGTCTTGCCAGGCGATCGAGCCGCCGCCCGCCCCGACCGTGTGCACGTCGACCATGGGCAGTTGGATGACGCGCCCGTCGATCGTCCGAGAGTCGGTCCGCCGGACGGTGCCCTCCTCCACGACGCAGACGTCGCAGGAGGTGCCGCCCATGTCGATGCCGAGCACGTTTCCGTCGCCGCAGGCCTTGGCTAGAAGGCCTGCGCCGACCGCTCCCCCGGCGGGCCCCGAGAGTACGCTCCAGGCGCCCGCCCGCGCCGCCTCGGTGGTTTCGGCGACACCGCCGGAAGACTGCATCACGACCGGCTGAGGGAGGCCCGCGGCCGCCGCCGCATCGCCGAGCCGGCCCAGGTAGCGCCCCAGGAGCGGGGAGAGGTAGGCGTCGATCGTCGTGGTCGAACAGCGCTCATACTCGCGGAAGCGGGGCAGGACCTCACTGGACGCCGAGACGTGAACATCGGGGAGCGCGCTGCGCAGGTACTCGGCGATGCGCTCCTCGTGCTCGGAATCCAGATAGGAGAAGAGGAGACACACGGCCACGGCTTCCGCGCCGCTTTCCCGCACGAGCTCTGCCAGCCGCTTGGGCTCGTCGCCGCCGAGGGGATCGATCACTCCGTCGGGGCCGACCCGCTCCGCAGCTTCGAAGCGCAGCTTCCGCTCGACGAGTGGCACCGGCTTTGGTGTGCAGAGCCGGTAGAGATCTGGCCGGTCCTGACGGCCGATCTCCAGCAGATCTCCGAAGCCCCGGGTCGCGATCAGTGCGGTGCGCGCGCCACGTTCCTCGAGCAGGGCGTTGGTGCCGACGGTCATCCCGTGCGCGAAGGCCTCCACGCGGCTGGGGCTAGCGCCCGCCCGCCGCAGCACCTCCTCGACTGCACCGATCACCGCCACCGACTGGTCCTCAGGAGTGGTCGGCAGCTTCGCCGTGTGGACCTGCTCGCCGTCAAAGAGAACGGCGTCGGTGAAGGTTCCGCCTACGTCAACGCCGAGCAGCACGGACTGAACCTAACCGAGAGTCGGGCGCCCGTCAGTCCCAGCTCTCGCGTCGCGTCTCGCCGTCGGGGCCGAGCACGATATGCACGTTGTCCAGTTCCGGGTCGAGGTTGGGGAAATCGGTGCGGAGGTGTCCGCCGCGCGACTCGCGGCGCTCGAGCGCGCTCGTCGCAATTGCGGCGGCCAGGGGGTAGGGCTCGGCGAGGAGCTCGCGCAACTGCTCAGGCCGCCGCACCGGTCCGGCGAGACGCCAGACGGCGTCGCGGGTCGCTTCCGTTGGGGGCTCGAAGCGCCACTCGGGCGGCTCGGACGGCGGGGCATCGGCGGGTCCCTCCGCGAGGGCCGCCGCCGCGGCGCGCTCGCCGAAGACGAAGCACTCGATGAGCGAGTTGGAGGCGAGCCGGTTGGCGCCGTGCAGGCCGGTGCAGGAGCACTCGCCAACCGCGTAGAGGCCCCGAACCGATGAGCGGCAGTCCAGATCGACCGCGACTCCCCCCACCGTGAAGTGCGCAGTGGGGGCAACCGGGACGGGCTCGGAGCGCGGGTCGAGCCCGGCTTCGGCCAGGGATTCGAAGACGTTTGGAAAGCGCTCCGGATCGATGCCGCGCAGGTCGAGCCGCACGCTGTCGGTGCCGTCCGCCTCCATGCGATCGAGAATCGCCCGCGAGACCGCGTCGCGGGGCGCCAGCTCGTCCGTAAAGCGGCGGCCCGAGGCGTCGAGCAGCGTCGCGCCCTCGCCGCGCACCGCCTCGGTTATCAACCGCCCGTCGAAGGGGGTGCCGGGACGGGCGAGCGCCGTGGGGTGGAACTGGCAGAACTCGAGGTCGGCGAGGTCGGCACCGGCCGCCGAAGCCACGACAGGCCCCGCTCCGATCGCGCCCCACGGGTTCGTGGTCCGCCGCCAAAGGGCCGCCGCCCCACCAGTTGCCAGCACGGTGGCGGTCGCTCTGATCGGCCCTGTCTCGGTGAGCATCCCGTGACATCGGTCACCGTCGCTCCAGAGCGCGGTTGCGGAGGCGCGCTCTCGAACCTCGATGCGGGGTTCGGCGGCGACCATCGCCGCCAATTTGGCGGTCACCTCGCGACCGGTCTGGCTGCCTCCCGAGTGGGCGATGCGCCTGCAGGTGTGGCCGCCCTCGAGGCTCAGCTCGATCTCGCCGTCGGCATCGAGGTCGAACGCGACGCCGCGCGACTGCAGCTCGCGCACGGCGCCGGGGGCCGCCTCGACAAGCGCCTGTACAGCGGATGGCCGGCAGAGACCGCGTCCGGCGGCGATCGTGTCGGCCGCATGCTGGGCCGGCGAATCGGCTGGGTCGAGCGCCGCCGCCAGACCGCCCTGCGCCCAGAAGCTGGCACTCTCCGAGAGGGGCTTGCGGGCAACCAGGCAGACCTTGCCCCCGGCCTCCGCCGCGAGCAGGGCGGTCCATAGGCCAGCCGCACCGCCGCCTATGACGGCGACGTCGAACTCCGCGGCTGCGGTTATCGCTGCCCCGCCTCTCGGCGGATCGCCTCAACCTGTCCACGCAGCCACTCGGCGGCCGATTCGCGGGCGCGGGCATTCGCGTCCGCAACCGTCCCCCGAACGTCAGCGGCGCGGCCTTTCGCTTCCTCCACGCGGCGCTCGGCAGTTTCAGCCTGGGCTTCGATCTCGGCAAGGCGGCTCTCCGCGGCTGCAATTGCCCGCTCCTTTGCGCTCCGCTCTCGCTCCAGCTCCTCCTCGTGCTTGCTGTGCAGGTCCTTCAGCCGCTCCGCCGCCTGCAGGCGCTCCCTCTCGAGGTCGGCTTCGAGGGCCCGGATCTCCGCCGTTGCCCGCTCCTCGGCAGCTTTGGCGGAGTCCGCGGCCTGCTTCAGCCGGCGCTCGGCCGCGTCGATGGTCAGGCCAGTGTCCTGGTCGCTCTCCGAGCTCATGGGCTCAATCTATTACGCGGTGCCGAGTATGTCGCGGTAGGCCTCGATTGTTCGCTCCGCCATCCGCCCCGCGGACAGCGCAGCGACGCGCGAGGCCCCTTCCACGCGCGCGTCCGGAGAATCGACGTGACGGCGAGCAGCGGCGCCCCAGGTGGCGGCGTCAAACGGGGCGCAGAGGGTCCCGGCGATGTCCGCCAGCGCGAAGGGCGCGATCCCCACCGGGGTAGAGAGGACGGGAACGTTGCAGGCGAGCGCCTCGACGCAGGCGAGGCCGAAGCCCTCGTAGTCGGACGTGACGAGGACGGCGCTTGCCGCGTTGACCCAAAGCGGCATCTCATTGGGGTCGATCGCCCCGCCGGTCAACAGTTCGGCCTCCACGTCTACGGCCACCTGCGCCGCGCGGTCGGCCCGCTTCTCGGGCCGGCTTGGGTCAGCGGGGAACAGGAGGTAGCGACCCTTGGGATCGAGCCCCAGCTCCCGCCGCGCCTCCGAACGCGAGATGGGGTGGAACCGGTCGAGATCCGGCCCGCAGGGGAGCACGGCGGCGCCGGGGACGAGCGGTAGCCCGGGCCGGCCGTTCTCGGGGCCGAAGAGGGCGCGAGAGACAGCGGCCACGAGGTCCACTCGGCGGGCGAGGCGGCGCGAGAGACGCCCGACGACGGGATGGCGCACGTCGGTGCCGTGAAAGCTGACGGCGAGTGGCCTCGCCCCGGCCAGCCTCGCGCACCAGCCGGCGAGGCCGTAATGGGCATGCACTAGGTCGAAGTGTCCGCGGCGAAGCGCCCGGCGCAGGCGCCACGTCGCCGGGATGTAGTGGCTCGATCCAGGCGGGAACCCGAACATGTCCACTTCGACGCCGCGTCGCCGGATCTCCTCGACCTGGTCGCGAACCCAGCGCCCGCGCTGAGGCGTGGCGGCATCGGGCTCAAGGTTGGTGACGACCAGCACCCGCATCGCGCTGAGCGTACCCGGCTCACCAGCGCGGGACTTTTCACGGTTCGTTCGGAGAGTTGGCACACCTGCGTCTGGATCGGTGACATGCAAGTGCCGAGCATGCCTCCAAACCCCAAAGGAGGCTTTGATGATCTATGCGCTGATGGGCTACGCGCACGCCGCGATCTCGCAGCGGGTCCGGGCGATTCGCTCGCTGGCCGAGGGTGAGCGAGGGCAGGGGACGGTCGAGTACGTCGGCTTGATCCTGCTGGTTTCTCTGCTGATGGTCGGGATGGTGGCCGCGATGAAGGGATTCAACGGCAAACAGGGCACCGAGCTGGCTGGAGTGATCGTCAACAAGATCAAGGAGGCAGTTGACAAGGTCACATTCAAATGACGATGCGACGGGGTGGCTCGTGAAGCCGGGCCACCCCGCCCGAACCGGGAGGGGCGCGCCCGGCTGCGCGGGTCGAGGACTCGCGGCGCGGCCGAACGCACCGCGCACATGACAGACTCGCGGCATGCCAGCATCGCGCAGCTACGACAGGGCACCCGCCGACATTCGGCCGGTGACCATAGATCCGGGTTTTGTCGAGACCGCCGACGGCTCAGCGCTGATCTCTCTCGGCGGCACCCGCGTGATCTGCACCGCCTCGGTCAACGAGTCGGTGCCGCGCTGGATCCAGGGGCGCGGCAGGGGCTGGGTGACAGCCGAGTACTCGATGCTTCCGGCGTCGACCGGCGAACGGAAGGCACGCGATGTGTCGAAGGGCCGCCAGGACGGGCGAGGTGTGGAGATCCAGCGGCTGATCGGGCGCTCGCTGCGCGTTGTGGTCGACTTCGGAGCGCTCGGCGAACGAAGCATCTACGTCGACTGCGATGTCCTGCAGGCCGACGGCGGAACACGCTGCGCGGCGATCACCGGCGGCTACGTCGCGCTGCGACTGGCGCTGGGGAAGCTGATCGACGCCAAGAAGATAGAGACGATGCCGTTGACCGGGTCGGTGGCAGCGGTCAGCGTCGGCATGGTCGGCGGGCAGGCGCTGTGCGATCTCGACTACTCGGAGGACTCCGGCGCAGACGTCGACGCGAACATTGTGATGACGGGCGAGGGAGGCTTGGTGGAGCTCCAGCTGACCGCCGAGCGCAAGCCGCTCTCGCGCGAAGCGCTCGACGAGCTGCTCGGGTTGGCGGAGATGGGAATCTCCAGACTGCGGCAGGCGCAGGAGCGGGCAACCGGAACTTGATCTTCGCAACGGGCAACAGGCACAAGCTTCGCGAGATGCGCGAACTGCTGCCAGGGGTCGAGTTGGACGAGCTGCCTGAGAGCATTCGGCTCCCCCCCGAGGAGGGCGACTCCTTCGCGACGATCGCCCTCGCCAAGGCAAGGGCAGTGCATTCGGTGACCGGGCAGGTCGCCCTGGCCGACGACTCCGGGATCGAGGCCACGGTGCTCGGCGGTCAGCCGGGGATCCATTCGGCCCGTTACGGGGGTGAGGGGGCCACGGACCGCGAGAACCTGAACAAGCTCTTGCGGGAGGTCGCCGCCGCGGGCGAGGAGCGCGGGGCTGCCTATGTCTGTGCGCTGGCTCTCGTCGAGCGCGACGGCACCGAGCACGTCTTCGAAGCGCGCTGCGAGGGCCAGTTGATCGAGGAGCCGCGCGGTGAGGGCGGCTTCGGCTACGACCCCGCCTTTGTGCCCGACGACACCGGCCCCGACGATGAACGAACCATGTCGGAGCTGAGCTCCGCCGAGAAGAACGAGATCAGCCATCGCGGGCGCGCGGCGCGGATCCTGGCCCGGCACCTGGGCGCCCGCGAGGCGACGACCGGGCGATGATCCGCACGAAGAGCGGCGCGGCGGCGCTCTCCGTTGCCTCCAACGCCACCCTGATTGCGATCAAGCTCGCGGCCGGGGCGATCACCGGGTCGATCGCGATCCTGACCGAGGCGGTCCATTCGCTGATCGACCTCGTCGCCTCGGTCGTTGCCTTCGTATCGGTGCGCAAGGCCGACGAGCCGGCCGATGCGGACCATCCCTATGGACACGCCAAGGTCGAGAGCCTGGCCGCGGCGATCGAGGGAATGCTGATCCTGATCGGGGCGGGGATCATCGTCTTCGAGGCGACTCACCGGCTGGTCGTCGGCTCGAGCGTCGATGCGCTGGGGATCGGGATCGCTGTAATGGGACTTTCGGTGGTCGCCAACCTGGTGGTGTCCACGGTCCTTTCCCGCCAGGCGAGGGAGCATGACTCTCCCGCGCTCGAGGGCGATGCGGCGCACCTGCGAACGGACGCTCTCACCTCCGCCGGAGTCCTGGTCGGCCTGGCGCTGGTTGAGATCACCGGCGTCGTTGCGCTCGACTCGATCACCGCGCTCCTCGTTGCCGGAGCCATAGTCACCGCGGGGCTGCGGATCATCAGGCGGTCGTCCGGGGTGCTGGTCGACGAAGCGCTTCCCCCTGGCGAGATGGACCGGATCGAGACGGCGATCGCCGCCGCGCGGACACCCGAGGTCGCCGGCTACCACAAGCTGCGCGCGCGGCGGGCGGGAAGCAACCGCCACATCGACCTCCACGTGCAGTACCGCTCGGGCACCAGCCTCGAGCGAGCCCACGAGCTCGCCCATGAGATGCGCGACGCGATCGAGGCCGCCATCCCACGCGCCGAAGTTCTGATCCACGCCGAGCCTGAGACCTCCGTTCGCGATCCCCGGCGGGCGCGCTCGGGCCCCTTCCGCGCAGGCTGAGCACCAGCTCGCCCGCCGCTCGCGTCGGCCCGGCTGGGGGCTACGGCGAGGGCAGGAGGTTGACCGCTGCGGCAGTGCCGACGGCGGCGACGGTGATCGCGTAGCCGGTGTAGCCGCTGATGGCGAAGAGGATCGCCGCGACCGCGCAGACGCTTACGACCGTGATCCAGGAAACACGCGCGAGAGGCATGGCCCGGTATTTTGGCCGAGATGCATGACGGCGCGGCGACAGGAGAGGTTTCGGGCGAGGCCGCGGCGGCTGCACTCGCCTTCCTCGAAGAGATGTCACCCGACCTTCGCGGGGCGGCGATCGTCGGGCCCGAGGGTGCTGTCCTCGCCGCGACCGGCAATCCGGAGCGCTGGCGCGAGGACGCCGTGGCGCTGCTGGAGGCCGCGGACGGCGCCGGGGGGGAGCCGGTCGAACAGGCCCACATCGGGACTGAGCAGGGCGAGGTCTTCGCGCTGCGCCACGCTGGCCTCGTCGCGATGGCGGTGACGGAGCGCTTCGCGCTCGCCTCGCTGATGCTCTTCGACATGCGCTCGCTCCTTCGCGACCTCGCACGCGACGAGGGAGCTGCTCGGTGACGCCCAAGCCGCACCGCGTGTTCCTCGATCGCGTGTCCGGATACGCGGACGAGGCGGCGGCCTACATGCGGCGGCGCCGCGCGTCGCGCCAGCCGTTTGCACGCCTCTACTACTCGGGGGGCCGCGCTGCCGACCATGCCGAAGACGCAACCGCTGCCGAGCTGTTCGTTGCTGCCGGCAGGTTGATCGAGGTTGCAGGGAAACGCCGGTGAGCACTGAGCTCATCGACGCCGGTCTTGCCGCGCGGGTCGTCGCCCGGGCGCTCTCCGCGGGCGGCGAGTTCGCCGAGGTCTTTGCCGAAAGGCGAAGCGGCCTGACGATGACGATCGACGAGTCGCGGGTCGAGTCGGTCCAGTCCGGCGCCGAGGAGGGGGCCGGCGTCCGCGTGATCGGCGACGGAACCACCTACTTCGCTCACGTCGACGGTCTTGACCCGGACGACCTCGAGCGCGCCGCCTCCGAAGTGGCCGGAGCACTGCGCGGGGCCCATACCGAGCCCCGCGCCCTGCAGGCCGCAGCCGTCAGCCCGCAGCCGATCGAGCAGCGCCCGGAGGACGTTCCGGCCGAGCGCAAGGCGGCGCTTCTGCGTGAGCTCGACGAGCGGGGGCGCGGCGAGGGCGGCGAGGTTGCGCAGCTCAGGGCCTCCTACGGGGAGGCTCGCCGTGAGGTAACCGTCGCCAACTCCGACGGACTTCTCACCGGGGATGACCGCACCCGGGTGCGGATCGGCGCCCATGCGGTGGCCCGACGCGGCGAGCGAGCCGAGACCGGCAGCGAGACGCTTGGCGGGCACCGGGGGTTCGAGCTGTTCGACGACGATCCCGGGGCGATCGCCGCAGGGGCGGCACGCACGGCTTTGACCCTGCTCGATGCGGGCGCGGCGCCAACCGGATCGATGCCGGTTGTGGTGGGCGGTGGCTTCGGCGGCGTTCTCTTTCACGAGATGACCGGCCATGGGCTGGAGGCCGATCATGTCCAGAAGGGGGCGAGCGTCTACGCGGGCAGGCTCGGCGAGACGGTCGCCCAGCCGCTGCTCAGCGCCTACGACGACGGCCGCCTTCCCGGCGAGTGGGGAAGCGATGCGATCGACGATGAGGGCACAGCCACGCAGAAGACCCTGCTGATCGAGGACGGCCGCCTTTCCTCCTATCTCTACGACCGGCTGCGGGCGGAGCGTGACGGCGTCCCCTCAACGGGGAATGGCCGCCGGGAGAGCTTTCGTCATCTGCCCATCCCGCGGATGACCAACACATACATAGCGCCCGGCGAGGACACGCCGCAGGCAATGATCGGCGAGGTCAAGCGGGGTTTCTACGCAGTTTCCTTCGGCGGGGGGCAGGTCGACCCGGCAACCGGCGACTTCGTCTTCGGGGTTTCCGAGGGCTACCTGATCGAGGGCGGAAAGGTGACCCGGCCCTGCCGCGGGGCGACGCTGGTCGGGAACTGTCGCGACGCGCTCGCGGCAATCGATGCGGTCGGCGACGACTTCTGGATGAAGACCGGCATCTGCGGCAAGGGCGGCCAGCACGTTCCGGTCGGAACCGGCCAGGGCCATGTCCGGATCGGGTCGATGACCGTCGGCGGGACGGAGCTGTGAACACGCGGCCCGCAGAGGGGGCAATCGGGCTTGACCTCGCGAGCCGCGCAGTCGAGGCGGCCGTCGCCGTTGGCGCCGGGGCCGCGGAGGCCTACGCCGGTGAGGCGACGACCCGGGAGGCCCGCGTATACGGAGGCGCGGTCGAGAGTCTCACCGCCGCTTCGCAGCGCGGCGTCGGGGTGCGAGCCTGGATTGGGACCCGCGTCGGCTATGGCTTCGGCACCGACCTCTCGCCCGACGGGATCGGGGAGATCGCCGCTCGCGCGGTCGGCGCGGCGCGGGTCGCCGACGAGGACGAGTTTGCCGGCCCACCCGAGAGCGCCGGCAAGATGCCGGAGCTGGCCGGCCTGAGCGATCCCTCCGTCGGCGAATGGCCAACCGCCCGGATCGTCGAGCTGGCCCTCGCGGTCGAGAGCAGCGCTCTGAAGGCCGACCCGCGGGTGGTCGCCGTTTCGCAGGCGGTCTACTTCGACAGCTCCGATCGGGTTGCGATCGCCAGCTCGACCGGCATGGCCGGCGAGTTTGAGGCGTCGAGTTGTTACGCATATCTGCAGGCGCTGGCGGAGGGCGAGGGCAGCCGCGAGACGGGGCTGGGGTTTGGCCTCGCCCGTGGGCCCGCCGGCCTCGATCCTGCCGCCATCGGCCGGGAGGGCGCCGGGCGGGCGACCGAGATGATCGGTGCGAGCAAGCCCGACTCTCGCTCCTGTCCCGTCGTCTTCGACCCTACGGTCGCCGCCAGCTTCGTCGGCGTAATCGGCGGGGCCGTAGGCGCCGATGCAGTCCAGCGGGGCCGCTCGCCCCTCGCCGGCCGACTCGGCGAGGAGGTGGCCAGCGAGGCGTTCGTGCTGCACGACGACGGACTCGTGCCTGAGGGCATCGCGTCCTCGCCTCTGGATGGCGAGGGCGTGGCGAGGCGCCGCACCGCGTTGATCGAGACGGGCCGGCTGAAGACCTATCTCCATGACACCTACACGGCGCGGCGCGAGGGCGCCTCGTCGACTGGGAATGCGGATCGCCGCGGCTACCGGACGCAACCCTCCGTGTCCGCGTCCAATCTTGTCGTCGCGCCCGGGTCGGCAGGCTTCGAGGAGCTATTGCGGGATGCGAGGGATGGCGTCTACATCACCGACGTGACCGGTCTTCACTCCGGCGTCAATCCGGTTTCGGGCGTCTTCTCGGTTGGCGCGTCCGGGCGCCTGATACGGGATGGAGAGCTGGCCGAGCCGGTGCGCGAGTTCACGATTGCCAGCGATCTGGTGTCGATGCTGCGGGCCGTGCAGGCAGCCGGCGCCGCCTCGCGCTGGGTCCCGTTCGGCGGTTCGGTCAGCACGCCGTGCCTGCTGATTGCGGAGATGGCAGTCAGCGGCTCCTGAGGCATGGCGCTTTACGCCCGATCCCGCTGTTAGATTGCGGCCGACCTCAACGACGACGGAGGAGCTTCGACGTGACAAAGGCTGAGTTTCTGGACCGACTGGCAGCTGACAACCGGCTAGGCAGCAAGCGGGCTGCGGGCGACGCACTCGATGCTGTGCTCGATGCGATCACCGACACCCTGAGCGGCGGAGGCGAGGTCAGCTTCACCGGCTTCGGCAAATTCCACGTGGCTGAGCGAGGCCCGCGCCAGGGTGTCAACCCTCGCACCGGCGAGCGGATCACCATCCCGGGCGGCCGGGTTCCCCGCTTCTCCGCTGGTTCGGCGTTGAAGGCCAGGGTCAAGGGCTGAGCACGGCCCCCTTCGCAGATCGGCTGGCGGCGCTCGTCGAGGAGCGCCACAGCCAGATCTGCCTGGGACTCGATCCCGACCCGGCGAAACTCGCCGGGTCGGCTGCGCCAGGTGCCTCGTCGTCGCCGGCTGAGCAGGCCGCCGCGGCAGTTGCGGCGCACTGCCGCGCTCTCATCGAGTGGGCCGGCCCGGCCTGCGTCGCGGTCAAGCCCCAGCTGGCGTGCTTCGAGCGGCTTGGCGCCCCGGGCTGGACGGCGCTTGACGAGGTCTGCAGTGCTGCTCGCGACGCCGGCTTGCTGACGATTGCCGACGGCAAGCGCGGCGACGTGCCGGTGACGGCGGCTGCCTACGCGCAGGCTCTGGTCGGCGAGACTCCGACGCCATGGGGAGCAGTGGCCGGGCTCGGGGTGGACGCTTTCACCGCAAACCCCCTGCTCGGCAACGATGCGCTGGAGCCATTGGTTGCCGCCGCCGAGGCGGTCGGGGCGGGCGTTTTCGTACTTGTCAGGACCAGCAATCCAGGCGCCGCAGACATCGAGGACCTGCCGGCCCCCGAGCGGCCGCTGCATGAGAGCCTTGCGGAGCTCGTCGCCGCGCTCTCGGTCCGGCTCGCGGGGTCTGGCGGTCTCTCCGGGATGGGCGCGGTCGTCGGTGCCACGGAGCCAGGGCACATCGGGCGCCTGCGAGAGCTGATGCCCGATTCGATCTTCCTCATGCCCGGCGTCGGTGCCCAGGGAGGCCGGCCGGAGCTGCTTGGCGCCGCCTTCGGGCCGGGTCCCAGTGCGGCTCTGGTTGCCTCCTCTCGTGGGATTGCCTCCGATCCCGATCCCGCCGCGGCCGCCGAGCGCCTCCGTGCGACCGTTTGGGACCTCTCCAGCGTGTGAAGGGCTTCTTCACCCGCTATACGATCTGCCGTCCATCCGAACCTGCACCTGAACGATGACCTCCCGATCCTCAGCGCCCGCCCGGGCCTTTGCGGCGATTGCCCTGATCGGGGGCTTCCTTGTGCTGGTCGCGGTGATCAGCAGCTCGCTTGGGGGCGGGAGCGATTCCCACTCCGGTAAGACATCGCCGGCAGCCCAGTCGAAGCGCAAGAGGAGCAGCCCGCCGCGAAAGGTCCCCGCCTCATACGTGGTCCAGAATGGCGACACGCTCACCTCGATCGCCGGAAAGACCGGCGTTTCAGTGGCCCGGATCCAGGCGCTGAACCCGGGCGTTGATCCGCAGATCCTGATCTCCGGCGAAAAGCTGCGGCTGCGGTGAGTGGGCGCCCGAGAGCCTGTATCGACACCCCCCGCACGCGCCTGGAGGCGGCGCACGCTTCGCGGGGCGTCCTCGCCCGGCTCGGCCCGACGCTCGTCAAAAGCACACGCTGGGCATTGAGACAGGCTCCGATCGGCGCAGTGCTTGTCGTGGCGGCGCTCGCGCCCGGTGCGGTGGCCCCGGCGGCCGCGGTTGCGAAGCAGCCGGACCTCGACGCGCGGGCGTGGGCGGTGATAGACGCACGGACCGGCGACGTGCTGGCGTCACATGCGGTCTCGCGCCGTCTTCCGATCGCGAGCACGACCAAGTTGATGACCGCCTAGGTTGCCCTGCACAAGCTGTCTCTCAAGAGGGTGGTCCGGGCGCGTCCCTACACGGCCTCCTACGGCGAGTCGCTGCTCGAACTGCGCCCGGGGCAGCGCATCAGCGTTCGCGACCTGCTCTACGGATTGGTCCTGCGCAGCGGCAACGATGCCGCCTATGACCTGGCCGGTGCCGCCGCCGGCTCGGAGGCTCGCTTCGTGCAGCAGATGAACCGGTGGGCGGCGGCGCTCGGGCTCGCCGACACCCATTACGCCAACCCGATCGGGCTCGATCAGCGCGGCAACTACTCAAGTGCCCGGGACTTGACAACCCTCGGCCGGCGCCTGCTGCGCATACCCACCTTCGCGAAGATCGCCGACTCGCGCACCGCGGTCCTGCGCAGCCTTCGGCCGCCGCGCCGGATCGCCACCTTGAATGACCTGTTGCTGCTGGCCCCGTGGACGAACGGGATCAAGACCGGGCATACCTTCGGGGCCGCATACGTCCTGGTCGGCGCCGGGAAGCGGAAGGGCGTGCAGCTGGTCTCAGCCGTGCTCGGGGCGCCGACCGAGACCGAACGCGACCTTGGAACGCTCAGGCTGCTGGACTACGGCTTCTCCCTCTATCGCAGACGGGTGCCGATCCGCGCCGGTTCGGACCTCGCGGAACCTTCGATTCGCTTCTCCGGCGGCAGCCTGCCGCTGCGGGCGAAGCGATCGGTGACGGTTGGCGTCAGGCGTGGTCAGCGACTGAGCATTTCGGTGCGGGCGCCGCGCGAGGTTGAGGGGCCTATAGCGCGCAATGCGGTGCTGGGCAGGGCGACGGTCCTCGTCGACGGCTTGCGAGCCGGAACTGTGCCGCTGCGCGCCGCCCGCCCGATTCCCGCTGCCAGCGCATTTGACCGGACGCGTTCGTTCGTCGGCGAGCATGCGGCGCCGATCACGCTTGCGCTGTTCGTGATACTGATTGGTGGAGCCCTTCTATGGCGCTTCCTGCGCCGCGGGGCCGGAGCACAGGATGAGATGGTGAGTCGCGAGAAGAGGCAAGCCATGGATCGCCGGAAGCGAGGAGTCGCCAAGTGATCCTGACCGTCACGCTTAACGCCGCGATAGACCGCACCCTCGCGGTTCCGAACTTCCGCCTCGGCCATCGCCACCGTGCCGTGGAGAGCCGCACGGTCGCCGGGGGGAAGGGCATCAACGTCGCCCGCGCCCTTGGTCTGCTCGGGCGCCCGGTGATCGCCACGGGATTCGTCGGCGGACCGACCGGCAACCGGGTTACCGAGCAGCTGCGCCAGGAGGCAATCCTCACTGACTTCACGAGGATCGCCGGCGAAACGAGGATCAACCTGGCGGTCATCGATCCGACGTCGGGCGAGCAGACCGAGATCAACGAGCGTGGCCCGGCGGTCAGCCCGGAGGAGGTCGAGCAGTTCGTCGAACGACTCGACTACCTGGCGAGGGGAGCGAGCATCTGCGTGCTCGCCGGGACTCTTCCCCCCGGCGCCCCCGACGACCTCTACGCGCGTCTGGTTGCGAACCTCCGCGAGCATGGCGTGACGGTCGTGATCGACGCCGAGGGCGAGCCGATGCGCGCGGGGCTGCGGGCCGGCGCCTCCGTGGTCACGCCCAACGAGCGCGAGGCCGAGGAGCTGGTTGGGCAGGAGTTCGCCGATCGTGGCGACCTCGTACACGGCCTCTCGGAGCTCGTGCGGCTCGGCGCGGGGGAAGCGACGATCACCCGGAGCAACGGGTGCATCGCGGTTATCGGAGATGGGGCCGGGCGGCATTTCTTGGAGGTCAGCACGAAGCCCCTGGATGCCGTCTCCACGGTCGGTTCGGGGGACGCCTTCCTGGCCGGATACGTCGCGGCCCGCTACGACGGCCGCGACCTGGCTGACTGCCTTGCCTATGGCGTTGCGTGCGGTGCCGAGTCGACTCAGCATTTCGGTGCCGGGGCGGTCGATCGCGACCGGGCCGACCGGCTCCTCGGAGAGGTCGAGGTGCACGATCTGGAGGTCCACGCGGAAGTGTAGGCTGGCTAGATAACGCCACCCTGGAGGACCAATTGGAGATCGACATCGGTCGAGGCAAGAAAGGGAGGCGCGCCTACGGATTCGACGACATCGCGATCGTTCCGTCGCGCCGCACCCGGGATCCCGACGACATAGACATCAGCTGGACGCTCGGCCCATATCGATTTGAGCTACCCCTGGTGGCCGCGGCGATGGACGGGGTAGTAAGTCCCGACACCGCGGCACTGGTCAACCGGCTGGGCGGCCTGGGAGTGCTCAATCTCGAGGGGATCTGGACCCGTTTCGAGAACGCCGAGGAGCAGTTGGAGAAGATCGCCAGCGCACCCAAGCATCTGGCGACGCGCGTCATGCAGGAGATCTATGGCGAGCCGGTCAAGCCGGAGTTGATCGGGCAGCGGATCGCAGAGATCAAGGAGCGCGGCGCCGTAGCCTGTGGATCTCTGACGCCGCAGAAGGTGCGCGAGCACTACGAGATCGCGGTCGAGGCGGGGATCGACATCCTCGTGATCCAGGGCACGGTGATCTCGGCGGAACACGTCTCCACGACGGTCGAGCCCCTCAACCTGAAGGAGTTCATCGCCGAAGTGCCTGTGCCGACCGTGGTCGGCGGCTGTGCCTCCTATTCGACCGGGCTTCACCTGATGCGGACCGGTGCGGTTGGCGTCCTGGTCGGGGTCGGCCCAGGTGCCGCCTGCACGACCCGTGGCGTGCTTGGGATCGGTGTCCCACAGGCGACCGCGATCGCCGACGTCGCGGCGGCGCGTGCTCAGCACATGCTGGAGACCGGCGAGTACGTGAACGTCATCGCCGACGGCGGCATGCGAACCGGGGGCGACGTCTCCAAGGCGATCGCCTGCGGCGCCGATGCGGTAATGGTCGGCTCGCCGCTTGCCCGGTCCAAGGAGGCGCCGGGACGGGGGTTCCACTGGGGAATGGCGACCTTTCATCCCTCGCTGCCGCGCGGCACCCGGGTCTCCACCAAGCAGGACGGGGCGATGGAGGAGATCCTGCTCGGTCCCGCCCAGGAGAACGACGGGACGTTCAATCTGATGGGCGCGCTGCGCACGTCGATGGCGACCTGCGGCTACGAGGACATTCGTTCCTTCCAACGGGCGGAGGTGATGGTCGCTCCGGCACTGCAAACGGAGGGCAAGAAGCTGCAGAGCGAGCAGGCCGTTGGCATGGGCTCGAACGGGCGCGCCGCCGTCTCGGCGGGCGTTGGAGTGGCTGACGACTGATGTCAGCGGGCCTTGGGACCAGTCACTCATCCACGGGCCCAGTCACGCAGAGTCCGGCCCCGGCCAGCCCGGCCGAGCCGGATCCTGCGCAACAGTCGCCCAGGGAGCCGCTGGAGGAGGTATTGGTCCTCGACTTCGGGGGCCAGTACTCGCAGCTGATCGCGAGGCGAGTCCGAGAGTGCGGTGTGTTCGCGGAGCTGCTGCCCGCATCCACCCCGGTGGCGACGATCCGCGAGCGGGCGCCGAAGGGGCTGGTTCTCTCCGGCGGGCCCGCCTCCGTCTATGAGCCGGGTGCACCGCCGTTTCCCGTTGAGTTGCTCGACCTTGGCATCCCGGTGCTGGGCATTTGCTACGGGATGCAGGCAATGGTCCAGGCCCTGGGCGGGGAGGTAGAAGGGGCCGATGCGGGGGAGTTCGGGCGTGCGGAGCTGACCCTGCGAAACGATGGTGGGCGGTTGCTGGGCGGCATGCCGGAGGTCCAGAGCTGCTGGATGAGCCATCGCGACACGGTCTTCGCGCCGCCGGAGGGCTTCGTAGCCCTCGCCTCCAGTCCGGGTTCACCGGTCGCCGCCTGCGAGGCGCCCGATCGCGGCCTCTACGGAATCCAGTTCCACCCGGAGGTCGTCCACACGCCCTACGGGACGGAGATACTGACCCGCTTCCTGCGCGAAATTGCCGGCTGCGAGCGGCAGTGGTCGCCGGAGTCGGTGATCGCCGAACAGATCGATCGGATCCGCGCCCAGGTCGGAGATGGGACGGTTATCTGCGGGCTCTCCGGCGGCGTCGATTCCTCGGTGGCCGCGTTGCTCGTGCATCGGGCGGTCGGGGAGAAGCTGACATGCGTATTCGTCGACCACGGCCTTCTGAGGCTCAACGAGGCTGAACAGGTCGTCGAGGCGTTCAGCGAGTTCGGCATCCCGCTGGTCCACGTCGAGGCGGAGGACCGCTTCCTCGCCAGGTTGGCCGGGGTCGAGGACCCGGAGCGCAAGCGCAAGATCATCGGCGAGGAGTTCATCCGCGTGTTCGAGGAGGAGGCGGCGAAGCTCGAGGATGCCGCCTATCTGGTGCAGGGCACCCTCTACTCCGATGTGATCGAGTCGGGCGGCAGCGACGCCGCCGACACGATCAAGTCCCACCACAACGTGGGCGGGCTGCCGGAGGACCTCGAACTTGACCTCGTCGAGCCGCTGCGGATGCTGTTCAAGGACGAGGTGCGAGCGGTGGGCGCCGAGTTGGGCCTCCCCGAGCGGCTCGTCTGGCGGCAGCCCTTCCCGGGGCCCGGCCTGGCGATTCGCATCGTCGGTGGGGAGGTGACCAGGGAGAGGCTCGAGATTCTGCGTGCGGCCGACGCGATCCTCCAGGAGGAGATCCGCGCGGCCGAGCTCTACCGGCAGCTGTGGCAATCCTTCTGCGTGCTGCCGGTGGTCCGCTCGGTTGGTGTGCAGGGCGACGGCCGCACCTACGCGTACCCGATCGTGATCCGCGCAGTCACCTCCGACGACGCGATGACCGCCGATTGGGCACGGCTTCCCTACGATGTCCTGGAGCGGGTCTCCAACCGGATCATCAACGAGATTCGCGACGTCAACCGGGTCGCTCTCGACATCTCCTCGAAGCCCCCAGCGACGATCGAGTGGGAGTGACGGGCGCGACCCTCACGCCTGGCGGAACCATTCCTGGGCCATTCCGCGCCCGTTGACCGGGGCCCCTCGGGCGTTTACGGAGCTTCCATGGTTTCTCCGACCCTGACGGGATCCATCTGCACGAAAAGCGTGACGAATTCAGCCGTGTTGAGTTCGGCTCTGTAGCGGGACTGCAGCGTTGACCCTTTCGTCAGGCCTCCCATCCTTCGGTGGGCGTAGGCGGGATAGGCCGAATATTCGCTGCCCCGGCCCAACGCTTCGAATTGCAGGCTGCCGTTGTAGTGAAGGCCAACGCGCCCGATGCTGTTGCTGGGGGTCGGCATCGAGATGCGTTCGGCCCCAGCGGCAACGTCATATTCGCCGCTCAGTGGCGTGACCACGGTCGGTGCGCCGGCCGTCTGGAACGAGGTGGAGGAAGTCGTGCGAGCGGTGAATTCATACGTGACGACAGGAGGGCCGCCGATCTTCTTCCACGGGTAGCTGCTCTGGCCGTCATAGATCAGTTGCCAGAACGCCGATTCGCTTGCTTTGAAGATGCAGCGGTCTCCGACACTCGGCGATCCAGGCAGTGATGTGACAAGGCCGTAGTCCGTATACGGCAGTTCGGCATTCGAGCCGTCTTTGCCGGCCGGGCCTTCGGATCCCGTCGCACCTTTGGTGCCCTGCGGGCCGGTTGCCCCTTCAGGCCCCTGAGCACCGGTGGCACCTTTCGGCCCCTGAGCACCGGTTGCCCCTTCAGGCCCAACCGGACCCTGCGGACCCGTTGCCCCTTCGGCCCCCTGAGCACCCGTATCGCCTTTCAGGCCCTGAGCACCGGTGGCACCTTTCGGCCCCTGAGCGCCGGTCGCCCCTTCAGGCCCAACCGGACCCTGCGGACCCGTTGCCCCTTCGGCCCCCTGAGCACCCGTATCGCCTTTCAGGCCCTGCGGACCCGTTGCCCCTTCGGCCCCCTGAGCACCCGTATCGCCTTTCAGGCCCTGAGCACCCGTATCGCCTTTCGGCCCCTGAGCACCCGTATCGCCTTTCAGGCCCTGGGAACCGGTGGCACCTTTCGGCCCCTGAGCACCGGTATCGCCTTTCAAACCCTGAGCACCCGTATCGCCTTTCAGGCCCTGAGCACCGGTGGCACCTTTCGGCCCCTGTGGCCCGACGGCACCCGCGTCCCCCTTGGCTCCTTGCTGGCCCTGGGTTCCCTGTGGGCCAACCGGGCCCTGCGGGCCTGCGGTGCCCTGGGTTCCCTGCGGGCCGGCTGGACCCTGTGGGCCAACCGGGCCCTGGGGTCCGGCTTGTCCCTGCGATCCCTGGGGACCGGCCGGGCCTTGTCTGCCGAGTTCACCAGGGGCGCCGCGCGGTCCCCGCTTGCCGCGCCGTCCCCGGGGGCCCCCCGAGGGTCCACGGGGACCCGGGATGCCTTGGGCTCCCCTCGGACCGGCATTTCCCCTCGGCCCGCGTTCACCGCGAGGACCTCGTGGACCTCGCTTGCCGTGAGCCACTGCTCGATGCCGGCGCTTGCCCTTCCGATGCTTCCCTTTGGAAGCTGCCCTGGCATGGCCGTATCCGGACACCAGTCCGACGCCCCACATCGCAAGCCCCAGTGCCAGCAGGCATGCGACGGCCGATCTCCACACGCGAATACGGTGCGCTTCTCCAGGGTTGCGCGGCAGCGAAAACATCCCTTCCTCCTTGTGAACGGGTGCTTGCCCGAACGTAGCGAGCGCTGTCGCACGTAGGCAATGGAGATGGACGACCGTCCGCGTCCAAACCCTCACTTCATGAGAAGTGGACAGTTACTGCCCTGAAAACTCGCGGTGGGGTGATGGACAGCTGTTCGTTGACAACTGTCACGACTGAGATAGAGACGGTGTTATTCGACTCCCTGAAAGGTCACCGTTCGCCTTGTGAGACGCTCGGCGCGTTTTTCTACACGCCCCTCTTGACTGCCGGTGGGGTTCGGATACCGGGCGGTCACCAGCTGCGCCTAGGGTTAGCGACGATGCCGTTTGCGATCTCAATTTCCATACTCAGCCTCGCGCAGGCGGCGCTCGTCGCCCTGCCGCGGCCCAGGGAGGCCCTGACCTGGATGCCCGCAGGTCGCTGGTGGGCGACCGTACCCGCGGGATCGATCGTCGTGGTCTTGGCTGCGATTGAGCTGGCACCCAGCTCCGCCACGGCACTGGCCTGGTTGGCACTGGTGGCCGTACCGCCGCTGGCGGCCCTGGCGCTTGGATGGCTCGTGCACAGGTCGCGGCCACGGTGGGCGGCGATAGCGATTCCGCTGTTCGCGGTCGCATGGTGGGCGCAGGGCGCGTTGGCTGGCGAGACCGCCGCCGCGCTGCTCTCTGGCCTCTCGTGTATCGCGCTTGGCTGGATGCTCGTCGCGGTCGCCCCCGCCGCCTGGCTGAGGCTCGGGATCTACGTGATGGCGGCCCTCGATACATGGCTTGTCGCGGCCGACCTCCTGCAGGGGCCGAACTCCGTGCTCACCGTCGCTGCCCCGGGCGGGCTGCCACGCCTGCAGGCAGTCCACTTCGGTACGGCGCAGATGGGGTTTGGCGACTTCTTCGTCGCTGCCACGCTCGGTTGTCTGCTCGCCTCCAGCCGGTGCACTCAACGCAGGGCGGCAGGGCTGGTCGCGAGTTTCGCGCTCGGATTCGACCTGCTCTTCCTGATCGTCGACACCCTGCCTGCCACCGTTCCGGTTGCGCTCGCGCTTGCAGTGGTGCAGATGGGCGGCCTGTCCCGGGATTCAGACTCCGGCGACGTGCGTGATCGCAAATACAAGGGCGAAACCGGAAGCGGTGAGGCCGACTTTCCGCCATGAGGCGTGCGCGTGCGCCTCTGGGAGCAGGTCGGTTGCGCCCATGTAGAGGAAGAAGCCGGCATAGAGGCAGAGCATGTAGCCAAGCGTCTGGTCCGAGACGCTGGCGAACGAGCCGACGACGGCCCCCAGCAGAGGAGCGACCGCATCGATCTTGAGCCAGCGAATCGCCTGGCGCCGGTTACCCGACTGACTGAGTACGAAGCTCACCGTGTTGAGGCCGTCGGCGAAGTCGTGGCTGATCACCGCGATGAAGACGAGGAATCCGGTGGCCGAATCGAGGCCAAAGGCAAGGCCGATGCCGAGGCCGTCGACGAAACTGTGGACCGAGAGCCCGAGGGCGCCAAGCAGCCCGACGTGATGATGGGCCCGTGCCTCCGCCGGGTCGTCGCGGTGATGCAGGACCAGGGCCCGCTCGGCGAAGAAGAAGGCGAGGAACCCAGCCGCGACAAGTGTCGTCGACCTGCTGGGATCCCCGACGTTTTCGATGCCCTCCGGCAGTACCTCGAAGAGGGCGACGGCGACGACGACCCCGCCGCTGAGGGCGATCACCGTCGGCAGCGTGTGCGAGAGGCGCAGTGCGATCCGCCCGCCGAGGAGGGTTGCCAGCACCGTGAGGCCGGCGAGGGGGATGGCGAGGGCTGGCAGAAAGGCCCCCTAGGCTGCCGTCTTGCAGTCGGGACAACGGCCGCGCAGCACGACGTCGTGGGCGGCGACTGCGAACTCGGACCGGTGGCTGACCGCCTCGATCGCCTCCTCCAGTGCCTCGCTGGCAAACGGGGCAAGCAGCCCGCACTCGTCGCAGACAAGGTGGTGATGATGTCCCTCGGGATCGACGCGCTCGTAGCCGGCGGCCTCGCCGCCGATGTCAACCCGCTGGACCAAGCGCAGTTGCTCGAGGCGCTCCAGGGCCCTGTAGACGCTGGCCCTGCCGACGGAAGGAAGCCGCCGATCGATCTCCAGCGCCGTCACCGCGCAGTGCTCGGATCCGAGCAGCTCGATCACCTCGAGGCACGCTGCACCGCGCCGATGCCCCGCTTGCTCGAGTCGCCCGGTTGCCCGCTCGGCCCAGTTCATGGCCGGGCACGGTATCAACTAAATGAGACTGATTCTCAGCTGTAGCGGTCCCAGCGTTTCAGGAACAGCCAGGGGTCGATCGGGTGGCCGCCCTCATACCAGCCGGGGGCGGTCCAGATCTCGAAGTGAAGGTGGCAGGCCGTTGCGTCGCCGGTGCGGCCGACCAGGCCGATCGGCTGCCCGGTGCGAACCACCGCTCCGCTCTTCAGCGGAGATGGCCTGAGGAGGTGCATGTAGGCCATGTCGAAACCGGTGCCCTTGCCGTCGATCACGAGATAGTTGCCCGCGGCCCTCTGGTGGCCCGAATACTGGACCCGTCCGCCGCGGGCGGCAATCAGGGGGACCCCGCACTTGGCCATCACGTCCTGGCCCTCATGGGAGTGGCCGGCGCGACCGGCGCCGAACCGCCCCCCGGCGCCTCCGAAGCTGTGCCCGCCTAGGATCGGGAACGCAAACGCATAGAGGTCGAAGCCGAGGGTGAGCGGTGGCGACGAGGACGAGGAGGCACGACGCTTCGCCCGTCGCAAGGACCGTTGCAGGGACCGCCGCGCCAACTGCTCTCCGTTTTGCGGAACTATCCGGAAGGCATAGTGGCCGTTTCGCGCCGGACGCCCTCCGGCAGCCGCGCCATCCCAGCGGACGCTGTCGGGAACGCCGGGCGCGATGTCATTCCGGTAGAAGACCTTCACCGTCTGGCCGGTCGCGTCGACCACATTGATCTGGAGATCGTTGTCCTGCTGGCTGCTGCCGATCACGTAGCGAAGGCGGGGTGTGTGGATTCCGTAGTAGAAGGACTTTCGTGGCGTGGTCCTGGCGGAGATCAAGCGCAGGGCTCCCGCACTGGGGGCGGGGTCCGGGACGCCGCTGCTGCTGGGCGGGGGCGGAGGGCTGCCGCTTGGGGTCGGGGCGCCACCGGTCGCACCGAAAGCGACACCGCCCGGGAACGCCAGGAAAGCGGCCATCGCGCCGGCAAGCGCCGCAAGTCTCCAGGAAACCGCCCCTGCGCAGGCAGCGGAATTGGCCCTATCGAAATAGGCTCGAAACCCGGCGCCCGTCCTGGTGATTGCCACGTGCCCTCTCTTTCCGTTGCCTGCGGAGTTAGCTGTCGGGCTCGCGCTGAAAGAGGTGCGCTACGGATCGATGTTCGTCCGATTCGCCCCGGAGACCTGCAAGGGTCTCTGCGGTTCCTCCGCTCCCGCCCGGAGGCCGGGTCGGGATTCGGCATTGCTGGCGCGGCAGTATAGACCGGGAGACGGCTATGATCCTGCAGCCGCGCCGGCTTGACCGCGCGGTTTTTCCACGATGAAGACCTATGTCGCCACACAAGCCGACCGCCAGCGAGACTGGTATGTCGTCGACGCCGAGGGCCAGACCCTCGGCCGCCTGGCGACGCGGATCGCCGACGCCCTGCGCGGCAAGCGAAAGCCCGAGTACACGCCGCATGTCGACACCGGCGACTTCGTTGTTGTGGTGAATGCGGAGAAGATCCACGTCACAGGCAAAAAGCTCGAGCAGAAGCGCTACTGGCGCCACACGGGTTATCCGGGGGGGATCAAGTCCCGCACCCTTGCCGAGATGCTGGACCGCCGCCCCGAGGAGGTGATCCGGAAGGCCGTGAAGGGGATGCTTCCCCGGAACCGCCTCGCGCGTCGCCAGCTGACCAAGCTGAAGGTCTACGCCGGCCCGGATCATCCGCACGAAGCGCAGAAACCCAAGCCGATGGAGATCACGTGATGGCAGAGACGCCGGAGAACCAGGAGAACTCCGAAGGGCCGACGACGCCCGAGGAGCAGCCGGTCGACGAGCAGGGCCCCGAAGCTCAGGAGGAGATGGCCCCCGAGGCCAGCTCTGACGACACGCCGGCTGCAGAGGAGAGCACCGCGACGGCCGGCGAGGAGTCCGGTTCCGAGCAGGACGCCGTGGAGTCCTCCGAGGCCGATGATGTCTCTGGGGAGGCAGCCAAGGAGCCGCCGGCAGCGCCGGAAGAGGGAGCCAAGCAGCCCGAGCAGAAGAAGCGGGAGGCAATTCCCGGCGCCGATTTGGAGCCGATCGCCGTTGAGCCGGAGGAGAAGCCGCTCAGCGCCGAGGAGCGAGCGCGCCGCGAAGCCGACGAGGAAGAGCGCGCCCGTCGTGAGGCCGCCCTGAGCGGTGAGTCCGATGACGAGGATGATTCGCACGCCGCGCAGCGTGCGCCCGCCAAGATGGAAAGCGGCTCCCGCTACCTGGCCACCGGCAAGCGCAAGCGCTCGATCGCGCGTGTGACGCTTCTTGCGGGCAGCGGCAAGATTGAAGTCAACAGTCGGCCGCTCGACGAGTTCTTCCCGCGCCCGCTGCACCGGACAATGGCTCGCCAGCCGCTGGCCACGACCGGCTATGAGGGCACCGTCGACGTGCGCGTCCGCGTGCACGGCGGCGGCATCAGCGGACAGGCGGGTGCGGTCCGCCACGGGATCGCGAGAGCGCTGACCGAGATTGACCCGGAGCTCCGCGGCGAGCTGAAGCGACGCGGTTTCCTGACGCGCGACGCTCGCGTCAAGGAGCGCCGCAAGGCGGGGTTGAAGAAGGCTCGCAAGCGGCCGCAGTTCAGCAAGCGCTGAGAGGGGTCGCGTGACGCTGGAGCGCAAGCTCTTCGGAACCGATGGGGTCCGAGGAGAGGCTGGGACGTTTCTGACGGCCGAGCTGGCACTCACGCTGGGGTGCGCTGCAACGCGGTCGTTGGACGCCGACCGGCCGCAGGTGCTGATCGTGCGCGACACCCGCGAGTCGGGCCCAATGCTCGAAGCTGCGCTGGCATCCGGGATCGCAGCGGCGGGAGGCGACGCGCTGCTTGGAGGCGTGCTGCCGACGCCGGCGGCCGCGATCCTCGTACGGAGGCTCGGCCTGGACCTTGCCGCCGTCGTATCCGCTTCCCACAACCCGTATCGGGACAACGGCATCAAGTTCTTCAGCGCCGGGGGGACAAAGCTCGACGACGCCGCCGAGGCGGGGATAGAGGCCCTTATCGATGCGGCCTCCGGCACCGATTCCCCCGCGTGGGCGGGAGCGACAAACGCCACCCCGGTGGGGCGGGTGCGCGAGCTGAGCGGCGGTCTCGACGACTACCTGCGGGCACTCGAGGCGGCCTTCCCACTTGATCTCTCCGGGGTCAGGGTCGCACTCGATTGCGCGAACGGGGCGACCCACCGGGCCGCTCCGGAGATCTTCGAACGGCTCGGAGCAACGGTCGAGACGATTGCAGCCGAGCCCGACGGCCTCAATATCAACGACGGCTGCGGCTCGACGCATTTGGACCGCCTCGCCGAGCACGTCGCCGCGTCCGAGGCGACGATCGGCTTCGCCTTCGACGGCGATGGGGACCGGGTGCTCGCCGTCGACGCAGGCGGGAGGAGTCACGATGGCGACGAGCTGATCGCGCTGATTGCGCGAGGAATGTCGGCACGGGACGAGCTGGATGGCGGCGTCGCTGTGACCGTGATGAGCAACCACGGCTTCCACCGGGCGATGGAGGACGCGGGAATCGAGGTCGCGGTGACCAAGGTCGGTGACCGTTACGTGCTTGACGAGCTGCGCGAGCGCGGCTGGGCGCTGGGCGGCGAGCAGTCTGGGCACATCATCGACACCCGGTTCGCCGCCACGGGCGATGGCATCGCTGCGGCGCTGATGACGATGCGCGAGCTCGGGGACCGCGACCTCGCCGCGGTGGAGGCGATGGCCAAGCTACCCCAGACCCTGGTCAACGTCAGCGTCGCCGACCGCGGCGCCGTGACCGATGCCGCCGCAGTCTGGGAGGCGGTTGAGAGGGAGGGTGCCCAGCTGGGGGATCGCGGCCGGGTCCTGCTGCGCCCCTCGGGGACTGAGCCACTCGTCCGGGTGATGGTCGAGGCCCCGACGGCGGAGGAGGCGGACACGGTGTGCGAGCGACTTGCGGGCGTGGTCCGCCGGGAGCTGAGCTGAGGACCGGCCGGGCCCCGCGCCGGGTCAGAGCCGCCGTTGCCGTCTACCCTTTACGGCCTCCATGTGCGGAATAGTCGGATACGTCGGGGGGCGCCCCTGCCGCGAGCTGCTGATCAACGGTCTCGAGAGACTCGAGTACCGCGGCTATGACTCGGCTGGGGTCTCGGTGATCTCCGACGGACGGGTCGATAGCGTCCGGGCGGTCGGCAACCTCGCCAACCTCCGTGCCGCCATCGAGGCGCAGGCCTCGAGCGGGGGCGGGGTAGCGGTCGCGGCCCCCCCGGCGACGACCGGAGTGGCCCATACGCGCTGGGCGACCCACGGCCGCGTGACCGAGGAGAACGCGCATCCCCACAGCGACAGCACCGACCGCGTTCACATTGTCCTCAACGGGATCGTCGAGAACCACGCCAAGCTGCGCGAGCGGCTGGAGGGCGAGGGACAGGAGTTCACCTCCGAAACGGACGCCGAGGTGGTCGCTCACCTGATCGCCGGTCATTACGAGGGCGATCTCGCCGCCGCGGTTCGCGCGGCGTTCGGCGAGCTGCGGGGCCACTATGCGTTCGTCGCCATGCACGCTGACCAGCCCGGGCTGCTGGTCGGGGCCCGCAAGGAGTGCCCGCTGGTGGCCGGCGTCGGGGAGGGCGAGAGCTTTCTGGCCTCGGCGATCCCCGCCTTCCTCGCGGAGACCCGCCACGCGGTGGCGATCGAAAACGACGAGGTGGTGACGATCGACGCCTCCGGAGTTGCGATCACGGATGCGGCGGGCAGTCCGGTCGAGCGGGCCGCGGAGGAGATCGATTGGGACGAGTCGGCCGCCCAGAAGGGCGGCTATGAGACCTTCATGCTGAAGGAGATCCACGAACAGGCGGACGCGGTCGCCGAAACGGTCGCCGGGCGCCTGCCGGGCGACGCCGGCGTCGATCTCTCGGAGCTCGAGCTGGACGAGGCGTTCCTGCGCGACCTGCGCCGGATCGTGATCGTTGCCTGCGGCACCTCCTACCACGCGGGTCTCGTCGGCCGCTACGCGATCGAGGAGTGGGCGCGTGTCCCGGTCGAGATGGACATCGCCTCCGAGTACCGCTACCGCAACCCGGTGGTCGGGCCGGATGACCTGGTGATTGGCATCACCCAGTCGGGAGAAACCGCCGACACCCTGGCCGCGATGCGGCTCGCTCGCCAGCGGGGCGCGAAGGTGCTGGCAATCACCAACGTCATGGGCAGCCAGGCAACACGCGACGCGGACGCCGTCCTCTACACGCGCAGTGGCATGGAGGTAAGCGTCGCCGCCACAAAGACCTTCGTTGCCCAGGTTGCCGCGATGTACCTGATCGGTATGCGACTCGCCGAGCTGCGTGGGACGCTGGAGCCCGAGCGGGTCGCGGAGCTGGTCGGCGAGCTGAAATCGATGCCATCGAAGGTGGAGTCAACCCTCGCCGGTTGCGAGGACCTCGTGCGCGAGGTCTCAGCGACTCAGGGGGACGGGCAGTTCTTTCTCTACCTCGGCCGCCACATCGGCCTCCCGGTGTGCCTGGAGGGGGCACTGAAGCTGAAGGAGATCTCCTACATCCCGACCGACGCCTATGCGGCCGGCGAGATGAAGCACGGCCCGATCGCCCTGCTGGACGAGTCGACCCCGGTCGTCTGCGTCGCCACCGAGAGCCCGGTGCTCGACAAGGTGCTCTCCAATGTCGAAGAGGTGCGGGCCCGCGGAGCTCACACGATCGCGATCGCGACCGAGGGCTGTGAGCGGGTCAGAAAGGTCGCTGACCAGACGATCGAGGTTGCCCGCACCGATTGGATCCTGCAGCCGATCGTCGCAATCCTGCCCCTGCAGCTTCTCGCCTACGACATCGCACGCTTGCGCGGCCTCAACGTCGACCAGCCGCGCAATCTCGCGAAGACGGTCACGGTCGAGTGACGGTGGCTAGGATGCCGCCCGCATGAAGCCTCTTCGATCCCTGGCCGCTGTGCCTGTCGCTGCGATCCTCGCGATCGCGGGTTGCGGCGGCGGCTCCTCCAGCTCGGACCTGGCCGATTTCGCTCCACCCGAGTCGCTCCTCTACGTCGAAGGGACTTTGCGCCCGACGGGCGAACTGAAGTCCAATGTCGACTCGATCGCGCAGAGCGTTACCGGGGCCGACAACCTGGGCGACTTCATCGTCGAAAAACTCGAAGGCTCGGTGAAGGACGACGGGGAACCGGTCGACTTCAAAGGCGATGTCGAGCCGTGGCTGGGCGAGAAGGCCGCCGTCTTCTTCGAAGGCTTCGACGGAAGCAACTTCACCGACTATGGCGCGATCGTCGAAACGACGGACACCGCCGCGACGCAGAGCTTCATCGACAAGCGCGCCAGGGAGAGCAAGCACCCCGAGAAGGACGGCAGCTACGAAGGCTTTGACTACAAGACGAACACCTACGACTACAAGCCGGTGGTGGGAGTCGTCGGCGACCTCCTCGTGGTCGCCGAAGACATCGATGCCTTCGAGAGCGCCGTCGACGCGTCGAAGGGAGAAGCCCTCGCGGACGAGGATCGCTTCGCCAGCGTGATCTCGGAGGCTGCCGAAGGCAGCCTCGCCGACGCCTACGTGGATATCGGCGCTCTGGTCGAGCCGTCCAGCGAGGTGGTTGAACGTCGGGGCCTCGATCCCCAGGTGCTGCAGGCGCTCAGGAGCACGGGCATTGACCCCGGCGAAGCGACAGCGGTCGCCAGTCTTGTTCCGGGCACCGACCAGGTGAAGATCGAGATCAGCAGCGACCTCGGCGGCGAGGAAGCGCCGAGCGGCGATGCGGCCGAGCTGCTCGGCTCGCTTCCCGCAACGTCGTTCGCCGCCTTTGCGGTATCCGGCTTCAGCGATCAGGTGCAGGAAGCGATCGACAGCCTCGACGCGTCGGGCGTGCCGGGAACGGTTCCGCAGAATCAGCTGAAGAAGGGCCTGAGGCCGCTTGGCATCGATCTGGACGGAATTGCAGCCTCTCTTGAAGAAGCCGCCGCCTTCGCGACGGGTAACAGCGAACGCAGCCTCGGCGGAGCGCTGGTGCTCACGACCAGCAACTCGAAGGCGATGGACTCGGTGGCCAGCATCGGCAAACTGCTGCGCAGCGTCCACGTGGCTGGCGTTACGGCGTTGGGCGGCAAGGCGAACGGGTTCACCGTCCGCAACGAGGACCTCGGCCACAAGCCGCTGGTCGTTGCCGCGAAGGACAAGCGACTGGCGATTGGTTACGGGGTACCTGCGACTCTCACCGCGCTGGCCGCGGAGCCGGGAAGGACGCTGTCCGACACCCCCGCCTACGAAGCAGCGGTTTCGGCACTCGGTGACACCCCGATCTCCGGCTTCGCAAATGGCCCCGCGGCCCTGCGTCTCGCAGATGCGCTCGTCCCGAGCTCCGAACAGGGCTTCCGGAAGGCAAAGCGCTACCTGAAGGCGATTCGCTTCCTTGCGCTTGGCACAACGGGCGGCGGCGATCTGGCCACCGCGAAGCTGATCGTCGGGCTCGAAAAGTAGCCGGCGCCGATGCCCGCCGGCGTAGGCATCGACCTGCTGGAGATCGATCGGCTGGAGAGGGCCCTGGCGCGCCACCCGCGCCTCGCGCAACGCGTCTTCACCGATGCCGAGCGCGAGTACGCGGCCGGCCGGGCCCGGCCGGGCAGGCACCTGGCGGCGCGCTTCGCCGCCAAGGAGGCCGTGGTCAAGGCGCTGGGCCTCTCGGGGGGCTTCGGCCTACGCGACATCGAGGTTCTCGCGGGCGAGCCGCCGGTCGTGCGGCTGTCGGGGCGCGCCGAGGCGGCGGCGGCCGGGCTGGCAGTCAAGATCTCTCTCACGCATTCACGTGACTTTGCGGCCGCGGTGGCGATGGCCGACACTGCTTGAGATGGAGAACTGGCTGGAGCCGCTGTATGACGCCGAGGGGATGCGGGCCGTCGACCGCTGGGCGATCGAGGAGCGCGGAGTGCCCTCGCTGGAGCTGATGGAGACCGCTGGACGGTCGGTTGCCGAAGCGGTGGCCGGACTCTCTCCGGATGGGCCGGTGCGGGTCGTCTGCGGAAAGGGGAACAACGCCGGGGACGGCCTGGTGGCCGCGAGGTGTCTGGCCGAGACCGGCTACGAGGTCGAGGCGCTCCTGCTGTGGCCGGCCGGAGAGCTCAGTGGCGACGCCGCCGCAAATCTGCAGCGCTTCAGCGCCGAGCAGGCGGGCGACGACCTCGCGGCTCGCCTGGAGGATTCCGGCGCCGTCGTGGACGCGATCTTTGGCACCGGGTTCTCCGGTGCCCCTCGGGAGCCTGCCGCGCGTGCAATCGACGCCATCAACCGCTGCGGCGCTCCCGTCGTTGCCTGCGACATCGCCTCAGGGATTGACGCCTCCACCGGGGAGGTGGAGGGGGCCGCGATTGAGGCAGCGGTGACGATGAGCTTCCACGCGGCAAAGCTGGGACACCGGATCGCGCCGGGGAAGGGCTGCACCGGCGAATTGCGGGTGGTGCCGATCGGGATCCCCGACCGTGCACCGCCGGCGCCCGCCGGGGGCGTGATCGGAGCGTCGGTGCTGCGCCTGGCACCACGCCGGGGCCCGCAGTCGACGAAGTTCAGCTCAGGCCAGGTCACGATCGCCGGCGGCTCGCGGGGGCTGACCGGCGCGGTACGGATGTCCTCGGAGGCGACGATTCGCGCCGGCGCCGGCTACGCGACCGTCGCCGTTCCGGCGGACCTGGAGCAGATCTTCGAGCAGGGCCAGCCGGAGGTGATGTCGGTGGGCTGCCCCGGCGGCGATGGATGCCTGGCGCCGGCCTCCGCCAAGGCGGTGCTTGGCTCCTTCGCGCGTGCTGCCGCTGGCGTGCTCGGGCCGGGGTTGGGGCGCAATCCAGGCTCGGTCGAGCTGGCGCGGGAGGTCATTGCGGCGATCGAAGTCCCGCTGGTGATCGATGCAGATGGGCTCAACGCGTTCGCGGGGGAGCTCGGGCGGATTGCCGCCCGCAGCGCACCGACCGTGCTGACACCGCATGCGGGCGAGTTGGGCCGGCTGCTCGACCGCTCAGCCGAGGAGGTTTCCGCCCATCGCCTGGCTGCCGCGCGGGAGGCGGCCCGTTCCGCCGAGGCCGTCGTCGTGCTGAAGGGCGACGACACGATCGTCACCGACGGCGACCGCGTCGCCGTCAACGCGCTCTCGGCTCCCGCGCTTGCCACGGCCGGGACCGGCGACGTTCTCTCGGGTATCGCCGCGGCGCTGCTCGCCCGCGGCCTGGAGCCCTTCGCGGCCGCCTGCGCCGCAGCCATCGCCCACGCGCGGGCGGGACGCGATGCCGCGATCCGGCTGGGTGCCCCCGAGGCCGTGATCGCCACCGATGTGATCGCCTCGGTTCCAGTGGGGATGCTTCCCGACGCGCGCGTCGAATAGGCTCGGCGTCGATGGCCTTTCAGTGGCGCTACCTCGATGCATCGGGCACGCCCGACGAAGCCCGCGTGGAATGAAGACCGCAGCCGAAATCATGGACCGAGAGGTGCCCGCCGTCTCTCCCGATGCCGACGCGCGCAATGCGATTGAGCTGCTCGCGAAGACCGACAAGGGCGCCATTCCGGTGACCGACGAGGAGCGGCGCGTCGTCGGGATCGTCAGCGAGTCGGACCTGATTCTCAGCGACGAGCAGGCCGACCTTCACCTCCCGCACTACTTCAACATCATGGGAGGCGTGGTGTTCGTCGGTTCGATGAAGGGCTTCGAGGAGCGGCTCAACAAGGCGTTCGCGACCAGCGTCTCGGACCTGATGAGCGCCGATCCGGTCGTCGTTCGCCTCGACGACTCAGCCGAGGCCGTTGCGAAGACGATCGCCGAGAACCACCACAATCACCTGCCCGTGGTCGACGACGACGGTCGCCTTGCCGGATTGGTCACCCGGGCAGACGCGCTGGCGGCCCTCGTCGACGCCTGACCATGGTGCGGGCGGTCGCCCGGATCGATCTCGCCGCTGTGCAGCGCAACTGCGCGCGCCTCAAGTCGGAGGTGGGCCAGGGGACAGAGCTATGTGCCGTGGTCAAGGCCGACGGCTACGGCCATGGCGCGGCGGCATGCGCCGAGGCGGCGCTTGCCGGGGGCGCCACGAGGCTCGCCGTCGCGACGGCGGCGGAGGCTGAAACGATTGGCCGCGGATACCCGCATATCGACCTGCTGACGATGGGCGCGCTGACGCCTGAGGATCTCGATAGCGCACTGGCCTCGGGGGCCGCCGTCGCCGTGTGGAAACCGGGGTTCCTCGAGCTGGTCGCGGAGCGCGCGCGCGCTCAGGGCCGTGTCGCCCGCGTGCACGTCAAGTACGACAGCGGCATGGGCCGCCTGGGTAACCGCGACCCGGTGGAGGTGATGGCCCTGGCCCGCGCCTGCGCCGACAGCCAGCACCTCGAGCTCTCCGGCGTCTGGACCCACTTCGCCACCGCCGATGAACCCGAATCGGAGTTCTTCGACGAGCAACTGGATCGCTTCGGAGCTGTGGCCGACGCGGCTCGCGCCGAGTTCCCGGAGGTGACCGTCCATGCCGCAAACAGCGCCGCCGTCTTTCGCGACAAGCGCGCCCACTTCGACATGGTCCGCTGCGGGGTCGCCGTCTACGGTCTCGATCCATTTCAGGAGAAGCCCGAAGAGCACGGCCTTCAACCGGCGCTTTCGCTGCGCTCCCACGTGGCGGACGTGAAGCACTTCGAGCCGGGTGACAGTGTCGGCTACGGGCGAACCTGGCGAGCCGGAGCCAAGACCAGCGTCGGCGTCCTCCCGCTCGGCTACGGCGACGGGGTGCGGCGCGGCCTGTCCAACAACGCCGAGGTTCTCGTGCGCGGCCGCCGCTATCCACTGGTTGGCACCGTGTCGATGGACAACGTGACGATCGATCTGGGGCCACAGACCGAGGTCGAGCCGGGCGACGAAGCGGTGCTGATCGGGTCCCAGGGTGAGGAGACGATCCTCGCCGAGGAGGTTGCCGCCCGTCTGGGGACCATCAACTACGAGGTCACATGCGGCATCTCTGCCCGGGTGCCCCGGGTCGAGAAGTGACGTTTCCTAACGTTGGCCCGATGCCGCAGCAGAGCTCAATGAACCGCCTGGTCGAGTCCCCACTGGCCGTGCTGGTGCGGCGGGCCCTCGACGGCGGCTCCGGCGTGTGGATTGCGGGTGGCGCAGTGCGCGACGCGGCGCTTGGGCACAAGGTGACGGACCTCGACCTCGCGGTGGTGGGGGACCCCGGCGCGGCGGCTGGGAAGGTGGCTCGGGAGGGCCGTGGCCACGCCTTCGAGCTCTCGGCGGAGTTCGCCACCTGGCGCGTTGTTGCGGCAGACGGCTCGTGGCAGGTCGACGTGACTGGTCTGCGGGGCGAGACGATCGAGGCCGACCTCGCCGAGCGCGACTTCACGATCGGCGCTGTCGCCGTCCCCCTGAGCGGCGGCGACGCGGTCGATCCCAGCGGCGGCCTTGCCGATCTCGAGCAGCGGTGCCTCCGCGTGGTGAGCAACCGGAGCTTCGCTGCCGATCCACTGCGACTCCTGCGGGCCGCTCGGCTGGCAACCGAGCTGGAGCTGGAGATCGAGCCCGGGACGGTTGAGCTTGCCCGGCGTGAAGCGCAGCGCGCCGCCGAGGCGGCTGGGGAGCGCCAGCTGGCCGAGGTGAGGCAACTGGTCGCCGCCGCTGACCCGCTGCGCGGGATTGCCCTGCTCGACGATTTGGAGCTGACCGCCGTCGTCCTACCCGAGCTCGAGGCGCTGCGGGGAGTGGAGCAAAGCCCCAACCACCACCTGGACGTTCACGGGCACACGCTGGCGGTGCTGGAGCAGATGCTGGCGGTGGAGGCCGACCTCGAGCGGTTCGCCGGCGAGCGGGCCGGCGAGGCGCGGGAGCTGCTCGCAGAGCCGCTGGCCGACGAGATGACGCGCGGGGTGGCGCTGCGCTTCGGTGCGCTCCTGCACGACATCGGAAAGCCCGTGACGCGCGCGGAGCGCGACGGCTATGTGACCTTCATCGACCACGACCGCCAGGGTGCGGAGATCGTTGGCGGGGTCTGCGATCGACTTAGGGCGAGCCGCACTCTGACCCGGCATCTGCAGGCGCTGACGCTTCACCATCTGCGGCTGGGTTTTCTCGTCCACGAGGCGCCGCTGCCGCCGCGCCGCGTCCACGAGTACCTGCGGGCGACAGGGCCGGTCGCCGTCGACGTGACTCTGCTCAGCGTCGCCGACCGGCTGTCCGCCCGCGGCAGCGGGCCCCTTGCGACCCCAGAGGCGGTCGAGGCGCACCTGCAGCTTGCCCGCGAGATGCTGGCCGCGGCGCTCGATTGGCGCCGCGACGGGCCGCCGGTCCCACTGGTTCGCGGCGACGACCTCGCCGCCGAGCTGGGCATTCCCGAGGGCCCTGAATTGGGCGCCTTGCTCGCCGAGCTCGAGGCTGCCCAGTACGCGGGTGAGGTGGACAGCCGGGATGACGCCGTCGCTCTGGCCCGCCGGATCCGGGGATGAGCACGAATCTGCTCCCCCGTCAGATACGCTCCGCCCCGCATGGGCAAAGAGGAGAAGATCGAGATGGAGGGTGAGATCACCGAGGCCCTTCCCAACACCATGTTCCGGGTGAAGCTCGACAACGACCATGAGGTGCTCGGTCACATCTCGGGCAAGATGCGCCGCCACTACATCCGCATTCTCCCGGGCGACCGGGTGAAGATCGAGCTTTCCCCGTACGACCTCGATCGAGGTCGGATCACCTACCGCTACAAATAGCCCGGCTTCGCGTCGCCGGACACCAGCTCCGCAATCAGGGCGGACCAGGCGAAGTCCCTCGCCCCGAGCCCCGCGCCGTCGCGGGGGTCGTAGTACTCGCACAGGCCCTCGCGCTCCACGGCGCCGGCCAGTCCGGCCGCGATGCGGGCCGCCTCGTCCGCGTAGCCGAGCCTGAGCAGGCCCAGCCAGATCAGCCAGGCCGTGTTGACCCAGGTCGGGCCTCGCCAGTAGCGACGAATCGGGCCGCGTCCCCCTCCGGGCTCGTAGCTCGGCTCTGAGACGGCGACCGAGGGGGGCCCGACCGGGGCCTGAAACCCGTCCGGCGCGAGAAGATGCTCCTCGACCAGCCGCCGTCCAATCTCCTCGGGCAGGTCCGGCAGTGCAAGGGGCGCCAGCGCCGCGCAGGTCCGGATGCCAGGACGGGCGCCGCCAGGCTGGGCCTCGTCGACAAAGAGGCCGCGCCGCTCGTCCCAGAGGCGCTCGACGAGCGCCGGCGTCGCCGAAGGGCGGCCCAGCGACTGCAGTGAGAGCGACCACAGCGTGTTGACGAGTACCTCGCAGAGAACGGGACCGCCCCGGTCGCGTATGCGCCGGGCGTCGAAGCCAAGCCGCCGGTTGCGGCGAACCAGGCAGGGGAAACCGATCCGCGCGTTCGCGCGGCGGCCCCAGACGGGATCGAACTTCGGCGAGGCGTCGAGCCCCGACTCGTCCGGCTGCACAATCCACAGCAGCCCGTCGCCCTCGAGATCGCGGTTGGCCGCAACCCAGTCCGCCTGCGCCACGATCCCCGGCTCGGCTGCAGGGTCGCCGGCGGCGACCCGCCATGCCCAGGCAAGTAGCGGCGGCTGAATCGTCTCCGTCTGAAGCGAGCGCCGCGACGCGACGTTGTAGAAGGGCAGCCTGCCCAGCGAGACCGGCCGGTCCCAGAAGATCGTGTGGCCGATGAAACCGTCCTCGCGCTGGGCGGCGAGCAGGCTCCTCAACTCGGCCCGGGAGCGGGCCGGGTCGAACCGCCGCCAGACGATAGCCGCGAAGCACGAGTCCCAGAACCACTGCCACGGGTAGCGTCCGGGGCTCGGCTGCGTGTAGGCGTAGGGAACGCCGGCGCGTTCGCCCTCCAGCCAGTTCTGGCGCAGAACGCGCTCGGCAATCTCAATCGCGGTGGGAGTGCTCACGCTGCGGTGCGGCGCATCTCGCGCAGGGCAAGGGTGCCGAGGATTGCCAGCAGCGCGACAACGGCCACGACGCCGGACAGGGTTTCCGACCAGCTGACGCCGCCGACGAAGCCCTGTCGGGCGGCGTCGACAACCTGGGTAACGGGATTGATCCGGGCAACTTCGTGGAGCCAACCCTGCAGAAGGGCGAGGGGGGCGTAGGCGGTTGTGGCGAGGATCACCGCGAGCGTTCCGACCTGCATCAGCGGCGCGGCCGCCTGGCTCTTGAAGCGCAGGGCCAGCATCGTTCCCCAGCAGGCAGCGACGGCAGCCATCGCGACGACCATGCCGAAGGTGACGAGCAGGCCGTCGGCACCCGGCCACTGCGCTCCCAGGGCAAGCGCAACCGCGAGCACCACGGTTGCGGGGACCAGCGCCCGGGCGCCTGCGGACAGGACAATGCTGGCAAGCAGTACCCAGCGCGGCGCGGGGGAGACGAGCAGTCGATCGACCCAGCCCTGTTCGATATCGCGGGCGAGGTTGACGCCGGCGGCCGCGCCGGCGAAGCCCGCTCCCTGCAGCATGCTGACCGCCACGACGAAGCTCTCGTAGTTTCCGGTGGTGAAGCCACGCAGTTCGGTCAGCGCGCCGAACACGCCGTTCAGCCCCAGGAAGAAGATGGTCGGGGCGAGCACGCCGGGGATCGCCGCGCCCGGCACCCGTACCAGCTCGTTTCTGGCCCGCGTGATCAGCGCGCCGATCATTGCCACGTTCGCTCTCCAGGCGGGCAATGCGGTGGCTCTCATCACCCAACCCTCAGCCTGTGTCGCAGCGCTCGAGCGCTTGCCCAGAGGCCAAACGCGATAAGGCCGGAGATCGAGAGGACCGCGGCGAGCATGTCGGAGCCCGAGATCCCGGAGATCATTGGGCCGCGAATCCCGTCGACGATAAAGCTCATCGGGTTGTAGGCGGCGATCGTCTTTGCCGGCTCGATCATCAGTTCCTGCGGGAAGAACGAGCTCGAGAGGAAGAGGATCACGAAGATCAACGGGAAGAGCCCCTGTACGACGCTTGCGGTGCCGGTGCGAAGCC
>Ga0210110_1000048_pt1 | contig 45578 bp, 50 predicted proteins | sample China_Galinas_PW_2_FD_184865 | JGI IMG/M metagenome (GOLD analysis project Ga0210110, IMG submission 184865) | Wetland microbial communities from San Francisco Bay, California, USA, that impact long-term carbon sequestration - China_Galinas_PWB_D1... | ecosystem: Environmental > Aquatic > Marine... | reverse complement strand
AAGCCCCGGTAAACGGCGGCCGTAACTATAACGGTCCTAAGGTAGCGAAATTCCTTGTCGGGTAAGTTCCGACCTGCACGAATGGCGCAACGAGTTGGACGCTGTCTCAACGAGAGGCTCGGTGAAATTAAAGTCTCGGTGAAGATGCCGAGTACCCGCAGCAAGACGGAAAGACCCCGTGAACCTTTACTGCAACTTGATATTGGAGTCTGGGGTATCTCGCTCAGGATAGGTGGGAGACAGTGAACCGGCGGCCTTGGCCGCCGGGGAGTCGTCCTTGAGATACCACCCTTGATAGTCCGGGCTTCTAACACCATGCCGTGACCCGGGTGGTGAACAGTGTCAGGTGGGCAGTTTGACTGGGGCGGTCGCCTCCTAAAGAGTAACGGAGGCGCCCAAAGGTTCCCTCAGCACGGTTGGAAATCGTGCGCAGAGTGTAAAGGCAGCAAGGGAGCTTGACTGCGAGACCGACGGGTCGAGCAGGAACGAAAGTTGGGCTTAGTGATCCGGCGGTAGCAAGTGGAAGCGCCGTCGCTCAACGGATAAAAGGTACTCCGGGGATAACAGGCTTATCGGTTCCAAGAGTCCACATCGACGAACCGGTTTGGCACCTCGATGTCGGCTCGTCGCATCCTGGGGCTGGAGTAGGTCCCAAGGGTTGGGCTGTTCGCCCATTAAAGCGGTACGCGAGCTGGGTTCAGAACGTCGTGAGACAGTTCGGTCCCTATCTGCTGTGGGCGTTGGAGAGTTGAGAGGAGTCATCCCTAGTACGAGAGGACCGGGATGAACATGCCGCTGGTGTATCTGTTGTCCTGCCAAGGGCACCGCAGGTTAGCTACGCATGGAACGGATAACCGCTGAAGGCATCTAAGCGGGAAGCCGTCCTCGAGATGAGCTCTCCCATCCCTTTCAAGGGAGTAAGACCCCTGGTAGACCACCAGGTCGATAGGCCGGCGGTGCAAGCGCAGCGATGCGCTCAGCCGACCGGTACTAATGGGTCGAGGGCTTGACGGATGTTTTTTCTTACCCTCTTGGTCTTGTGCAGTTTTCAGGGCCCGCCGCGGGCGGTCTCGCAAAATTTCCGGTGGCGCATAGCGAAAGGGAAACACCTCTTCCCATTCCGAACAGAGCAGTTAAGCCTTTCAGCGCCGATGGTACTTGGGGGGCAACCCCCTGGGAGAGTAGGTCGCCGCCGGTTTTTGTTGAGGACGGGATGAAAATGATCGCGGGCCGGATGGCGCCGAATGACCGGCGCGGATCCGGCCCCTCCCCGAGCCCCACGTAGCGCTGCTACGCGGGGCTCGTCTCGTGACCGGCCCGCTTGGTCCTCGGCGCCCCCGATCCCGCGCTGATTTTCATCCCGTCCTCAGGAGGGGTTAGGAAGAAGGCGCGAAGCGGTTCACGGCGGCGATCCACGTCCCCTGGCTACGAGGCGTTCGTGGCCTGTGCCTTGCCTCGCAGGGTCGGCCGGCCTCGACCGGCTCGAGGCCGTACTCGCCGAGGGTCGCGAAGTCGATCACCAGGTCGGCCGCGTCGGCCGCTTTCGTGCTGAAGGTTTTTCTCGAATCGAACATGGGTTCGACTCTACGGTCGCGTCCGGACGGCATCGCGTTTCTGCAATCCGGGTTGCAGGGAGGCCTTGGCGTTTGCGGGTTTTGCAGGGGCTTTCCGCTTGTCGAAGGCCAGCACCAGGGCCGCGGTCTCCGCCGGCTTCTCGACGTTGGGCGAGTGGCCGGCGCCCTGGATCAGGTGCGTCTGCGTGCCCGGGTAGATGCGCCGGTATTCGGCCAGGCGAGCCGGAGGGTCGTCGACGATCTGCTCTTCGGCGCCCATGATCACCAGCAGCGGCTTGCCGCTTTCCCGCATCCGCTGGGCGAGGTTCTCTTCGTCGCTGTAGTCCTTCGATTCTTCGGGCGAGCGATCGTATGCCGTGTAGGTCATCGCGTTGACATCCTCGACGAACGCGTCGGGCACGTCGAAGCCGGGGGCGAATGCGACCTCGAGTCCCTTGCGCGTGAGCGAATCGGTCTTCACGCGCCACATTGCATCGCCGATCACGGGCACGAAAACGAGCTTGGCGAGCAGGCCCAGGTCGCCGTTCTCGTGGGTGGCGCCGGTGTCGACGATGACGACGCGGCTGACCAGCTGCGGCGAGCGTTCGGCCAGCGCCGTCACCACGCTGCCGCCGAGCGAGTGGCCGACGACCTCGGCGTCGCGCACGCCGAGCCGCCCGAGCGCGCCGGCGACGAGATCCGCCTGGTTGGGAATCGAGTAGCCCGAGGAGGGCTTTTCCGAGCCGCCGTGGCCGAGCAGGTCGATCGCGATCACGCGGTGGTCGCGGGCGAGGCGCGGGATCATCCCGTCCCACCAGTTGATCGCGCAGGTGAAGCAGTGGATCAGGACGATCGGGCTCCCGTCGCGCGGTCCACGCTCGACCACCTGGAGATCGCCGCCCGGCAGGCTTACGATCCGCCCTCCTGGCTCGTTCACCACGGCGGACTTCGTTTCCGCGCCGGTGACCAGGGCGTTGACCCCGATCAGCACGAGCAGAGCCACGATGACCCCGATCAGAATCTTCCAGCCCCGTCCCATTGCGCCAGTACCCTAACCCCAAGATGGAGAAGTTCGTAATCGAAGGCGGCACGCCGCTTTCCGGCGACTTGACGCCGGCCGGCAACAAGAACGCGGCGCTGCCGATCCTCGCCGCCTGCCTGCTGACCGAGGAGGAGCTGCTGCTGCACAGGGTGCCGCGGATCCGCGACACCGAGGCGCAGGTTGCCCTGCTCGAGCGGCTCGGCGTCGAGGTCGAGTGGGTCGCCGACAACAGCCTGCGGCTCTGCGCCGCGGGCGTCGCCGGCGCGGTCGTCGACGAGGAGCTCTCCAAGCAGATCCGCGCCTCGTTCCTGCTCGCCGGGCCGCTGCTCGCCCGCTTCGGCGAGGCCCGCATGCCGCCGCCCGGCGGCGACTTCATCGGCCGGCGGCGGCTCGACGCCCACCTCGACGCCTTCACCGACCTCGGCGCCGCCGTCGACGGCGACCGCTGGATCGAACTGAAGGCGCCTGCCGGGGGCCTGCGCCCGTGCGCGATCTTCATGGACGAGCCCTCGGTGATGGGCACCGAGAACGCGCTGATGGCGGCGGCGCTGACGCCCGGCCCGACGACGATCTCCAACGCCGCCTGCGAGCCGCACGTCCAGGACCTCGCCCGCCTGCTCAGCGCGATGGGGGCCGAGGTCAGCGGGATCGGCTCCAACGTGATGACCGTGCACGGCCGCGATCGGCTCGGCGGCGCCGAGCACGCGATCTCCCCGGACCACATCGAGGTCGGCAGCTTCATGGCCCTGGCCGCGGCGACCGGCGGCGAGCTGCGGATCCGCGACGCCGCCCCGGCCGATCTGCTGATGGTGCGGCGCCAGTTCCGCCGGCTCGGCCTCGACTCGCGCGTGGAGGGCGAGGACGTGATCGTGCCGCCCGAGCAGCGCCTGCGGATCAGGGCCGACGTCGGCGACGCGATCCCGAAGGTCGAGGACGGCCCCTGGCCGGCCTTCCCGGCCGACCTCACCTCGATCGCGCTGGCGCTCGCCACCCAGGCAGACGGCGAGATCCTGATCTTCGAGAAGATGTTCGAGAACCGCCTCTTCTTCGTCGACAAGCTGGTCGCGATGGGCGCTCGGATAACGCTCTGCGATCCCCACCGGGCGATCGTCAGCGGTCCGAGCCGTCTTCACGGCGAGCGGGTCGAGAGCCCCGACATCAGGGCCGGGATGGCGATGCTCATCGCCGCGCTGGCGGCCGAGGGAACCTCGGAGATCGGCAACATCCGGCAGATCGACCGTGGCTACGAGGCGATCGACGAGCGCCTGCGCGGGCTCGGCGCCCGGATCGAACGGGTGTCGGCGGAGATCCCGGCCTAGGGCGGGAAGGCTTTCCCAGCCCACTCTCGTAAGGTCAGGCGCATGATCCACCCGATCCCCCCGGGAACCCGCGACATCCTGCCCGACGAGATGCGCGAGCTGCGCCGGCTGCACGTGGCGCTGATCGAGGTCTTCGAGGCCCGCGGCTACGGCGAGGTGGCGACGCCCGCGATCGAGTACGACGAGGTGCTGGCGCGCGGTGACGGGCGCGCCGCCGGCTCCGCCTACCGCTTTTTCGACGAGCGCGGCGACCTGCTGGTGCTGCGCTCCGACATGACCGTGCCGATCGCCCGGCTGGTGGCCTCGCGCTTCCCCGAGCCCGAGCAGCCGCTGCGCTTCTGCTACCTCGCCAACGCCTACCGCGCCGTGCGCCCGCAGCGCGGCCAGATGCGCGAGTTCGCCCAGGCCGGGGTCGAGCTGATCGGGGCGCCGGCGCCGCAGGGCACGGTCGAGGTGATCGAGGTGCTCGAGGCGGCGCTCGACGCCGCCGGCCTCGACCGCGCGGTGATCGGGCTCGGTGACGCCGACCTCTTCCGGCAGCTGCTGACAGAGCTGGCGGTCGAGGGGGAGTCGCGCAGCGCGATCCTCGAGCGACTGGAGACGCACGACCTGGTCGGCGTCGAGGCGGAGCTGCGGCGGGCCGGGATCGGCGACGCGCAGGTCGAGACCTGCGTCACGCTCTCCCAGCTGCGCGGCGGCCGCGAGGTGCTGGAGCGGGCCCGCGCCCTCGGCAGCGAGGCGGTCGAGCGGGCGATCGCGCGGCTCGAGCAGACCTTCGGCGAGCTGCAGGCGCGCGGCGCCGCCGACCGCGTGCAGCTCGACCTCGGCCTGCTGCGCCACCTCGGCTACTACAGCGGCGCGATCCTCGAGGTCTACGACCCGGCGCTGGGCCACGTGCTCGGCGGCGGCGGCCGCTACGACGGGCTGCTGAAGCGCTTCGGCGTCGACCTGCCGGCGGCGGGCTTCGCCCTGTACATGGAGCGCGTCCACGTCGCCCAGATGGAGGAGTCGCGACGGGGGAAACCGGCGTGAGCCTCGAGGTCGCGGGAACGGCGGAGGCGAAGGCCGGCGGGCCGCTGAAGCTGGCGGTGCCGCGCGGCGCGCTGCTCGCCGGCACGCTCGACGCGCTCGACGCGGCCGGCGTGGATACCGCCGCGGTGCGCGGCGAGTCGCGGGCGCTGATCTTCCCCGGGGAGGAGATAACGCTGGTCACGATGCGGCCCTCCGACGTCCCGACCTATGTCGAGTCGGGCGCCGCCGACGCCGGCATCACCGGCAAGGACGTGCTGCTCGAGCAGAGCGACCGCATGGTCTACGAGCTTCTCGACCTCGGCTACGGCCGCTGCCGCATGGTGCTCGCCGGGCGCAAGGGCGACGAGCGGCTCGGCGAGGCGCAGCGGCGGCTCGGCCTGACGCGGATCGCGACCAAGTACCCGCGGGTGGCCGAGCGCCACTTCGAGTCGACCGGACGGCAGGTGGAGACGATCGAGGTCAAGGGCTCGGTCGAGCTGGCGCCGCTGATCGGCCTCGCCGACGGCATCGTCGACCTCGTCGCCACCGGCCGCACGCTGGAGGAGAACGACCTCGAGGTGCGCGAGGAGATCGTCGAGTGCACGGCGAGGTTCGTGGCCAACCGGGTCGCGCACAAGCTGCGGGCAGGCGAGATCGACGGGTTGATGGCGAGGCTGCGCGAGGCGACGTCGGGATGAAATCGAAGACGTTTCGGTGGGAGGGCGCCGCTGAGACGGCCGGGCAGATTCGCATCTGGACCGGGGACACCACGCCTCGGGTCGATCGGGGGGCGATCGAGCAGATCGCGCAGCAGGCCGAAACCCACGAGGACGCGCCGCTGCTCGCGCTCACCGCGCGCTTCGACGCGACCGAGCGGCGCGCCGAGTCGCTCCGGCTGAGCGTCCCGCGCGAGAAGCTCGAGGCGGCGCTCGACCAGCTCGACCGCGAGCTGCGCGACGCGCTGGAGCTCGCGATCGCCAACGTGCGCAGCGTCGCCGTGGCGCAGGTGGACGCGGAGCCGACTGGGGTGGCCCTGCCGCAGGGCCAGTCGGTCGAGCTGCGCGAAGCCCCGGTCGCGGCGGCGGGGATCTACGCGCCGGGAGGCCGGGCGGCCTATCCGTCGAGTGTGCTGATGGGGGTCGTGCCGGCGCGGGTCGCAGGCGTCGAGAGGGTGGCGCTCGCCACTCCGCCGGGTCCCGACGGGGAGGTGAGCCCGCTGGTCCTCGCCACCGCCGCGCTCTGCGAGGTCGACGAGGTCCACGCGATCGGCGGGGCGCAGGCGATCTTCGCCCTCGCCTACGGCAGCGAATCGATCGAGCCCGTCGACGTCGTCGCCGGACCGGGCAACGCCTGGGTGCGCGAGGCGAAGCGCATGGTCAGCGGCACGGTCGGCATCGACTCGCTCGCCGGACCGTCGGAGCTGATGCTGGTCGCCGGACACGACACCGACCCCGAGTGGGCGGGGCTCGATCTATGCGCTCAGGCGGAGCACGGGGGGGAGGGGCCGCTGATCGCGGTTGCGGTCGAGGAGGCGGTGCTCGACGCCGTGGGGGAGACGACCGAACGCCTTGCCGACGAACGACCAGGGGTCGTCGAGGCCCCGCTGGCGCTCGTGCAGGTGCCCGACCTGAACGACGCGATCGACCTCGCCAACGCCTTCGCCCCCGAGCACCTCGAGCTGCTCGAGGAGGACGCGGCGCTGCTCGCCGACCGGGTGACTACCGCGGGCTGCGTGTTCGCCGGCCGTCACAGCGCCACCGCCTTCGGCGACTACGTGGCCGGGTCCAACCACGTGCTGCCGACCGGCGGCGCCGGTCGTTTCTCCGGCCCGCTCGGGCCCGACGTCTTCCGCCGCAGGATCGCCACCGTGCAGGTGCCGGCCGAGGCGGCGGCGAAGCTGGCCCCGCATGCCGATCGCATCGCCCGCGCCGAGGGCTTCCCCGTGCACGGCGAATCGGCGATGATCAGGGTCGAGGACGATTCGTCATGAGCAGAACCGCAAGCAGAGAGCGCAAGACGGGGGAGACCCAGGTCAGCCTGAGCCTCGACCTCGACGGCGGCGAGTCGCGCGCCGTGACCGGGGTCGGCTTCCTCGACCACATGCTCGACCTGCTCGCCCGTCACGGCGGGCTGGGGCTCGTCGTCAGCGCCGAGGGCGACCTGGAGACCGGCGCGCACCACACGGTCGAGGACGTCGGCATCGTGCTCGGCCAGGCGCTCGACGAGGCGCTCGGCGACCGCGCCGGGATTCGCCGCTACGGCTCGGCGCTGGTGCCGATGGACGAGTCGCTCGCCGAGTGCGCGATCGACATCTCCGGCCGGCCGCTGTGCGTGTTCGACGCCGAGCTGCCGCCGACCTCGATCGCCGGCTTCGACTCCGAGCTGGCCGAGGAGTTCTTCCGCGCCGTCGCCAACGGGGCGAAGCTGACCCTGCACGTCTCGGTGCGCTACGGCACCAACGTCCATCACATGATCGAGGCCTGCTTCAAGGCCTTCGCCCGCGCCCTGCGGGTCGCCGTCTCGGTCGACCCGGACGAGAGCGGCGTGCCCTCCACGAAGGGAACCCTCAGTGAGTAGCCCGCGCATCTGCATCTTGGACTACGGCATGGGGAACCTGCGCTCGGTCGAGAAGGCGCTCGAGCACGTCGGCGCGACGGCGACGATCTCCAGCGATGCCGAGACGATCCGCGCCGCCGACGGGCTGATCCTGCCCGGGGTCGGCGCCTTCCCGAAGGCGATGACGCGCGTGCGCGAGCTCGGCCTCGACGAGCTGATCCGCGAGCGGCTCGACGCCGGCGTGCCCGTGCTCGGCATCTGCCTCGGCCTGCAGCTGCTCTTCGACTCGACCACCGAGCTGGGCGGGGCGGAGGGCGTCGGCCTGCTGCCGGGCGGCGTCGCCGAGCTCGACGCGCCCGGGCTCAAGGTGCCGCACATCGGCTGGTCGCCTGTGCGCTGGGAGAAGCGCTCGCGGCTGGTCGAGGGGATCGAGAGCGAGACCCCCTTCTACTTCGTCCACTCCTTCGCCCCGCGCCCGGCGGAGGGCGACCTGCTCGGCAGCGCCGCCTACGGCGCCCGCTTCGCCTGCGCGGCGGAGCGCGACAACGTCTTCGGCGTCCAGTTCCACCCGGAGAAGTCGAGCGGCGCCGGCCTGCGCCTGCTCTCCAACTTCGCCGGGATCTGCGTCGCCGCCCCCGCGGCCGCGTGATCCTCTACCCGGCGATCGACATCCGCGGCGGCCAGGCGGTCCGCCTGCTGGAAGGCGACTACGACCGCGAGACGATCTACGACGCCGACCCGGTCGACGCGGCCCGCCGCTGGGCCGGCGAAGGGGCCGAGTTCCTGCACGTCGTCGACCTCGACGGGGCGAAGGCGGGAGAGCCGCGGAACCTCGACGCGATAGCCCGGATCGCCGCCGGGGTCCCCTGCCCGATCCAGGTCGGCGGCGGGTTGCGCAACTCGCGGGCGGTGCGAGAGGTGCTCGACGCAGGCGCCGCCCGCGCCGTCATCGGCACCGCGGCCCTCAAGGACCCGGAATTCCTGCAGGCGATGGTCGAGGCCCACGGCGACCGCATAGTGGTCTCCGTCGACGCCCGCGCCGGAAAGGTGGCCCTGGAGGGGTGGACGGAGGCGAGTGAGGGAACCGCCGTCGATGCCGTCGCGGCGCTGGGCGAGAGAGGGGTCGCCCGGTTCCTCTGCACCGCAATTGAAGTCGACGGCACCATGGAGGGCCCCGCCATCGATCAGCTGGGTGAAATCGCATCCGCCACCGGCGCCCGAGTAATCGCCTCCGGCGGCGTAGGAACCCTCGCCCACCTCACATCCCTTTCAAGCTCTCTCCCAACCCTCGACGGCGCGATCGTCGGCCGAGCCCTCTACGAGCAGAAGTTCACGGTTCGCGAGGCCATCGCAGCCCTGCGCAGGTAGGGCCGGGGTGCCCTCCCACAAAAGCTCATGTTCAGACGATTGAACCCTGGCTTCGAATCCAGCTGCGCGACGGTTTTTGGGGGAGGGCACCCCGGCCCTACCCTTACGCTTGTCCCGTGGTCCTGAAGCGCGTAATCCCCTGCCTGGACGTCGACGCCGGTCGCGTCGTCAAGGGCACCAATTTTGTCGACATCCGCGACGCCGGCGACCCCGTCGAGCTGGCCGAACGGTACGACGCCGAGGGCGCCGACGAGCTCGTCTTCCTCGACATCACCGCCTCGCACGAGAAGCGCGAGACGATCGTCGAGCTGGCGCGGCGCACGGCGGACAACGTCTTCATCCCGTTCACGATCGGCGGCGGCATCCGCTCGGTCGAGGACGCCCAGGCGGTGCTCGACGCCGGCGCCGACAAGGTCTCGGTCAACTCCTCGGCGCTCGCCCGGCCGCAGCTGCTGAGCGAGCTGGCCGACCACTTCGGGGCCCAGTGCGTGGTGCTGGCGATAGACGCCGCCTCCTCTGCTCCCGCCCAGCCGCGGGAATCAGATATGGACGCGGCTGGGCTCCCGCGTCCGGGGGCGGCGTCCGCACCTTGGAAGGTCTACGTGAACGGCGGCAGGAAGCTGGTGGAGGGTCGCGATGCCGTGTCCTGGGCCGAAGAGGGGGTCGAGCGCGGCGCGGGGGAGATCCTGCTCACCAGCATGGACCGCGACGGAACCGAGGACGGCTACGACCTCGAGCTGACGCGCGCCGTGGCGGACGCGGTGTCGGTGCCCGTCATCGCCTCCGGCGGCGCCGGAACCCTCGACCACCTGAGCGAGGCGATCGCCGACGGCCATGCCGACGCCGTCCTCTGCGCCTCGATCTTCCACTACGGCACGTACCGGGTGCGCGACGCGAAGCGGCGGCTGGCGGAGGCCGGAATCCCCGTACGCGCCTAGCGTGAACTCGATCGGGGACATCGGCGAGGCGCTGCGGCGGGAGCATCCGGAGCTCGGCGCCGTGCGCGCCGCGAGCGAGGATCCCGTCTACCTCGTCGGCGGGGCGGTGCGCGACCTGCTGCTCGGCCGGCCGCGAGCCGACGTCGACCTGGTCGTGGTCGGCGATGCGGCCACCCTGGCGCGCAAGCTCGGCGCCGACCCGGTGGAGCACGAGCGCTTCGCCACCGCGAAGGTGGAGCTCGACGGCCACGAGGTCGACATCGCCACGGCGCGCAGCGAGACGTACGCGCGTCCCGGCGCGCTGCCCGACGTCGCCCCGGCGGCGGACGTCGAGACCGACCTGGCGCGGCGCGACTTCACGATCAACGCGATCGCCCTGCCGCTGCGCGATGACCCGGATCCGATCGACCCGTTCGAGGGCAGGGCGGACCTCGAGGCGGGCCTGCTGCGCGTCCTGCACGAGCGCTCCTTCGAGGACGACCCGACGCGGGCGATCCGCGCCGCCCGCTACGCGGCGCGGTTCGGATTCGCGCTGGAGGCGGGCACCGAAGCCCTGGTTCGCTGCGCGAAGCGCACCACGGTGTCGAATGACCGCTGGCAAGCGGAGCTGATGCGGCTCGCGGCGGAGGACGAGGCGGCGCGGGGGTTCGAGCTGCTGGGGGAGTGGGGGCTGGTCGAGCTGCGGCCCGGGGGCGCCGCACTGGTGGAGCGCGTCACCGAATTGCTGTCAGAGCCGGCCTGGCGCGAGTTCGTCGCCGACCAGCGCGATCACGCCGTGCTCGTCGCGGCGCTGGGGCCGCCGGCCGGGGAAGCCGCATTGCTCGATGCCCGGCCGGAACGGCCGTCCGTGGGTTTCGAGCTGGCCCGTCGCCGTCCCACGTTCGAACTGGCTCTCGCCCGCGCGCTCGGCGCCGAGTGGCTCGACCGCTACGTCTCGGAGTGGCGCGACGTGCGGCTCGCGATCGACGGCTACGACCTGATCGCCGCCGGATTGCAGCAGGGCCCCGCCGTCGGCCGCGGCCTGGAGGAGGCGCTGCGCCGCAAGCTCGACGGCGAGATCGCCGGGCGCGACGAGGAGCTGGCCGTCGCCCTGGCAGCCGCGAGGGAGGGCCGGTGAACTGGCGCGAGCGAGGCGGCGTGTCCTGGCTGCGGGCGGACCTGCCCGGGGCCACGGCTGCCTTCCCGACCCGCTCCGCCGGCTCCGTCAAGGACGACCCCCGGCCGCTGACCGCCGCGCTCGGCATCTCTGCGAGGCGAATCGTGGCCGCCCGTCAGGTCCACGGCGCCGACCTCCTCACCCACCCGTCTGACTCGCTCCGGTGCGCCCTGTATGTCCCTGGCACGGATGGGGAGCACCGCAAGCCGCCGGACGGGGATGGGCACGTGCTGAGAGAGCCCGGCCCGATCGGCCTCGTGTACACGGCGGACTGCCTGCCCGTCGCGCTCGCCGGGCCCGGCGGCGCGGCGATCCTGCACTGCGGCTGGCGCGGGCTGGCCGCCGGGATCGCCGCCGCGGGGACCGAGGCGGTCGGGGCGACGCACGCCGCGATCGGCCCGGGGATCGGGCCCTGCTGCTACGAGGTCGGCGAGGAGGTGCTCGACGCGTTCGCGCCGCTGGGCGCGGGGGTCGCCCGCGGGCGGATGCTCGACCTGCCCGAGGCGGCGCGGCGGCTGCTCGCCGAGGCGGGGGTCCGGGAGATCGCCTCGGCCGGCCTCTGCACGCGCTGCGAGGCGGAGCTGTTCTTCTCGCACCGGCGCGACGGCGGGCCCGGGCGCCAGGCGGGGCTCGTCTGGCTCGACGGGGAGACCGGCTGAGATGCCCGGGTTGATCCACGGCCTCGAGCCGGCGAAGATCGCCGCCAACCTCGAGCGGGTGCGCGAACGCGCCGGCCCAGGGGTGGAGATCCTCGCCGCGGTCAAGTACGTGCCGCCGGAGGAGCTGGGGGCGCTCGCCGAGGCCGGCGTCGAGCTGGTCGGCGAGAACCGCCAGCAGGACCTCGAGGCCAAGCGCGAGCGCTGGGGCGGGGCCTTCGCCTGGGACTTCATCGGCAACCTGCAGAGCCGCAAGGTCAAGCGCCTCCTGCCGCTCTGCCGCCTGATCCACTCGGTGGCGACCGACTCCGCGCTGGAGCAGCTCGGCCGCCACGGAGGGCCCGAGACGGAGGTCCTCGTGCAGGTCAACGTCGCCGGCGAGGAGGGCAAGGGCGGCGTCGACCCGGCACGGCTCGGCGAGTTCATCGAGCGCTGCCCGGTCCGCGTCTCCGGCCTGATGACGATGCCCCCGTTCAGCACCGACGCGGAGGACTCCCGGCCCCACTTCGCCCGCCTCGCCGAGCTCGCCGTCGAGCACGGGCTCGTCCGTCTCTCGATGGGCACCTCCCAGGACTGGCCCGTCGCGGTGGAGGAGGGGGCGACGATCATCCGCCTGGGAACGGCCCTGTATGTGTAGAAGCAGCAATAATCGCTGGAGGAATCGTCGGCCGCGAGCCGAAAGACCCCGAAATGGCATTCAAAGACACGTGGCACAAGGCGCTGGTCTACTTCGGCTTGGCCGAAGAGCACGACTACGGGCCCGAGTACGAGGACGACTTCCCCGAGACCTCCGAAGAGGAGATCGAGGGCCGGCGCGATTCGGGGCAGGTGCGGCGGCTGCCGACCTCGCGCCGCTCCCGCCGCGACGAGATCGACGACATCTTCGCCGACGACGAGCCCGCCTCGGGAAGCACCCGCACGCGTACGCTGCGGCCCGTCGGCGGCGACTCCGACGTCAAGGTCCACCTGGTCATCCCGCGCAACTTCAACGACGCCCAGCAGGTCGCCGACCAGTTCAAGCGCTCGGTCCCGGTGATCCTCAACCTGCAGACCACCGACCATGAGCTCTCGAAGCGGATGATCGACTTCTGCTCCGGCCTCACCTACTCGCTGGACGGGGGCATGCAGCGGATCGCCGAGAAGATCTTCCTGCTGACGCCGCGCAACGTCGAGGTCTCCGCCGAGGAGAAGGCGCGGCTGCTCGACAAAGGGTTCTTCAACCAGTCCTGACTCCCAATAGTCTCCCGGCCATGATCGTCGGATTCGTCGGCTCGGGCAATATGGCTGCGGCGATGGCTCGTGGCTGGAGAGGTGAGCTCGAGGGGGTGCTGTTCACGGATTCCGGCTCCGGGCGGGCGGCCGAGCTGGCGGCGGAAGTGGGGGGCGAGGCGGTGGGCCTGAACGCCGAGTTGGCCACGCGGGCGGACGTGGTCGTGCTGGCCGTCAAGCCGGCGAGGCTCGAGGCGGTTGCGCTGGAGCTGGATGCGGCGCGCGCCGTGCTCTCGCTGCTCGGGGCGACCTCCCTGGAGACCCTGCGGCGGGCGTTCCCGGAAGCGCGAGAGGTCGGCCGGGTGATGCCCAACCTGCCGGTCGAGGTCGGCAGGGGCGTGCTTTGCGCCTCGGGCGAGCTCTCGGACGAGCTGCGCGCGACGCTGGCGAAGCTCGGACATGTGGTCGACCTGCCCGACGCGCAGCTCGACGCCGCCACCGCGGTCATGGGCTGCTCGCCGGCGTACTTCGCGCTGGCGGTCGAGGCGCTCGCCGGGGCCGGGTCGCAGGCCGGCCTCGATGGCGAGCTGGCGCGCGAGCTCGTGGTCGAGACGCTGGTCGGGACCGGCGAGCTGCTGCGCAGGCGCGACCCGCTCGACGTGCGCGACTCGGTCGCCTCGCCGGACGGCAGCACCGAGGCCGGGCTGGAAGCGCTCGACCGCGCAGGCGCGGCGGATGCGTTCGCCGCCGCGGTGCGGGCCTCACTGGAGAGGATGGCGGGATGAGCCTCGTCCTCGCGCTCACGCGGCAGGACGTCGCCGACTACGTCGCGGCGCTGTTCCTCGTCTACATCATCCTGATCCTGATCCGGGTGCTGATGTCGTGGATCCCGCGGATGCCCTACAACCCGGCCCTGCGCGCCGTGCTCGACTTCGTCTCGCAGACCACCGACCCGTATCTCAACCTCTTCCGCCGCATCCTGCCGCCGATCGGCGGCGGCGGCTTCGGGCTCGACCTCAGCCCGATGATCGGCATCGTCGTCCTCTACATCCTGAGGACGATCGTCGTCGGGCTGATCGCCGGGTGAGCGTCGCGCGGCGCGCCTGGCTGCGCGCGGGGGCGCTCTGCCTGGTCGTGATCGCGCTCGACCAGGCCGCGAAGGGGGCGATCGAGGCGCACCTGGTCGCCGGCGAGCACGTGCGCGTGCTCGGGCCGCTCGACCTCACCCTGTCGCACAACAGCGGCGTCGCCTTCGGCCTGGCGAGCGGCGGCGGCGTCGCCCTCGTCGCGCTCACCCTGGCCGCGCTCGCCTTCGTCGCGGCGCTCTTCGCCCGCGACCCGGGCCGGCCCTGGATGTGGGTGGCGGTCGGCCTGCTCGCCGGCGGCGCGCTCGGCAACCTGATCGACCGCGTGCGGGCCGACGCGGTCACCGACTTCGTCGACGTGCTCAGCTGGCCGCCCTTCAACCTCGCCGACGTGGCGATCACTCTCGGCGTCGTCGTGCTCGCGCTCAGCTACGCGGGCGGCGGCGAGCGGGCGGAGCGATGACCGGCCCGCGTCTCGTCCACCTCGACGAGCAGCTTGCCGTGGTCGAGAAGCCGGCCGGCCTCGTCGTCCACCCGGCGCCCTCGCACCGCGGGCCGACGCTGGTCGACGAGCTCGCGGAGGTGCTCGGCGGCGGCGCCGACCCCGAGCGGCCCGGGATCGTGCACAGGCTCGACAAGGAGACGAGCGGGCTGCTGGTCGTCGCCCGCGACGACGCCACCCACGCGGCGCTGCAGGAGCTGGTGCGGCGGCGCGAGGTCGAGCGCGTCTACCTGGCGCTGGCCGAAGGGCGGCTCGGCTCGCGCACGGGGACGATCGACGCGCCGATCGGTCGCGCCTCGCGGCAGCGCCACAGGATGGCCGTCTCCGGAGCCGCCTCGCGCGCGGCGCGCACCCACTTCGAGGTGCTCGAGCTGCTGCCGGCCGACAGCTACCTGTCGGCGCGCCTGGAGACCGGCCGCACGCACCAGATCCGCGCCCACTTCGGCGCGATCGGCCACCCGCTGGCCGGCGACGTCACCTACGGCGGGGCGGAGAAGCACGGGCTGCGGCGACAGTTCCTGCACGCCCACCGGCTCGCCTTCGTCCATCCGGCGACGGGGGAGGCGCTGAGCTTCCGCTCCGAGCTGCCGGCGGACCTGCGCGAGGCGCTGGACGCCGCCCGCGCCGCCTGAGCCGGCCGACCGCTCTACAATCGGCCCTCGAAAACACGACCCCCGCCGGGGCCGGACCGGATCCTGACCGTCGCCAGACGCGTCCCCGGCGAGGACGGCGGGGCTTTCACCGACCCAAGGAGACTTTCGCACATGCCAGAGGCAGGCCTCAAAGAGCTGCTGGAGGCCGGGGTTCACTTCGGCCACCAGACCCGTCGCTGGAACCCGAACATGCGCCGCTACATCTTCGGCGAGCTCGACGGGATCCACATCATCGACCTTGTCCAGACCGAGGCGCTGCTGGAGAACGCGCGCCGCTTCGCCGGCGAGCTCGCCAGCGGCGGCGGCACCGTGCTCTTCGTCGGCACCAAGAAGCAGGCCCGCGGGCCGGTCCAGGAGTGGGCCGAGCGCTGCCGGATGCCGTTCGTCAACCAGCGGTGGCTGGGCGGCCTGCTGACCAACTTCAACACGATCTCGCAGCGGATCGGCCGCCTGCACGAGCTGACCGAGTGGGAGCAGGAGGGCAAACTCGAGCTGCTGCCGACCAAAGAGCGGATGAAGATGCGGGCCGAGCTGGCGAAGCTCGAGTACAACCTCGGCGGCGTGCGCGACATGGACCGGCTTCCGGACGCGGTCTTCGTTACCGACCTGAAAACCGAGGAGATCGCGGTGCGCGAGGCGGCCCGCCTGCGGATCCCGATCATCGGCCTGGTCGACACCAACTGCGACCCGACGCCGGTCGACTACGTGATCCCCGGCAACGACGACGCGATCCGCTCCTGCCGGCTGGTGATCGGCACGATCGGCGGCGCGATCGAGGAGGGCGCGAGCGCCTGGCGCGTGCAGGAGGAACGGCGCCTGCAGGAGGAGATGGAACGGCGCAAACGCGAGGAGGAAGAGCGCAAGAAGCGCGAGGAGGAAGAGAAGGCGCGCAAGGAAGCCGAGGAAGCGGCAGAGAAGAAGGCGGCCGAAGAGAAAGCCGCGGCGGAGAAAAGGGCTGCCGAAGGACAGAGCGGTCAGGCCGCGGGTCCTGTCGGGGCAGGGGACCCACCGGCCCCTGCGGTAGCCAAAGCTTCCTCGGGGCCGGTCCCCCCTACCCCGCCACCCGCGGCAGATGCGCCTCCGGCTGATTCCCAACCTGGCAACGGCGAGGAGGCCTCCAAGTGACCGTCTCCGCCGCCGACGTGAAGGCTTTGAGGGAAAGAACCGGGGCCGCGATGATGGACTGCAAAGCGGCGCTCGCCGAATCCGAGGGAGACGTCGACCGGGCAATCGAGATCCTGCGGGTGAAGGGGCAGGCGTCCGCCGCCAAGCGCGAAGGGCGCGGCACCTCGGAGGGGGTCGTCGCCTCCTACATCCACGCCAACGACAAGGTCGGGGCGATGGTCGAAGTGCAGTGCGAGACCGACTTCGTCGCCCGCAACGAAGACTTTAAGGCGTTCGCATACGAGGTCGCCCTGCACGTCGCCGCGGCGGCGCCGCAGGTCGTCTCCGCCGAGGAGATCCCGGCCGAGCAGCGCGAGGCCGAGCGCAAGGTCTTCGAGGAAAAGGCGCGCGAAGAAGGCAAGCCCGACAACGTGGTGGAGAAGATCGTCGAGGGCCAGCTCGCCAAGTGGGCGAAGGAGGTGGCGCTGCTCGACCAGCCGCACGTGAACGCCGACAAGCACGACTCGAAGACGATCGAGGAGCTGCGTCAGGAGCTCGCGGCGAAGACCGGCGAGAACGTCCGCGTGGCGCGCTTCGCCTACTTCCGCGTGGGCCAGTGAGGCGGAGCGGGGCGACCGTCACGATCTGATTCTTCGGGAGCGGAGCGAAGCCGAACATCTATGAAGACAAACCTCTATGCCCGTAGAACCTAAGTTTTCGCGCATCCTGCTGAAGCTCTCAGGGGAGGCGCTGATGGGGCAGCGCGAGCACGGCACCGACGCCGGCGAGGTCGAGCGGATCGCCCGCCAGGTCGCGGCGGTGCGGGCGCGGGGGGTCGAGGTCGCGATCGTCGTCGGCGCCGGCAATATCTACCGCGGCCTGCGGGGGGTCGCCGACGGCATGGACCGGGCGACCGGCGACTACATGGGGATGCTGGCGACGGTGCTCAACGCGCTGACCCTGCAGGACGCGCTGGAGAAGATCGGCGAGCACACGCGGGTGATGTCGGCGATCGACGTCAAGGAGGTCGCCGAGCCCTACATCCGCCGGCGCGCGATGCGCCACCTGGAGAAGGGCCGCGTGGTGATCTTCGCGGCCGGCACCGGCAACCCGTTCTTCACCACCGACACGGCGGCGGCGCTGCGCGCCCTGGAGATCCACGCGGAGACGATCCTGATGGCGAAGAACGGGGTCGAGGGCGTCTACGACTCCGACCCGGCGACCAACCCGGAGGCGCGGTTCATCCCCGAGATCGGCCACCGCGCGGCGATCGAGCGCGGCCTCAAGGTGATGGACTCGACCGCGCTCTCGCTCTGCATGGACAACGATCTGCCCATCTACGTCTTCAACATGGGGGACGAGACGAACATAGATAGGATCGTCAGCGGCGAGAGGGTGGGCACGCTGGTCGACAGCGGCCCCGCCTGAGAGCGGAGAGAGGACCCCAGTGGAGCTGATCGACGAGTTGCTCAAGGACGCCGAGGAGCGGATGCGCAAATCGGTCGAGTCGAGCCGTGGCGAGCTCGCCACGGTGCGCACGGGGCGCGCCTCGCCGCACCTGCTGGACCGCATCGCGGTCGAGTACTACGGCTCTCAGACCCCGCTCAAGCAGCTCGCCAACGTCGCCGCCTCCGACGCCCGCCTGCTCACCGTGACGCCCTTCGACCGGGGCTCGATCGGCGAGATCGAGAAGGCGATCCAGGACTCCGACGTGGGCCTGACGCCGAGCAACGACGGCAACGTGATCCGGCTGCAGATCCCCGAGCTGACCGAGGAGCGGCGGCGCGAGATGGTCAAGGTCGTCCACGGCGTCGCCGAGGAGGGCCGGGTCGCGATCCGCAACATCCGCCGCGACACGATGAGCGACCTGCGCGACCTGAAGAAGGAGGGCGAAGCCGGCGAGGACGACGAGCGGCGCGCCGAGGCCACCCTGCAGAAGCAGACCGACGAGGCGATCGCCGAGATCGACGACCTCCTGAAAGGGAAGGAAGAGGAGATCCTCGAGGTGTGAGCGCCTCCGCGCGGTACGTGGCGATCATCACCGACGGCAACGGGCGCTGGGCGCAGCGGCGCGGGCTGCCGGTCGCCGAGGGGCACCGGGCGGGCGCGGACGTGGTCAAGCAGCGGCTGCGCGACGCCGCCGCGCTGGGGGTCGAGGAGCTGACCGTGTTCTCCTTCTCGACCGAGAACTGGGCGCGCCCGGCCGAGGAGGTGGAGGGGCTGATGCGGATGTTCGGCGAGCGGATCGACGCCGAAACGCCGGAGCTCGACGCCGAAGGCGTGCGCATGCGCTTCATCGGCCGGCGCGAGGGCGTCGCGCCCGGGCTGGTGGAGAAGATGGAGTGGGCCGAGGAGACGACCGCGGGCAACGGGCGGATATCGCTCTTCGTCGCCTTCAACTACGGCGGCCGGGCGGAGATCGTCGACGCGGCGCGGCGCTTCGACGGCAGCTCCGAGGAGGAGTTCCGGCGCTGCCTCTACGCGCCGGAGATGCACGACCCCGACCTGCTGATCCGGACCAGCGGCGAGCGCCGCGTCTCCAACTACCTGCTCTGGCAGTGCGCCTACTCGGAGCTGGTCTTCCGCGACGAGCTCTGGCCCGACTTCGACCGCGCCGCCTTCGAGGCCTCGCTGGCCGAGTTCGAGGCGCGGCGGCGGCGCTTCGGCGGGAGGGGCTGATGGTCCGCGACCTCTTCGACGAGGAGATGTTCGAGCCCGAGCCGCCGCGCCGCGAGCGGCCGCCGCGCGAGCCGCGCCGCCCGCGCCGCGACCTGCTCGGCGGCGAGACGGCGCGCCGCGTGCTCGTCGCGATCCCCTGGATCGCCTTCGCGATCGCGATCGTCGTCGCCGGCGGCCCGGTCTTCGCCCTGGCGATGGCGGCGATCGGCGTGCTCGCCCTGCGCGAGTACTGCGTGATGACGGCGCCGCTGCGCCCGCTCGAATCCGCGGCCCAGATCGCCGTCGTCGCGATGATCGCCGCCGCCTACTTCGGCACCGCCTTCAACGTGCTGCTGCTGGCGACCGCCTCGTTCGCCCTGCTCTTCGTCTTCGGCGCCCGCATGCGACCGCGCCAGGGGGTCGTCGTCGCGATGGGGGCGACCGTGCTCGGCGCGGTCTGGATCGGCCTGCCGCTGGTCCACGCGGTGCTGCTGCGCGACCTGCCCGACCACGGCGGGGCGCTGCTGATCGACGTGCTCGTCGGCACCTTCGCCACCGACACCGGCGCCTACGCGACCGGGCGGATGTTCGGCTCGCACCGGATCGCCCCCGACCTCTCGCCCAACAAGACGGTCGAGGGCCTGGTCGGCGGCTTCCTGATCGGCACGATGGCCTTCTGGTTCGCCGGCCTCTACCAGGACTGGCTGAGCGGCGTGGAGGCGCTGATCATCGGTGCCGCGGTGGCGGCGATCGGCCCGGTCGGCGACCTCTTCTCCTCGATGGTCAAGCGCGACCTGGGCAAGAAGGACACCGGCCGCCTCTTCGGTCCGCACGGCGGTCTGCTCGACCGGCTCGACGCCGTCTTCTTCACGATCGTGGTCGGCTACTACCTCGCCGTCGGGCTGGTCTACTGACCCGCCTAGACTTCCACTGATGAAGAAGCTGCTGATCCTCGGTTCGACCGGCTCGATCGGCGTGCAGGCGCTGGAGATCGCCGCCGCCTCCGAGGAGCTGCGGGTCGTCGGCCTGGCCGCCGGCCGCAGCTGGGAGTCGGTGCTCGAGCAGGCGCGCGACCACGGCGTCCCCGCGGTCGCCCTCGCCGACCCCGGCGCGGCGCGGCGGGCGGGGGACTCCTGGAACGGCAGGGTCCTCGGCGGAGCGGAGGGCGTGCGCGAGCTGATCGCCGCGGCCGAGCCCGACCTGGTGCTCAACGGCATGGTCGGCGCCGCCGGGCTCGGCCCCACGGTGGCCGCCCTCGCCGAGGGGATCGACGTGGCGCTCGCCAACAAGGAGAGCCTGGTGATCGGCGGCGAGCTGACCACGGCGCTGGCGGAGGGGACCGGGGCGCGGCTGCTGCCGGTCGACTCCGAGCATTCGGCGCTCTTCCAGCTGATCGGCGCCGAGCAGCCGGGGACGGTCGAGCGGCTCGTCCTCACCGCCTCCGGCGGGCCGTTCCGCGGCCGCACCGACCTCTCCGGGGTCGGCGTCGAGGACGCGCTCGCCCACCCGACCTGGCGGATGGGCGGCCGGATCACGATCGACTCGGCGACGCTGATGAACAAGGGCTTCGAGGCGATCGAGGCCCACCACCTCTTCGACGTGCCCTACGAGCGGATCGCGGTCGTCGTCCACCCGCAGTCGATCGTCCACTCGCTGGTCGACCTCAACGACGGCGCGACCCTCGCCCACCTGGGGTACCCCGACATGCGCGTGCCGATCTCCTACGCCCTGCACTTTCCGCGGCGCGCCGACGTGCCGGTGCCGCGGCTCGACCTGGCCGCGGTCGGCGAGCTGAGCTTCGAGCCGCCCGACCTCGAGACCTTCGCCTGCCTGCGCCTGGCCCTGGAGGCGGGCCGGGCGGGGGGGACGGCGCCCTGCGTGCTCAACGCCGCCGACGAGGTCGCGGTCGCCGCCTTCCTCGACGGACGGATCGAGTTCGCCGCGATCCCGGCGCTGATCGAGGCCGCGCTGGAGGAGCTGCCGGCGGCCCCCGTCACCCACTTCGACGACCTCTTCGCCGTCGACGCCGAGGCGCGCCGCCGCAGCGAACGGCGGATCGGGGGGTTGACCAGGGTATGAGCTGGCTCTACGTCTTCCTCGGCTTCTCGGCGCTGATCCTGCTGCACGAGGCGGGCCACTTCTTCGCCGCCAAGGCGACCGGGATGCGGGTCGAGCGCTTCTTCCTCTTCTTCGGCCCGACGCTCTTCTCGATCAAGCGCGGCGAGACCGAGTACGGGGTGAAATCGATCCCGCTCGGCGGCTACGTGAAGATCAGCGGGATGAACCCCGACGACCGGCTGCCGCCGGGGGAGGAGCACCGCGGCTACTACGAACAGCCGGTCTGGAAGCGGATCGTGGTGATCGGCGCCGGCCCCGCGGTCAACATCGCGCTGGCCTTCCTCGTCTTCTTCCTCGTCTTCCTGGCCAGCGGCGAGAAGACGACGCAGACGGTCGGCCAGATCGTGCCGAAGTCGCCCGCCGCGGCGACGCTGAAGCCGGGCGACCGGATCGTCGCGGTCGACGGCAGGCGCTTCCCCGGGCTCGGCGTCGAGGCGCGGCTCGAACGCTTCATCGACCGGGTCTCCTCGCACCGGTGCCCGGGCAGGCAGGTCGACGGCTGCCGCGCGGCGACGCCGGCGCGGATCACCGTGCGCCGCGAGGGGACGCTGAGGACGATCGCGGTCAGGCCCGAATACGAATCGGCGCTCGGCCACACGCGGATCGGCTTCGCCTACGGCAGCGCGCCGGCCGAATACGGCGCCGGCGAAGCGACCGGCAGGGCGCTCGACGCGATGTGGCGGGTGACCAGCGGCACGGCGACGGTCTTCTCCAAGCTGTGGAGCGAAAAGCAGCGCAAGGAAGTTTCGGGCGTGGTCGGCGTCAGCGACGTCGCCCACGAAACGATCGAGAAGTTCGGCGCCACGCAGGCGCTGATCCTGCTCGCCCTGGTCAGCCTCTCGCTGGGCCTGATCAACCTCTTCCCCTTCCTGCCGCTGGACGGCGGGCACATCTTCTGGAGCCTGGTCGAGAAGGCGCGCGGCCGGCCGGTCGCCTTCCGCACGATGGAACGGGCCGGCGCGGTCGGCTTCGTGCTGGTGATCATGCTCGCCGTGCTCGGCCTCAGCAACGACATCGGCCGGCTCACCGGCGAAGGCTTCAACGTCCGCTAGAAGTTCCGCCGCGCGCCCTCTATGGTGACGGGAATGGAGGCCTCCCAGGCCGAGAGATACGCCAGCGGCGGCCCGGCTGCCGAGCCGCGGTTCCGCAGCCTCTACGAGGCGTTCGCCGCGACGGTGGAGCGGCTCGGCGAGGACCCGGCGGTGCGCAGCGGCGAGCAGGCGCTGAGCTGGCGCGAGCTCGCCGCGCGGGTGAACCGGATCGCCGGCGGCCTCGCCTCGCTGGGCGTGGGCAAGGGCGACACGGTCGCCCTGATGCTCTCCAACCGCGCCGAGTTCGTCGCCTGCGACCTGGCGGCAGTGGCGCTGGGGGCGGTGCCGTTCTCGATCTACCAGACGTCGTCGCCGGAGCAGATCGCCTACGTGGTCGGCGACGCCGGGGCGAAGGTGGCGATCGTCGAGGCCGCCTTCCTCGACGCCTTCGAGCGGGCGCGCCCCGACCTGCCCGGGCTCGAGCACGTCGTCACGCTCGACGGCGGGGGCGGCGACGAGACGCTCGAGCAGCTGGAAGCGCGCGACCCCGAGTTCGACGCGGGGGAGACGGGCGCGGCGGTGGGTCCGGACGACCTGCTCACGCTGATCTACACCTCCGGCACCACGGGGCCGCCGAAGGGGGTCCAGCTCACCCACCGCAATCTCTTCTCGCTGGTCTCGGCGACGGAGGGGGTGATCCCCTTCCCGGAGCGGGGCGGCCGCGCGATCTCCTGGCTGCCGTCCGCCCACATCGCGGAGCGGGGCGCCAACTACTACGTCCCCGTGGTCAGGGGGCTGGAGATCGTGATCTGCCCCGACCCGCGGCAGATCGTCCAGTTCCTGCCGCAGGCGCGCCCATCCTGGTTCTTCGCCGTGCCGCGCGTCTGGGAGAAACTGAAAGCGGGCCTGGAGGCGATGCTGGCCGGGCTTCCCGACGAGCAGCGCGAGCCGGTCGAGCGGGGCTTCGAGGCGGCGCTGGAGAAGGTGCGGCGCGAGCAGCGCGGCGAGGAGGTGCCGGAGGAGGTCGCGGCGGCCGCCGCCGAGGCCGACGAGCGGATGTTCGCCGGCCTGCGCGAGCAGCTCGGGCTCGACCAGGCGCTCGCGGTCAGCGTCGGCGCCGCGCCGACCCCGGTCGAGGTGCTCGAGTTCTTCCACGCGATCGGCATCCCGGTCGGCGAGCTGTGGGGGATGTCGGAGACCTGCGGCGTCGCCACGATCAACCCGCCCGAGCGGATCAAGCTGGGGACCGTCGGCACGCCCGTCGCCGGCACCGAGCTGAAGCTGGCCGAGGACGGGGAGATCCTCGTGCGCAGCCCGGCCAACATGCCCGGCTACCGCAACATGCCGGAGCGGAACGCCGAGACGATCGACGCCGAGGGCTGGCTGCACAGCGGCGACATCGGCGAGCTCGACGAGGACGGCTACCTGCGGATCGTCGACCGCAAGAAGGAGCTGATCATCAACGCGGCGGGCAAGAACATGTCGCCGGCCTCGATCGAGGCGAAGCTGAAGGCCGCCAGCCCGCTGATCGGCCAGGCCGCCGCGATCGGCGACGCGCGCCCCTACAACGTCGCGCTGATCGTCCTCGACCCCGACTTCGCCCCGATCTGGGCGCAGGGCAGGGGGATCGAGGACAGCTCGCCGGAGAGCCTCGCCCGCGACGACGCCGTGCGGGCGGAGATCGAGGCCGCCGTCGAGGCCGCGAACGAGCGCATGGCCCGGGTCGAGCAGATCAAGAAGTTCGAGATCCTGCCGACCGAGTGGGCGCCGGGCGGCGAGGAGCTGACGCCGACGATGAAGCTCAAGCGCAAGCCGATCGAACGCCGCTACGCGGCCGAGATCGAGGCCCTGTACGCCGACAAGTAGCCTTTGATCGTGGCTTCGAAGCGGCAGATATTCGTCGGCGGGGTGCCGGTCGGCGGCGGCGCGCCGGTGGCGGTGCAGACGATGACCAAGACCGAGACCGCGAACCTCGAGGCGACGATGGAGCAGATCGGCAAGGTCGCCGAGGCGGGGGCGGACATCGTCCGCGTCGCGGTGCCGCGCGAGAAGGACGCCGAGGCGCTGAAGACGATCGTCGCCGAGTCGCCGATCCCGGTGATCGCCGACATCCACTTCAACCACACGCTGGCGCTGAAGGCGATCGACGCCGGCGCGCACTGCATCAGGCTCAACCCGGGCAACATCGGCGGCCGCGAGAAGGTAGCCGAGGTGGCGGAGCGGGCGACGGCCGCCGGCGTGCCGATGCGGATCGGCGTCAACTCCGGCTCGCTGCCCAGGCACCTGCACGAGCTCGAGCGCGAGGCGCCGGTCGAGGCGCTGGTCGCCGCCGCGGTCGAGTTCGTCGAGCTGATGGAGGGGCTGGAGTTCGAGAACTTCAAGGTCTCGATCAAGTCGACCAACGTGCCGAACACGATCGCCGCCAACCGCCTGCTCTCCGAGCGGATCCCCTACCCGCTGCACCTCGGGATCACCGAGGCGGGGACGAAGTGGGCTGGCTCGCTGAAGTCGGCGGTCGGGCTGGGCACGCTGCTCGCCGACGGGATCGGCGACACGATCCGGATCAGCCTCTCGACCTTCCACGCCGAGGAGGAGGTCAAGGTCGCCTGGGAGATCCTCAAGGCGCTGCAGCTGCGCCAGCGCGGCCCGGTGCTGATCGCCTGCCCGACCTGCGGCCGCCTGCAGTTCGACATGGACTCCGTGGTGGCCGAAATCGAGCGGCGGCTGGAGGCCTACACGGAGCCGGTCGAGGTCGCGGTGCTGGGCTGCGCGGTGAACGGGATCGGCGAGGCCAGCCACGCCGACTTCGGCATCGCCGGGGCGAAGAACGAGGGGCTGATCTACTCGCACGGCAAGCCGCTGCGCAAGGTCCCGCAGGCGCAGCTCGTCGACACGCTGTTCGAGGAGATCGACAAGTCGCTGGACCGCGGCGGCCGGGTCGAGTTCGACGAGCGAGAGTCGCGCGAGGGCGCCGCCTGGCTGGCGAGGATCGAGGAGGAGAACGCCGGCGAGCTGACGCCGGAGAAGATCGCGCAGATGGAGAGGGAAGCGGTCGAGCGGGGCGAGTCCGACAGGGTGCTGCTGGACGAGGACGCGTCGCCCACCGCGGGACGGAGATTCACCAGGGCCTGAGCGCGAGACGGGTTGTTCGCGGCTATCCGCTCAACTAGTGGATAGGTTTCCCCCATGCGAATGAGCCAGGCGTTCCTGCCGACCCTCAAGGACCCGCCCGCCGACGCGGAGGCGGTGTCGCACAAGCTGATGGTGCGGGCGGGGCTGATCCGCCAGCTCGGCGCCGGGCTGTGGACGTGGCTGCCCGCCGGCTGGCGGGTGGTGCGCAGGGTCGAGGCGATCATCCGCGAGGAGATGGAGGCGATCGGCTGCCAGGAGCTGCTGATGCCGGTGCTGCAGCCGGCCGAGCCGTGGAAGACGACCGGCCGCTACGGGATCGAGGAGATGTTCAAGCTCGAGGACCGCAGGGGGGCGCCGCTGGTCCTGGCGATGACGCACGAGGAGAGCATCACCCACCACGTCGCCCAGGACGTGCGCTCCTACCGCGACCTGCCGCTGATGCTGTTCCATATCCAGACCAAGGAGCGCGACGAGCCGCGCCCGCGGGCCGGCGTGCTGCGCACGCGCGAGTTCACGATGAAGGACGCCTACTCCTTCGACCGCGACGAGGCCGGCCTCGACCGCGCCTACGGGCTGCAGAGCGAGGCCTACGCGCGCATCCTCGACCGCTGCGGGCTGCGCTGGTACCGGGTCGAGTCCGACGTGGGGATGATGGGCGGCTCGGCCGCGCACGAGTACATGGCGCCCTGCCCGGCGGGCGAGGACGCGGTCGCCCTCGCCCCCGACTTCGCCGCCAACGTCGAGGTGACCGAGCTGCGCGACGGCGACCCGGGGCCGAACGGCGGCACGGTCGCGGTCGAGCCGGCGATCGAGGTCGGCAACATCTTCAAGCTCGGCACGCGCTACTCGGAGCCGCTCGGCGCCACCTACCTCGACGAGAGCGGGGTCGAGCGGCCGATCGTGATGGGCTGCTACGGGATCGGCCCGGCGCGGATCGTCGCCGCGGCGATCGAGCAGGGGGCCGACGAGCGCGGCATCGCCTGGCCGGCGGCGCTGGCGCCCTGGCAGCTGCACCTCGTCTCCCTCGCCAGGGCCGGCGAGCCCGAGCGCGAGGCCGCCGAGAGGCTCTACGGCGAGCTGCGCGAGCTCGGCGTCGAGGTGCTCTACGACGACCGCGACGCGGGCGCGGGGGAGAAGCTGACCGACGCCGAGCTGCTCGGCTGCCCGCTGCGCGTCGTCGTCGGCCGCCGCGGGCTGGCGAACGGGGTGGTCGAGGCGAGCGAGCGCGCCTCCGGGGCCGAGCACGAGCTGCCGGTCGACGAGGCCGCGCGGCGCGCCCTCGCCCTGCTCCAGGGCGGGGATGGCTAGCAGGGCGCCGTTCGGCCGCGGCCGCGTCCGCCGCCTCTTCGGGCTCGACCGCAGCGGCCCGCCGCCGCGCCAGACGCGGGAGGGGGAACCGCTCAACCCCTGGACGCTGCCCAACCTCGTCGGCTACCTGCGGCTCGCCGGCATCCCGGTCTTCCTCTGGCTGGCGCTCGAATCGGGCGACGGCCGCGACGCCGCCTCGGCGGCGCTCTTCTTCGCGATCGCCGCCGGCGACTACCTCGACGGCTTCCTCGCCCGGGTGACCGGCCAGTACAGCCGCCTGGGGACGATGCTCGACCCGCTGATCGACCGGCTGACGATCCTCGCCGGCGCCGCGGTCTGCTGGCGCTTCGAGCTGCTGCCGCGCTGGGCGCTGGCGCTGCTCGTCGCCCGTGAGCTGTTCATGCTCGGCCTCGCCCAGTACGGGCTGCGCCACGGAGTTCAGATCGCCGTCAACTGGCCCGGCCGGATCTCGGTCTTCCCGATTATGGGCGGGATCTTCGGCGCCCTGGTCTTCGCCGGCTGGGTGCCGGCGGCGCTGCTGATCGTCGGCGTCGCGCTGGCGATCGTCGCCGCGGCGCTGTACGCGCGGGTGGGGGTCCGCGCGGTCCGCGCCCAGCGCGCGCAAGCGAGCGCCCAGTCGCCATAACCTTCAAGCTGGAGTTGAACCTTGGGGCGGGCGAGCTATGATCCGCCGCAGCGGCCAACGGAGGCGCGAGCCTCCCGATCAAGGAGCGAGATGGAGGACACCTTTCCCGATCTCGGTTCGCTCAGCGACGAAGAGCTGAAGGACCTGATCGACAAGCTCACGACCGAGGAGAACGAGATCTCCTACAAACGCCGGGTGCTGCACGGCAAGATCGACATCCTGCGCGCCGAGCTGGTCAACCGGCTGCGCCAGAAGCGCGAAAGCGGCGACTCGCTGATCTCCGGCGACGACGTCGCGCAGCTGACCGACATCCTCGCCGGCAGGGCGCGGCAGTCCGGCGAGACGGAGGGCGACGCGGCCGCCTGAGGCCGCCTCACCGCCCGATGGCCGTCCACTGCCCAGAGTGCGGGTTCGTCAACCCCGAGGGGGCGAACTACTGCCAGAAGTGCGGCGCCTACCTGGGCGGCCCGAAAGACGAGGCCGACGAGCCGACGACGATGACCTACCGCGTCGACGACACCGGCGAGATGCAGCCGATCGACATCGACGAGGTGCTCGACGAGAGCGGCGCGGCGCTGGTCATCCGGGCCGGCGGCGGGCGCGCCGGGGAGAGCTTCACGGTGACCGAGGACCGGGTCAGCATCGGCCGCAGCCCCGATGCCGGGGTGTTTCTCGACGACGTCACCGTCTCGCGCAACCACGCGCTGCTGGTGCGGCGCCGCGACGGCTTCTACATCGACGACCTCGGCTCGCTCAACGGCACCTACGTGAACCGGCGGCGGATCGAGTCGCACCGGCTCGCCGACGGCGACGAGATCCAGGTCGGCAAGTACAAGCTCAGCTACCTGGAGAAGTAGGGAGGGACGGTGGCGGTGTCCGAGCAGCAGCAGGCGGGGCGGCGCGACTCGCGCCCGCGCAAGGCGCTGACGATCGGCGCCGTCTGCAAGATCCTGCAGAACGAGTTCGACGACATCTCGATCTCCAAGATCCGCTACCTGGAGGACCAGAAGCTGCTGACGCCGCGGCGCACGCAGGGCGGCTACCGCCTCTACAGCCAGTCCGACGTCGAGCGCCTGCGCACGATCCTGCGCCTGCAGCGCGACGAGTTCCTGCCGCTGCGGGTGATCCGCCAAGAGCTCGCGGCGGGCGGCGACATCGAGCTCGGCGGGGGCGGCGGCGAGGGGCGGCCGGCGGCCGGCGCGGTCAGGCGGGCGATCCTGGTCAACACCTCGAGCGCCTACCTGACGCAGGAGGAGATGATCGAGGAGACCGGCGCGCGGGCGGAGCTGATCGCGGAGCTGGAGAACTTCGGCATCGTGCAGCCCGAGAAGCGCGACGGCAGGACGGTCTACGACGAGACCGACCGCGAGATCGTGCGCGCCGCCAACGAGCTCTCGCGGGTCGGCGTCGGCGCCCGCAACCTGCGCGTCTTCCGCTCCTCGGCGGACCGCGAGGCGAACCTGCTGGAAGCGCTGCTGGGCCCGTCGCTGCGCTCGCGCAACCCGGAGCGGCGCAAGGAAGCGCTGGAGAGCCTGGAGAGCCTGGCGGCGACCGTCAGCCACCTCAAGCATCTGCTGCTGGTGCGCGACCTCAGGCGCCTGGCGGGCGACTGAGGTCGCGCCGATGCCCCGCGTCACCCGCCGACGCACGATCGCGGCGCCCGTCGAGGAGGTCTGGGAGCTCGTCTCCGACCCCTACAGCCTGCCGCGCTGGTGGCCGCGCACCAGCCGCGTGGAGAGCGTCGACCGCAAGCCGGAGGGGAGGCGCAGCCAGTGGACCAAGGTGCTGGAGACGGCCGAGGGGCGCGGAGTGCGCGCCGACTACCGCTGCGTCAGCTCGGCCGCGGGCGAGCGCTACGTCTGGGAGCAGCAGCTCGAGGGCAGCCCGTTCGAGCGCCACCTGCGCAGCTCGACGGTGGAGGTCGGCCTGCGGCCCGCCGACGGCGGTTGCGAGGTCAGCCTGACCTCCGAGCAGAAGCTGCGCGGGATGTCGCGGCTCGGCTCGCCGATGATGCGCGGCGGCCAGGGCAGGATCCTCGACGCGGCGCTGGACGGGCTCGAGACCGCACTGGGGGCGGGGCGATGAGGACGATCCCGGCAGGGGTTCCACTTAACCTTTTCGAAGGTTTGGGGTACGGCTGGCGCCCGGAGCAGTCGACGAAAAGGTACAAGACGTTCCACCCCTACCGGGATCGTCCTTGACGCAGCCACGCAGAGATTCCAAGTGGTGGGGGTGGGGGGACCCAGCCGTTGAACCGACGCTGGACGATGAAGCTCTCGGGACCCTGCGCGAGCGGATCGGCGAGCTCGAATCGTGGCCGTTGGCGGCCGAGTTGGAGGGGTTCGAGCTTCCAGCGGCGGAGACGCTGCCGCGGCCGCTGGTCGATGCCGTCGGTGAGACCAACGTGTTCACGGGGGCCGAGGATCGGGTTCGACACGCGACCGGGTGTGGATATGCCGACCTTGCGCGGCTGCGCGGTGGAGAGCTCGAGAATGCCCCGGACGCGGTGCTGCTGCCGCGGGACGCCGACGCGGTGCGGCGGGTGCTGGCGATCTGCGCCGCCGAGGGGATCGCGGTCGTCCCCTACGGCGGCGGCACGAGCGTGGTCGGCGGGGTCGAGCCGCTGCGCTGCGCTCACTCGCGCCTGGTCAGCCTCGACCTCGCGGCGCTGCGCGAGGTGGCGGTCGACCGGCGCTCGCTGACCGCGCGGCTCGGCGCCGGGCTGCGCGGGCCGGAGGCGGAAGCCGCGCTCGCGGCCGCGGGCGTCGTGCTCGGCCACCACCCGCAGTCGTTCGAGTACGCGACGATCGGCGGCTTCGCCGCGACCCGCTCCGCCGGCCAGGCGTCGAGCGGCTACGGGCGCTTCGACGCCCTTGTCAGCTCCGTCCGCCTGCTGGCACCGGCCGGCGACCTGCGCACGCTGGAGACCCCGCACACCGCCGCCGGGCCGGCGCTGCGCGAGCTCGTCGTCGGCTCGGAGGGGGTCTTCGGCGTGATCCCGGACGTCACCGTGCGGGTCCGGCCGCGGCCGCCGCTGCGCCGCTACGAAGCCTGGATCGCCGAGGACTTCGAGGCCGGGACCGAGGTCGTCCGCGCGCTCGCCCAGGGGTCGGGGCTGCCGGACGTGATCCGCGTCTCCGACGCCGAGGAGACCGAGGTCTCGCTGCTGCTGTCGGGACCGCGCGGGCTCGCCGGCCGCGCCCTCGACGGATACCTCGGCCTGCGCCGCCGGCGCGGCGGCTGCCTGATCGTCGTCGGCCTCGAGGGCGACCAGGAGTCGGTGGCGCGGCGGCGGGCCCTCGCCGTGCGCGCCCTGCGCCGCGGCGGCGCCGCGTATCTGGGTCAGGGCGCGGGGCGCTCCTGGGAGCACGGGCGCTTCCAGGGCCCCTACCTGCGCGACACGCTGATGGGGATGGGCGCGATGGTCGAGACGCTGGAGACCTCGCACACCTGGTCGCGGCTGCACGAGCTGCACACCGCGGTGGGCGGCGCGATCCGCGACTCGCTCGCCGGCCAGGGGACGCCGGGGCTCGTCTTCTGCCACCTGTCCCACGCCTACGCCGACGGCGCCTCCCTCTACTTCACCTTCATCTCCCGCGCCCGCCGCGGCGCCGAGGTCGAGCAGTGGCGCGAGGTGAAGCGCGCCGCCTCGCGGGCGATCGTCGCCCACGGGGGCACGATCACCCACCACCACGCCGTCGGCCGCGACCACGCCCCCTACATGCCGGCCGAGGTCGGCAGCACCGGCATGGACGTATTGCAGGCCATAAAGGACCAGCTGGATCCGGCAGGGATCATGAACCCGGGCAAGTTAATCGAGAGGCCATCCCGGTAGGGGTGGAACGTCTTGTACCTTTTCGTCGACTGCCCCGGGCGCCAGCCCGACCCCAAGCCACCGGAAAGGTTAAGTGGAACCCCTACCGGGATGGCCTCGCCTGGGCCACGGGTCCCGTAATTTTCCCCGTGAGGACCGTTTCGCCGGTGTAGCGGGGGAGGCCCTTTTCCTTCTTCGCCTTCGCCACCTCGCGCCGGTAGGCGGCGTCGGAGGTGCGCGAGACGTAGATCTGGTCGAAGGCGCCGCCGGCGACGTAGGCGAGCAGTTCGGCGGGGATCGTGAAGCGGGCGCCGAGCCTGCCGCTTTCCCCGACCGGCACGCTGCCGATGCGCAGCGAGAGCTTCGGCGTGCGGTAGAGCCAGACGGTGTAGGACTGACCCTTCTTCGTCGGCCGCAGTCCCTGCGCGGTGACCTGAAGGACGATTTCTTCCTTGCCGACGCGGCCGAAGATCGCCCGGCCGCTCGCTTCGCCGCCGTCGGGCGGCTCGAGCACCGCCTGCGTGACCTTCCCTTCCTGGGCCGCCGCGAGCCCGGTCCCCGGGCCGCCCTGGGGACCGCCCGACCCCGAGCCGGAGGCGCCGCCGAACAGCGCGACCGCGCCGAGCACGATCGCGACGATCGCCAGCGCGCCGCCGGCGATCGCGAGGAGGCGGCGGCGCTGCACGGGCACGGCCGCTCCGGACCGGGGCGGCTGCGACGCCCGCGGCGCCTCGGCCGGAGAGGAAGGCGCCTCGGCGATCGAGGCGGCCTCGGGGGTGGGGTCCGGAGTCGGCGCCGGCTGTGGGGGCGGGGGAGGCGGGGGCTCGGGCGGCGGCGCGTCCATCGCGGCGAGCGCCTCGCGCACCTCCTCGCGCACCTCATCGACGCTCATGCCCTTCAGTGCCGCGATGTCCTCGTAGCCCTGCTCGCGCTGCGCGAGCAGGCGCAGCAGTGCCCTCTGGTCGTCGCTCAGTCCCATACCCGCGCGAAGACTATGCGACCCGCATTAAGCCCAGATGTGCGCCGTAGAGGTTGATGCCGCATGCCGGCGAAAACCTCTACGGCGCCGGCGGAGGGTAGGGTGCGCGCCGATGGCGGACGACCCGCGCGGCGTGGAGTCGCACTTCGACGGCCTGATCGGCACCGAGTGGCTCAGCGACGACCCGGACGGCGCGCGCGCCCGCGTGCCGATCCGCGACGACCTGCGCCAGCCGTTCGGGCTGATGCACGGCGGCGTGATGTCCAGCCTGGTCGAGAGCGTCTGCTCGCGGGCGACGGCGCTGGCCGTCTACGGCGACGGGATGGCGGCGATGGGCCAGTCGATCTCGGTCAGCTTCATGCGCCCGGTCACCTCCGGCCACGCCGAGGTGCGGGCGAGGGCCCGCCACCGCGGCCGCACGACCTGGGTCTGGGAGGCGGAGGTCTTCGACGCCGGGGAGAAGCTCTGCGCGCTGGCCCAGATGACGATCGCCGTCAGGCCTATTCCCCGAAGCGGTTCGTGATCGGCAATCGGCGGTCGCGGCCGAAGGCCTTCGGCGTGATGCGGATGCCGGGGGCCGCCTGGCGGCGCTTGTACTCGGAGCGGTCGACCATGCGCACGACCTCGTCGACGACGTCGCCGGGCATCCCGGCGGCGACCATCTCCTCGCGCCCTTCGTCGCGCTCGACGTAGGCCTCGAGCACGCGGTCGAGCAGCTCGTAGGGCGGCAGGCTGTCGCTGTCGCGCTGGTCGGGGCGCAGCTCGGCCGAGGGCGCCCGCTCGATCGCCGAGGCGGGCACGAGCTCGCGCCCCTCGCGCTCGTTGCGGTAGCGCACGAGCTCGTAGACGAGCGTCTTCGGCACGTCCTTGATCGCCGCGAAGCCGCCCGCCATGTCGCCGTAGAGGGTGGCGTAGCCGACCGACATCTCGCTCTTGTTGCCGGTGGTCAGCACCAGCCAGCCGTGCTTGTTGGAGAGCGCCATCATCATGTTGCCGCGGATCCGCGCCTGGATGTTCTCGGCGGCGAGGTCGGGCTCCGACGAGCGGGTCGGGTCGCGGGGCAGCGGCTCCGCCGCGCCGCCGGACGCCTCCAGAGCCGCCCCGAACGGCCCCGCGAGCGACTCCTCGTAGGCCGCCATCGCGGGCTCGATCGCGATCTCGATCGCCTCGGCGCCGAGGTTGGCGGCGATCGCCCTGGCGTCGGCCTGGGTCTCGGGGCTGGAGTGGGGGGAGGGCATGACCACGCAGCTGACGTTGCCGGCGCCGATCGCGTCGGCGGCGAGCAGCGCGACCAGGGCCGAGTCGATCCCCCCCGAGAGCGCCAGGCCGACGTGGCGGAAGCCGTTCTTACGCACGTAGTCGCGCAGGCCGAGCGTCAGCGCGGCGTAGACCTCGGCCAGGTCCGGCAGCGGCTCGGCGAGCCGCGCGCCGCCGGCCGAGGGGATCTCGCAGAGCAGCAGCTCCTCCTCGAACTGCGCCGCGCGGGCGATCACCGCGCCACTCGGGTCGACGACGAAGCTGTGGCCGTCGAAAACCAGCTCGTCCTGGCCGCCGACCAGGTTGCAGAAGGCGAGATGGGTGCCGTATTCGCGCGCGCGGAGCGCCAGCATCCGCTCGCGCTCGCGGCCCTTGCCGCGGTGGTAGGGCGAGCCCGAGGGGTTGGCGATCAGCCCGGCGCCCTCGGCCGCCTCGCTGGAGGCCGGGGGGCCGGGCTCCCAGAGGTCCTCGCAGATCGTCAGGCCGACCCCGACGCCGGCCACGTCGATCGTCGCCGGCTCCCCGGCGGCGACGAAGTAGCGCTGCTCGTCGAAGACCGCGTAGTTGGGCAGGTGGTTCTTGCGGTAGACGGCCCGCACGGCGCCGTCGCGCAGCACCGCGAGCGAGTTGTGGGCGTGCCGGCGGCCCGCCCCTGCGGCGACCGGCTCGGCGAAGCCGACCAGCACGGTCATCGCGCCGACGCCGCTCGCCAGCCCCTCGACCGCGGTCAGGTTGGCGGCGACGAAGTGCCGCTTCAGGTAGAGGTCCTCGGCCGGGTAGCCGGGGACGCAGAGCTCGGGGAAGATCGCCAGCTCGGCGCCCTGCTCGGCGGCGCGGTCGATCCACGCGGCGATCTTCGCCGTGTTGCCGTCGAGGTCGCCGACCGTCGGGTCGATCTGGGCGAGGGCTACGCGCAACGGTCTCTCCGCGGGTTCATGCGGGCAGTATCCCCACCGAGCGCCGTAGAGGTTCTCGCCGCCATGCGGTGAAAAGCTCGACGGCGCCGGTGGGAACCGGCCCCGGCGGTCGGTAGATTGGCCAGATGCGGGGAAGAGCGCGACCGATCGGACTTCTGTTCGCGACCCTCGCGCTGCTTGCGGTGGCGCCCGCCGCCGCGGACGCTCGGGCCGGCGACCAGTGGACGTTGCGCCAGCCGCGCGCGCGGCCGACCGACCACCCGGACCCGGCCCGCCGCTCCTACTCGGTGCCCGAAGCGCCCCGGTCGCCGGCCTGCGCGGGGCGCTTCTGCGTGCACTGGGTCGCCGAGGGAATCGACGCGCCCGACCTCGCCGACTCCAACGGCTACCGCGACGGCGACGGCGTCCCCGACTACGTCGAGCGGGTGCTGAAGGTCGGCGCCCACGTGCACGCGGTGGAGAACGGCAGGCTCGGCTGGCGCGAGCCGCGCTCGGACGGACGGCGCGGCGGGCGCATCGGCAAGACCGACGTCTACCTCAAGGAGCTGGGGCGCCTGCTCTTCGGCTACGCCGCCCCCGACCGCGGCCAGGCGCCGAACGGGCGCCGGATGCACGGCTACCTCGTGCTCGACAACGACTACGACCCGTTCCAGTACCCCGGGACGAAGCCGCTCGCCGACCTCGAGGTCACCTTCGCGCACGAGTACTGCCACATCCTGCAGATGAGCTACGACGCCTACCAGGACGCCTGGATGGCCGAGTCGACCGCCGTCTGGATGGAGGACCGCGTCTACAACGGGATCAACGACTACCTGCGCTACGTGCGCCGCTGGGTCCGCCTCTACCGGACGCCGCTGACGGCGAACTCGATCCGCGAGTACGGCGGCACGGTGTGGAACGAGTGGCTGGTGCGCCGCTACGGCCCCGAGATCCTGCGCAGCGCCTGGCTCCGCGCCGCCCACACCCGCCCCGGCGGCTTCTCGGTGGCGAGCTACGACTCGGCGATCCGCGCCGCCGGCGGCTCGGACTTCAGCCGCGACTTCGCCCGCTTCGCCCGCGACGTCGCCGAGTGGCGCGCCGACGGCCGCTTCCGCGAAGGCGGCCGCTACCCGGACGTGCCGCGCGACGGCAGCCTGCCGGCCGGCGGCAGGCTGCTGCGGCGCTCGCTGAACCACGCGACCTTCCAGCTGCTGCGCGTGCACCCGCGGGGCGACCGCCCGCTCGTCGTGCGGGCCGAGGCGCCGGCCGGGGTGGCGGCGGGGCTGGCGCTGGTAGGGCGGATCGGCGGCGAGCGTCGCGGCCGCGTGGTCTCGCGGCTGAGCTACCGCCGGCGCGGCGGGCGCCTCTCGGTGCGCCTCGCCGATCCGCGGCGCTTCCAGCGGATCACCGCGGTGGTGGTCAACGCCGGCACGCGGGCCGAGGGCTTCAGCGCCAGGCGGCTCGACTGGAACTACGTGACCGACACGGCGCCGTTCCGCGTCCGCGCCGGCTCGCGCGGCTGATCGCCGTCGCGCTCGGCCGGCGGCACGGTGGCGACGACTTCGGCGATCGCGCCTTCGAGGTCGAGGGCGAAGCTCTCGAGGTCGGCCATCGCGTCGTAGTCGCCGACCAGGCCGAAGTCGACCCTGCCGTCGTAGGACATGATCCCGACGCACAGCGCCTGGCGGCGCGCCAGCGGCACGAGCGGGAAGATCGAGGTCATGCGGCGGCCCATCAGGTAGAGCGGGAACTGCGGCCCGGGCACGTTGGTGACGACGAGGTTGAAGAAGCGCTGCGCCGGCTGCAGGCGGGCAGCCTGGGAGGCGATCGTGGTCGGCGCGAAGTCGGTCAGCCGGGTGAGCAGCTCGGCGCCTACCGCCTGGCCGGAGCCCTTCAGGTCGCCCATCGTCTCGCTGACCATCCGCAGGCGCTCGACCGGGCTCTGCGAGAAGACCGGCAGCGGCGCCATCATCGCCGAGATCCGGTTGCCCAGCGCGCCCCGCTCTTCGTCGGCGCGCACGCTGACCGGCACCATTGCCCGCATCTCGAGCTCGTCGGTGTCGTGGCCGCGGGCGCGCAGGTAGTTGCCCAGCGCGCCGGCGACGACCGAGAGCACGACGTCGTTGACCGTCCCGCCGTGGGCGTTCTTGACCCGCTTGAAGTCGCCGAGGTCGCCGCGCACGAAGGCCAGCCGGCGGTGCGGGCCGATCTCGACGTTGAACGGCGTGCTCGGCGCCGCGGCGGCGCCCTCGAGGAACCTGCCGGTGTCGGCCAGGCCGCGCAGCACCTGGCGCGGCCCGCGCAGGGCGGCGCGCACGCCGCGGACGATCTCGCGCGGGCTGGTGGCGCGCTCGCGCAGCGCGTCGCGCAACAGCTCGAGGTCGGTCGGCTCGGGGCGCGGCGCCCACTGCGGCGGCCGCACGGGCGGCTCGGCGGGGGACTGCTCGAGGTCGAAGAGCACGGTGGTTATGTCCACCCCGGAGATCCCGTCGACCAGCGCGTGGTGGCTCTTGCCGATCACCGCGAAGCGCTCGTCCTCCAGCCCCTCGACCAGCCACAGCTCCCAGAGCGGCTTGGTGCGGTCGAGCTGCTGGGAGAAGATCCGCGCCGCGAGGTTGCGCAGCTGCTCCTCGGAGCCGGGCGCCGGCAGCGCCGTGCGGCGCACGTGGTAGTCGAGGTTGAGGAAGGGGTCGTCGACCCAGACCGGCCGGCCCTGGTCGAAGGGGACGGCGCGCAGCTTCTGGCGGAAGCGGGGGACGAGGTGGAGGCGCGATTCGATGTGGTCGCGGAACTCCTCGTGGCTCGGCGCCGAGCCCTCGAAGAGGATCGTCGAGGCGACGTGCATGTGGGCGCCCGCCCTCTCCAGATGGAGGAAGGACGCATCGAGCCCGGTGAGCCGATCCTCGTTCACGCACCCATCTTGGCAGCTTTGCAAGGCCTCGTGCGAGGTTTCGGGACTGTGACTCCGCTCACTCAGGCGCGACCGCGGCCCTCCTACGGTGTTCGGTCCCCAAAGCAATCCATCTGCCGTCATCTCCCCGCGGGCCGCACGCCCGGCCCGCCGCGTAGGCAGACGAGAAAGCGAGCTGAGACACGATGCGATTCACCCTGCCCGCGGCGCTGGCCGCCGCCGTACTCCTCGCCGCCGCCGTCCCGGCGTCGGCGCGCACGCACGACCGCCACAGGCGGGAGCGGGTCCGCTCACACATCACGCTGCACGTCTCCACCCACGACCTGGTCGGCGGCCGGCGCCTGGTCCTGCGTGGACGGGTGCGCCCCCGCGGCGGCCATCGCGTGAAGCTGGTCTTCCGCGGGCCGCGCGGCGCGGCGCTCGGCACGTCCAGCCGGCGCGACGGCGCATTCGCGGTGCGCTGGCGGCCGCGCGGCGCGGGCACCTACCGGGTGCGCGCCTACGGGCTGCACGACCGCCGCGTGCGCGCCTCCGTCAGCCCGGCGCGGCGGGTCACCGCCTACCGCACGGCGGCCGCGTCCTATTACGGGCCGGGGCTCTACGGCGGCGCGCTGGCCTGCGGCGGCACGCTGCAGCCGGGGACGCTGGGGGTCGCCAACAAGACGCTGCCCTGCGGCTCCCGGGTGCGGCTGCGCTACCGCGGCCACAGCGTCACCGTGCCGGTGGTCGACCGCGGGCCCTACGTGGCCGGCCGCGAGTTCGACCTCACCGCGGCGACGCGGGCGCGCCTGCACTTCCCGAGCACGGGCGTGCTGCTCTCAAGCCGCTGAAGGCTCGGCGAGGCCGAGCTCGAGCTGTCCGGCCGGGGCGACGCGCCCGGGGCGCTCTTCGCGGTCGAACCCCGCGACGCGCACCCCGAGCAGCCGCACCGGCCGCGGCGGCGCGTAGGCGCGCAGCAGCTCCAGGGCGACCGGGGTGACGACGGCGGGGTCGTTCGTCGGCCCCTCGACCGTGTGCGCCCTGGTCACGTTGGTCCAGTCGTCGAGCCGCACCTTGATCCCGATCGTGCGGCCCGCGAGGCCGCGGGCGCGCAGGCGGCGGCAGAGCTCGCCGGCCAGGGAGGCGACGTGGCGCGCCATCTCGGCGTGGTCGGCGACGTCGACGTCGAAGGTCGTCTCGGCGGACTGCGACTTGGTCTCGCGCACGGGGGCGACCGGCGTGTCGTCCTCGAAGCGCGCACGGGCGGGCAGCCAGCGGCCCATGCGCGGCCCGAAGGCGCGCTCCAGGGCGGCGGGGTCGTGGGCGCGCAGCTGCGCCAGCGTGCCCATGCCCATCCGCTCCAGCTTCTCGACCGTCTTCGGGCCGATGCCGGGGACGAGGCCCGGGGGAGAGGCGGCGAAGCGCTCCAGCGCCTGCTCGCGCGAGAGCGCGACCAGGCCCGCGGGCTTGCCCAACTCGCTGACGATCTTCGCCAGCAGCCGGTTCTCGGAGATCCCGACCGAGCAGGTGAGCCCGATGCCCTCGCGGATCTCGGTCGCGATCCGCCGCATCGTCGCCTTCGGCGCGAACAGCCCGCTGAGGTCGAGGTAGGCCTCGTCGAGCCCGACCACCTCGACCGTCTCCGCGTTGGCCCTCAGCACGTCCATCACCTGCGCCGAGGCCTCCCGGTAGGCGGGAAAGTCCGGCGTCAGGTACACCGCGCCGGGCAGCCGCCGCCGCGCCACCGCCGCCGGCATCGCCGAGTGGATCCCGGCCAGCTTCCGCGCCTCGTAGCTCGCCGTCGTCACCACCGCCCGCGGCCCCGACCCGCAGACCACCACCGGCTTCCCCCGCAGCTCCGGCCTACGCCGCAGCTCGACGGACGCGTAGAAGGCGTCCATATCGAGATGCGCGATGGTGCGGCCGGCGGCCATCTGAGCGATGGTAGGCCGGGGGTGGGACGGGATCGCTCTAGGGGGGATCCGCGGACGGGGAGCGGGGCAGATGGCGGATGTCGGGGACGGCGATCAGCGCCAGGGTCAGGGCGAGGACGAGGCCGGCCGCGATCCAGAGGGAGACGTCGACTCCGATCGCCGCGGCGATCGGGCCCCAGACCGCGAGCCCCAGCGGGGCGAAGGCGAGGGCGCCGAACCAGTCGTAGGAGCTGACCCTGGACAGCGACTCGCTCGGGATGTGGCGCTGGAGCGTCGACTCCCAGAGGGAGACCGCGAGCGCGATCCCCGCGCCGGACAGCAGCGCGCCGCCGGCGATCAGCGCCGTGCCGGGGGCCGCCGCCAGGCAGGCCAGGGGCAGCGCGAGCAGACCGTCCCCGAGCGCGGCGAGCAGCAGCGGATGGCGCGGCCTCGCCCGGACCGCCAGCAGGCTGCCCGCCAGGGCGCCGACGCCCATCGCGGCGAGGACGGCGCCCCAGGCGGCCGCCCCGCCGAGATCGCGATCGGCGACCACGGGCCCGAGCGCACCCCAGGCGCCCCACAGCAGGTTGCCGGCCGCGAAGTAGACGACGAAGGACCAGACCCATCTGCGCGATCGGAAGACGGCCCAGCCCTGGCGCAGGTCGTCCCGGAACCCGCCCCGTCGCGCCGGGGCCCGGGCGGGAACCCGCAGCAGCGCCAGACAGCCGGCGCTCACCGCGAACGTCGCGGCGTCGACCCCCATCGCCCAGCCGGCTCCGGCGACGGCGACCAGCGCGCCGCCCACCACCGGACCGAGGATTTCTCCGGTGGCGGCGGCGCTCCCCCGCAGCGCGTTGGCCGGCTGCAGCTGCTCGGCGAGCACGACCTCCGGCAGCAGGCCGGTCGACGCCGGGCTGAAGAAGCCGGTGGCCGCGCCGGTCAGGCCGGCCAGCAGCGCCAGCATCCAGACCTCCGCCGAGCCGGCAATCAGCAGGGCCGCCATCGCGCCCTGGCTCGCGACGCGCACCAGGTCCGCCGCCACCATCACGGCCCGCCTGGAGGCCCGGTCGGCGACGACACCGCCCACCAGCAGGGTCGCCACCAGGGGGAGGGCCCCCGCGGCGAGCACGAGGCCGACCTCCGAGGTCGAGCCACCGACCTCCAGCACCGCGAAGGCGAGGGCGACGATGACGATGCGATCGCCCAGGACCGAAACCGCCTGCCCGCCGAACAGGAGCCGGAACTCCCGCCTGCGGAGTACGTCGAGGTTCTGGGCCACGACCGGCGATCGTATGGCGCGGGTAACATCGAGCGATGGCAGACGTCACGCACACGAAGATCGACGCGATGGACGCGATCGACGGGGCCCTCCCGGGGATCAAGTTCCACAAAGCCGCCGCCGGGCTCTACGTCTCGTCGTTCGGGCTCTCGATTGTCGACCTGGCGCCGGGCGCGACGGACTACCCCGAGCACGACCACTCGCCGGACGGCATCGGCGGCCAGATGTTCGCCAAGCGCCCCCAGCAGCTCGGCCAGGAGGAGGTCTACATCGCCCTCAGCGGCGCCGGGACGCTCGAAGCAGACGGCGAGCAGTACCCGCTCGACGCCGACCACGTCGCCCGCATCGGGCCCGAGGTCAGGCGCAAGGTCACGCCCGGGCCCGACGGCATCCGCCTGCTCGTGATCGGCGCCACCCCCGGCGAGCCGTACGAGACCGGGGGGACGCTGTAGAGCCCCTCGCCTCCTAGACTTGAAGGCCGATGGCTTCCCCCGAGGCGAAGAACCTGGAGGCGATCTCCAAGGCGATCGACCAGCACAACCGCAACTGCCCGTTCCCGGCGGCGGAGGTGCGGATGAACCCGTTCGAGGTCGAACGGCTCGGCTGGGAGGAGATCCGCGGCCTGCCGGTCGTTCCCGACTCCGCCATCGGCACCGGCCGCTTCCGCATCGTCTGCTCACGCGAGCTCGACGACGCCGGCCTCGAAGAGACCGAGGCGATCGGCCGCGAGGTCGAGACGGTCGCTCCCGTCAACAACTAGACGGTGTTCCAGAAGTCAAGCCCCAAGCCGCTCAGCCAGCGCTGGGCTTCGATGTTCAGCTGGGTCAGTTCGCCGGTCCAGATCAGGACGCCCATCGCGATCAGGATCACGCCCCCGGTGGCGACTATCGCCTGGTAGTGGCGCTTGACCACGCCGAAGGCGGTGGTCATGCGGGAGAAGGCGACGGCGGTGAGCAGGAAGGGGATCGCGAGGCCGGCCGAGTAGACGGCGAGCAGGAAGGCGCCGTGGCCGGCGGAGCCGGAGAGCGAGGCGGCGGAGAGGATCGCGCCGAGGGTGGGGCCGATGCAGGGCGTCCAGGCGATCGCGAAGGCCGCGCCGGCGACGATCGGGCCGCCCTTGCCGGCGCGCTCGAGCAGCGCGTCGACGTGCCACTCGCGGTTCAGCCGGGTGACGAAGAGCGAGGCGACGAAGAGCACGCCCATGGCGACGATCAGCGCCGCCGAGACCTTGGTCAGCAGCTGCTTGTGGTCCTGCAGGGTCGAGCCGACCGCGGTCGCGGTCAGTCCCAGCGCGATGAAGATCGCCGAGAAGCTGGCGACGAAGAGCAGGCTGGGCCCGAGCACGCGACGCCAGCCGGCGCTGTCGAGCTCGGCGGCGGAGACGCCGCTGACCGCCGAGAGGTAGCCGGGGACGAGCGGCAGCACGCAGGGGGAGAGGAAGGAGACGACCCCCGCGGCGAGAGCGGCGAAGACGCCGATGCCCGCAGTCGGATCGCTGCTCAGGTCGGCAAGGATCACGACCCACCAGGTTACTTGCGGCGCACCGCCGCGCCGCGAAGCGCTAGATTTCTTGGCCAGCCAGCCAAATCGCCGCGCGCAGGCGGCGCGACACAGGAGAGAGCTTTGAGCAACCGCACGTACGTGATCGGGGTCGGCATGACCAAGTTCGAGAAGCCCGGGACCAAGGAGGGCGACTACCCCGACTGGGCCAGGGAGGCGGGGGAGAAGGCGCTCGCCGACGCCGGCATCCCGTACGAGGACGTCGAGCAGGCCTACGCCGGCTACTGCTACGGCGACTCGACCTACGGCCAGCGGGCGCTCTACCAGCTCGGCCTCACCGGGATCCCGGTGGTCAACGTCAACAACAACTGCTCGACCGGCTCCTCGGCGCTGTTCCTGGCGCGGCAGGCGGTCAAGGGCGGCCTGGTCGAGTGCGCGATGGCGGTCGGCTTCGAGAAGATGGAGCCGGGCTCGCTCGGCGTCAAGTACACCGACCGCACCAACGCGCTCGACAAGCACGCGATGCGGATGTTCGAGATCCGCGACCCGGAGCAGTCGCCGCCGGCGCCGCAGATGTTCGGCAACGCCGGTCGCGACCACATGCAGAAGTACGGCTCCAACCCCGACCACTTCGCCTGGATCGGCTGGAAGAACCACAAGCACTCGGTCAACAACCCCTACGCCCAGTTCCAGGACGAGTACACGATCGAGGACATAAAGGCGGCGAAGATGATCCACGACCCGCTGACCAAGCTGCAGTGCTCGCCGACCTCCGACGGCTCGGCCTGCGCGATCGTCGCCTCCGAGCGCTACGTCGAAGAGCACGGGCTCGGCGACCGGGCGATCGAGATCGCCGGCCAGTCGATGATCACCGACCTCAGCTCCACCTTCGCCGAGGACACCGACTGCATGAAGATCGTCGGCTCCGACATGTCGAGAACCGCCGCCGACAAGGCCTACGCCGAGGCCGGCGTGAGCGCCGAGGAAGTCGACGTCTGCGAGCTGCACGACTGCTTCAGCGCCAACGAGCTGATCACCTACGAAGCGCTCGGCTTCGCGGAGGAGGGGAGGGCGCACGAGCTGGTCGAGGAGGAAGCGACCACCTACGGCGGCGAGGTCGTCGTCAACCCCTCGGGCGGGCTGATCTCGAAGGGGCACCCGCTGGGCGCGACCGGCCTGGCGCAGTGCTCGGAGCTGACCTGGCAGCTGCGCGGGGAAGCCGACAGGCGACAGGTCGAGGGCGCGAAGACCGCCCTGCAGCACAACATCGGCCTCGGCGGCGCCGCCGTGGTCACCGTCTACAAGCCGGCGGCCTAGGAGCCGCCGCAGGAGGAGGGCACGATGGCGAAGGAGAGACGCTCGCTGAACGGCAGGGTCGTCGCGATCACCGGGGGCGCCCGGGGGATCGGCAAGGCGACCGCGGCGGCGCTGACCCGCAAGGGCTGCCGCGTCGCGATCGGCGACCTCGATCTCGAGCTGGCCGAGAAGACCGCGGCGGAGCTGGGCGGCGGCACGCTCGCCCTGGCGCTCGACGTCACCGACCGCGGCTCCTTCGCCGCCTTCCTCGACGAGGCCGAAAGGCAGCTCGGGCCGCTCGACGTGGTCGTCAACAACGCCGGGATCATGCCGGTGACGCCGTTCATCGAGGAGTCGGTCGACTCGATCCGCCGCCAGCTCGAGATCAACGTCTACGGCGTGATCACGGGGATGCAGCTGGCGATCGAGCGGATGCGGCCGCGCGGCTCCGGCCACATCGTCAACCTGGCCTCGCAGGCGGGCAAGGCCGGGATCGCCGGGATCGCCACCTACTCGGGCACCAAGCACGCGGTCGTCGGCGTCAGCGAGGCGGTGCGGGCGGAGCTGCGCGACACCGAGATCGAGATCGCATGCGTGATGCCGACGGTCGTCAACACCGAGCTGACCCACGGGGTCGAGAACCGGATGGTGAAAGCGGTCGAGGCCGAGGACGTGGCGAACGAGATCGTCGACGCGCTCGAAGTCCCGCGCTTCGACGTCTTCGTGCCGCGCGCCAACGGCGTCCTCTTCAAGGTGATCTCGTTCCTGCCGCGCGCCGCGCGCGAGTGGCTCGGGCGCGCGATGGGCGTCGACAAGCTGATGATCGACATCGACCACGCGGCGCGGCGCGGCTACGAGGAGCGGGCGGCGAAGAGCACCTCCGAGGGCGACGGCGGGACCGCGGCCGCGACGGAGGAGCGGAAGGCGGCCTGAACGTCATGGGAGCGCTCTACGACGCCACCTGGGGGCGCGCCTTCTCCGCCCTCTACGACCGGATACTCAAGGGGACCGAGGACGCGGGGATGCGTGAGAAGCGCCGCGAGGTGCTGGCGCAGGCCCGCGGTCGCACGATCGACGTCGGCGCGGGAACGGGCGCCAACCTGGGGCTCTTCCCGGACGGCCTGACCGAAATCGTGATGGCCGAGCCCGACCCGCACATGAGCAAGCGCCTGCGGGCGAAGCTCGCCGAGACCGGCGCCGAGGTCGAGCTGGTCGCAGCGGGCGCCGAACGGCTCCCGTTCGAGGACGACAGCTTCGACACGGTCGTCTTCACGCTGGTGCTCTGCACGGTGCCCGATCCGGCCGCCGCTCTGACCGAGGCGGCGCGGATCCTCAAACCGGACGGTCAGATGCTCTTCGTCGAGCACGTGCGCGCAGACGACCCCGGCACGGCGCGCTGGCAGGACCGGCTTGAGCGGCCCTGGAAGTTCTTTGCCGACGGCTGCCGCTGCAACCGGGACACCGTCGCCAACATCGAAGCCTCGCCGCTCAAGGTGGACGAGGTCGAGCGCGGCGAGCTGCCCAAGTCGCCGCCGATCGTCAAGCCGCTGGTCTGGGGCCGGGCCCGAGCCCAATAGCCCAACCTACATCACTCGATAGGCCACTTTCACCGTGATCTCCCAGGTTGGGCCGACATCGTTTCGTTTGAGACGCTCCGCTAGGCTACCCTGGTCGAAGCGCGCAGCCACGCGGCCGGCAGTTTCCACGATCTCCACCGGAAAATCGAATATACTGGTCCTGGTTTGACTTTTCCGCCCACCCGGCGTAACCGCATCGTGTTCAACGGTGCACATCAACTCATGGTCTGCGATCGGTTGTTGGTCTAGCGGGAATCGATACGCGCGCCCCTCCGAGGCCTCAAGCTCACGGCGACTCGTTGTCATCGTTTCATGCTTCCAACGTTTTTCACCAATCGGGTGTTTTGCCGCCTCATCTATTTCGACCTCATGCGGCCAATACTTCACTGGGATGGGCACGTCGGGCGATACACCCTTCAGATAGACCGTCTGGTCCTGAAACTGATCCCTGATCTCGTCCGGCAGTAGATCTACTCCCAACATCGCGTCAAGGATCACACCCCTCGGTCGCGCGAGCTCCATCAAGCGCGAAGCGAGGTTCAAGACGCGCCCCGAGTAGTCGAGGGTCAACGCGTCCGATGCGAGCCGACACGCAGAACCCCGTGCGATGCCGATCCCCACGTCTTCCGGGACGTCGAAGTTGATCATGTCGTCGTCATCGCACAGAGACTCGAACGTCTTGACGATCGTGATTGCGTCTTCGACCGTGCTGCTTACCACCTCCTTGAGCTGGGACTCCTCGAATGCCCGCACCACGAAGAGGCCATCGCCGGTCGGCTTGACGAGGTTCGCCTCGGCAAAGTAGGTATCGATCAGCTTCGCGTAGACCTTCTTGATGTACAGCGCGGTCTGTGCCGAATCTACGGTGAGACTCCAGGAGGAGAAGCCGCGAATGTCGAGATTCAAGGCGATGACGAACTCGGCTATTCCGCGGGCGGAATCCAGGTTTTTTCGAAAGTCCCCGTCCACAGCTGAAGCCCCCATAATAGGTACATTGAGAGTCCTCTAGTAGTGCTTTGGTAGGTCTGCGGTAGGACTTGCCCGAGTCGCGGCGAATTCCCTCGCGTCAGCGATCTCGACGCGAGGAGGCGAAGATGGTGGCGGTGGCGGAGCGCGGCAAGCCGGCGAGCAG
>Ga0210110_1000047_pt1 | contig 45612 bp, 42 predicted proteins | sample China_Galinas_PW_2_FD_184865 | JGI IMG/M metagenome (GOLD analysis project Ga0210110, IMG submission 184865) | Wetland microbial communities from San Francisco Bay, California, USA, that impact long-term carbon sequestration - China_Galinas_PWB_D1... | ecosystem: Environmental > Aquatic > Marine... | reverse complement strand
CGGCCGAGGGGGCACCCGCCGACCTCGCAGCGGGCCCGGTGACGCTTGCGATCGCTGGTGAGCGCTGGGCGGCCAGCGACGGCGAGCAGCTCCTCGCCGGCTTGACGCCGCTGGGCGAGTTGGTCAAGGCCCTTGCCGGACGGCCGCTGACGACACATGACGCCAAGTCGATCGGCGGCGGCCGGCACGGGCTGCTCGCCGCAGCCGCCCGCGAGGGCGTGGAGCTCGAGCTCGCCCACGACACGATGCTCGCCGGATACCTGCTGGAGCCTCAGCGGCGCACGTACGAGCTGGTCGAGCTGGCGGCGGATGCCGGGATCGGCTTCGCCAAACCCCCCGCCGAGGGGGAGGCGGTTTCAGAGAAAGGGCAGCTCTCGCTCGACAATGAAACGGAGGCTGGAGCCGATCCGGCCGAGGAGGCGGCCCTCGTGGCAGCTCTCGCCGATGTCCAGCGCCTGCGCCTCGAGGACCTGGAACTCGAGCAGTTGCTGCGCGACGTGGAGCTGCCCCTTGTGCGCGTTCTTGCCGCCATGGAGCGTGCGGGGCTGAAGCTTGACGCCGAGCGGCTGGCAAACGTTGGTACCGGCTTCAGCGAGCGGATCGCCGAGCTCGAAGACGAGATTCACGAGCTTGCCGGTGAAACGTTCACGATCGGCTCGCCGCAGCAGGTCGGTCATATCCTCTTCGAGAAGCTCGAGCTGACGCGCAAGCGGCGTGGCAAGACCGGTTTCTCGACCGACGCGCGGGTGCTTGCCCAGATCCGGGACGAGCATCCAATTGTCGAGAAGATCGAGGCCTGGCGGGAGCTGACGAAGCTCAAGAGCACCTACCTCGACACCCTCCCCGATCTGATCGACCCGAACACCGGTCGCATCCACACGACCTTCAACCAGGCGGCCACGACCACCGGTCGGCTCTCCAGCACCAGCCCGAACCTCCAGAACATCCCGATTCGCACCGAGATCGGCCGCCCGGTACGCGCCTGCTTCGTCGCCGAGGAGGGCGCCCGGCTCCTCTCTGCCGACTACAGCCAGGTCGAGCTCCGGGTGCTGGCCCACGTTGCCGAGGAGGACGTCCTGAAAGACGTCTTCCGGGCGGGCGACGACGTTCACGCAGCGACGGCGGCGGAGGTGTTCGGCATCTCCCGCGAGGAGGTCGACGTCGGCCAGCGCGCCAAGGCCAAGATGGTGAACTTCGGCATCGTCTATGGGCTGACCGGGTACGGCCTCGCCGACCGGCTCAACATCCCGCGCAAGGAGGGCGAGGAGTTCGTAGCTCGCTACCTGGAACGATTCCCGGCGGTGCGCGCCTTCCGCGAAGAGGTGATCGACTGCGCCCAGTCGGACGGCTATGTCAAGACCCTGATGGGACGCCGCCGATCGATTCCAGAGCTGCGGTCCGGTAGCCCGGGCACGCGGCGGCTGGGCGAACGGCTTGCCGTCAACACCGTGATCCAGGGAACCGCCGCTGACATCATCAAGGTGGCGATGGTGCGCTGCCACAGTGCGCTGGGAGACGCGAGTATGGAGACGCGTCTGGTTTTGCAGATCCACGACGAGCTGCTCTTCGAGGGGCCGCCGGGCGAGATGGACGACGCGGCCCAGCTGGTGCGGCGCGTGATGTGCTCCGCCCATGAGCTCGATCCTCCCCTGGAGGTCGACATAGGCATCGGCCGGGACTGGCTCGACACCAAGTAGCCCGGCTCACCGCTACGCGGGCCTTAAGCCTGAATCCACCGATCTCACCGGCCCCTCCATCCCGCATCCCTTCGCCGGGGGTCAATTCCCTTCACCCAGGTAGCACCACCATCTGGGTGAGCGGGAATCGCCCCCCAACTCGACCTGCGAAGCGGAGGGTCACGCCGATATCGGTGGATTCAGGTTACGACTAGATTTCCAGCGTCTTCACCGTTGGGGACTTCGGCACGGTCCGCTGGTCGGGATGGGTGCCGAGCACCCGGTCGGCGACGTCGGAGCTGACTCCAAACCAGTAGTGCTCGTTCTTGAAGTGGTGCAGCCGGTGGGAGCGCCAGATCGAGCGGTAGTAGCGGCTTTTCGGTCGATAGGGCGTATGGATGATGAAGTGACACCACTCATATGTCCCCACGAGGAGGCAGCTGACGGTCATCAGGGTGAGCCAGAGCGCCAGGTGGCTGCCCCCAAACAGCACCCACGGCCAGGACAGCAGCCACATCGCTGCCATCACGGGCAATAGGAAGCCTGCGATCAGCGAGCCGGGGATCAGCACCGCCTCCAGCACGGTCGGGTTGCGGTGATGCCAGCGGTGCATCCTGGCGCTGGGGAGGTCGATTGAGATCGGGCCGAGGCGGTGTGGCTTTGAATGCAGGAGGGTCACGTGGATGAACCACTCGGTGAACGGTTGCAGGGCGATGAGCAGCGCCGCGATCGCGAGGTCGAGCCAGCTCCAACCGCCGACCATGAGCCGCGCGGCGACGATCGCCATGAGAAAGGCGGCGAGCACGCGCGGCGAGCGAAAGCGGAGAAAGGCCCGGGCGCAGTCGAGCAGCGTCAGCCGGTCGCCGGTCCCGCCGGCGACCGAGACCGACGGCGCGGTCAGCGGGTCGCGCGCGACTGTTGCCTCCTCAGCCGACACCGCAGGAAAGGTACCCGGTGCCGGCCGTGACCGGCACCGGGTTGTCCTCCGGGGCTACTCTGTGGCGGGCGCCTCAGGAGCCGCCTGTTTCGGTGGCAGGAGGCCGATCCGCGCGTAGAAGGCGTTGCCGTGGGTCAGCACCATCTCGGCTCGCATGACGACGGCGCCGGGAATCAGGTCGTCGGTGTTGCAGCGGTCGTCGTGTCGGTGTCGACGCGCGTCCACGCCGGATTCTCCACCCGGTTCGCCATTTTCGCCACCGGGCTCGGCTCCGTGATCGCCGCGGACGTCACTAGGTTCGTCGCCGGCCTGGCGATCGTTGGCGATGTCGCGCACGCCGCGCTGGGACGCCGACGCGACATGGCGCCTGCGATGACGGCGCCCGCGCTGATGATGTCGCCGGCCCTTGCCGCAGCGGATCTGCGTCCTCCTCAGGACTAGGCCGGAGATCGTCTCGCCCTTGGCGAGGTCGACGACCAACTCGCCGGTTTCGGGGTCAAACGACTGCACCGTGCCGGCAGCCCTGGGGCCCCGGTCGCCGCCCTCCTTGCTAAGGCCGATTGTCGGTAGCGCCAGGGCCAGTGCGGCCAGCGCAAGTGCCAGCAGGGCCCCACCGATCCGAGCTCGCTTGCGAATGGAACGCTTCATGCTTCCTCCTTTTGGGGAGTCGGACTCCCAGGACTGACATTTCACGTCCCTAACCCGAGCGGCGGGGCAAGATCACGGAGAAGGTTCCTCTGAGGCTGTCGATTCGTCTTCGCTCTGGCGGTCACCCAGCGGTTCTTCTTCTTCGGGCGGTGGCGGAGGTGGGCGGTCGCGCGCGCCCAAATCGCCGCTAGAGAGGCGATCGCCACCGTCCCGCAGGCGACCATCATCGGGTGAGCGTGCGCCAAGTTCGCGTTCGCCCCCGGAGGAGCGCCCGCTGGGGTCGCGGGCGAAGTCCCCTTCCGGCCGAGGCCTGCGGCCGCCGCGGGGTCCCCGCCGCCCACCCAACCGGGGATCGCCGCGGCGGGGCATGTCGCGACGGCGGGCGAAGCCATTCGGGCCCCGGCGCCGCCCGTGACGGTGGCCGAGCGCGGGCCCAGGACCGCGCGGGCTCTGCCCGCCCGCCCCGTGGTTTTCACGCTGACCCCCGCTGTTGCCGTCGTTTCCGGCAGAGGGAGAGTTGTCTGCGAGGTCGAGTGCAGGGCTGGGGGAGGCCAGAGGGCGAGCCTCAGGCCTGGGCAGGGAGCGGGAGACCTCTGCCGCGGCGCGAGCCGGATCGCCGGCGCCACGATCCTCGCGCAGCGCGATCCCCGTACCCACCGACCCCGCCAGCACAGCGACGACGGCACCCGCTTTGAGCGCGCCACCGCCGCCCGCCGCCGTCCCGGTCGCGACCGCCGCTCCGCTGACAGCTCCCGTACCGGCACCGGCGGCCTCGCCTCCGTGTTCGATCAGAAGGCGCAGAAGCGGCAGCGGCATCAGCATCCCGGCTCCGTCTCGGAGGGCCTGGCGCGCCCGGTAGATCGCCTGCCGTGCGGCACCCCCGCTCAGGCCGAGGGCGGCGGCGATCTCCTCGTGGCTCAGCCCCTCCAGCTCGCGCATCACAATTGCCGCGCGCTGGGGCTCGGGCAGGGCCTGCAGGCGCCTGATCAGGTCGGCCAGCTCCTCGCGGTGCTCCAACTCCTCCGCCGGGTTGCGACCGCCCGCGATCGCCTCGGCCAGGAGCTCCGGAGAGGGCGGGCGGTCGCGGAGGTCGTTCAGCGCTGTGTTGCGGACGATCCGGAACAGCCACGGCCGAAGGTCGATCTCGGCGTCGCTGCGACGCAGGGCCAGCAGGGCCTTCGAGAACGCATCCTGCGTGACGTCCTCGGACCGCCCGCCGACAATCGCCGCGGCATAGCGCACCAGTGCCTTTCCGTAGCGACGCACAATCTCGTCGAACGCGACCTCATATCCGCTTCTGACCAGCGACACGAGCCTGCGGTCAGGCTGTGTGCGAAGCGCCGGGCCGACGATCAGGCGCGAGGCAAGTCCCTCTGCTGGTGGTGGCATATTCGGTTCGATGACCCCTTCGGGTTACTGATATGACAGCAGGACCGCTGAACACCCCGGACCTATGTTCGATGCAACACGCGCGCACGGCAAAAATCACGGCCCCGACCAAATATTTCGATGGACTCTAAGGGCCTTGCGGTTCTGCTGACCGCTCTCGCCGGCGGTCTGATCGCCCTGCAGGCGCCGATCAACGCCGGGCTTGGGAAGGCAACCGGAAGCCTCCCGGCGGCGCTCGTCTCGTTCGTGGTGGGCACCATCGCCCTCGCGGGGATCGTTGTGCTGAGCGGTAGGGCCGGCGGCCTCCAATCGACCTTCGACGTCAGCTGGTACTACCTGCTGGGCGGCCTGCTCGGGGCTGTCTACGTCGCAAATGCCCTGATTGCGGTCTCGACGATCGGCGCCGGTGGCGTTGCCGCGGTGACGATCGCCGGACAGCTGAGCGCCTCGGTGGCGATCGACCGCTTAGGCCTGTTCGGTCTCGATCAGATCCCGCTCAGCCCTGAGCGCATCGTCGGTGTCGTGCTGTTGCTTGCCGGAACCCTGTTGGTCGTTCGGTGAGGGAGACGCAAGCTCCGGCGGCGCGATCTTCAGGTAGTGGCCGAAGGCCCAGTCCACGAAGCGTCTTGCGCCGAGCACGCGGATCGTCGGCCCCAGCAGGCGCGGCGGGACCTTTGGAATGAGCCGCTGTACGCGCAGCATCCAGCGGAACTTCCACTCGTGACGGTTGTGGAACGAGGTGTAGCGAGTGGCCGCGCGATCGCGGCTCTGCCTTCCCTCCACCACCTCGCGCAGCTCCCGTCCCAGCACAATCCCGAAATAGAGAGCGGTCCTGATCCCCTCGGCGGTTAGCGGCAGGCAGTGCCCGGCCGAGTCGCCCGCGAAGAACACGCCGCCCTCGCTGGCGCTGCGAATCTTGTGCGGGATCCAGTTGCCCTGGTACTCGGGTTGCTGACTGCTCAGCTCGGCTCCGGGGCGCTCGCGGTCGAGATCGTCGGTGAGCAGCAGGGTGGTGTCGCGGACATGGAAGCGAGGATCGAACGAGCCGACACCGATTCGCAGCTCGTCGCGGGCGGGGAACGACCAGCCGTAGCCGGCAGGAACGTAGCGACGGTCGATCCAGACCTCCATGTCCTCGCCGCGACCACTGGGATGCACCTCCAGCCCACGCGACAGCGGGGCGTCCGGAGGCTGGTAGCGGTCGCCGGCGTCAAGCACGCGGCGCCAGCCGAGGGCATCGACCACCAGGGGCGAGGAGAGGATGCCGCGGTCGGTCTCGACCTCGATTGCGCCACCACCGTTTGCCGGCGCGACGCGACCCTTGACCACCGCCGTCTCGAAGGTCGCCTCGCAATCGTTCCAGAGCAGCTCGCAAAGCTCTCGGTAGTCGAATGTGGAGAAGCTCCACGGCAACCGGAACCGGGTGCCCCCGTGGGGCGTGTGCACCAACAGCGAGTCGAAGCGCTGGCGCTCGGATGCCATCAGGCCCATCGCGCGCAGCCAGTCGGTTGGGATGCCGCAGGCGGACGTCTGGCGCTCGCCGATCTCGTAGCGGTCGAGCACCATCACGGAGGCGCCGGTCCCCGCCAGCTCCCGCGCCACCGCGAGCCCGGCGAAGCTGGCACCGCAAATCAGAACGTCGCAGCTCCCCGACAGGGGGGTTCGATCGCCGCCGCGCTTGGTCGCCCTTTCAGGCACCTGCGGAGGGTATCGACCGCCTCCGGCCCGCGACGGCCGTCGCGGGCTCTACGCATTATCCGAGCCTCAGAGGCGAGCCGAAGGCCGGGTGGGCAGCGGAGCTGGCCGTTTCTGCCATTATTCGCCGCCGTGGTCGCTGCCGACACACTGACGCCGCCTGCGCCGACTGGCACCCCCGTCGAGGGCTCGAACGGCCTTCTGCTGGAAGTGGACGGCAAGATCGTCCCCAACTACGCGGCGACGATCGTCACCTTCGACGAGGGCGACGTGGTGAAAGGCCACGTCGTCCGGATCGACAAAGACGAGGTCCTGGTCGACATCGGCTACAAGTCGGAGGGCGTTATCCCCTCCACCGAGCTTTCGATTCGCAAGTCAGTCGACCCCTCCTCGGAGGTTGAGCTGGGGGAGGAGATCGACGCGCTGGTCCTCACCAAGGAGGACAGCGAGGGGCGCCTTGTCCTCTCCAAGAAGCGGGCTCGCTTCGAGAAGGCGTGGCGCCGCATCGAGGCCGCCGCCGAGTCCGGCGAACCGGTCGCGGGAAGCGTCATCGAGGTCGTCAAGGGAGGCCTGATCCTCGACCTGGGCGTGCGCGGCTTCCTGCCGGCCTCTCTGGTCGATATTCGCCGCGTCCACAATCTCGACGAGTTCCTCGGCCAGAAACTCGAGTGCAAAGTGATCGAGTTGAACCGCAGCCGGAACAACGTCGTGCTTTCACGGCGCGCCGTGCTGGAGGAAGAGAGGAAGGAGGTCCGGGAGCAGATTCTCGGCCGCCTCCAGCCTGGCCAGATCGTTGATGGCCGGATCTCCAACATCGTCGACTTCGGCGCTTTCGTCGACCTAGAGGGCATCGACGGGTTGATCCACATCTCCGAGCTCTCGTGGAGTCATGTGAACCATCCCTCCGAGGTGGTTTCGATTGGCGACACGGTGCGAATCAAAGTGCTCGACATCGATCGCGACCGTCAGCGAATCTCGCTCGGGCTCAAGCAGACGCAGGAAGACCCATGGCAGCGGGTGATCAGCACCCACCGGCCCGGCGACGTGCTGGAGGGGACGGTGACCAAGGTCGTCGCCTTCGGCGCATTCGTGGAGATCCTTCCGGGAGTCGAGGGTCTGGTCCACATCTCCGAGCTCGCCGACCACCACGTCGAGAGCCCGAACGAGGTGGTCGAACCCGGCGCCACACTGAACGTCAAGATTCTTGAGATTGACGAGGAGCGCCGCCGCCTCTCGCTCAGCATCAAGCGGGTCGAGGGCCAAAACATGCCGATGCAGAACCTCGGTGAGCAGATTCAGGACGCCGCCGCCTCCGATCAGGAGCCCGCGCCCGAGGAGCCTGCCGTCGAGGAGACCGCAGCGGAGGAGGCGCCTGTCGCAGCGGAGGAGGCGCCCGTTGAGGAGCCCGCGCCCGAGGAGCCTGCTGCGGAGGAAGCGGCCGAGCAGCCGGTCGCAGAGGAGCCATCAGCCGAGCAGCCGGTCGCAGAGGAGCCGACGGCAGAGGAGCCTTCAGCCGAGCAGCCGGTCGCAGAGGAGCCGACGGCAGAGGAGCCGACGGCGGACGAGCCCGAGGCCTCGACCGAGCAGCCTGCGGCAGAGGAGCCTTCAGCCGAGCAGCCGGTCGCAGAGGAGCCGACGGCAGAGGAGCCGACGGCGGACGAGCCCGAGGCCTCGACCGAGCAGCCTGCGGCAGAGGAGCCTTCAGCCGAGCAACCGGCGGCGGAAGAGGCAACCGCCGAGGAGCATCCCGTCGAGGAGGCGGCACCTGAGGCCGAGGACTCCGGAGAGTCGGCTGCCGAGCCACCCGAGGCTTCGCCCGAGAGCTAACCGCTCTGTGGCACGGCCGCTGACGATCGGCCTCACCGGTGGGATTGCGGCCGGGAAGTCCGAGGCGCTGGCCGCGTTCGAGCGGCTCGGGGCAGCGACGATCTCCAGCGATGCGGTCGTCCACGAGCTGCTCGATTCCGAGCCGCTGCTGGGTCGCTTGGTCGGGCGCTGGGGGCCCGAGATCGCCCCGGAGGGGCGCGTAGACCGTCAGAAGGTTGGGGAGATCGTTTTCGCGGAGGCGGGGGAGCTGAGCTGGCTGGAGTCGCAGATCCACCCCCTGGTCGGCGAGAGGATCGGCACCTGGCTGTTGTCTCTTCCCGCAGACGCCAACATGGCTGTCGTCGAGGTGCCCCTGCTCTTCGAGTCCGGCATGGACGGCGTCTTCGACACGACCGTAGCTGTCGTTACCTCCGACGAGATGAGGCGCTCCCGGGCCGAGGCACGCGGTCACGCCCTGGTCAGCGAGCGCGAGGCGCGTCAGCTGGCACAGGAGGAGAAGGCCTCGCGCGCGGAGCACGTGATCGAGAACGACGGCAGCATCGAGGACCTCGAGCGAGCCCTGTCCGCACTTGTCGCCACGCTGCTGGAATGAAGCGCAATCGGCGCCGGCGACTCATTCTCGGGGCTGTTGCGGTGGGCGTAGTCTCCGTCGCCGCATTCGCGCTGGCGGGCAGGTTCGGCCACGTGATCCAGGAGCTGACCCTGCCCCTGCGTCACGAGGACATCATTCGGCAGCAGGCCCGTGACAAGGGGGTTGACGCTTCGCTGATCGCGGCCGTCATCTACGCTGAGTCGCGCTTTCGCGACCAGACGTCGCGCGCGGGAGCCCGGGGCCTGATGCAGATCACGCCGGCGACGGCCAACGAGATCGAGAAGCAGAGTGGGGGCACGACGTTCAGGTTGGTTGACTTAAGCGATCCGGACATCAATATTCGCTACGGGACCTTTTACCTGCGCGAACTGCTCGACCGCTACGACGGGAATCAGGTGGCGGCGCTGGCCGCCTACAACGCGGGGCCGACACAGGTCGAAGACTGGGGCGGGTCGTCCCTGACCCTGAACGACATCTCCCTCGACGAGACGCGCAGCTATGTGATTGAGGTTCTCGACAGGCGGCACGACTACAGGCGTGAGTACGCGAGGGAGCTGGGCTATTGAGCTCCGTTCCACGCCCTCGGGTGGCGGCGCTGGCGCTGGCTGTCGGCCTCGTGCTCGCCGATTCCTCGATCGTCGTCCTCGCCCTGCCTCAGATCTACCGCGAGCTCGACACGAGTGTCGCCGGGGTCACCTGGGTGCTCGTTTCGTTCAACCTGGTCATGGCGCTGGTAGCCGTCCCCGCCGCCCACCTTGCCCGCCGTGTGGGCCCGGGCCGCGCCACGGCGGTCGGCCTCGCGGTCTTTGCCGGCGCAGGGATTGCCTGTGGCCTCTCGTCTGAGCTGGGCACCCTGATCGCAGCGCGCTGCGTGCAGGCACTTGGGGGGGCAGCCGCCGTCACCGCCGTCCTGGAGCTGCTGCCCGCCACGGTGGGCTCGGAGCGCCGCGCGGTGACGATTTGGGCGATCGCCGGAGCGACCGGTGCGGCCCTCGGCCCGGCTGTCGGGGGCCTGCTGACCGAGCTCGTCTCCTGGCAGTCGATCTTCCTCGTGCAGGCGCCGCTGGCGCTTGCCGCGGGTGTTCCGGTCCTTGCGGTCGCAAGGCACGAGGCGGCCACCGGAGTGTTGGCCAACGAGCTGCGCCGTACCGGCAAGCCCCACCTGCTGGCAAACCTGGCGCTGGCGATGATCTCCGCAGCGATCGCGGCCGCTCTCTTCCTACTTGTCCTGCTGCTGATCGAGGGCTGGCGGTTGACGCCGATCGGGGCAGCGATCGTGGTCAGCGTCACGCCGCTCGCTGCGTTGCTCGGCGCTCGTCTCGAGCCCTCGGCGGTTAGCGCCCGCGCCCGCGCAGCGGCAGGAGCGATCCTTGTCTCCGGCGGGCTTGGTGGGCTGGCCCTGCTGCCGAAGGCAGAGGTTGCGCTCACCGTGCCGCCCCAGCTGTTGATTGGGGTTGGGCTCTCGCTTGTCCTCTCGGCGCTAACCGAAACAGCGCTGAGCGGACGCGCACCGCAGGCAATTCATGGTGGCTGGACGATCTCCGCCCGCCATGCCGGCGTCGCGGTCGGTCTGATCGCGCTGACTCCTCTCTTCACCTCCGACATCGCCCAGCAGCGCCACGATGCGATTGACGCCGGCACAGCGGTCGTGCTCGATTCCCGCGTCAGCCCCCTGTTGAAGCTGGACCTGTCGCGGCGCATAAACGAACGACTCGAGAGCGAGCGTGGCCGGGTGCCGACGATCGGGCCGGCCTTCGAGCCGCTCCCAGACGACCCGTCCGATCGCGACGCCGTGGTGCAGCTTCGCAGCGAACTCCAAGACCAGCTCGACAGGGGCGCCACCCATGCGTTCAGTCCGTCGTTTGGGCTTGGCGCCCTGCTCGGCCTGCTGGCCCTGGTCCCGATTGGCCTGGCAAGAAGGGTTGACCTGTGAACGCCACGCGTCAGGCTCGGATCCTGGTCGTCTCGGCGCTGGCGGCCTCGCTGGCGCTGACCGGCATTTACCTGACCTCTGGGGGAGCGTCCTACGCTCCGGCCAAGACACAGGACCCGTGCAAGCACCGGCCCTGGCGCAACCCGCAGGGCATTGAAGAGATCGTGGAGCAGTTCTCCTTCTCGGCCCTCGATGGCGCTGCCTGCGAGCTCGGGGTCAGCCGGGAGCGGCTCGCTCGGGCACTCGCCACACCACGCTCTCGAGAGCGGTTCATGCGGCGCTATGGGATCAGCGACGCGGAGCTCGCCAGGGCACTCCGGGCCGGCCTGGTGCGCGCGGTGGACGACGCCGAGGCTGCCGGTGCACTGAGTCCGCTGTTCGCCGGACCGCTTCGCGAAACGGTCCGCAACGTTCCGGTGGACCAGGCGATCGAACTGATCCACGACGCCCGTGCCCTGCTTGACAACGTCCAGAGGTTCCTGGAACCGGCCCGCGGGCTCCTCGAACAGTTTCTCCCTGGGCTCAGTCCCTGATCGGGCGCCCCATCGCCCTGCTCCGGGTTGCGCTCAGCCCTTGATCTGGAAACGCTTGTTTGCCGGCTGCCAGCGAATTCCGGCGATCAATTCTTCCGGGCTGGCGCCGAGGGCACCCGCGAGCTTGACGAGGGTCCCCAGCCGCGGCTCGCGGCCACCACGCTCAAGCAAGGAGATCTCGGTTCGATGCAACTCGCAGAGAAAGCCGAGCTCCTCCTGAGAGATTTCTTTCTTCTGTCGCGCATTGCGCAGGTTGATGGCGAAACGGTCGCGTGGTTTCATGCGAGGGATTCTCTGAGCCTGTTGACAGAAGGTCTACAGACAATGCCCCTCAGGCGATGGTAGCAGCGGGTCGGCGGCGCTATGGTCAGCGGATGCCCGAGTTCAAGCTGAATCACGCTTACACCCCAACCGCGGACCAGCCGCAGGCGATCGCTGGACTCGCCGAGGGGCTGACGGCCGGGGAGAGATTCCAGACGCTTCTCGGCGCAACCGGCACCGGGAAGACCTTCACGATGGCGGGAACGATCGAGGCGGTGCAGCGACCCACGCTTGTCATCGCCCACAACAAGACCCTTGCCGCCCAGCTCTGCAACGAGTTCCGCGAGTTCTTCCCCGACAACGCGGTCGAGTACTTCGTCTCCTACTACGACTACTACCAGCCGGAGGCCTACGTCCCGGCACAGGACCTCTACATCGAGAAGGACTCCTCGATCAACGACGAGATCGACCGCCTTCGCCACGCAGCCACCGCGGCGCTGTTTGCCCGGCGCGACGTGATCATCGTCGCGTCCGTCTCCTGTATCTACGGGATCGGCTCACCCCAGGTCTACCGGGAAAAGATGCAGTTGTTCAAGGTCGGCGGAGAGATCGATCGCGACGAGGTGCTCCGCAAGCTGGTCAAGATGCAGTACCAGCGAAACGACACGGTGCTCGGCCGCGGCACGTTTCGTGTGCGTGGCGAGGTGCTGGAGATCATGCCCTCCTACGCCGAGTCCGCCTACCGCATCGCGCTGTTTGGCGACGAGATCGAGGGGATCCAGCACTTCGACCCGCTCACCGGCGAGGTACTGGACACGGTTGATCATCTCTCGATCTGGCCGGCCTCCCACTACGTGACCAAGGACGAGACGCTGGAACGGGCGGTGGAGGAGATCCGTGCCGAACTGAATGCGCGCACAGCCGAACTGGAGGAGGAGGGCAAGCAGCTCGAGGCCCACCGGCTGCGCCAGCGCACCGCATATGACATCGAGATGCTGAAGGAGCTTGGCTTCACGTCGGGGATCGAGAACTATTCGAGGATTCTCGATGGCCGCCCGCCGGGCAGCCCCCCACACACGCTGATCGACTACTTCCCCGACGACTTTGTCTGCTTCGTCGACGAGTCCCACCAGACGATTCCCCAGCTCGGCGGGATGTACGAGGGGGACCGCTCGCGCAAGCAGACCCTCGTCGACTATGGCTTCCGGCTGCCGTCGGCGATCGACAACCGGCCGTTGCGGTTCGGCGAGTTCCTGGACCGGGTGGGTCAGCTGGTGATGGTGTCTGCGACGCCAGGGCCCTTCGAGCGTGCGGAGGCGGCGCGCACCGTCGAGCAGATCGTGCGGCCGACCGGCATTGTCGACCCGGAGATCGAGGTGCGGGAGACGAGGAACCAGATCGACAACCTGATGAACGAGATCAAGGCGCGGGCCGAAGCGGGGGATCGGGTCCTTGTCACGACCCTGACCAAGAAGATGGCCGAGGACCTGACCGCCTATCTGCTCGAGTACGGGATCAAGGTCCGCTACCTGCACTCGGAGGTCGACACGCTGGAGCGGATCCAGATCGTCCGCGAGCTGCGGCTCGGCGAGTACGACGTGCTGGTTGGGGTCAACCTTCTGCGCGAGGGCCTCGACCTGCCCGAGGTCTCGCTGGTTGCGATCCTAGATGCCGACAAGGAGGGCTTCCTGCGAGGCGAGACCAGCCTCGTACAGACGATCGGTCGCGCTGCACGCAATGTCAACGGCCGGGTGCTGATGTACGCGGACCGCGAGACGGACGCGATGCGCGCGGCGATCAGCGAGACCGACCGGCGCCGCGCGATCCAGATTGCCTACAACACCGAGCACGGGATCACGCCGGAGACCGTTCGCAAGGGGATCTCCGAGATGACCGAGTTCCTTGCCATGGAGGACCGGGCACCTCGCAAGCGGCGCCGGAGCCGCAGTGAGGAGTTCTCCGACCCCGCTGAGCTGGAGCGCACGATCGTGTCCCTTGAGGAGGAGATGCTGGCGGCGGCGGACGACCTGCGCTTCGAGGAGGCGGCCCGGATCCGCGACGAGCTGAAGGAGCTGCGGCGCGACCTGGACGGGATGACCGCCGGGGCCTGACCGGGGGCTCAGTCCGGCTTGTCGAGGAAGCGCAGCACGGCGAGGACCCGACGGTGGTCCTCGGAGCTGGCGGGGAGGTCGAGCTTGCCGAAGATGCCCGTGACGTGCTTCTCGACGGCTCGTTCCGTTACGACCAGCTCGCTGGCGATTGCCGCGTTGGAGCGGCCCTCCGCCATCAGGCCGAGCACCTCGCGCTCGCGGGGGGTCAGCTCCGCGAGCGGGTCGTCGCGGCGGGCCCGGCCCAGCATGTGCGACACGACTTCCGGGTCGAGCACCGAGCCGCCTCCTCCGACCCTGCGCACCGCGTCGGCGAGGGCGTCGATGTCCGTGACCCTGTCCTTGAGCAGGTAGCCGAGACCCTCGGCGCTCTCCGCGAGCAGCTCGCGCGCGTAGGCGAGCTCGACGTACTGGGAGAGGACGAGGACCGAGACCTCGGGCAGCTCGTCGCGGATCTCGCGGGCGGCGCGCAGTCCCTCGTCTGTGTGGGTTGGCGGCATCCGCACATCGACCACGGCGACATCGGGCTTGTGGGCGCGGACCTTTCGCAGCAGCTCCTCGGCGTCGGCGGCCTGGCCGACCACCTCGAGGCCGGCCTCCTCGAGCAGGCGCACGACCCCCTCGCGTAGCAGCGCCGAATCGTCGGCGACGACTACCCGCACGGGATACTCGCTCGCACCGTCGTGCCTTCGCCTGCAAGGCTCTTGACCCGGAAGTCGCCATCGAGGGCCGCCACGCGGTCGCTGAGGCCCCGCAGTCCGGTACCCGCGGCCGGGTTGGCGCCGCCGATGCCGTCGTCGCTGACCTCCACCTCGACGACGCCGTTTTCACGCGCGACGCGGACCGTTGCATTGCCTGCCTGCGAGTAACGGGCGACGTTGGTGAGCGCCTCGGCTATCACGAAGTAGGCCGTCGACTCGACCGGGGCGGGAAGCCGCTCAGCCGGCGTCTCGACGATTTCCACGGGTACGGGGGACCGTCCGGCGAGGCCGCTCAGCGCGGCGGCAAGGCCGCGGTCGCTGAGCACCGCGGGATGAATGCCGCGGGCCAGCTCACGCAACTCCGAGGTGGCCTCGGACAGCTCCTGCATTGCGGCATCCAGCAGCTCACCGGCGAGCGCTGGGTCGGTGTCGACCTTGCCACGAGCAAGGCGCAGGTTCATGTTGAGGGCCATCAGGCGCTGCTGCGCGCCGTCGTGCAGGTCGCGCTCGACCTGGCGACGCTCCTCAAAACCCGCGGCAACGATTCGCGCTCGTGAGCTGTGCAGCTCTTCGACCCGGGCGCGCAGCTCGGCCTCGAGCCGCTCGTTCTCGAGCGCCAGCGCCGCCGCGGCGCCGACCGCGTCAACCAGCCCGGTTTGGTTGGCGAGCGCCGGGTCGCAGATCAGGGCTCCGATCGGCCGGCCGTCACGCTCCACCTCCCGCACGAACCGACGCGATCCGGGCCCTGGGACCTCCAACGGCTTCCCCGAAGGGTCGATGTAGCGGGACTCGGAGGGCAGCCAGTAGGCAAGCTCGAGCGAGGGGTCGCCCAGTGCGTCGGCCAGCAGGTCCTGCAGGGCACCGCCGTGAACCGATAGATCGCGCAGGCGCTCCAGCAGGCCGCTCACCGCCGCCCCGCGAGAGAGGTGGGTGCGGAGCAGGCCGAACATGAAGGCGAAGGGAACGGCCGCAAAGAAGGGCAGGATCAGCACGAAGAGCATGTCGGTGACGTCCTTGGAGACGTGCGAGACCTGCGTGAGGATCTGCAGCGAGAGCAGGCCCAGCGTCACTCCGCCGGCCCAGAGAACCGGGGTGAACGCCCCGCGCTGTGCCGGCGATGCTCCGCGCCAGCGCCTCACCAGGAGGACCAGCAGGCCGACCATTGTGGGAACCGCGACCAGCGCCTGGACGCCGAACAGGATGTTGGAGGCCGTCGGGTTGTCGGCGATCAAGATCGGATTTGCGGCGCAATTTTCGCAGCGGTCCGGATCCGGCGTCGCGAGAAACAGAAGCGTGGGCAACTGGAGCGCGACTCCAGAGACCCAGGCAGCTGCCGCGAGCAGACGCTCGTAAGTGCCGTGCAGACGTCCGCTGGGGAAGGTCAGCAAGAGGAGGAACAGCAGCACGGTCCAGACGTTCGAGATCAGCGCGCCGACGATGAACACGGCGGGCACATCGACGACGACGAGGGCGTTCGCAACCCAGGCGAAGCCGACGCCCACCATCAGCGCGCCGATCCTGCTCTCGGGCCGGCGATGCCAGGCCCGCAGTCCGGTTCCGATGAAGGCCCAGGCGATAACCACTGCGAACACCGCAAACGGCACGCCGCCGTCCGTCGCGTCGCCGACCAGCAGAATGACGGCAGCGCCCACGCCGGCGAGGAACCCGGCAACTCCAAGGGCGACCAGCAGCCAGCTTGATGGACCAGCGACGCTTGGCTCTCTGACAGGCATTGGTCGATTGTCCTGCATCAGGCCCCTTCCGGGGGTACGGACAGCCGCACTCTTTGCGGCGGCAAACCGCCCTCAAGAACGCCTGCCAGCCGCATTGGAAAGCCGATTGCGCCCTGGGAGCCTGGACCCGTCGCATCCAACCCTCCCCGAAAGGAACCCAATGCATCCCAAGCACAACATCGCAGCCCGCGCCGCACGCTGGAGCGCAACCCATCGAAAGTCCGCCATTCTCGGATGGCTGGCCTTCGTGGTCGTCTCGGTCTTGATCGGCGGGGCCGTCGGGCAGAAGACCCTGACCAGCTCCGAAGCGGTCCCCGGCGAGGCGGGACGCGCCGAGGTCGCTCTCGAACAGTCCGGCCTCAACCGGAACGGCGAGGTCGTGCTGGTGCAGAGCGACAGTCTCACGACTGCCGACACCGCCTTCGCGGCAACGGTTGAGGACGTCACCCGCAGCCTGCGGGAGACCCCCTCGGTGGCCGGCGTCAGCTCGCCGGCTGGTGGTGGCGGACAGGTCTCCTCCGATGGTCACTCGGCGCTCGTCGAATTCCAGATTCCAGGCAACGCAGATCAAGCCGAAGCGAAGATAGACGCGAGCCTCGACGCGGTCGCGGCGGCACAGCGCCGGCATCCCGACCTACGGGTCGAGCAGTTCGGCGACACGAGCGCCAACAAGGCACTTGAAGCCGTCTTCGCCAAGGACCTCAAGAAGGCCGAGAAGACATCGCTGCCGATCACGCTGGCGATCCTCTTGCTTGCCTTCGGGGCGCTGGTGGCGGCGTTCGTACCGGTGCTGCTCGCCTTCTCCGCGGTGCTGGCGACGATCGGTCTGCTCGCGCTGCCGAGCCAGTTCATGCCGATGGATCCCAATGTCTCCTCGGTTGTCGTCCTGATCGGCCTCGCCGTCGGCGTCGACTACTCGCTCTTCTACCTGCGCCGCGAGCGTGAGGAGAGGGGCAGGGGCCGGTCGGAGTCGGCGGCGCTCGATGCCGCCGCCGCAACCTCGGGCCGGGCGGTGCTCGTCTCCGGGCTGACCGTGATCGTTGCGATGGCCGGGATGCTGCTCAGCGGCGACCCGACCTTCACCTCCTTCGCGGTGGGAACGATGACTGTGGTGGCCGTTGCGATGCTCGCCTCGCTCACCGTCCTGCCGGCGGTTCTCTCGAAGCTGGGCGACCGGGTCATGAAGGGGCGCATCCCCTTCCTCGGGCGCTGGCTGGAGCGGCGCGGTCATGGTTCGATCTGGGCATCGGTGGTCGATCGCGTCATGCGCCGGCCGGTGCTGTCGCTGGTCATTGCGACGGGCGCGCTGGCAGCGCTTGCCGTGCCGGCACTCGGCATGCACACGGTGGTCAGCGGCCCCGACGACCTCCCCCGGGACATACCGGTCGTCCAGACATATGACCGGGTGGTTGGCGCCTTCCCCAGCGAAGGCACCCAGGAGACGGTTGTGGTCGAGGCCGACGACGTGACAAGCGGGCCGGTTGCGGCGGCGATTGCCGATCTGCGCAAGCGGGCCGAGTCCGATGCAATCGTTACCGGGCCGCTGAGCGTCGAAGTCAGCAGCGACCACGAGGTTGCCTCGATCGAGATACCGACGGTTGGCAATGGAAGCGATGCGGAGGGGACCGCGGCACTCGATCGAATCCGCGACCGGATTGTGCCGGCGGCGTTCGCGGGCGTCTCCGGAGCCACGGTCAACGTCACCGGTTGGGCTGCCCAGTCGAAGGATTTCAGCCAGCTGCTGGCCGAGCGCCTGCCGCTCGTCTTCTCCTTCGTCCTCGGGTTCGCGTTCCTGCTGTTGCTGGTCACCTTCCGCTCGATCGTCGTGCCGATCAAGGCGATCGCGCTCAACCTGCTCTCGGTGGGTGCTGCCTACGGGGTGCTGGTGCTGGTGTTCCAGAACGGCCTGGGGGAGTCGCTGCTCGGCTTCCACTCGAATGGAGGCGTCAGCTCCTGGCTGCCGCTCTTCCTCTTCGTGATCCTCTTCGGCCTCTCGATGGACTACCACGTGCTGATCCTCAGCCGGGTCCGCGAGAACGTCGACCGGGGAATGAGCAGCGACGATGCCGTGCGAAGCGGGATTACCGCTACCGCAGGCACCGTGACGAGTGCGGCGATGGTGATGGTGGCCGTCTTCTCCATCTTTGCCACGCTCACCATCCTCGACATGAAGGAGATGGGAATCGGCCTTGCGGTGGCGGTCCTGATCGACGCGACGATCGTGCGCGCGGTGCTGCTGCCGGCGGCGATGAAGCTGCTGGGCGACCGCAACTGGTACCTGCCGGCGTCGCTTGGCTGGCTGCCGCGAGTGCACGATGCGGAGCTGGAGATCGAGCCGGTCAAGGCATAGCCGGACCAGTCGGTTGGGCGGGCGGGCGCCGCGGCAGGGCCGCGGCGCCCGCTTCGCTTTGCGCTCATGATGCGCAGGCGCCCCGGTCGCCGCCCGTCTAATCTCACGGCGTGGCGATCGACGTTTCCGATGCGAGCTTCGAGCGCGAGGTGATCGAGCGCTCGCGCGACGTCCCGGTCGTGGTCGACTTCTGGGCGGAGTGGTGTGGGCCGTGCCGGACGTTGACCCCGGCGCTCGAGGCCGCCGAGGCGACGCGCCAGGGCAAGGTCGTGCTCGCCAAGGTTGACGTCGATGCCAACCAGGCGCTCGCGGCCCGCTATGGAGTGCAGGGAATCCCGGCCGTCAAGGCCTTTCGCGACGGTGCCGTGGCGGGGGAGTTCGTCGGCGCGGTGCCGCGCGCGCGGGTGGAGGAGCTCTTCGACTCGCTGCTGCCCTCGCGCGCCGACGAGCTGCTCGCCGCCGGCGATGAGCTCTCGCTGCGCGAGGCATCTGAACTCGAGCCCCGGCGGGCCGACCTCGCCGTCGCTCTGGCCCGCCGTCGCCTCGAGCGGGGGGCGGAGGACGAGGCGCTCGAGGCGGTCGAGCCCCATGCGGGCGACTTCGCGGCCGAGGGAATTGCGGCTCGGGTGCGGCTCTCGAAGATGGGCATCGGCGCCAAGGCGTTCGCGGCCCTTGCGGATGGCGACCGCGAGACGGCGCTTCGCCTCCTCGTGGAGGAGATCCCCACTGCTGACAAGGAGGCGCGCGAGGAATTGCGCCGCGCGATCGTCGGCGTTCTCAGCGAGATGGACCCTGCCGACCCGGTCGCCCGCGAGCACCGCCGGCGCCTCGCCGCAGCTCTCTACTGAGCGCTGCTCAGCTCTGCCAACGTCGCCGCTGCAAGCTCCTTTCGCCGCCGTTCGAGCAAGATGCGCAGACGCCCGGCGACCTCCTCAGGCTCATGAGCGATGCGGCGAGCGGTGATGCGGACCATCTCGATCCCCGCCAGCTTCAGCTCTTCCTACCTCGCTCGGTCTCGCTCGAACGCCGCTCGGCTGCGGTGGTGTTCGTAGCTGTCGAGTTCGACCGTAAACCGCTCCGCCTCCCAGTAGGCGTCCAGCTCGAACCCGCAGACATAGGCATTGACCGCTGGCATCGGCAGATCCGAGTCTCGTAACAGTCCGAGGAAGCGGCGCTCCAGTCCGGATCGCGTGAAGGACGGCTCGCGATGCGAGCTGAGCGCTGATCGGAGAGCCCCAATTCCAGGGTGCCTGCCGGCTCGAGCAAGCAGAGCGTCGATCTCACCGACGTCAAGTACGCCGAGGGCTTCCGCGCGGTTGAGCGCCCGCTCGAGATGCCGGCGGGGCACCGTCGAGGCGAGGTCGAGCACGACACGCGGGATCGCGGTGACGGGAAGCCCGTCTCTGAGAGCGCGGTCAGGCGGTTGCAGGATGCGCGAGTGGTGAACGCAGATCGAGTCTCTTCGGTGGCCACCGGTCTGCAGCACGACCTCGACTGGTGCGGGCAACTTGGGAGCCAGGCCCCATAGCCACGCCGCCGAGCTGTGGCTCAGGAGAGCTCCTGGCCCGCAGGCGAGCACCGCAGCGTGGCAGCGGCCGTGCGCCGACAGGCGTAGGTGGCCAACGGCATAGACGCCGCGATGGACCCGGTGCAGGCGCCCCGAGGTCGCGGCTCGCCCGATCGCCGCGTCCGAGTAGCCCAGGACGCGCAGCTGGGCCCTGTCGACCACTCCGTGTTGGGCTTTCGCAACCTCCGCCAATCGGTGATGCGATCGCGCTTGTGCCCGCATACAGGGTCCAAGTGCGACAGGAACTCGTTCTCTTCCCCCGGTCAGGCTCGGCCCACGTTCCGTTTGCGGTTTCACTCGAATGGCGAGCACAAATGCGAACGAAACCCGAGCATCGTGCTGGGGAACGTCTGTTCGTATGCGTAGAATCGACGTCCAGTGGCTGCCTCGGAGCGGATCGTCATTTCCGGTGCCCGCGAGCACAATCTCAAGGGCGTCGACGTTGAGCTGCCTCGAGACGCCCTGATCGTGATCACGGGCCTGTCGGGGTCGGGTAAGTCGAGCCTCGCCTTCGACACGATCTACGCCGAGGGCCAGCGCCGCTACGTCGAGTCGCTATCCGCCTACGCGCGCCAGTTCCTGGGCCTGATGGAGAAGCCCGATGTGGACTCGATCGAGGGTCTCTCCCCGGCGATCTCGATCGATCAGAAGACCACGTCGCGCAATCCGCGCTCGACGGTCGGCACGGTGACGGAGATCTACGACTATCTGCGGCTGCTGTGGGCGCGGATCGGGACGCCCCACTGTCCCGAGTGCGGCGAGGAGATCACCGGACAGACCCAGGAGCAGATCGTCGATCGGCTGATGACGCTGGAGGACGGCACCAAATTCATGGTGATGGCCCCCGTCGTGCGGGGACGGAAAGGCGAGTACGGGAAGCTGCTCGAGCAGTTGCGCCTGGAGGGGTACTCGCGGGTCAACGTGAACGGCGAGCTGCGCCGGCTCGACGAGGAGATCGTCCTCGATAAGAAGTTCAAACACGATATCTCTGTGGTCGTCGATCGGTTGGTGATGAAGCCCGACCTGCGCCGCCGCCTATCCGAGTCCGTCGAGGCGGCCGCGGGGCTGGCCGGTGGCCTGGTTGAAGTCGAGATCGTCGACGGAGAGACCATGCTTTTCTCGGAGCAGTTCGCGTGCCTGAGCTGCGGGACGTCGATTCCGGAGCTGGAGCCGCGAATCTTCTCCTTCAACTCACCGCATGGCGCCTGCGAGCGCTGCCACGGGCTCGGCTTCCAGCGTGTGATCGACCCCGAGCTCGTCGTCCCCGACCCGACACTGTCACTGGCTGAGGGGGCTCTGCAGCCCTGGAATCGCGGCATCACCGCCTACTGGAAGCGACTGGTCGCGGCCGTCGCGGAGGAGTACGGCGTTGACATCGATAAGCCGTGGGCGAAGCTGAAAAAGTCCGAGCGGGAGATCTTCCTCTATGGGACCGGCGACGAGCGCCACCAGGTCAGCTACACGAACCGGTTCGGCAGGCGCCGCTCCTACCGGGTCCGCTTCGAGGGGATCGTCAACAACCTGGAGCGTCGCTACGAGGAGACCGATTCGGAGACCAACCGCGAGCGGATCGAGGGCTATATGGCAGAGCAGCCCTGCCCGGACTGCAAAGGAGCGCGGTTGCGACCGGAGAGCCTCGCGGTGACTGTGGGCGGCATCAGCATCGCCGCGTTCGCCGAACTGTCGGCGCGCGCCGCACGCGAGTGGGTCGCGGCCCTGGAGCTCACCGAGACCGAGCGGGCAATCGCGAGGCTCATCGTGCGGGAGATCTCCGAACGGCTGGCCTTCCTCGACAACGTCGGGATCGGCTACCTGTCGCTGGCCCGCTCGGCGCGCTCGCTGTCGGGCGGCGAGGCGCAGCGGATCCGGCTGGCAACGCAAATCGGCTCAAGCCTGGTGGGCGTCATGTACGTGCTGGACGAGCCGTCAATCGGGCTGCACCAGCGCGACAACGAGAAGCTGATCGGGACACTCGACCGGCTTCGCGACCTCGGCAACACGGTGATCGTCGTCGAGCACGACGAGGGCACGATCCGCGCCGCAGACCATGTGGTGGACCTCGGCCCGGGGGCCGGCGAGCACGGCGGCCACGTCGTTGCCGCAGGCACCCCCGCCAAGGTGGCCAGGAATGCGGCATCGCTCACCGGCCAGTACCTCGCCGGCAAGCGCCGCATCGACGTTCCCCCCGAACGGCGTCAGCCGCGTGGAGCGCTGCTCGTCCGGGGTGCCCGGCAGCACAACCTCAAGGGGATCGACGTGGCGGTCCCACTCGGGGTCTTCTGCTGCGTCACCGGCGTGTCCGGCTCGGGAAAGTCGACCCTCGTCAACGAGACGCTGCACCACGCGGTGGCCAACCGCCTCCATCAGGCGAAGCTGCGGCCCGGTGCCCACGACGGCATCGACGGGCTCAGCCAGATCGACAAGATCATCAACATCGACCAGTCGCCGATCGGCCGCACGCCGCGCTCCAACCCGGCGACCTACACGAAGATCTTCGACCACATTCGCCAGCTCTTCGCCAAGACCCAGGAGGCGCGGGCGCGAGGCTACAAGCCCGGGCGCTTCAGCTTCAACGTCAAAGGTGGGCGCTGCGAGGTCTGCCGTGGCGACGGGCAGATCAAGATCGAGATGCACTTTCTGCCCGACGTCTACGTGCCCTGCGAACAGTGCCATGGCCGGCGTTACAACCGCGAGACGCTCGAGGTCCGCTTCAAAGGCAAGAGCATCGCCGACGTGCTCGAGATGTCGGTCGAGGAGGCGGTGACGTTCTTCGAGAACGTGCCGAAGATCGCCCGTCGCCTGCGCACCCTGCACGACGTAGGCCTCGATTACATCCGGCTGGGCCAGCCGGCAACAACGCTGTCGGGCGGCGAGGCGCAGCGCGTGAAGCTGGCGAGCGAGCTCTCGAAGGTCGCCACCGGCGACACGCTCTACATCCTCGACGAGCCGACGACCGGCCTGCACTTCGCCGACGTGCAGCGGCTGCTCGACGTGCTGGGACGGCTTGTCGAGGCGGGCAACACGGTGGTAGTCATCGAGCACAACCTCGACGTGATCAAGACAGCCGATCGCCTCATCGACCTCGGCCCGGAAGGCGGCGACGAGGGTGGGGAGGTGGTGGCAACCGGCACTCCTGAGGAGGTGGCGGCAAACGAGGACTCCTACACCGGCCGCTTCCTTGCCGAGCTGCTCGAGCCCGCGAAGCCAAAGCGGGCTACGCGTAAGCGCCGCGAGCCGGTCGCCGCGTAGAGCGGCCGGCGCCTCTCCCTTTCCCAGGCAGGAGGGAGGACCGGCGTTACGCGTCCAGGACCAGCAGGGCGGCGCCGATCGCGCCGTCGAGGTCGCCGAGCGATGCCACTTCCACGTGGAGTGGATCGTCGGTGACGAAGAGGTGCTTGTGCATCTCCTTCTTCAGGTCGTCCATGTAGCGGTCGCCGAAGCGTGACCCCAGACCGCCGCCGATCAGCACCGCCTCGACATCGAGCAAATTCGCGGCGGACGCAATCCCGGTTCCCAGAAAGCGGATGGCGCGCCTGATCAGGCTCTCGGCCAGGGGGTCGCGCTCCCGCAGCGCGTGATCCCACACCGAACTGGTCAAACGGTCTTTGCCACGCTTCTTCATGATCTTGAAGAGGTCGGTCTCGACGCCCTTCGCGTGCTCGCGGTGCGCCTTGGCCTCCATCGCCGCACGCCCGGCGTAGGCCTCGAGGCAGCCGCGTCTACCGCACGGGCAGCGGGCGCCATTGCGCTTGACAACCGTGTGCCCGATCTCCCCGGCGGCTCCCCGGCCGGTCCACGGCTTGTTCTCGAGGATGATCCCGCCGCCGACGCCGGTGCCCCACCAGACGCCGAGGAGCGAGTCGTATGGCCTGCCGGCTCCCAGCAGGTGCTCTCCTTCGACCGCCACCTGGACGTCGTTGCCGAGCCGGGTCTCGACGCCGAGTGCCTTCGATAGGGTCTCCCCGAGCGGGAAGCTTCCCTCCCAGCCAGGCAGGTTGCGAGCGCCCGCGACGACACCGGTCTGCTGATCGACGTCACCGGGCGAGCCGATCCCCACTCCGGTCAGCTGCTCGGGCTTCGCACCGGCCGCCGAGATAGCCTCGCGCAGCGCGTCCTCCATAGCGCGGGCGACGTCCTGCGGCCCACCTGTGGTGGGAGTCGGGTGCCGCGCTTCGCCCCGGACGGCGCCGTCGGCGTCGATGACCACCGCCTGGATCTTCGTCCCGCCCAGGTCTATGCCACCGCGCATGTCCGCCATCAGGCAAGTCTATGCGTCGCTCGTCCGAGACCGTCCAGGAAGCGGACGTTCTGGCCCGCCGGCCGCGGCGGGGCATAACGTTCGGGCCGTGAGTGCTCCCGAGAGCCAGCGAGGCTGGCGGATGTGGTGGGCGAAGAGGCGCTGGTACGAGCGCAACAGCCGCGTTTCGCGACGTTGGCGGATCGACCGCCACGCGGCCCGTGGTGGGTTCTTCATCCGGTTCCCGATCGAGGGCGAGGTCCTCGAGGCGCTCGACGAGGGGCGACTGACGATCGGCGAAGGGACCCTGCTGGAGCCGGGCTGCTGGCTGACGCTGGCGCCCGAGGCTCGAATCGAGGTCGGCGAGGGGTGCTTCCTTAACCGCAACACCATGCTGGCCGCGCACGAGCAGATCGAGATTGGCGACCACACGATGCTCGCCAACGGCTGCTTTGTAGGCGACGCGGACCACCGCTTCGACGATCCAGACATGCCGATTACCTGGCAGGGCTTCACTTCGAAGGGCCCGGTCAGGATCGGCGCCAACTGCTGGCTCGGTGTCAACTGCGTCGTGACCAGCGGCGTAACGATCGGCGAGCGCTGTGTGATCGGCGCCAACTCGGTCGTGACCCGGGACCTGCCGCCACGTACGATTGCGGCTGGCGCGCCCGCCAGTGTGATCAAGCGCATCGAGCGCCGCCGCTGACCTCCTATAATTTGTCGCGGCCGTGACCCCTAGGGCATGGACCCCATGAAGCTCTCATTGGTCAACCCTTCGCATGCAATAGGCGGCGTGAAGCTCGTCCGCGCCCGGGACGGGTTGCGTTCGCTGCTCGCTGACGCGCGCCGTTCCGGCGAATCGATCGGGCTCGTCCCGACAATGGGCTTTCTCCACGACGGCCATCTTTCGCTTGTCCGCGCGGCCCGGGACGGGTGCGACGTGGTCGTGGTGAGCCTCTTCGTCAACCCCGCCCAGTTCGGCCCGGGCGAGGACTTCGAGCGCTACCCGCGCGACGAGGGCCGCGACACGGACCTAGCGGCTTCGGCGGGGGCCGACATCGTCTATGCGCCGACGGTCGAGGAGATGTACCCGGAGGGCTTTTCGACCCTTGTCGAGGTGCAGGGCGTGACGGAGGTCCTCTGCGGAGACCCGTCGCGGCGCGGCTCTGAGCACTTCCGCGGGGTGACGACAGTGGTTGCCAAGCTCTTCAACGCGGTCGGCCCCGATGTCGCGTATTTCGGCCAGAAGGACGCGCAGCAGGTGGCGGTCATCCGGCGCATGGTTCGCGACCTCGACTTTCCGATTCGGATCGAGGCCCTCCCGACGGTGCGGGAGCCGGACGGCCTGGCGATGAGCTCGCGCAATGCCTATCTCGAGGAGGACGACCGAGTGCGAGCTGTGGCGCTCTCGCGGGCACTGCGCCGCGTTGAGGAGGACGCAAGCTCCGGCTCGCTCTCCGCCGGTATCGAGGCGGGCCGCGGCGAGCTGGCTGCCGCTGGAATCGAACCCGAGTACTTCGAGGCACGCGACGCGGAGGACCTGGCGCCGGTGGACGAGCTGGATGGCCGTCCGGTGCTGGTCGCGGTCGCTGCCCAGGTGGGAGGCGCGCGGCTGATCGACAACGTGGTGATCGAGCCCTGAGAACTTGAAACGCGGCAAGAGGGAGAGTCAATGCAGAGGCAGATGTTGAAGTCAAAGATCCACCGGGCCACGGTGACGGACTGCGACGTCGACTACGTCGGCAGCATCACGATCGACACCGAGTTGATGGCCAGCGCGGACCTGATCACCAACGAGCAGGTCCACGTCTGGGACATCGACAACGGCGCCCGTTTCGTCACCTACGTGATCGACGGCGAGCCGGGCTCGGGCACCATCCAGGTGAACGGTGCAGCGGCGCATCTGACCCGCCCCGGACACAAGATCATCGTCGCCTCCTTCGGCTCATATGACGAGCGCGACATGGAGTCCTACTCGCCGGTTGTCGTCCACGTCGACGACGAGAACTCGGTGGTCGCCGTGGACAGCCGTCCGGAGGTGCTTCTCTCATGAGCGAGCGGGCGCCGATGACAGTCCCTCGCCTTGCTGAGATGAAGGAGGCGGGCGAGCCGATCGTGATGGTGACCGCCTACGACTACCCCTCCGCAAGGGTCGCGGAGGAGGCAGGGGTGGACATCGTCCTCGTTGGGGACACCGCGGCGATGGTGGTGCTTGGCTATCCGGGCACCGAGCCGGTTTCGATGGACGAGATGGTGATGCTGGGCCGGGCTGTGCGCCGCGGGCTCAAGGTCCCGCTGATGGTCGGCGACATGCCGATGGGCAGCTACGAGGCGAGCAATGAGCTCGCCGTTCACAGCGCCCAGCGCCTGGTGAAGGAGACGGGCTGCCAGGTGGTCAAGCTCGAGGCGGGCGGCACCTCCGTTGAGCGGGCCAGAGCGATCATTCGCTCCGGAATCCCGGTGATGGGCCACGTCGGCCTGACCCCCCAGACCGCGACCGCGCTGGGCGGCTACAAGACGCAGGGAAAGACGGCCCAGAGCGCGATCCGTCTCTCCGAGGACGCCCTCGCGCTGCAGTCGGTTGGCTGCTTTGCGATCGTCTTCGAGGCGGTTCCGGCGGCGATCACCGAGACCATCGTCGAGCGGCTTGAGGTGCCCACGATAGGGATCGGCGCCGGCCCCGCAACGGCCGGCCAGGTGCTCGTCTTCCATGATCTGCTGGGCATCACGACGGGCCGTGTCCCGAAGTTCGTGAAGCGCTACGGGGAGGTCAACGCCGCAATGGTGAGCGGCGTGCGTCGGTTCTCAGAGGAGGTGCGCTCGGGCCACTTCCCCGAGGCGGACCACGTCTATGGCGTCGAGCCCGCTGAGCTCGACGAGTTCCGGCGCTACCTGGACCAAGAGAGCCTCGTGTCGCGAAGCGCCTGGGACTGGGAGCCGCTGTCCTGAGCGATTTGAACGGGACGCTGGACGGGTGGGAAGAGCGCACAGCCTGAGTTCCCCGAGGGCCGCCTGCAGAAGTTCGAGGCGAAGCGCGGTCCCGCCAGGCTCACCTTGCCGGCGCCCGGCAGCCAGACGGCCAGAGTGCCGGTCCAGCTAGGCGAGAGGTCGGCGCCCTCTTCGAAAACCCCTGTCCCGCTGAACGGCTTCGGCGGCTTCAGGGTCACGAAGGCCGGATGCTTTCCGGGTTCGCTGCTGACGAAGGCTTTGGAGCCGCCCACAATCGCATATGCGATTCGGTGGATCTGCATCCTCCCGCGGTGCTCCTGGGTGGATGCCTGGAGCCAGATCCGCGGTTGCCCTGACCCGAGGACGTCGACCGACACGACCCTGCCGGACCGCCTTGCCACGGCGGCCAGATGCGTGGTCAGCCGTTCGGTTGCCGCGGAGGAGCGGGCACGGCGACTCCTGTCGCAGGCGTCCCGGCCGGGCCTGATCGTGAACCCCCTTGCGCGGCGGGCGTCGACCCTCGTGTAGCCCCGCTCGCCGGAGAACCTGACAACGCCTCGAAACGTGCCCTGGTCCCCAATGCTGGTTGCCCCCTGGCAGCGGTGCGACGGGTGATAAACGACCGCGATCCGCCCGAGGCTCCCGAACCTGGCCCGGATCCGATTGCCGGAGATCCTTCCCCGCGTGCTGTAGATGGCCCCGACATGGCCCTTGGAGGCGCTGAGGACCACAAAGCGCCGGCCGATCGTCAGGACCTGAATCGCGTAGCCGTCGCTCCCCCTGAGCGAGAAGGCTGCGAGATCCCCGGCGCGCGTCACGGGCCGGTGATTTCCGGCCATGGTCGGCGACGGCGCGAGCAGTGAGACTACAAGGCACGTCGCCAGCCATCCGCAGCCCCACAACGCCCTCATCGGCACAGACTATTGAAGCGACATTTTGCGGGGTGCCGCAGAATTACCATTGATTGCAGCGATGCCCATCTACGAGTTCACCTGCGAGGAGTGCGGGAACCGCTTCGAGGAGCTGGTGGCGAGTGTGCGTGCCGGGGGCCCTGCCTGCCCCCGCTGCGGTTCGCAGCACATCGCGCAGCGCCTGTCTGCCGTCTCGCCTCCGTCCCGTCAGCCGCGCGGCCCGCGGGCGCGAGAAGGCGAATCGAAGCGGCGCGAGCGTGAAGCGGCACGCGGTGAGCGGCTCGCCGAGACGAAGCGCAAGCGCGCCGCGGGTGAGATGTGATGGGACTCACGGCCGAGGAGCGTCGCACCAGGCTCGTCGAGCTGTACAAAGACGTGCAGGCGTGTACGCGGTGCCCGCTGCACGAGACGCGCACCAACGCCGTATTCGGGGCCGGCGACGCAGACGCCGACCTGATGTTCGTTGGCGAGGCGCCCGGCGCCGAAGAGGACCGTCAGGGATTGCCTTTTGTGGGCCGTGCCGGTCAGTTCCTCGACGAGCTGCTCCGGGGAATCGGAATGTCGCGACAGGGCGTGTTCATCGCCAACGTGCTCAAGAGTCGACCGCCCGGAAACCGCGATCCCCAGCCGCTGGAAATCGATGCCTGCCGACCGTACCTGCTCGAGCAGGTACGCCTGATCGAGCCAAAGGTGATCTGCACTCTGGGCAACTTCGCCACCAAGCTCCTGAGCGGTAGTCCCGCAGGAATCACGAGGGTTCGGGGGACGCCGCAGGTGCACAGCATCGGTGGCCGCACCGTCTTCCTGCTGCCCCTCTTCCACCCCGCCGCGGGACTGCGGACGCCGGCCGTCAAGGAGACCTTGCGCAGTGACTTCGAGCTGCTCCCCGGCCTGCTGGCCGGCCCGCCGCCCGATGCGCTGGAGACCGGTGGCGACGTCGAGGAGGCTGAGGACCCCGCCTCCTCGACCGAGCCGGCAGCCGACCAGCTCGACCTGTTCGGTTGAGCCGCTCCGCGGAGAGTTTTGCGAGCCGCTCCGCGGCGGAGACCGAGGCGCTTGGCGCGCAGCTAGCCGAGCGGCTCCGCCCCGGTGCAGTGGTGGTCGTCAGCGGCGAGGTGGGTGCCGGCAAGACGACGCTGATCCGGGGCGCCTGCCGGGCGCTTGGCGTCGAAGGTCCGGTGACCTCTCCGACCTTCACGATCGGCCAGCGCTATAGCGGCAGGGTTCCCATCTCCCACCTCGATCTCTACCGGCTGGATGACCTGGAGAGCGAGGACCCGGCGCTGCTGGAGGACTATCTCGATTCCGAGTCGGTCACCTTCGTTGAGTGGCCGGCGGTGGCAGAGCCACGGCTTGCCGGGCGCAGGACCGTGGAGGTCCGGCTGAGCCATGCCGGAGGCGACAATCGAACAATCGATGTCGCTGCCGCATCTACTCGGGGATAGGCGTGTTTCGGAGCAAGAACTCTGCGTGTAGCATCGCTGCCTAACTTCGGATCCAAGGAGGGAAGCACCCGATGAAGCGATTGACGACGCTGGTGGTGGCACTGCTGGGAGTTGTGCTCCTGGCGGGTTCGGCGTCGCCCGCTGCCGTGAAAAACGTGGCGTACCGTCATTACGTGGCGTGCGGCCTCTCGCAAAAGGCAAAACCGGCGCACTTCTGTCCGAAGGGCCGCAAGAAGGGCGCCTTCTTCCGCAGCAAAAAGGCTGATGTGTTCTATGCGGTGTGCGTCAAATTTCCGACGAAAAAACATCTCTGCGCGCCCAAACAGGAAGCCGTGGAAGGCACGCTCTACGTCAACAAGATCACGTCCAACATTCCCGGCAAGCACCGGGTGACCTGGTTCGTGAAGGGCAAGCGGGTGGGGGTCTTCAACTTCTTCGTCAGAGAGCACAGCGCAAAGAGCAAGCGGAAGCGCGGCCAGAAGCGCAGCAGCGGGAAGTAGTCGCACGCTGGCCACCGTTCTTGGGTTCGACACAGCGACCGACGACACCGCCGTCTGCGCCGCGCGCGAGGGCGAGGTTCTCCATGAGTCGCTGCTCGGCCTCTCCGAGAAGGGCGGACCGCTGCACACGACCGCCCTGCTTGCCGAGGTGGAGCGTGCGGTTGCTGCATCCGGGGGTTGGGAGCGGGTCGACCGGGTTGCCGTCGGCGTGGGGCCGGGATCGTTCACAGGACTGCGCGTCGGGGCTGCCACGGCACGCGCGCTGGGACTGAGTCGTGGGCTCCCGGTGAGCGGTGTCTGCACACTTGACGCACTGGGACGGGCGCTGTGCGAGATGGCGGGCGGATCGCATTGTCTGGCGGCTGTCGACGCCCGCCGTGGGGAGGTATTCGCAGCGCTTTTCGCGCCCGGCGGCGAGCGGCTCTGGGATCCACTGGTCAGTGCGCCGGAAGAGCTCGCGGAGCGGGTGGCGGAGTTGCCGGAGCCACCGCTGGCCGCCGGATCGGGGGCGGTACGATTTCATCGACAGCTGGCGAATCGGGGCGTCGAGATTCCGGATGACGCCGACCCCGTGCACCGGGTCGCCGCGCGGCACATCTGCTCTCTTGCGGCGGCTGGAGCAAACGGAGTTGACGCCGGAGCCCCGACCCCGATCTACCTGAGGCCCCCCGACGCGGAACGGTGGCGTGAGCGAGACACTCTCAAGAGACCCGACTGACGCGAGCGACCCAACCGACACGGGGCAGGGTGCCGTCGTACGCCGTCTCGCCTACAGCGACCTCCCGGCCGTCGTCTCGATAGAGCGGCGCTCCTTTCCGACACCCTGGTCGCTGGCGATGTTCGTCCTCGAGCTCTCCAAGCCATCGGGAATCTGCTTGGCCGCGACCGCCGGGGACGAGTTGCTCGGCTATCTCGTCTGCTCTCGCTACGACCGCGTCTGGCATCTGATGAACGTCGCCGTGGCGCCTGAGCAGCGTCGCCTTGGAGTTGCCAGCCGACTGATCGCGCGACTTCTCGAGGAGGCGGGCAGGGGGCTTCCGTTCACGTTGGAGGTGCGGGTCTCGAACCGCGTGGCGATCGCGATGTACGAGCAGCTCGGGTTTCGCTCAGCGGGCGTGCGCCCTCGCTACTACCAGGACAACGGCGAGGACGCTCTGATCATGTGGCTGGACTGATCCTCGCGATCGAGACCTCCTGCGACGACACCTGCGCCGCGGTGCTCGACGGCTCTCGGATCCTTGCCAGCACGCTCTCCTCGCAGGCGGACGCGCACAGCCGCTTCGGTGGTGTCGTTCCGGAGGTTGCCTCTCGGCATCATCTCGAGCTTGGTATCCCGGTGATCGAAGCGGCGCTTGCCGACGCGGATGCGTCGCTCGACGACATCGATGCCGTCGCCGTCACGGTCGGGCCGGGGCTGATCGGGGCACTGCTGGTGGGTGTGAGCACGGCAAAGGCAATCGCCGCGCCGCGCCGGCTGCCGCTGATTCCGGTGGATCACCTGCAGGGCCACGTGGCTGCCAACTTCCTCGAGCCCGAGCCTCTGGAGCCGCCCTTCCTCTGCCTCGTGGCGAGCGGCGGGCACACCCTGCTCGCGGCGGTGCGGGACCACGCCGGCCACGAGGTGCTCGGCCAGACGCTCGACGATGCCGCCGGGGAGGCATTCGACAAGGTGGCGCGCCTGCTTGGACTTGGCTACCCCGGGGGGCCCGCCCTTGAGCGGCTGGCTAGGGATGGCGATCCGGAGGCCTTCGAGCTTCCGGTCGCGATGAGCCGCGGCCCCGGCCTCGACTTCAGCTTCAGTGGTCTGAAGACGGCACTCGCCTACCTCTGTCGCGACCTCGGCCCCGACGGCGTGGCAGAGCATCGCGCAAGCCTCGCGGCCAGCTTCCAGGGTGCGGCGGTTGGTCAGCTGACCACAAAGTTGGATCGGGCGCTGAAGCAGGGTGAGTGGGAGTCGGTCGCCCTCGGTGGTGGCGTTGCGGCGAACCGGGCGCTGCGAGACGGCGTCGCCTCGGTGTGTGAGCGTCGCGGCGCGCACCTGAAGCTGGTGCCGATCGAGCTCTGCACCGACAACGCGGCGATGATCGGCTCGGCCGCCCGTTTCGCGGAGCGGCTCCCGTACCCGGACTACCTGGGCTACGACGCCTTCGCAACCGGGAGGGCGGCGGCGTGACCGAGGTCGTCGTCTACTCACGGCCCGGCTGCCATCTGTGCGCGCAGGCGCTCGAGCAGCTTGTCGCCCTGCGCGCAGACGGCTACCGCTTCGAGCTGCGCGAGATCGACATCGAGAGCGACGAGCTCCTGCTGCGCCGTTTGCTCGAGCGCATCCCCGTGGTCGAGGTGAACGGCGAGCAGGTCTCCGAGTTGGTCCTCGATGAAGCGAGCATCAGGGCGCGGCTCGATACTGTGGGGGCCGATGATCAAGCAGGCGCTTGAGGAGCATGGGGTATCGGACGGGCTGATGGTCGACGGCGAGCGGCTTTCGCTCGGCGTGGCGGCGCGCCTGTCGCGCTACCTGCAGGTCCTCACCCAGGCGCGCAAGATGGGGCGGGAGACGATCTCCTCGCAGGAACTCTCCGACTACACCCACATCAACCCGACCCAGATCCGCCGCGACCTCTCCGGTTTCGGCAAGTTCGGCAAGCGCGGCGTCGGCTACAACGTCGAGTCGCTGGTGGCGCAGATCAGAAAGATCATGCGCACCTCCGGTCAGCACAACATCGCCCTCTTCGGGGTCGGGAACCTCGGACAGGCGATCGCCAGCTCCGACATCTTCGCCGACCACGGCTTCCGCATCGTCGCCATGTTCGACATCGATCCCGACGTGGTCGGCACCGAGGTTGGCGGGCTTTCCGTGCGCGACTTCGGCGAGCTGGAGGCGGTGGTCGCCGAGCAGGAGGTCGTGGTCGGGGTTCTCGCGGTTCCGCCCTCCGCCGCGCAGGCGGTCGCGGACCGGCTCGTTGAGGCTGGTGTCAAGATCATCTTCAATTACTCCGAGCAGCTGCTCCAGGTGCCCCCGGAGGTGACCGTGCACACGTCCAGCCCCGCCGTCGACCTTCTCTACGCGCTCTACTTCTACCTCACCTAGCCTGGCCGGCCGAACCGGCTTTCGCTTGCAAGACCAAGACACGACTGAGGACACGGAGCACTGACCTTGTCACTGGACCTCGACCGCGTCAGGGAGAGATTCGAGAACTCAGTGGACTTCACGGTCGGCCTCGAGGAGGAGTTCGCGATCCTGGATCCCGGCACGCTCGAGCTCGAGCATCGCTTCGAGGACGTCTACTCGGCCTGCCAGAAGGACGCGGTGTTGGCCGATTCCGCCGCCGGTGAGCTGATCGCCTCCGAGATCGAGATCAGGTCGGGACGGGCGGAGAGCTTCAGCGACGCGATTGCCAGGCAGCGAGACCGGCGCGACCGGCTCTTCGATCTGGTCGACGACATGGGCCTCGGCCTGGCTGCGATGGGAACCCACCCGTGGGCCAACTACCTCGACCAGCGGATCATCGACACCCCGCACTACAACCGGCTTCGCAAGGAACTCGGCTGGGTGGCGCAGCGCAACAACACCTGGAGCCTGCACGTGCACATGGGGGTGCGTGGCGCCGACCGGGCGATTGCCGTGTGCGACTGGATGCGCGAGCTGTTGCCGCTGCTGCTGGCCGCCTCTGCCAACTCCCCCTTTCTCGACGGGCGCGACACGGGCCTGCACACGGTTCGCACCGAGATATTCACCCGTACCTTTCCACGCTGCGGGGTGCCGAGCCCATTTCAGCGCTGGGACCGCTACGCGAGCTTCGTCGGGATGCTCGAGAGGACGGGCACGGTCGTCGAGTCGACTCAGCTCTGGTGGAGCGTCAGGCCCCATCACAAGTTCGGCACAGTCGAGGTGCGGATCTGCGACGCGCAGACACGCGGGGACGAGTCGTTTGGGCTTGCCGGGCTGATCGGCGCCTGCATCGCCCAGGCCGCGTTGGATTACGACGACCATGGCTATGACGGCGCCGGGTCGCCGCTACAGGACGCCGAGATCGAGGAGAACCTCTGGCGGGCGATCCGTCACGGGATGGGCGGGAAGATGATCGACTTCCGCCGCGGCGAGGAGGTCGAGGCCCGGGCGGCCCTCGACTCGCTGCTCGCCTGGACCGAGCCGGCGCGCACGCAGCTGGGGATCGAGGCCGAGCTGCCGCCGCAAAACGGTGCCCAGCGCGCCCGTGATGCATTTGAGGCAGGGGTTGCGATCGAGGACATCTATCGCGACGCCGTAAATGAGACGCGGCGTACCTACACGGCCGATATCGGCGCGCGTAGATAAACTCCCCCGCCGCCAAAACCCAGCGGGAGGAATCCAACTTGACCAGCTTTTTGACCGATTACGGAGTCGTCGTTGCGCTTGTTTGTGCAGCGGCCGCGGTTGTCTACGGAATTGTCATCACGCAGCGCCTGCTTTCCCGCTCCGCTGGGAACGACCGGATGCGCGAAATCTCGGGTGCCGTGCAGGAGGGCGCCAGCGCGTACCTGCGCCGCCAGTACACGATCATCGCGGCGGTCGCGATTCCCATCGCGGTCCTGCTGCTGGTCCTCCAGAACTGGGAGACGGCGGTCGGCTTCATTTTCGGCGGGCTTCTCTCTGGCTCGGCCGGCTTCATCGGGATGAACGTCTCGGTTCGCGCCAACGCCCGGGTGGCCGAGGCCGCCCGGGGCGGCGTGCCGCCGGCGCTCGACGTGGCCTTCAAGGGCGGCTCGGTCACCGGGCTGCTCGTCGTGGGACTTGCCCTGCTTGGCGTCGCGGGCTACTACGGCCTCCTGGTGGTCACCGGCAGCAGCGACAAGGAGGCCGTGGACGCTCTGGTTGGTCTCGGCTTCGGAGGCTCGCTGATCTCGGTCTTCGCGCGGCTGGGCGGCGGCATCTTCACCAAGGCGGCCGATGTCGGCGCCGACCTCGTCGGCAAGGTCGAGGCGGGGATCCCCGAGGACGATCCCCGCAATCCGGCGGTCATCGCCGACAACGTCGGCGACAATGTCGGCGACTGCGCGGGCATGGCGGCCGACCTGTTCGAGACCTATGCGGTCACGTCGGTCGCCGTGATGTTGCTGGGCGTGCTGACCTTCACCGGCTCCGGTGGGGACTTCTCGCGCGAGGTGGCGATCTACCCGCTGGTAATTGGCGCCGTTGCGATCATCGCCTCGATCGTCGGGGCCCTCTCGGTCCGGACCAAGTCGGATCGGGTCGAGGGAGCGCTCTACACAGGCATGATCGTCTCCGGCCTCCTCTCAATCGCGGCCTTCTACCCGATCACCGACTGGCTGATGAGCGATCCGGTTCGCCTCGGTCTGAGCGCCGCCGCCGACACGGTGAGCGTCACCGACCTCTGGCTCTGCGCGGTGATCGGGGTCGCTGTGACGGGCCTGCTGTTCGTAATCACCGATTACTACACGTCGACCCGGTTCCGCCCGGTTAAGACGATCAGCCAGGCATCTGAGACTGGCCACGCGACCAACATCATCCAGGGCCTCGCGCAGGGCTTCCAGTCCACCGCGGCCCCCGCTCTGGTGATCGCGCTGGCGATTCTTGCTGCCAACGAGCTCGCCGGCGTCTACGGGATCGGCGTCGCCGTCATGGCGCAGCTCTCCCTCTGCGGCCTGATCGTCGCCCTGGACGCCTTCGGGCCGATCACCGACAACGCCGGCGGGATCGCCGAGATGGCAGACCTGCCCGAAGAGGTCCGCAACGTCACCGACCCCCTTGATGCTGTCGGCAACACGACCAAGGCGGTCACCAAGGGCTACGCAATTGGCTCCGCTGCACTTGCTGCTCTGGTGCTCTTCTCCGCCTTCAAGAGCGAACTTGCCGAGGAGGCGCCCACCGGGTTCGACCTCGGCAGCCTCTTCAACCTGAGCAGCCCCGAAGTGCTGATCGGGTTGATCATCGGCGGAATGATGGTTTACCTCTTTGTCGCCTTCGCGATCGAGGCGGTCGGGCGCGCCGGCGGCCAGGTCGTAGAGGAGGTGCGCAAACAGTTCCGCGAGCACCCGGGGATCATGGAGGGCACGGAGAAACCTGCCTATGCGAAGACGGTTGCCATCGTGACCGCGGCGGCGCAGAAAGAGATGATCCTGCCATCGCTGATCCCGATCCTGGTTCCGGTTGTCGTCGGCCTGCTCAGCGTCAACGCGCTCGGTGGCCTTTTGATCGGCGTCATCGTCGTCGGCCTCTTTGCCGCGATCTCGATGACCGCCGGCGGCGGTGCCTGGGACAACGCCAAGAAGCTGATTGAGGACGGCGCCCACGGCGGAAAGGGCTCCGATGCGCACGCCGCTTCGGTGACGGGCGACACGGTCGGCGATCCCTACAAGGACACGGCTGGCCCCGCGATCAACCCGATGATCAAGGTCGCCAATATCGTCGCCATCCTGATCATCCCGATCGTCCACTTCTAAGCCGGCGGGGAGGTCACTCGCCGGTCTGTGGCACCGCCGCGACGGCTGCAAAGCAGCGTCCGGCGGTGTCCGCAGATCATCTGAATAGCGCTGCTATTCGGATGACCTGCTTCCTTGTCGGACTTGCTTTTCGCTCATCCCGGCAGGCACCGCATCCAGCCGAGTGACCTCCCCGCCTGGCTGTGCCCGCCTGTGGCGCCAAAGTTGCTGAGTCCCCGGTCGCATGCCTACGGCAGGAGCGCCCGCGAGAGGTGCAGCGAGAGCGCATGGAACGGACGCATAGAGGGTGCCTGTGCGTAGAGCGTGCTCACCAGGCGCCGCAGTTGGCATATGACGCTCTCTCTGCCGTCGATTCGCTGCGATCTGGGACATCGAGACTCGACGGTCATCGCGGTGTCGGATCTGCCGGCTGGCCGAGCCGGAGGACTTCAGAATCGAGGATCGTCGGCGTCAGCCGGTGGCCACCATAGGCACAGCCGCTGTCAAGAAGGGGGAAGGCGACGGCTCAGCCGCCGCCCTACCATCGACCGGCCGCCCTGCTCAACCGCCACTGTTGACGCGCTTGCTGAGCTTGGTCACGCGTTCGTTTGTGGCTGTGATCCGGGTGTTCAGGTTCGCAACCTGCGTTTCCAGCGAGCCGACCTGTTTTGTCAGCGTCTGAACTTCGTCGGCGCTCGCACTCTGCTTTTCCAGCTTGCTGACCCTCTTGGCGAGCTTGTCGACCGCGCTGCGTGATTCCTCTTCTACCTGATTGGCCTTGCCCTGGAGGGCCTTCTGTTCACCCGTCAGGCTCTCCTCGGCGATACCGAGGCGGTCAATGAGGTTGCTGAGCTGGGTGGAGACTTCGTCGACGGAATTCTGGCTGGCAGCGTCGTCCGCCGAGCTCTTTGCGTTGAAGGCGACGATCAGCGCGATCACGCCAAGGGCGAGACCGACCGCGGCGATCCCGATCAGGACCCACGACTGACGGCTTTCGTTCTCCACTTGCGACCTCCCGAGTTGTCGGGGAGCTCTTGGCGAGCTCGCCGGCTAGGACCAGACGGGAGCAATCCTCTCAGGCATCGCGGCGTCTGCAATGCCGGCCGGCCGCCGGTCCAGTAGGTTCGCCGGCGATGAGCGACGAGCCGATCAATGTCGCGGATGTCGAGCGCCTGGCCGCAGCAAGGCTCGAGGCCGGGACTGCCGGGTACTTCTTCGGGGGCGCCGGCGACGAGGTGACACTGGAGGACAACGTTGCCGCCTGGCGGCGCTGGCGGCTGCGCCCACGGGTGCTGGCGGGGCTGAGCGAATGGCGGACCGAAACGGAGGTGCTGGGCGCCCACGTCTCGATGCCGGTTCTCATCGCGCCGGTCGCCTACCAGCGGCTTGTCGATCCGGACGGCGAGGCGGCGATGGCCCGGGCCGCTGCGGCGGCCGAGACCGTGATGTGTCTCTCGACGCTGGCCACGATGCGGCCGAGCGAGGTCGCGGCCGGCGCCCCGCCTGGGCGGCGCTGGTTTCAGCTCTACTGCTTCCGGGACGAGGGTGTGACGAAGGCGCTCATGGACGAGGCAATCGACGCCGGGTTTGAGGCGATCGTGATCACGGTCGATGCGCCGCGCGGCGGCAATCGCGAGCGCGACCTGCGGACCGGCTTCGAGATCCCGGAGGGCTTTGGGGTGCCGAGCGTCGCGGCGGCGCTTGGCTCGGAGCGAGCCGTGACCATCGAGGAAACGTTTGCCCTCATGGACCCGGCGCTCGGCTGGTCGGACCTCGAGGAGCTCGCCTCCGAATCCAGTGTGCCCGTTCTCGTCAAGGGCATCGTGACGGCGGAGGACGCGGCACTTGCCGTCGAGCACGGCGCGGCGGGAGTGATCGTCTCCAACCACGGCGGCCGTCAGCTCGATCGCTGCATCGCCACCGCGGACGCCCTCTCCGAGGTCGTCGACGCGGTTGAAGGCCGCCGTACCGTCCTGGTCGACGGCGGCATCCGCCGCGGCGTCGACATCGCAATCGCGTTGGCGCTTGGCGCTGATGCGGCGCTGGTTGGCCGCCCCGTCCTCTGGGGCCTTGCGGTCGATGGGGAGGCAGGGGCCCGGCGGGTGCTCGAGATGCTCCGCGGTGAGTTGGAGCTCGCCCTGGCGCTCTGCGGCTGTTCGACCCCGGTCGAGCTCAGTCGTGCTCACGTCCAACGGGCACCGGGAACGTCCGTATATTCGGGCTGAATGCCCCCCGCCGGTCGCCACTGAATGGCTCAGAGGATCCCAAGAGACGAATCCCTGAGCCGGGTCCACGGTGTCGGGGCCCTCTTCTCTGCCGCCTACGGAAACGTCGGCTCGTCGATCTACTACGCGCTCGGTGTCACCGCGGCATTTGCGCTCGGCCTCACCCCGGTCGCCTTTGCGATCACCGGCGTGATCTTCATGTTCACCGCTGCGACCTACGCGGAGGCGACCGTGATGTATCCGGAGGCGGGTGGCTCCTCCAGCTTTGCCCGTCACGCCTTCAACGAGCTGGTCAGCTTCATTGCCGCCTGGGGCCAGATGCTCAACTACGTGATCACGGTCGCGATCTCGGCCTACTTCGTTCCCCACTACCTGGCGGTCTTCTGGCGCCCGCTGCACCACGGGCCCGGCGACATCGTTGTCGGCGCCGCGCTGATCGCCGGCCTGGCGGTGCTCAATATCCGCGGCTCACAGGAGTCGGCGAGGCTCAACCTGGTGCTGGCCATTGCAGACCTTGCCACCCAGGTGGTGCTGGTTGCCATCGGCATCGTCCTGGTGCTCAACCCGCAGATCCTTGTCGACAACGTGCACCTGGGCGTCGCACCCACCTGGAGCGACTTCGCACTGGGGATCGCGGTCGGGATGATCGCCTACACCGGCATCGAGACGATCTCCAACATGGCAGAGGAGGCAAAGGACGCAGTACGGACGATCCCCCGCAGCGTCATGCTCACGGTCGCGGCGGTGCTCGGCCTGTATCTGCTGATCCCAGTGGTGGCGCTCTCGGCGATGCCGGTGACCCTGGATTCCGCCGGCCACTACACGACCGCGCTCGGCAAGGAATTCGCCAACGACCCGATCCTTGGCATCGTCGAGAACATTGGTCTCGGCGAGGGTCTCACCGAGGCGCTGCGCTTCTACGTCGGCCTGCTCGCTGCCGTGATCCTGTTGATCGCCACGAACGCCGGACTGATCGGCGTCTCTCGCCTCACCTACTCAATGGGCCAGCACCGCCAGTTGCCCGAGGCGCTGCGCCAGGTCCATCCCCGCTACCGCACTCCCTACATAGCGATCCTTGTCTTTGCGGCGGTGGCGATGGCGACGCTCGTCCCGGGCAAGACCAGCTTCCTGGCAACGATGTACTCGTTCGGCGCGATGCTCTCCTTCACGATCGCCCACGTCTCGGTGATCTGGCTGCGGCGGAAGAAGTCAGCTGACGAGCGTCCCTGGAAACCGCGCTTCAACTTCCATGCCTTTGGCGTCGAGGTGCCGCTGACGGCCGTGCTGGGCGGCCTGGGGACGTTCACGGCCTGGATCGTGGTGATGGCTCTCTACCCGCGCACGCTTGCCGTCGGCCTCGGCTGGATGGCGCTCGGCATCGTCGTCTACATCCTCTACCGCCGAAACCAGCGCCTGCCGCTCACCGAGACGGTGAAGGTGCTGCTGCCCGAGCCGCTCGGGGTCGAGGAGATCGAGTACCGGAGCGTCCTGGTCGCCTTCGAGGACGGCGAGCCCTTCTCCGAGGAGATGGTGGCCACCGCGGTCAAGCTTGCCTCGAAACGACGCCGGGGCATCCACATCCACTCGATGCTGACCGTGCCGACGCACTTCCCGCTCGAAGCTGAGATGCGCGAGCACGAAGCAGACGCACAGAGCAAGATCGAGCAGGCGAAGCTGATCGGCGGCCAGCGGGTCACCGGTCACGTCGAGCGGGTGAGGCCGGGGCAGGCCGGTTACGCGATCGCCGAGGAGGCGAAGTTGATCAAGGCGGCCGCGGTGGTCGTCGGGTTGCAATACCGAAACGGCACACCCCTCTACGACAAGACGTTGCAGACGGTCCTTGGCGAGCGTCCCTGCCGCGTGATTGTCGTTTCCGACTACGGCGCGACGCAGACCGCCGAAGCGGCGTCCACCCGAGACTAGAATCGCCGCCATGACCGCCGACGGGCCGAGTGCGCGGGCGTATCAGGGGGCGGTCCGCGCTCTCTCATTGTTCTTCATCGCCCTCGGCGCGGTGATCCTCGCGACGACCATTGCCAGCGGCGGCGGGCCGCTTGCGATTGGCGTATTGATGGGAGTTGCGTTCGTTGCCGTCGGTGCCGGGCGGTTCTGGGTCTCCAGCCGGGGGAGCGGTCCCGGGAGATGAACGCGCCCGAGCGGCCGTCGCGACCGACCGACAGTGCGGCGGGGACGCCGCAACCCGAGAGCGCGCCAGAGCGGTCGCGCCGGCTGCGTCTCGAGCCGCTTCTTCAGCGGGGGCTGGGTGTCCCCGGCCTCTTTGTGGCCGTCTACTCGACCATCGGCTTCTCGATCTACTTCTCCCTTGGCGTCGTTGCCCATCGCGGCCTCGGCCTGACGCCGCTGATCTTCCTGGCAGCCGGCCTGCTCTTCGTCCTCACCACGCTCAGTTATATGGAGGGCGCCGCGATGTTCCGCGAACGCGGTGGCTCCTCGAGCTTCGCCCGCCACGCCTTCAACGAGCTGATCGCGTTCATCGCCGGTTGGGTGATCCTGATCGACTACTTGATCGTCGCAGCGCTGGCGGCGATCTCGGTTCCCCACTACCTGCAGCCGATCACCCCCGACCTTTCCGCGCACGGCGTGGAGGTCGGGATCGCGGCGCTCGTCATCGTCGCTGCCTGCCTGCTCAACGCATTCAATGTGACGGGGCGGGGCCGGGAGCGTTGGCTGGCGGGGCTCGCGCTTGCTGACATCGCACTGCAGCTCGCGGTGATCGTGGTTGGCGTGCTGGCCGTGTTTCACCCCGACCGGCTCACCGACCAGGTCCACCTCTTCACCGATCCCAGCCTGACCGACGTCGTCTACGCGGCGGTTGTCGCGATGCTCGCCTACGCGGGGATCGAGGCAGCTGCTGACATGGCGCCGGACATCGACGTCAGCCGGCGCGATCTGCGGCGGGTGGTCTCAATCGGCGCGATCGTGGTGCCAATCGGCTACGCGGCGATGGCGGCCATTGCCTTGATGGCCGTCCCAGTTGTCGCCGGGCCCCAGGGGCCCGAGACGGCTCTCGGCGGCGAATTCGTCGAGGCGCCGATCCTCGGCGTCGTATCCGCCTACCAGCCCACCTGGGTCGCTGATGCGATGCGCTGGATCGTCGCCGCGGTGGCCGCACCGATCCTCTTCTGGGCCACCACCACGGCGATGTTGGGCGTCTCCCGGCACATCTACACGCTGGCGATCAATCGCCAGATCCCCAGTTGGCTCGGCAAGCTCAATCCGCGCCACGCCACGCCGCAGGTGGCAATCGCCATCTCGGGCGCAATCGCAATCGGCCTGGTCGTGCCCGCCGACGTGAAGCTGCTGGCGAGCATCTACGCGTTTGGAGCGACGCTGGCGATCACGATCGCCCACGTCTCGATCCTGAGGCTGCGGGTCACCGAGCCTGACCGGGCTCGCCCCTTCCGCGTTCCGTGGAGCTTCGGATGGCGCGGCGCGAAGTTGCCGATCCCGGCGCTCTTCGCGGCGATTGTCAGTGGCCTCGCCTTCGTCAGCGTTCTCGTCTACCACGACACCGCGCGCTGGGTCGGGCTCGGCTGGATGGCGTTCGGCCTGATCGCCTATGTCGTCTACCGCAAGCTGGTCGAGGGAACGTCGCTGACGCGGCGCGTCTCGGTCACCGAGCGGGCGCTGACCAAGCAGATGCCAGACGTCGAATACGGGAACATCTTGGTTCCGGTGTTCGGCACCGATCTCGACGACGACATCGTCTCGACGGCGGGGCGGCTGGCTGCGGCCACCGGCAACGGCGGCGGCGAGGGGACGCGGCTCGAGGTCATCCACGTGATTGAGGTACCGCTGACGCTGCCCCTGGATGCCGAGCTGCCGCCCGAGCAGGAGGCGGATGCGCAGCGGGTTATCGAGCGTGCCCGAGAAGTGGGCGAGGAGTACGAGAACGTCAGGGTCACAGCCAGGGTGTCTCGGGCCCGCGACGTCGGCGCCGGGATAGTCGAGGCGGCGCGGCAAAGCGGAGCGGAGGCAATCATCGTCGGCGGCGAGCCGCCGACCAAGATCCGGGGTGGCGCGACGCTCGGCGGGATCGGCGCCGCCAAGCCCGCTGAGATCGGCGCCGCCACCGAGTACGTCCTCAAGAAAGCGCCCTGCAAGGTGCTGCTCACCGCGCCGCCGGGATGACCTTGCCGGGCGGGGCCGAGTTAGCCACGCGCGCCGCAGGCGCCTAGTATGCGATCCATGTTCATCTTGATCGTTGGCTGTGGGCGGGTCGGCTCCTCGGTGGCCCGGACGATGCTGCAGGAAGGCCACGAAGTTTCATGTCTCGACGAGGACCCTGAGTCTCACGCCAGGCTCGAGGTCGGGCTTGAGAAAGGCTGGGAGGACATGGGCGGCCAGTTCACGGTCGGCACAGGGCTGGAGACGGATGCGCTGATCGCCGCCGGGATCGAGAAGGCCGATGCCTTCATCGCCTCCACGGACGGCGACAACACCAACATCGTGATCGCCCAGATCGCGCAGCGGCGCTACCACGTGCCAACCGTGATCGCCCGGATTCTCGACCCGTTGCGGGCCGAGTGGTACCGGCGCCAGGGTCTGCACACGATCTGCCCGACGCGGGTTGCCATTGACATGCTCGAGAATGCGGTGCGCGAGGGCGCCCAACGCGATGGCGGCAAACCGAGCGGCTCGGTGGAAGCGGCATAAGGCAAGGGGGCTGGAACGATGTACATCATCGTCGTCGGAGCGGGGAAGGTTGGATGGAACCTGGCCCGCGAGCTGCTCGAAAAGAACCACGAGGTAACGGTGATCGAGAGCGACAGGCGCCGCTACCTGACCGTCGAGCAGGAGCTGGAGCACAACGTCTCCTACGGCGACGCATCCGAGCTCTGGGTCCTCGAGCGAGCTGGCATCCAGCGCGCTGACATGGTGATAGCCGTCACCGGTGACGACGAGGACAACATGCTGATCTGCCAGGTCGCCCGTGAGAAGTACGACGTCGAGCAAATCATCGCCCGCGTCAACAACCCGCGCAACCGCGAGCACTTCGACCTGTTGGGCGTCAAACCGTCAGTCTCCGCGACCGACCTGATCCTTCGCCTGCTCGAGCACGAGGTGCCCGAGTACGGCCTCGTTCACCTGCTTGACCTGCAGGAGGAGCAGCTGGAGATCATCGAGATGCTGCTGGGCAAGGAATCCCGGGTCACCGGCCGCCGCGTCGGCGACCTCTCGATGCCCGAAGGAAGCCTCTTGATCTCCGTGCTCCGAGGGGGCAAGGGCTTTGTCCCCGGTCCGGAGACGGTGCTCGAGGAGGGGGACGAGATTCTGGCGGTCCTCGACCCCGGCCGCGAGGACGACCTGAAAGAGCTCTTCGGGCCCTCCGCCGGAGGCAACGGCGCGGGCTGATCGATGGCCGCGCGTGAGGTCGACTTCCTGCTGGTCGGGGGCGGCATGGCATCTGCCCACTGCGCCTCGGAGCTGCGCCGCCGCGGTGCGGACGGGTCGGTCCTGCTGGCGGGCCGCGAGTCCGAGCCGCCCTACGAACGGCCGCCGCTCTCCAAGGAGTACCTGCGAGGCGACGCCGAGCGCGAGACCGCGTTCGTCAACCCGGCCGGCTGGTACGAGGAGAACGACGTCGAGCTTCTGACCGGGGTCAATGTGATGTCGCTCGATCCAAACGAGCGGACCGCGAAGTTGCAGGGAGGGGACGAGGTTTCCTTCGGTAGAGCGCTGCTCGCCACCGGGGCGATGGTCAACATTTTGCGCGTCGAGGGGGCTGAGAACGAGGGAATCCACTACCTGCGCGCCTTCGGCAACTCCGACGCGATACGCGCCGATGCCGAGGCCGCCGAGCACGTCGTGCTGATCGGCGGCAGCTACATCGGCACCGAGGTTGCCGCGTCGCTGACTGCGAAGGGCGTCAAATGCACCATCCTGATGATGGAGGACGTCGCACTGTCCCGGGTCTTCGGGGAGAACGCAGGGCGTTGGTTCCACGAGATGCTCGAAGCACGCGGTGTCACGGTCCACGGAGGCGAGGAACTGGAGGCGTTCGAGGGCGACGGCCGGGTGAAGGCCGTGCTGACCAAGAGCGGGCGTGCGATCGAGTGCGATGCGGTCGTGGTCGGCGCCGGCGTCCGCCCCGACGCGATGCTCGCGCAGCGGGCCGGCCTTGAGGTCGACGACGGCGTCCTCTGCGATTCGAAGCTGCGGTCATCGGCCGGTGGGATCTACGCGGCCGGCGACTGCTGCTCCTACGACAGCGTCGTTCACGGACGACGGCTGCGAGTGGAGCACTGGGATGTGGCGATGCAGCAGGGGATCCACGCCGCGCGCAACATGCTTGGCGACGATCGCGACTACGACGTCGTGCCCTATTTCTTCAGCGATTTGGCTGACTGGGCCAGCCTCGAGTACGTCGGCCCCGCCCACGACTGGGACGAGGAGATCTGGCGCGGCGACCGGGACGCCGGCGAGTTCTCGGTTTGGTACCTGAAGGACGGCAGGGTTGCGGGCGCCCTCAGCGTCGAGCGCTCCGAAGACCTGGCCGAGGCGCGCCGGCTTCTCGCCGGCGGCGTCGACGTCTCGGCGGCCAGGGATCAGATCGCGGACCCAGACAGCGATCTATCGCAGCTCGGCGCTTGAGCCTGCCTCAAGACCACCAGCCAATAGACGGTTGCAGCTCGTCGGTCGAGCGGTACAGGGCGCGCCTCTCCGACTCGCTCAACCGCCAAGACATCGACTTCATCTCGCTGGCATCGAGAAAGACCCACTGGGCGGCGGTCCGACAGAGCGCCACGCGCTCCTCGCGGTTGCCAGGCAGTCCGCTCTCTCCGGTGCGTGCTGGACGACAACGCCGGCTGAGCGATGCCGGAGGAGGTGTCCGAGTTCAGGACATATGTCACAGCTGATCGGTCATCGGTGAGTCGGGACATGCGTCACACCCCGAAGCGGTAGCCGAGCCGGAGGTCGGCCCGGAGGGCCGGCCGGAGGATCGGCTACCGG
>Ga0210110_1000046_pt1 | contig 46038 bp, 43 predicted proteins | sample China_Galinas_PW_2_FD_184865 | JGI IMG/M metagenome (GOLD analysis project Ga0210110, IMG submission 184865) | Wetland microbial communities from San Francisco Bay, California, USA, that impact long-term carbon sequestration - China_Galinas_PWB_D1... | ecosystem: Environmental > Aquatic > Marine... | reverse complement strand
CGCCGGTCAAGACCCGCGCGGCGTCGGCGAGCAGTCTGGGGGTGGGCGGGTGGGCGGCGCGCTCGAGCAGCGCGAGGAGCGCGCGTGCGATGGCGGCGGACGCGGTAAAACCCTCGGGCTCCAGTGCCCGGACGGCAGCGGCGCCGCAGGCGGCTGCGACCGCTGCGTCCTCCGCTGCCAGCGCGAGCCGGGTGAGCTGAAGATCGGCGGCCGCGGGCCGTTGACCCGTCTTGCCGCCCCAGGCGGCGAGCAGTGGCTGCGTCACAATATCCGCAATCGGCGCCCGCTCCGCTGCGCCCAGGGGCGCCAGTCGGCTCGCGCCCAGTGGGCTGGTACGGATCGCCTCCGCGTCTCGGCCTACCGGGTCCTTGCCGGGCTCCACTAGGGCCAGGTCGATCAGGCTCTGCACGTCTCCACCGAGCTCCTGAGCAAGCTGCTCGGCGACGGCGCGAGGCACCGGCAGCTCGAACAGCGTAAGGGCTCGGAGCAGGCCCTTGCCGGCCCCACCGGCCAGCTTGAGCAGGGTGTCGACGGCGATGTTTTCCAGCAGCTCGCGGACGGTCTCCGACGCCGGCAGGTCGCCGCCGGCCAGGTAGCGCTCCATGTCGGTCAGGGCCGCTCCGGCATCGGGCAGCGGAACCGCGGGATTGAGCAGCAGCCGGGCGACCAGCAGGTCCAGCAGCCCCGGATTGCCTCGCGCCGCGGCCCGCGCGCGCGGAAGCTGGGCCTCGCGGGCAGCCAGGTCGGCGAGACCCAGCGTCTGTGCCACGTCTTGCTGGCGCAGTGTGAGCTTGCGCTCGGCCGTTTCCTTGAAGGTGGTGAGCTCGATGCGCTCGAGCCGGGAGGCGAGGTCCTCGCTCCCCTGCTCCAAGCGGAACGGGAAACGGCTGGTGACCAGCAGCCGACTGTCGGTCAGCGCAGGGTCGAAGGCGCGCAGGATCGTGGCGACCAGGCCGGCGCGACGCGGCTGCACCGGACGGGGACCGGCTCTCTCCTCCAGCAACTGCTCGAAGTCGTCCAGGATCAGCAGCAGGGCCGGGCCGTCCCGATCACGTTGCCGGCAGGGACCGTGCAAGAGATCCGTCAGCAGGTCACCGAGGGCCAGTACACCCGCCTCTTCTCCACGCTGGAGCTCGGTCCGGACCTTGGTGGTGGCGTTGCGTACCGGGTCGCGGGCCGCTGGATATGGCTGCAGCGCGTAGCCGAGCTTCTCCAGCAGGTCGAGCGGACCGAACCGGCCGTGCAATACCGCCATGGCCAGGTCGTCGCGGCGGCGGTTGGCGATGCGTGCCGCCAGACTGGATTTGCCGAGTCGACCCATACCAGTGAGCAGGACGCCAGCGTATTCGTCGCCACCGAGTATCCGCAATGCCTGCTGTAGCTCCCGGCGGCGCCCGACGAACATGTTGTGGGAGGCGACCGGGACTTCCTTGCCGAGAAGGTCCTTGTGCACATAGTCGGCAGGCAGCAGCGAGCGCTTCTGCGCGCCGGCGACGAGCGGGGCGGCGCCGTCGCCGCTTCCACCCAGCCAGAGTCGAGCCAGGTGCCAATTGCGACGGACGTCCTCGTTGGACGCAACCATCAGCGCATGGCGAGCCTCGGCGACGCACAGGGCGAGGGCCTCGCGGTTGGCGAGCCTTCGATAAAGCTCAGCGGCGAAACAGGTGGCGGCGGTGTCGGCCACCGAGCCGTCCCAGCCGATGATGGCCGGCAGCCCAGCCTGAATCAGGGCATTGGAGAGCGAGTGGGACGGGGGGGCAACTGCCGTCGAGCTGGGACCACTGTCCGGATGCTTGCTTTCATGAGCCGGCGGAAGACTAGCCCGCGTTTCAGGATTGCCGCCAGGTGCCGTGGCGGTGAGGCAGGCGGAAAGAAACAGCAGCCTGGGCATGGCGGGCCGCAGGGCGCGGAGCAGCTCCCCCGCGTCGGTTGGGTGCCGGCCGAAGGCGCCGTCCTCCAGCATCAACACGGGTCTGGGGGACTCGCCGGGACGATCGGGCCAGGCGTCATGGCCGTGGCAGGAGAGGTGCAGCACGGGCAGTCCGCCAACCTCGGCCAGGCGCCGGCCGAGGGCGTCCGCCTCGCCGCTCTCGTCCACCAGGAGGTCCAGGTGGGTGTTGCCGACGGCGTCGAGAATGGCGGCCTCCTCGGCCTCATAGTCGAGCTCCGAGACGCCCTCGGGTGCTGCGGCCATGAAGGCGAGCCCGAGCCGGTAGTCATCCAATGGCGCTGGCTCACGTATCGGCCCCAGGCGGCGCTGGGGGCTGAACTGAAGTAGGGGATCGCCGGCCAGATAGGCCCGGTCGTCGGCCAACAGCTCCCAGGGCGCGTGGAGCAGCGCCCATGCGCCGCGGCTCGGGCTGCGGCTTGGACAGTGGATGGTCACTATCAGCGGGCGTTCGGCTTGCTCGATCAACCGACTGAGCTGGCGCCGATCGCCATCGACCCAGCGGTAGAGGTCCCGACCGATCGCGTAGGTCGCCGCGGGATCCGAGCGCCGCTCCAGCAGCGCATAGCGAGCAGCCAGATCGTTCAGGTGTCTCAGTGCGTCGGCATCGAGAGCGCGGCGTGCTCCAGTTGGCGCGCTATCGTCCAACAGCTCGAAGCATTCGTCTTGGATGAGGACCGTGGCGGCCATGGGGCGGCACTCTCTGATTCCATATAGCTGCGACGCAGCTTAACCGAAACCAGATTCCGGATGTACGCTGGATTCACGTGGCTGATGCCGCCCGGCACCTGCTATTGAACTCAGCGACGAATAATGCTGCGGGGTCGGACCATGCTATGTTAATGATTAAAAAAGCAAAAGCTCTGAAATTGGGCCAAAAATCTGGCTTAGAATGCCCATTTTGGGGCCAAAAACGTGCGTTTAAGGGGAAAAGGATCGCATGGCACGAGCCAACCGCCATCGCATGCCGGGACACGTCTGGCGCGGCGAAGTCTTGGGTACGCTGGCAATGCTGCCAACTGTGGGAGAGCCGCGTAAGCGCGGCGAACCGCGTCGAACCGGGGTCACCATTTAGCCGACCCCTGTCAGTTCTCGCTTTGTTGCATTGCTATCAAGCGGGAACTGGCCCCGTGCCTAGTGCCTAGTGCCTAGGGGACGCAGGTCGCAGTAGGCGCGGATCGGGCTGGTATAGTCACCGCATGGGTATGAGGCTGTGGTCGTTGGCTGTCTCATTGGCGCTGGTTGTGTTGCCCGCCCTGCTGTGGGCATTGTTGCCGCACCGCTGGTGGGGAGAATGGAGCCGGGTACTCACCTACGCGTCCTATGCGGTGGTCGCGGTGGCCATCGGCCTGGGCTGGATCTTCAACCACACGCGCCTGATCTTTTCCCTGCTCGCACTGGTGCTGCTGAGCGCTTTGTTGTTGGGAGATCTGCGGCCTTACCTCTCGTTGGCCCCAGCCCCCAACCAACCCGTCTACAGTCTGGTCGCGCTGCTGCTGCCGGTCGATCTGCTGCTGTTTCAGCTCATGAAGGAGCGGGGCGTGCTCACCCTGCGCGGCCTGCTGCGCCTGGGCCTGGTTGCCGTGCAGCCAGTCGTGGTCGTGTGGCTGACCAATCCGGCATATGCCCACATCACGGGCTGGTTGACGCGGGACCTTTTCAGCTGGCCCCTGGCGCACTATACCGCCATTCCGCAGATCGCCATCCTGGCACTCGCCGCTGTCGCCGTGGTGCTTGTGGCCAATCTGGTGACCAGCCGGTCGCCGCGCGACCATGGGTTCGTCGCGCCGCTGGCGGGCGCCGCGCTGATCCTGCACTACCATCCCGCGAGCGCGGTGCCGCACATGGAGCTGTTGGCCATTCCGCTGGCCTGCATCGTCGCCATCATCCTCGCCGGTCACGGCATGGCCTTTCGCGACGAGCTCACCGGACTGCCGGCGAGGCGCGCCCTGCGTGATCAGTTGCTGAAACTGGGCAACCGCTACGCGATCGCGATGGTGGACATCGACCATTTCAAGCGCTTCAACGATCGATATGGCCACGACGTGGGCGACCAGGTGCTGCAGATGGTCGCCTCGCACATCAATCGCGCACGGGGCGGCGCCAGGGCCTTCCGCTACGGCGGCGAGGAATTCACGCTCGTCTTTCCCGGCGGAACCGTGGACCAGGCATGGCCGCATCTGGAAGCCCTGCGCCGATCGGTGGCGGACGCCAAGTTCACCGTGCGAGGTAAGAGGCGCCCCCGCAGAAAACCGAGCGGTAACGAAATCCGACGCCGCACGCCGGCAAAATCGGTTTCAAAGCAGGTGGCAGTCACCATGAGCATCGGCGTGTCGCAGGCCGGCAATCAACTCGGCAGTCCGGACGCGGTGATGAAAGCCGCCGACCAGGCCCTGTACCGCGCAAAGCGGGCGGGCAGGAACCGGGTCATGCGCTGACAGCGATGCTGTGCCGGCGTGATGCCGCTGCTTGCGGTTTGGCCTCTGCCTTGGAGCCTGCGCGGCAGAAGGTTTGTGGGGCCGCGGCGAGGAGCAGTGACAGGCTGGGGCACCGGACTCAGAAAGAACAGGGTCGCCCATTAGCCAGCTCCTGACAAGTGGCAAGAGACGGCCTTGAGGCCTTTTGGCCCCGAAACGAAGGAAACGACGGGGTCTTGCAATCACGCATCGCGTGATTGCAAGACCCCCCTGACCTGTCTGATGTTGGCCGCTCTCGCCCAAAATCCCTCGAACCGACCGAGTCAACCGTCCTTGATCGTCTCTCACACGTTCTTCAGCCCCAGATCGCCGCACCAGAACAAGAGTGGCGGGTCAGGCGGCTGCTTGGGCGACACCGATCCCAAGTGATGGGTGTCTTTTTTTTCAGCCCTCGGGGACACGGCAAGTGGGGGCTGTCCATGATGTCTCGGCAGCCAGTAGGAAGCGCCGCCGGGTGGACAGAGTCCGCCGCAGTGCGGCAAAGGCGCGGCCGGTGCTGGATCACGGGGAATGGAATCCGCACGGACCACGGGAATGCTCGCCCCGCTGAGTGAATGCTTGAGGGGGAGGGCACAAGGCGACTCCCTCGATTCTTGACTTCCCAGAAGCTCAAAGACCCGTCGTCTCGGATGTTTTGCCGCTTCGCATCACCGAAAGCCTGCTGTAAGAATAGAGAAAGTCGAAGACCGCCTGATCCGCGGGTTTCCGTTTCCAACGAGTCGCGAGATGCTGGTGTGGGCAAGCGGGGCACAGCCACTCCGGCTTGTCGATGGAGCCTATCATAGTGATGTCAGGTGTCTCGTACGACAGATCGCGCAGGTTGATCGACCCCGGCTGGCAAGCGACTTCCATGCGCTTTGCGGAAATGCTCCGCCCGAACGTGGCAAGCGACCTTCGGTGTGGGCGGGTTCTTTCTCGCTGAGATAACGTTTTTCGGCCCCTAGGGTCTTGGTCAATAGCTTCGTTGGCGTGACGGGGCGGTGTCGAGCTGAAGATCTCCAGCAGCTCCAGCTCATTGATCGGCTGGTGCGCCGAAATCTTTTCCTGCACATGGCGATATTGGGCCGGGTCCACCTCGACTGCTCGGTCTTTCTGCAACAGGAACAGCTTGTCTGCTCTGATGACTGTGATGGGCTGCTGCGCATCCCGCTCATCGGGCAGAGGCTCCAAGACGAAGGGCGGACTGTTGGGGCAATCGGACAGACCAGGCTGGCTGACCAGGAGCAGCCCGAACAGGCATGCGTCGAGTGATCGCATCTGTGTCGTGACTCCATAGGCGGGCGGTGGGGCGACTCCGGAGTGAAGTGCCCTGTGATTTGCCTGTCAACCCCAACAAGCAGGGTGGCAACCGACGCAAGCGGGGCGGACAGCGGACCGGCACGCTCAGGGCTCGAAGACCAGAGTTTCGGCGAGACCCAGCTGGGCGGCCACGTGCCGCGCGACGGACTGACCGAGCCAGTTGGGCTGGTGGGCATCGGAGCTGATGACGAAGTGGAAGCGGTCGCTGAAGGGCGCGTAGAAACGCCGCCAGTGGCAGCGCCAGACGTAGCGGTTGTTGATCTCGATGAGCGCTTCCGGCGGTATACGGGCGAGATTGGTCTGGAGGGCGTTGGGATGGGCGACGATGACGGGCTTTTCTGAGGCCAACAGGTGCTCCAGGGCACGGTAGTCTGCGTCTCGATCGAAGCAATGGAAGATGAAGTAGTCATTGGTCCTGGCATCGAGTGCGGCATTCACCCAAGAGTGGCCATTCACTTCCATGCCCAGTCTGAGCCCGCGGGCTCTGACCGCCCGCTCGTAGGCCTCGTAGGCCCCGTCGGCCAGAAACTCGAAATGATCGCTGATACCCATGGTCTGGGCGTGCCGGATGTCTGCCACCAGATCCACCGTCTGCTCCGCCACGACCGATTCGTCGCCGGTGGACCAGGTGGTGTGTATGTGCAGATCCTGGGTCAGCAAGGCTGGTCTCCTATCGCGTGAGCAGCGTTGGACCTGTGTGGCGAGGGCCGTGGGGCCCCCGGTCGGGGCGTTTTCCTGGGCCATTTGTTGCCGCGGAAGATCGTGTGGCGGTGGGGAAAGGATAGCAAGTCAGTTGCCAGCTGCAGTGAGGCGTCGCGCGTGAATAACGATCGCCCTGGGCTCCCGCGGGTTGGCCGGTGTAGCCGTCTCGGCTATAGGTCGTCGCGTGCCACCGCATCGGGGAAAACGGGGAAATGGGCGCAACATGGGGAATCCTCGGCCCACTCGAGCGCCTTGGGGTGGCCGTTCCCCAGTAAGATCTGAAGCTCGCATGCTGAGAACCGCTCACTGGCTTGGGGCGAGGTCGGCCACCCGCTCAAGCACCCCTGTGAGAGGCGTTTCTGGCACAGTCAGATCCCCTGCCCGCTGTAACGAAGCGGATTCAACGAGTAGGAGTCTGGTCCAGTTTCTTGCGTAAGCATGAAACAGGACCAGACTCCTGTCTCACTCCCTATCGCCCTACCAGGATGAAAGCGCCAGCGGCGATGGTAAGGATCGCCATGAGCGTGCCGAGTCCTGAGAAACTGAGATGGAGGAGAGGTATCAGGCCCTCTAGGATCAGCCAGATGCCAAGCAAGAGCATTCCGAGATTTTTGGTCAGTTTCGTTGCCATGCTGAGAGCCTCTTTCTCACGACGGGTTGAATGCGCTGGGGTGAGCGGGTGTTGGGGCGCGGCCGCCTAGCAAGTAATCATTTGTGCGCCGAGCCCCCTGTTCTCGCAGGCGGAGTGCGGAAGCCCGACGTGCCGTATGTACCCCTCACACATGGACTTTCGGTCGCGATGCACGCCTCTCGCACCCGATAGCCGCGTTGCGGCGAAAGGCTGCGCAGTCCTGCTACGCGTTTCGCCTTAGGGCGTATCGTGCCTGTGCGCCCGTTTGGCGGAACAAAAGTCCATCGGACCTTTCCTTCGCCCGCCTCATTGGCTTCCCTCGAGCCTGCGTTCGGGTGCGAGGTTAGCCCGATTGTAGCCAAGAATCCGGCGTGTGCACGAGCGCGGCCCGGCGCGACGCAATCTCACGCGCGGGGTGCCTGCGCCCGGTCCGGCAAACTGGACAGGGCCACCCGGGGCTCGGGCTTAGCTCGTTACTCCCGGACGACACAGTGCCGAGGTTGGGCGGGAGTTCTTTCGAGCGGGTTCCCAGGTGGGCGTCCAATTCCTGTATTCTTCTGCCGAGCCGCACTGGCCCCGCTTTTTTTCGACCCGTTCTTCCTGTACCGCTACCCCTTTTCCGTTTCCTGCTGCTCGGGCGGCTTGTCGCTTCCTGGAGACGTCGGTAGCTGGGCGCGGCGACGCCTCTGCGTCAAAGCGGCGAAGGCGCCCACGCCCAGGTGGTCGCCCAGGAGCAGCCCGGATTCACGGTGGGCGACCACTGAGTGCGCCGCTCCTCCCGCTACCACGCCTAACCCCCACAGGATGAGCGCCCAGCGTCCAACGCCGACGCCCAACGCGACATCCGCGGCCCCCTTGACCACGACAAACAGCACCGCCCACAGCGCCAGGAACAATGTGCCGGTGAAGATCGTGAACGCCAGTGCGGGCGCCAGGATGCGGCCCAGCGGCAGCTTCGCACGGCGCGTCCGCACCAGCTTTGCGTCGTGGCGCGCGTAGATGAGGCCGCGGCTGAAATCGGCACCATTGCGGAAGGCGATACCGAGCATAACGACCACCGCGAGCCAGGCGACGCTGACCACTTGGCCGCCGTTGATCCAGGCGTACACGCCGAGGCCGAATCCGAGCAGCGTCACGCCGCGCCGCGCCCAGATTAGCACGAGGTCCATCGTCTCGCGCACCGCTTCGACGCGAGCAGCCGGCGCGGCAAGGTGCACCTCGGACCGCACCAAGCGCCGGCCGATGCGCGACGCGGCGGCCTTACCGAGACCGACCAGCACGTTCATCATGAGCAACGGCGTCAGAATCGCGATAATGACCAGGCTCTCCACCGGCAGACTCCTTGACGGCGCGCGCTGCGCCACGACGGATACGGGCTTGTTACTGTAACAGAGCCCCCGCGTCCCGGTTGCCGCAACGCCTCCGGCCGTCCGCGCCTCCGCCGTGCGAGGGATAGGACGGGACCGGTGATGCGGTGCCAAACACCCTCGCCGGTGAGAAAGGATGTATCCATCGGGCGCGACAGTAAGCCTGACCGTCTCCTGCTCCGGGGTCTCTTGTGCGCCGCACCGGGCCGCAGCTCTTCATGACCAGGGACGAGCCGCCCGCTCCGGTCAGCCGTTCGCAAAACCGGTTGGCCTCTTTGCGCTCGATCACCTCCAGACGCACATCTTCCAGCTCTTGTACCACAGCGCCTCCAGCGGCTTGCCGGGCTGCGCCTGCGCGCTGCCTCGGGTAAACGAGCGGCAGGGATTGACTTGGTGTCGGGGTGCCGGCAACCCGATCAGTCCTTCGCGATGCATGCGGAGCAGCGCGACCCGGCAGCTCATGTCCTTCAGGCTGCCGTCACTCTTGCGCCAGTGAAATGTCTTGCACAATCACGTAGTAGCCGCGTGCGGCGAGGCGTACCCCGAAAGCATCGCGCTTATCTACGTCGGTATTATTGGGAGGAGCTGGTCTGCTCGACGATGGGAATTTCATGTCATTCTTCATCTGAGCCTAAATACTTGTGGCCGATTTATCATAAAGAACCTCAATAGCCGGTCATGCAAGCGGGAATCGGGTCGCGTCGTGCGCCAGATCTTCCAGGAACGGATAGTGCTCGTCCGGCTGAAAACCGGTTCGCAGGTAGCGCAGAGCGCGCATGACGGTCCGGGCGATCATCCAGCTCTTCCTTCGGTCAGGCGCGCGGCGGCGATCACGGTCCTGCCATCGCAGACTGGCGACTGTGGGAATCAGAAAGGTCAGCGCAATCCCGGCCACCAGAGAGGCGCCGGCGATTCTATGGAAAAATCGGGCGCCGAAGTGCCGTGCCAGGTCGAAGGCAACGTGCCGGTGCGCCATTTCTTCCGCCCCATGCCACAGAAAGAGATCGCCAAGCCCTGACCGCACAATCAGGTCCTGGATCTCGGGATCTGAATGAAAGCGCCGCCCGCCGGGGCCGTAATAGTCCTCGAAAAAGAGTGAAAAGGTGCAATCCGCCGAATACTCCAGGGCAGCACAGATACTGAGCGCGATGGGTCTCGGCAGCTTCCTGAACACTCGTGGTATGCAATGAGCAAGGAAGGCAAGTGTGCGGCTACCGGGGTAGATTCTCTCCAGCAACAGCCGGTTCAACTCGTCATGGATCTCGATGTGGTTGGCTTCCTGCGACAGAAAGGCCTCCGCCTGGGCCCTGAGCGTCGTGTCGGTGGTGTCTCTGATCGCCGGGGTTACGACCTCCAGCATATACTTCTCGCCGGTCGATCCGAACACCGAGGCAACTGCCAACAAGTGGCACTCGGGGACCCCTTTGAGCGCCTCCAGGGCGTCGGGGTCGAAGCTGATCTCGGGCCGCCGGCTGACCAGGGTCTTGGACTGCGCGCCCGCCCTGAATCCGCCTGCAGCTGCGTCCTCCACCGACCGCGTGCAGCCGCCACAAATCGCGCCGACGCCCAGCACCGCACTGATCGCCTCGAAGCTCGCGCCATGCGCTCGGGCGGCACTGTGCACATCCTCCACTGACAGACCGAGACATCGACAGGCGATGTCGCTCGCGTTGGCGCTGGTGCTTCCACCGAGGTAGGCGAATTTCTCGAAGCGCTTGAGTGCTGCGGCCTTCACCGGGTGCCCCTCCCGAACCTGGGCGCACAAGGCTCCCAGATCCGGGCCCCCTCCCCGGGCGACCGCGCTGAAGACCCGCCAGGCCGGCCGGCGCCTCTGGCCCGGGACCTCGACCACATGCAACTCCCGGCGTCGGCCGGCGCCGTCGTCGAAAACGCGCACCGACTTGGCCCCGTCGCCTGCCTCCCGGGAGAAGATGTAGGTGTCCTCTTCCACCAGGCGGGAGGTGACCATCCCGCCGCGCACCGGGTCCCCTAGCAGAGTGTTGATGCACAACCGGCCTTCCCAGGTGCCCCTGTACACGGACAGCGATGCCCCCGCATCTACCGGGTAGACCTGCTCCAGGGTTCCGAGGTGAGCCCGTAGCGGCGCATGGCGTTTCCACCACCGACGAAACGTATCTGCCTCCACCCGCAGGGCGCTGACCGGGCCCAGGGCGATAGCGGTTGCGTTGCGCGGCTGGTCCCGCAAGACACCCACCTCGCCCACGCACTGTCCGGACCCTACTCGGGCCAGCTCTGGGGTGTCCGGATCGTCATTGTCTGCGATCATGACGACGCCCCGCATCACGAACCAGACGGCATCTGATTGCTCGCCGCGGCGAAGGAGTACCTCGCCGTCGGCGAATTCCTGCCTGGAAACCGCATCGTTGGCGTCCGGCTCCAGATCGCGCAGGGTGTCGATGAAGCTGACAAGCCGGCGGCGCAGGTGCTCCGTGGCACGGGCGTCGAACCTGGAGCGGTTCGGGCCAAGCAGCTCCGCCTCGAAGATCGCCCGGGGGATGCGGGCGCAGCGCGTCGCCGCCGTGGTCCGCACGGTTGCCAGCCGCCGCCCGCCGGGACCCGCGACCAGGGCATGCTCGCCGAACCAGCCGGCTGCGCCGATACGACACAGCTCTGCCGAGCCCCCGTCGTCCCGGTGCAGCTCGACGGATACCTCGCCCGAGAGGAGGATGAACATGGCATCCGCTCGATCCCCTTGCTCGATCACCGTGCGGCCCGCCCCGTATCCCACCACGGCGGTGCTGGCGAGGATACGTTTCCGTGCGGTCTCATCGAGGGGTCGAAGCAGGGAATGTCTGGAAAGCAGCTGCGTCTCGTCGCTGCGCATGTCCACGTCGCATTGATTCCGGTAATGGGCCCTGTCTGACGATCCCACATTGTTCGGCAAAGGAAAAGCCAATTCCGCTATCGTCCGTCTGCCGCTACTTCCCAATGTTGGGGGTGCGCGGAACTGGCCCTCCGCCCCAGACATGGCTCGACCGCGCCCGACGCGCGCCGAGCCGAGAGCGCCTTGACCCAGGTCAAGCCCCAAGGGTAAACCGGCTGCTAGGCTGCTAGGCTGCTAGGCTGCCCGGCGGACCTGAGCCCCGCAAGAGCGGTTCGGGCCGCGCTCTCCGGGCCGAGCCCAACCGCGGGTGGTAAATCGTCGCCGAGGCATGTAAACGGAGTGAGCAGCCAGGAGGGCATCCCGCGGCAATCGGTCCGGTCGTGCTCCGGTCCCTGAGGAACCTACAGACCCGGGCAAGGGTCCCTTGCCCACATTAGCCTGTACGTCAGCTGAGCGAGTCCTGAGCCATGAGTAAGGATCGACCATCGAAAGCCCCGGCGCAGCTCCTGCCGGAGGTGGAGCCGAGCACGCCGGACCTGTCCGACGAGGACATACTCGACGCCATGTCTCGGATCCCCGGCTACATCGACATCAGCACCGAGGACTTCCGGGAGGTCTTCCACCTAGCCCAGGCCCACGCGCTGGAGCGGCTACTCAGCGGCGCCCGGGTCGGGACCCTGATGCGCGTCGGCATTGAGCCCGTGCAGACCACGACCAAGCTCGACGAGGCGGCCCGCTCGATGGCCAGGCAAGGGCTCAAGGGTCTCCCCGCGGTCGACGCCCAAGGGCGGGTGGTCGGCATGCTCACCGAGACCGACTATCTGCGTCGCCTGGGCGCGGACACCTTCCTGGGGCTGCTGCTGCGGCTCATTGACGACGCAGGGACCTTCACCCACCGTTGCCACGAGACCCCGGTCGAGGCGGCGATGAGCGCCCCGGCGGTGATGGTCCACGACCATGCCGGGCTGCTGGAGATCGTCGAAGGCTTTCGGGCCCATCCTGGGCGCAGCATGCCTGTGGTCGACGATGAGGGTCGACTGCTCGGGCTGCTCATGCGCAAAGACTTCACAGAGCAGCTCGGCCTGAGGACCGGCCCATGACCCTGCGAGAGTATCTGCGTAAGATGCGCGGCACCACCCGGGGCAGCCCGCCGCGGGTGAGCAACACCGAGATTGCCTGGTCTTGGATCGGTGCCTTCCTGGGCATAGGTGCCGTCGGGGCGGTGCAGCAGCTCTTCTTCGACGGCACCGACCTGCAGATGTTGATCGGCTCTTTCGGGGCCTCCGCCGTGCTGGTCTATGGTGCGGTGCGCAGCCCCCTGGCCCAGCCGCGCAACCTGATCGGCGGTCACGTCATCTCCGCCTTGATCGGCGTGGCGGCCTTCCAGCTCCTGCACCATGAGCCTTGGCTCGCCGAGGCCACTGCGGTGGCCACCGCCATCGCCGTGATGCACGCGACCAAGACCCTGCATCCCCCGGGCGGGGCCACCGCCTTGATCGCCGTCATCGGCTCGCCCAAGATCCACGAGCTGGGCTTTCTCTATGCACTCATACCCGCCGGGCTCGGCGCCCTGATTCTGCTGGTCGTCGCCCTGGTCGTAAACAACCTGGCCAGCACCCGACGTTATCCCGAGATCTGGTTCTGAGCCACACATCCTCCCCTCGGTCGAAAGCCGCAGGCTCAGGACCGAGCGGGTTCCGCTCCGCCCGTGAAAGGCGCCTTGTGTTTCCGAGATGCACGCATCGAAGATGCAGCTTCACCATGTCACTTCTCCATCGAAATGAGCCATACGAGGCCGGAGTCAATGATGTGCTGGCAGCCGAAAGGGATTGGCTCGGCGGACGTTTCCGTGTCGACGTACGACAAGACTCGTACCATTCCGGAGCGGTTTCACTGTGCCTCGCAAAGGCGGGATAACGCTTAGCTCAGCCGCGCGAGGTACGAGTGTCGGCTGGAGCGCCTTGTTCGGCTATTTCGGCTTGTCTTGGGCGATGGAGTTTCCGCTGTCGAACGGCTTGTTTCTTCAAAAAATATTCAGCCAACCTGTCAATGCAATAGCCGTGTTCCTTGGCGATGGTATCTTTCGCATCCCACAGTTCTTTGAGCACTTCATCAACCATCGTCTTGCACTCCCATCAACTCGATTGGTGTTGCAATTTCCTGACAATGGTAACCGCGTTCTTAAACGATTCCCCTGATCTTGGGTTTCATCTCGATATTGTCTATGTGACAGCAATTCCAGATTAACAAAAACTCAATGCCATTAACAGATGCTAATGCCACATGCAACGCATCACCCAGCGCTTTCTGAGGAATCGCGCTTCCGTCGATCAACGCCTTTGACAGCTCTATAGATGCTTCGTTGATCGCGAGGACTTCAATCCCTTCAAGTGCCGCGAGCCGGTTTGCGGCTGCGGACTCATCGCCTCTGCTCGCTTCTTCTATGACAACTTCCGATATGTATAGCTCAAATCGGTCCTTTTGTGTCTACCACCAATCAACCGTTTCTTTCTGCCACGCAGCAACAATGAGACTGTTCTATGGCCGCGCAGTCAGGTATAAAATGACTGAGGTTTCAATGTCGACTTTTGTCACTTGATCTCCGTAGTTTCTCAAGGATCACTCCTTTTCCGAGCTCCCCGCTAAGCGGCGAGCGTCAGCGACTCCGGTGGAGGCCACGTTTATTGTGGCCGGAACGAATCTGAACGGTTTGTTATGTGTTACTTACCAGCTGTGCCAGCTTCAAGTATAGGAAGTCCTGCTTCGGTTGGAATATAGATGCGCTCGCCTTTACCATCTTGAAGGCCCTTTATCCATATATAACGCAAGTATTCCTCATTATTTTTGAGAGATTCGCCGATAATCCGGTTGGCTTCTGCTGCAGCTTTTGCACGCTCGATATCGGCTTGACCTTCTGCCTTTGCTCTAACAATTTTGGCTTTACCTTCAGCCCCTGCGAGTGTGACTTTGGCTTTAGCTTGCATCAATGCCGCTTGCTCTCTGGCTTTGGCTTCTTCGATAAGGATTTGTTTTGACCACTCAGCCTCTTTTAGTGCAGCCCGCCCATTGAGCTCCTGTCTATATACGTTGTATTTCGGCCAAGCCCAAAAAGCCAGAATAATAAACACGAGAACAGCAATGACAAAAAATGCTAAAGAGCCCAAAGCTATTGCTTGTCTATTTTGGTACATCGATTTCTCCTAGGGTGCGGGTCTCCGTTCGGCGCCAAAGATCCGGGTATTCCAAGCCCAGGCTGGAGACGGGCAGAAGGAGCAGTCCCGAAGACAAGTAGACTGGGTCCTCCGGACGACCGGAAAAGATCGACATTCGCCGTTTGGCGCCATGGTCCATCGTTGTCCCCAGGTGGATGGGGGAATCATGGCGGGCTTGGGGTTCGAACGCAAGAGTGGACTTCCGTGCGTGGCTTGCGCCGGGAGGGGGAAGGCCAGGAGGGAAAGCCGGGAGGGTTCGGCGGCTGCCGCGGATCGGTCGATACATGGGTACGACATGGGCGTGTCGTGCTCCTGGCTCTTCTTAGTTCTTGTCCTTGATGCTCATGATGGTCACCCGGTCAGGGTCCATCTGTCCCGATCAGGTTCCGATAGGCTAGAATCCGAAAGATGTGGTCGCGGACGGACCTGATGCAGAACCTCGTGGGTGCGGCTGTACTTCAATTCAACGATGTTCGTCCCTGCCGGCGCCAGTCAGTCGGCTGTAGCACCGTAGATATCCAGAGCCATTGCTCTCGCGGCCCCTTGGCCATAGAGAGCGGACCTCCAGGTTGGTCCGTTGCCGCACGGCGTTCGCCCATGAAGCCAGCTCGTGACCCATGAATTCGGAATTCCGAAACGACCTCTATCGATGGCTGCGCCGTTGTCTGATTGGCCCCGCCAACCCTGTCGAATCGGGGGTCGATTCCAACACGCTGAATCGGATTCGCCCCCTGGAGCGTTTCCAGGCCGGGATACTCTTTCCCGTCTCGATCAGCGAGTCTGGGCTGGACGCCGCGGAGCCGGAGAGCGATGACGAGGAGGTTGGGCTTGACGAGGAGGGCGAGGAGGGCAAAGAGGGCAAGGAGGGTGCCGAGGCTTCCGTCCTGGGCCGGCCCAGGCGGAGAGTCGTGCCGCCGTCTTCTGTAGGTTTCTCGTTCTTCGTCCACGGCGAATCCATCGAGATCCAGCTGCTCCCGCGTGCCGTTCGGTACCAGCGTGCGGAGGAACGCAGTCCTGAGGGGCGCTTTGTTGCCGAGAGCTGGCATCGCGTGCCGCTCGGTCGGAACGAGGTCGACGCACGGACCTTGCACGCACCGGATCGCCGCATGGTCCATCGTTGGCGCGAGCCCGTCTTGGACGCGCGCGCCGAGCTGTTCGTCCTGTGGCGTCCGCATGTGGACGGCTGGCTGGTCACCGTCTCGCTCAGCAACACCCAGCAGGTGGGTGGCCAGCGGCAAGAGGGTGGCGTCAGGACCGAGCTGGGGGAGCAGAACGAGCGGGCCCTGCTGGAGGTGGAGCTGGGGTGCTTCGTCCACAAGGGCGCTGTCGGCCCCTATCCGCGGGCGGACTTTCACCTGCTGAGCGCCGAGGAGCAGGAGCTGGACCTGCGCTACCGCCAACAGATCATCTATGCCATCGGCCACGGCGCAGCAGCGGACTGGACCCTGGATGGCGACCGGGTCGTCAGCATTCGTGCCGAGTTTCTGCCGAGGGTCGAGGTCCCGCGCGTGGACCCGGACGCGGGAAAGGCGGACGGCACTGCGCTCGAGGTCGAACGGCTCGCGACCATGGCCACCGAACGCGACCGGGTGTGCGACGCATTGGACCGGTTTGTCGCCGGCTACGCCGCCTGGATCGAGGGCCAGGCGAGCTCGATTATGGACCTGGATACCCGTTACTGTCGAACCGCCGAGGATATAGTCGCCAGGATGCGCACGGCTTGCACCCGCATGCAGGCGGGTGTCGATCTGTTGCGAGCGGACGATACCGCTGCCCACGCCTTCGGCCTCGCGAGCGAGGCGATGGCCAGCCAGATGCGCCAGGCGCAACGACAAGGCCAAACGATGGGCAGACCTCCCGGGGCCGCTTTCTGGCGCCCTTTTCAGCTCGCCTTTCTGCTGCTGGCGCTGCAGTCCGCTATCGATGAGGACGCGGAAGACCGGGATCGGCTCGACCTGATCTGGTTCCCGACCGGCGGCGGTAAGACAGAGGCCTACCTGGGCCTGATGGCCTTTGTGATCTGGTGGCGACGTCTCGGCTACAAGTCCAGCGGCGGCGGTACCACGGTGCTGATGCGCTACACGCTTCGGCTCCTCACCAAAGACCAGTTCCGGCGTGCCGCACGGCTGATCTGCGCGATGGAGCTGATGCGGCGCAGGCAGCCCGAGGCACTGGGCGCCGAGCCGGTGACCCTGGGCCTCTGGGTCGGCGGCGCCTCCAGTCCGAACACCTTCGAGGAGGCCAGGCGGGCGCTGAAGGAGGCTCGCGAGGACGGGCAACAGCATCCGCCGAGCCTGTTGGTGCTGGACGCCTGCCCCTGGTGCGGATCAGCATTCACCGCCGCGCAGAATTTCGATGCGGGCGCGCGGCATTTTCGCTTCCGTTGCACGAGTGCCGAGTGCGATTTCGGCTCGACGCAAGGCGGCATTCTGCCCTGCAACGTGGTCGACGCCGCACTCTACGAATCGCCGCCCACCCTGCTGCTGGCCACCATCGACAAGTTCGCGCGGCTTGCCTGGGAGGAGCGCACCTCGGCCTTCTTCGGCCGCGACGGCAACCGACCGCCGGAGCTGATCATCCAGGACGAGCTGCACCTGATCTCCAGCGCCCTGGGCTCGGTGGCCGGTCTCTACGAGGCGGGGCTGGAGACCGTGCTGCGGATGCGCGGCATGCACCCGAAGTACATCGCCTCCACCGCGACCATCCGGATGGCGGGGGAGCAGGTCGAGCGGCTCTACGGCCGGGAGGCCGCGATCTTTCCTCCGCCCGGCATCAATGCCGACGACTCCTATTTCGCCCGGACCATCGCGCCGACCGAGAGGCAGCCCGGCCGTCTCTACGTCGGCTATCTGGCCCCTGCGCGCAATCGGCAGCGCTGTCTGGCCCCGCTGGCGGCGGCGCTGCTGTCGGCCCCTGAGGCCCTGTTCGGCGACGCGGTATCGGACCGGGACGCGCTGCTCGACGCCTGGTGGACCCTGCTGGTCTATCACGGCAGCCTCAAGGGTGTGGGCGTCAGCCGCAACGCGCTGCGCGAGATCGAGGAGGGGATAGACCTGCTGCAGCGGGAATGGCAGGCGCAGCGCTCGCAGTCGGGAACGAACGCCGTACAGGCCGGCAACCCGGCAGTCCCGCCAACGCGCTGGCGCAACCAGTTGGCCGACCGGGTCACCCAGCTCACCAGCCACATGTCGGCGGACGAGAACGCACGCGGCTTCGAGCGACTCGGGCGGCCGCGCGGCGACACCGAAGCCCTCGATCTGGCGCTGGCCACCAACATGATCTCGGTCGGCCTCGACGTGACTCGCCTGGCGCTCATGGTCATCAACGGCCAGCCGCTGACCACGGCCGAGTACATCCAGGCCAGCAGCCGTGTCGGGCGGGGCGCGGTGCCGGGTGTGGTCGTCGCCAACTACTACCGGGACCAGGCCCGCAGCCTGTCGCACTACGAGAGCTTTCGGGCCTATCACGAGGCCTTCTACCGCTTCGTCGAGCCCACCAGCGTGACGCCTTACACCTACCAGGCCCGACTGCGCGCCCTGCATGCGGCCCTGGTCCTCGCGGTCCGCCATTCCAGCGACCACCTCACCGCCAACGCGCGGGCCCAGGCGTTCGACCCCACGATGCCCGAGACCGCCCGGCTGATCGAGGTCCTGAAACGAAGGTGCCGCGAGGCGGACCCCCAACGCGGGGACGAGACCGCCGCCCATATCGATCGGCTGGTGAGGCAGTGGACGGATGCCGCACGACGTGCTGCGGATCAGAAGCAGGCTCTGGTCTACTCGGGCTCGGACCGAGATCGGCGCGCGATGCGGCTGCTCTATAGCCACGGCGACCGGCTCAAGGGTGAGTGGCCGACCCTCCACAACATGCGCAACGTCGAGAACCTGGGGCTGGTCAAGATCCTATGAAGCGGTTCATCCCGACACGCTGGTCCCACCTGGTCGGCTTCAGCGGCGTGGGCGCCCTGGTGCGAGCGGACAACGACCTGTTCGTGGTCATGGACATAGGCCGCTGGGTCGACAAGGACGGCGAGCCGGCGGGGGAGCCTCTCTGCTACGTGGACCTGCTGCGCGGCACCCTCGGGCTGGACCACAAGGAGCTACGGCAGCCGCCCCTGGGGCGTCGGGGCGCCACCGGCGCAGTCGAGGGGACCTGCGTGCCGGCAAGTCGCTTCCCCGGATGGACCCGCTGTCCCAGCTGCGGACGGCTCCAATACCTGCCGTGGCGCGCCCGGGAGGATCGGCAGGAGGGGGCGGCCGAGGACCCTCGCTGCAGCTGCGGGCATCACTCGCGGCTTCGCCAGGTGGACTGGGTGATGGCCCATCCGGACGGAGGCCTGCGGGACGTCCCGTGGCACCTGCTCGCGCACCTCGGGAGTCCCTCGGGGCGAGACTGTCGCGAGAACAGGGACGAGGTCTATCTGCGCCTGCGACGCGATCCGAGCACCGGGCGGTGGACCTTGCGTTGCGATAGATGCAAGGCGAATACAGGCTACGATCCGCGGAAGCTCTTGGCCCTGCGTTCCGACCCCAGCCGCCAGCCCTGGCAGAGACGGCAGACCGGCGACGCCCTGCCCAGCCAACAGGACTTCGGGACCATGGAGGTCAACGACCCACGGCTCTACCAGCCGCACGTGGTCGCCGGGCTGGTGATTCCGCCGGAGTCGCAGGTGCCGCGCGGCAGCGTGCTGGATCGGCTCTATCGCAACCATTCCGCTCGCAGCGAGCTGGACCGCTGTCGCACCAGGCTGGCCCGCGACGGCGTGCTGCGGCGCCTGTCCGACGAGTTCGGCTGCGCCCCCGGGGAGCTGGAAGATGCCCTGAAGGAGATCGAGCGGGGATGGCCGCTGTACGGCCAGATCGCAACCCACGGCCAGCTGCTCGAGAAGGAGTACCATGCACTCACCCGGCCGATCCCGGACCAGCTCGAGGGAGAGGACTTCGTCACCGACCACCAGACGGCGGCCTGGCAGGCATTGGCTCCGGACCTGGCTGAGGCGTCGCGCTCGCACGCCGTCCGGCGGGCGGTGCAGCAGCTGGTGGCGGTCACGCGCCTGCGCGAGATCCGTGTATTTCTCGGCTTCAGTCGCGTCGGTCAGCGGTTCGACGACCGCATCCGGCCGAACAGCACCAGCGATGGGTCCGAGCCCACCGGCCGGGTGGTGCCCCCGGACCTGGACGGCAGCCAGTCCTGGCTGCCGGCGATCGAGCTCTACGGTGAAGGCATCTTCTTCACCCTGGAAGAGGCGGTGCTGCGCCGCTGGGAGCGGCAGGACGGCCTGCTGCAGCGCGCCAGGACCCTGCAGCAGCGCCTGGAGCGAGCCGGAATCCGTTTCCCCGAGGAGCCGCCGTCGCCGCTCACGCCCCGGTTCATCCTGCTGCATACGCTGGCGCACCTGCTGATCCGCCGCCTGGAGGCCGACGCAGGTTACCCCGCGGCCTCGATCCGCGAGCGCCTTTACTGCGCCGGCGGCAAGACGCCGATGACCGGCATCCTGGTCTATGTGGCGGTGCCGGACGTCGCCGGCTCGCTCGGCGGACTTGCAGAGCTCGCCGAGCCAAGGCGCTTCCTTCAGCTGCTCACGGGCGTCTTCGACCAGGCCGACTGGTGCTCCCTGGACCCGGTCTGCGCCGAGCACGAGGGCCAGGGACCGAGTCAGCTCAACCGGGCCGCCTGCCATGCCTGCACCCTGGTCCCGGAGCCGAGCTGCCAATACGGCAATCTGCTGCTGGATCGGGTCTTCGTCGCCGGCGATTTGCGCGGCGAGGTTCGGCCGCTGCTGGCCTTCGCCGGCGAGGGCTGATCGGCATGGCGAGAAGGGCCTGGGCACTGCCGGACATTCAGGAGCTGAGCAAGGAGCAGGAGCGCGCCCGGCTCCTGCCCAAGGAGGGCTGCCATCTGATCGTCGGTGGCCCGGGGACCGGCAAGTCGGTGCTCGCCCTGCTGCGCACCCGCCGACATCACCGGCCCAAGGGCGCCCAGGACTATGTCTTTCTGGTCTACAACCGGCTGCTGCTGGAGGCGAGCCGAGAGCTGGTCGACGGCGCGGTGAACGCCCATCCCTGGAAGGCCTGGGTCAAGGGTACCTACAAGCGGATGCTGTCGAGCCCATGTCCCACCCGGGGAGAGCCCTATCACCTCGACTGGGAGCGGATAAAGGCCGGTATCGACGCCGCGCCCGAGCCGATGGCCCCACCGCTCACCCCGTTCGTCATCATCGACGAGGGTCAGGACATGCCGCCGGCCTTCTATCACACACTGGCCCAGCTGGGCTTCGAGCACTTCTATGTGGTCGCGGATCAGAATCAGCAGATCACCGACGAGAACAGCAATCTGCGTGACATCGAGAACGCCCTGGCGATCGACACCCGTGCCCGGATCGAGCTGACGGAGAACTACCGAAACTGCGATCGCGTCGCCCGCCTGGCCCTGGCATTCTGCGTCCACGACCCGGCGAGCCCCCCGATCGATCTGCCCAGCGGCAGACCCTGCGCCCGCACGCCGGTCCTGGTGGACTGTGGTCCGGGCTGCCGCTTGGACTTCGGGTCCGTGGTCCGGCGGCTCTTGAAGCTGGCCGACCGCGACCCCGACCGGCTGATCGGCGTCATCACGCCGAATGACGCGTCTCGACGCCGCTGGCTCGATGCGCTGCAAGGAGACTCGGTGCTGCTGGATCACGGGCGCCCGCGTATCGTCACCTATGCCGCCGGCGAGGGCGACGAAGGTCACCGCTTCTCCCAAGGCGGACTCTTCGTCATCAATGCCCAGTCCGCGAAGGGCCTGGAGTTCGACAAGGTCTTCCTGGCGGACATCGACGAATACCCCTGCTATCTCGAGGATCGGGTATGGATGGATGGGCTGAAACGCCTCTTCTATGTGATGGTCTCCCGCGCCCGCGAGCAGGTGATCCTGCTGCGCCAGAGCGGTCGCAGCTGCCCGATCGAGGCCATCCTGCCGAGAGACGAGAGCATTCTCAGACGTTGGAGATGACATGTCCGAGCGACCCGAACTGGAATTAGCGGCCCGGGAGGCCCCCCGCAGCCGGGAGCCGCGCCGGGTCTGGCACCTGGCGACCAATCAGCTCAACCTGATGTTCCTCCTGGCCGCGGGGTTGGTGACCGGGCCCAGGGGCTTCGGGCGCAAGTACTATCTCGATCCGCTGGCCGCCGCACCGGGCTGGATACCGCTGTTCCCGGACCGGATTCCCCTGGGTGCGCAGGAACAGGCCACCTCGGAGGAGAAGCACCTCCACCCGGTCGCTGCCGCCGTCGACCTCGGTGCGCTGCGCGGACCCATCCGCGCGCTCGATCGCGAGGGACGGCTGAAGGCACTGCAGTGGCCCGACGAGGCGAGCGGCGACGAGCAGCTGCTGTTCGTCCCGGCCCCGCTGCCGATCGGCTGGGTGCAATCCATCCTGTATCCGTCCAAGGAGGTGCGGGCGGCGGTGCGGGAGCAGGCCGCGGACTATGCCAACGTCCCGCTCGACGCCTGCAAGCAGCAGGTCAAGGCCACCCTGTTCCGGTCGGGTCCCGGTCCGTCCTGGCCCTTGCCGGGACTGATGCTGCCCGATAGCGACCACTCACTTCACCAGGTCTCGGCGGTCGGTTCCGTACAGGCCCTGCTGGTCGGGCTCGGCAACCGCGGGATGACCCTGGCAAGCGCCGCCCGGCTGTTGGCCGATCCTGCTGGGGACCCGCCCGAGCCAATCGACGACCCGCTGCTGCGTGCGCTGCTCCAATGGGCCGAAGGCAGCGGCGAGCCGGCGGAGAGCGAGGTCCAAACCCGCATGCTGATCCGGCTGCTCCGAGCCATCGTGGCTGCGAAGACACAAGCGGACGAAGGCCCGGGCCCGTGGTGCGCGCCGGACATCCAACAGCTGGTGCTGGATACCCTGCAGGAGGAACGCCAGCGCCTGACCGAGCCGAAATGGCAGGAGGGATTGGCGCGTCTGATCGACGACCTCAAGGGGGTGCTCGGTCTCGGCGACGCCACCACCTCCGAGCTGCTGAAGAGGCACTCGCGCCCCTTCTCCCGCGGTCTGATCCTGTTCTTCCTACGCCAGGGCTGCGACGAGCTGCGTGCGCTCGTCCTGGACCAGCCCCTGCTCACCGAACCGGACCTGCTCGGCGCAGCGGCCCTGTTCGGTGCCCGCAGCGGCTGGATGGGGCTTCCCCGGACACTCAAGGACACCCCCGGACTCACAGCGGCGACCACCCACCGAATGGCGGCCATGGCCCACCAGGACCAAGGCAGCGGACTGGACCTCGGGCTCGCACCGCCCCGCGTGCGGCCCCTGCTGGAGCTGCTCTGGCCGGACGACTCCGGCTGGACCCGGCGCCAGCGCGACGGTGCCCTCCGACTGGCCCGGGGCATGGCCTGGCAGGCCGTCCTTAAGACCCGGATCAGCCTGGGCAAGGGCGACTACCGTCTGCAGGTGGACGGCCGCGGTGTCCATCTGCTGATCGACGGCGACGTCAAGGCGGTCGCCACCGAGGTCGATCCGGACCCGCTGCTCGAATGGCTGTCGAAGGCGTCGATCCCACTCAAAATCGAGGCGGCGGTCCGCGCCACATTGGAGTCATGAACGGAAGAAAACACCTGCAACCGCCAAGGTCGATGTGTACCGAACGCGAAAGCACCTCTCTGATCCGACTGGCGACTCCTAGCCCGGATTTTTCACGAAGGAACCGCAGAGACGCAGGAGACGCTGAGAAAACAACGGGTTGCGGGACATCGTGAACAACTGTTAATGGATGCGCCGAAGTCCTCTCGATTCTGGAACTGCCATCATTTTCAATGCCCTGCGTTCTCTGCGCCTCTGCGGTGTATTTTTCGGGCTAGCTCGTGGATATCACCTTGAAACCCTTGGCGCTTGGCGGGTCAAAGGGATTTTCGTCGTCGTCCTCTGTGTCCTCTGCGGTTGAGCTTTAGTTTTGCTTTTCTTGGCGTCCTTGGCGGTTCAAATGCCTGGTGTTTTGGTCCTGTTCTCAGGATGCAATAGATGAAGATGATCCCATCGTGTCCCCGAAACACGCAGAGCAGCGGCGAGCGCCGCGTCTTCGACCGGCTGAGGTCGGCGTTCGAGCAGGAACCGGGGGCGGACCTGACGGCCTTCCACTCCCTGAATCTCACCCGCCATGCCTACAAGCGATTCGGCGAGATCGACTTCGTCATCGTCGGAAGCCCCGTCGTACTGGTCCTGGAGGTCAAGGGTGGCGGCATCGCCTGTCATGACGGTGTCTGGTACTCGACCGATCGCGCGGGCCGAAACAACCGCCTGAAGGAGTGCCCGTTTCGACAGGCGGAATCGGCCATGCATGGGCTGAAAGAACGGGTCGACGTCGCCCTGGCACCCCATATCTCCGCGCAGCTCACCTGGGGCTATGGCGTTGTCTTTCCGGACTGCGACTGGTCCGTCGCCGGCGCCGAATGGGACCCGGCGATGGTGGCGGACGCGCGCACCCTGAGAAGCATGGAGCGCTGGCTGTCCGGACTCTTCCGCTACTGGCGTCAACGCGACCCGCAAAAGGCCCCGGGCGCCGACGACCGGGCCGTCGCTGCGCTGAAGCGGTTCCTGCGCCCGGAGTTCGACGTCGGAATCCCGCTGCACGTGACGTTGGACGAGCTGGAGGAACGGGTCGCCGCGTTCACGGAGGACCAGATGGGCCTCCTGGACATCGTCGACGCCAATCCCCGGGTGATCTGCACCGGAGGCGCCGGCACCGGCAAGACCTTTCTCGCCATGGAGCTGGCCCGTCGCTGGTCGGCCGCCGGCAGACAGGTCCTGCTCGCCTGCCAATCGCCCTGGCTCAAGCGCTGGCTGGAGAAGCGATTCGCCATCCCCGGGGTCACGGTCAGTGTTGCCAAGAATGTACACACCGCGGCAAGACGGGCCGGCATCCACCGGTTCGACGCGTTGATCGTCGACGAGGGACAGGACCTGCTCGACCTGGGGTCCCTGGAGCAGCTGGACGCCGCCCTAACAGGCGGACTCGAGGCCGGCCGATGGTGCTTCTTCCACGACCTCAGCAACCAGGCCGGCTATTTCGGGCCGCCGGACCCGGACGCGCTCGCCCTACTGGATTCCGATAGCGCGGCACGGGTCCCATTGACGCGCAATTGCCGCAACACCCGCCAGATCCTGGAGCAGGTCCAATCGCTTCTGGGTGCCGACATGGGTGTGCGCGGAACCGGTGACGGCCCCGAAGTGATTCAGCACCACGCAGCCACCAGGGAGGCGTCCGCCACCGTCCTGGCAGAGGAGATCGATCGTCTCACCGGCAGGGAGGGGCTGTCCGCGAGCGAGATCACCCTCCTGTCGCCGCTGTCGTTCAGAGAATCGGCCGCTGCCCTGTTGCCGCCGGACCTCGCCGCCGACATTACCGAGCTCGACGAGTACGCGCTGCTCGATTTCCCGCCGAAGCGAATCAGCTTCTCCCAGACAAGGTACTTCAAGGGGTTGGAGAACGAGGCCGTGATCCTGATCGACCTGCCTCGACCCTCTGCGGCTGCGGGCGCATTGCCGGATCACTATGTCGGCATGAGTCGCGCGCGGTCGCTGTTGGTTGCGATATTCGCGGAAGCGGGGGCAGCGGGTGTCGCGCTGCCGAAATAGCAGCCGAAAAGACCGCCCATCGGGCGGGATTGCATGGCCTCCGGTCGATCCTTCATTTCCCCGGTCGCCGTGGGAATGGATTCCAGTCCGGTCGGGCCTGCGACTCCATAGATGCTCCCACGGAGGACCGCATTTGACTCCTCCCCCGCTCGCGGGGGAGGCTGGGAGGGGGGGGTTCTTGAGCTGGCGCCGACACCTCTTCCCACACCCCCGTCCCTCGACGCCATGCATAGCAACGCGGGCACTGCCCCCTCAGAAATCACCGGGACCGGCACAGTCGCCTACTCCTTCTCTGGGGGTTCCCGCTGGCCTGCTTCGTCCGAAGCCCTCTGCTCCTCCTCCCGTTCCCCACCACCCAGCCTGCGCGTTGTACCCAGCGGACTCTGCACCGCCATACCGCTACGTTGGATTCAAAACATGGCTGTCCATTACTTGCGCTGATTGCCTCTCGAACGCGGTCCCGGAAGGGGGAGCTGGAAAACCCTGTGCTTCTACGGTTCTTCTGGAGTTCCCTTTTGCTCAAGGCATAGGCCACCCCGCGCGAGAACGCAAGCCAGTGTGGGATAGCGTGCAATGTGCACGATATCCCGCAGCCGTGACGGGTCCGATTTCCGCTGGACCGGTCCGGCCATTTGTGCTAAGTTGTTGAAAAATCGAAAGCCAGCGGCCAGGAGATCAACGGAGAGACAGACAAACAGTACTTTGAAATGCTTCGATCAGATGAGCATGGAGTTACTAAGCTTCAAATTGATGGATCCATACTTACATATGATGGCTTTGGTGCTTTAAAGAATCCTGCGCTGCTTAAATTTATGAAAAACCGTAGCAAGTCGTCGTTTGTCACATATGACCTTGATGTTGAGACAGAGGTACGACCTGTGCTTGAAAGAAATGGTTTCTCGCACAGAAATGACTTTTTAGGACTTGGAGCAAATAAACCGGGCAAACGTGCAATTGAAGGCCTCCTTCCGGAGAGTGTTACCAATCCTGTAAACACAGCTAATAACGATCAAGTCAACAAGCAATGTACGGAAATAGAGAGGAACAAAAGACTGCTATCTGAAGTTGTCATAGAAGAAGCGAGCAGAGGCGATGAGTCCGAAGCCGCAAACCGGCTCGCGGCACTTGAAGGGATTGAAGTCCTCGCGATCAACGAAGCATCTATAGAGCTGTCAAAGGCGTTGATCGATGGGGGCGCGATTCCCCAGAAGGCGCTGGATGACGCGTTGCATGTGGCATTAGCATCTGTTAATGGCATTGATTTTTTGTTAACCTGGAATTGCCGTCACATAGACGATGCCGTGATGAAACCCAAGATCAGGGGAATCGTTGAAGAACGCGGTCTTGATTGCCCGGAGATTGCAACACCGATCGAGTTGATGGGAGTGCAAGATGATGGTTGACGAAGTGCTCAAAGAACTGTGGGATGCGAAAGATACCATCGCCAAGGAACACGGCTATAGCGTTGATAGGGTGGCTGAATATTTTTTGAAGAAACAAGCCGTTCGACAGGGGAAATTCCATTGCCCAAGAAAAGGCGAAATAGCGGAAAAAGGCGCTCCAGCCGACACTCGTACTTCGCGCGACTGAGCTAAGCGTTGGGCGGCACGAAGATGAAGTCATACATTTTATCGGGTATTACTTCGGCCGCGAATGCCAAAGCGAAGCTTCAGCATCTACTTCCGTGCGCGGACGGAAAGGTTTGGGTGCTACGTGACGAGAGTGAAGACCCCATGGCATATTTTGCTGTTATTGAAACAGGGGAGGAGGAAGACCGTCGTGCACCCTTTGTGGTCGCAGACATTAGCGGGCGGCATTACAATTGCGATGAACGGGTACTGGCTGTCCTGACATCTCTTCGTGAAAAAGTTGGAGGCGAGTTTGTCTACTCACCGTAAGGGGTCGCCCAACCATCGCTTGCAGCCGACCGGGCACTCGCTACGCTCGCGGCCGCTGGCTGAAGCGCAGCTTTAGGCAGCACATATGACTTTGGCGCCATTTCAAGCCTTAGCTGTCAATTTTGCTTCTGCGATGGTGAAAGGGGATTTTGATGGGGCCTTTGAGATGCTGAGCCCTGAGCTCAAAGCGTCTACGACCGGCGACGAATTAAGAAATCAGTTCACCGGTATGTACCGAGGCTACACGCAAGGCGCCCCAAGCAAGGTGTCCTTTGACGAGGAGTTCTCCGGGGTAGACTGGCCCGCTAAGCAACCCGGTGATATAGGCTGGGCATACGTAGGTATAGAAGGAGAGGGATTCGTCGAAGCTGTTACTGTTACGGTTGCACAAGCAGGCGAACACTTGTGTATCCGCAACGTGGAGTGGGGGCGGCCGTAGGTCGACATCAAATGGGGAAAGTGCTGCCTAAGATAATTGGGGTCAGATGAAAATTTCGATGCAATTTTCATGTGACCCCAATTACGCCGGACACGACAGGGAGTATCTCGTGAATCAACTTCCAAAGAAGAAGCAGATCATTGGCCTTGTCGCATGGCTCTCGGTTAGCTTCGTTGCCGCTGCCATCGGCAGCGCTGCGTCAATACAGGCAGGCTCGTTCTACATGCAGCTCGTTCGTCCGGGCTGGGCGCCACCTCCGAATATTTTTGGTCCGGTTTGGGCGTTCTTGTACGCTCTTATGGGCATCGCGGCATGGCTTGTGTGGCGCGTCGGAGGATTTCGCTCTGCGCGCACCCCACTTACCCTGTTTTTGGTGCAACTCGCGATCAACACTTTGTGGAGCTGGCTCTTCTTTGGCTGGCACCTGGGCGCCGTGGCATTCGCAGATATATTTTTGTTATGGGCCCTTATCGTTGCAACGCTCGTTGCGTTCTGGCGCGTCCGGCCAACAGCGGGCGCACTGCTCTTTCCGTACCTGCTGTGGGTCAGTTTCGCTTTAGCGCTCAACTATTCGGTATGGCAACTTAACCCGCAGCTCTTGGGGTAACGGGATGCGCCTTTGGTCACTTCACCCAAAATACCTTGACTCACAAGGTCTTGTGGCACTGTGGCGAGAAGCACTATTGGCCCAAGCTGTGCTCCGCGGTCAAACCCGGGGCTACAAGCATCACCCACAGCTTGAGCGTTTTAGGTCACATGTCTCGCCTCGTTTAGCAATTAACGTTTATCTGGCTGTCGTTCATGCGGAAGCTTTGTCGCGAGGCTATGCATTTGATCGGAGCAAGATTGGGCCGGTTCGCTCGGTACCTCGAATATTTGTATCCCTCGGACAGATACAGCACGAGTGGACGCACTTGCTAGCCAAGCTGGAAGCACGCAGTCCTACCTGTTTTGAGCAGTGGTGTAACCTCAAACGTCCAGCATGCCACCCCCTATTTCGTTCTCGGAACGGTGGGGTGGAGACATGGGAGCGGGTGCCTGTGGTGCCTAACAAATCACTACCCGGAATCCGACCGGCTTCGCCGGCAGCTGAGTTCAAACGTTAGCCAAAAGGAAGTCAGTTCTCGTATCGTAGCATCCTCCGATGCGAGACCCCTCTCCCGTGTTCGCGGCGCGATGGTCGGTGCGCTGCGCCATGCGGCAAAGCTCGGCGAGCTCCGGGAGATCGCCTCGGGCGAGGTCTCGGCCGTGCTCGATATGCTGCTGGCCGAGGACTGGGTGGTCTATGCCAAGCCCTGCGTGGAGTACATCGAGTCGGTGATTGGCTATCTGGCCCGCTACACCCATCGCATCGCCATCAGCAACGCACGCATCCTGGGCCTGGACGACGATCAGGTGAGCCTGAGCTATCGCGACTACCGCGACGGTCAGCACAAGACGCTGACGCTGGACGCCGCGGAATTTATCCGCCGCTTCCTGCTGCACGTGCTGGCCAAGGGCCTGATGCGGGTGCGCCACTACGGGCTGCCGGCCAATCGCTGTCGGGTGCAGCGCCTGGCCCATATCCGCAAGCTTCTGGCGGCCCCACCGCCAGAGCCGAAGCCCGCGGCCGAGCAAGGCCACGAGCCCGAGCCGGGCTGGCCCTGTCCGGTGTGCCGGCGTGGGCGCATGCGCCCAGTGCGGAGGATTGCGCCGCGTCGCGCGGCGCTGGGCTGCGCACCCTATCGCTGACGCCGCGCTCGCTGAGTCTGCCCACTGAGTGAGCCCGGGCCGAGCCGTTGCCCCACAGCGTCCCCGCGGCGCTGCGGTCCGGCTCGTGAAAGCCCGCGGTTTTTGGCTACAATCGGGCTAGACTGGCACCGAAATGGAGTCCAGAAGGAAGCAGATGACGCCGCAGACCGCCAGCAGCACCCCTTCACAGGCCATTTCGGCCGACTTCAACCCGTTTCGACGATGGGGGCCGCGATACTTTTCCCTTTAGATGAAGGTGTCGGGCTTCGGAGTGTGGAAGCGGCTTAGCTCGACACACATTTATAGGCCACGCCGGGCCTCCGAGCTTCGCTTGCTAGACCAGGGTGCGCGGCGTATAGATGCTTATCTGTTATAACCGAAAAGGGAAAGAGTGCATCATTTAACGAAATCGCTATTTTTGTTCGTTTGTCTGTCGCTGCCTGACGCAGTGCTTGCAAATGAAGTCGAAATGAAATTCATAAATGCAGGCCTCGTCGATGTGAACGCCATTGACGGGTCAATTAAGGTTGATCTTGTTAATTCAGACAGAGATAAAAACTTCTTTGAAGAAAACTTCTATGGTGGACTGAATAAAGCCTACTTAAGAAAAGATATAGTTGTTAAGTTGTCAAAGGCGCAAAGTGTTCTAAAATATGAACACTCAGGGTATTCACTTCAAGTGCTTGATGCTGCACGGCCAAGGTCTGTTTCTCGCGCCATGTACGAAAAGATGAAGGGCACCAGATTTGAAAAATACGTTGCAAATCCGGCCAAAGGGTCAATGCATAATTATGGAATTGCCGTAGATATTACCATTGTTGATGAGAGCGGCCGTAAAATAGATATGGGGCCTAGCCCGTTCTATAGTACTCACGCAACAATCTACTGGCACTATTTTCTAAAAAGGATGGGTTTTGGCATATCTACAGAGCAGCAACAGAATCGTGATCTGCTGAATCGTGTGATGTTAAACGCAGGCTTTTATCCTCTAGCCCATGAGTGGTGGCATTTTAATGGCATGAAAAAAGCCGATGCAAGAGGCACGTATTCAATTATCGAGTAAGGTTATAACAATGGGCTACAGCCGACCCAAAATACGCTCGCGTGTCTTCGGGTCGGCTGAGCCAAAGCGTTATGGAGCCACCATGAACGTATTCGTAGCGCTACTGGCAGGGACCATTTGGATATCGAGCGCTTCCGCGGCGGAAGTCTCTGTGCGCAAGGTGCAACCGGGAACATACGAATTTGTGCTATCCAATCCGATCGGTATGGGAGAAAGCGAGGCAAGGGCTCGTATAGCCGAAGCGGCTGCGTCGACTTGCAAAGACCTTACAGCGGTTCCGGGAAGGTGGAGGTATGAATCAAAGGAGCCCGTTGGCGGTGGTGATCCATCCCGTGAAACTTTTCGCTTCGTTCCGGAAGTCTCGTGTGTGCCGGGTGCGCATATGCAAGCCGGTGAGCGTGGACCAACTCTTCAAAATGAGGCGGAATCTCGACGGGTGCAGGAGGAAGTGAAGCTCAAATCAGAGGCGTACTTTCAGCTCATTGCGTCCAAGCGGAGCGACGAGGCGCTCACACAGGTAGCCGTAGCGGGGATGGGCGTGAGTGCGGCGCGGTGGAGGAGCGACAAGCGGTCGTTTCAGACGATGGCTGGGGAGCCGCTTGAAATCTCGATAAGGAAAATCACTGTCTACGACAATCCCGCGGCGGCGCCAAGACCAGGACTCTATGTAGCGGCGGATTACAGTAACGTGTATCGCGACGTCCCGATCCATTGTGGCTATCTCATGTGGTTTCGTCCGATTGGCGGCGAGTTGCGCATCACGAGAGAGGAATCAGGACACGTCACATCAGAGCAGCTCAGGTCGATTCCAAGCGCCCAGTTACCGGAAATCAAACGTAGGCTTCGCTGCCTTGCGCCATAACCACCCAGTTAGCTCGGACGCGCACGCCAGCACCGCGCCTTGTTTGGCATCGCAGTCGCGCGCCGGTGGCGGCGGACGTTATGCCTTTCGAAAGCACGCTAGGCGATACGGAGAATAAGGCGTGAGCCAGCTCATTGATAAGGTGCGGGCGCTGATAGGCGTTGGCGAGGTTCGTATCTCTGAGCATGGATACGATGAGCTAGCCGAAGATGGGTTGAGCGTGAGAGAAGCGCTTGGCGGCATTGCAGATGCAGTGGTATTGGAAGAATACCCGGACTATCCGAAGGGACCATGTGCTCTATTCTTGCAAATGGATACAAATGGCGCCCCGATTCATGTTGTCTGGGGAGTACCAATAGGCCATAATTGGCCAGTGGTTCTGGTCACTGCATATCGTCCTGATCCTGCGCGCTGGGATCATTCTTTCACGCGGAGGCGGTAACGATGAGCCAGCGGAAGAAGTCGAAGTATGTACATGAGGGCCAATATGTGGCGGAGGTAGAAGTTGAACTGGTGGAAGACGACACTGGCTGGTCGCCTTATCTCAGTGTTGCAGATGCCTACAAGTTAGACGATGTGAGGGATGCTCTTCGGCAAGGCGATTTGGAGGCCGCGGCTAAGTATGGACGAATCTATGAACTCCGTCCGGTAGCGCACCAATAAGGGCGTAACAAACCCATCCAACCGACGCCAAAAACCGGCGCGGCTGATTGATAATTGGGGTCCGATGAAAATTACGATGCAATTTTCATCGGACCCCAATTACGTCGGCCCTCTCAAAAAGTACGGGACACACGCCCCCGAATCGTGTACGAAGGGCGCGTGGACGACGCCCCCCAGACAAAAGACCTGCAACAACCGCCAGGATCTCTTGAAAACGAGCGGGCCGGCCCGTTTGCTCAGAAGTGGGTCCGCATCATCCGGCAAGATCGTATCGATCTGAAGTGGCGGGCGAGCTATATAGTGTGCGACCGCCAGTTCGGGGCGGGCTGAGCTTCAGCGGTCGGTCCCGTCCATCTCCGGGGTGCGCACCAAGGCATAGCTTTTGCTGCGCACCCCTTGCAGCAGCAGGTCTACATTGTCCACGGGCACACCGAACATCTGCATGGCCTCGGCGGGCAGGCGCAGGCTGCTCTCCACGGCCTCGGGATAGGCCAGTCACCCCCGCATTGATGAGGTGACCACAGGCCTCCAGATCCTGGGCCCGGGCGATGATGGGCACACGCGGGAGCGTGTTGAGGGCGTAGGGCACCACATAACGCCCGAAGGCCCACACCAGGCCGAACATGGCGAGCACGATAGCAATCTGCTCCCACAGGGGAATGTCCGCAGACAGGGTGCCGGTGTCGGAGAGGATGGGCACTAGGGCCAGTAGAGGCACGATAGCCAGGTCCTGCATCAGTAGCACCGCGAAGGCGGTGGTCCCGTGGCGGCTGGCAATCTCACCGCGCTCTTGCAGGAGCTGCACCACGAAGGCTGTGGATGACAACGCGAAGGTAAGGCCAATGAGCAATGCCGTCTTCCACGACGCTTGGTGCAGCCCTGCGTAGGCGGCAATGGCGATGCCGGAGAGCAGAATCTGCAGCGAGCCCAGCCCGAACACTTCCCGCCGTAGCGCCCACAGCCGGCGCGGCCGCATCTCCAGGCCTATGACGAACAGCAGTAGCACCACCCCCAGCTCGGTGAAGTGGCGCACGTCATCCACGTGTACATGCGCGGTGACATACGGTCCCGGCGAATGGGGACCTACAATCACCCCCGCCACCAGCAGGCCGAGCACGGATCCCAGACCCAGTCGCTTGAATACCGCCACCGCCACCGAGGCGGCGGCCAACAACATGACTGCGGAGATGACGAAGCTGTCTAGATCCATCCGCTACGGCTCTCTATCTTGGGTGCGTTGAATGGTCTGTGGTATCAGCCAGGCTACACCAGGGTGTGCACTAAGGTCGCTTCATCGCAGGCAGCCTTGGCGTGGTAGCGTGCCAGCAAAAAGACAAGAAGGGCAACGCAAACAGCGCCCCGTTGTCCAGACTCCAGTAAATAAGTGGACAGCCAGTGCGCCGGAACGAAGCCGACGCCCGATCGGAGGTGAACGTCCTCCACACGGAAAGGGCTAGCGACCCACCGTGGCCCCGAGTCATGGGCCGTTGATCATAAGGTCAGAGGTTAAGCGTTGACAGCGAAAGAAGAGGACAGCCACCAATTCGAACCCCCCGAGCACGAAAGAAGAGGGAAAGAAGAGGACAGCCACCAATTGGAACCAGCTGGAAAGGTGAACCGTCTTCCCTGGAGGCTGGAGCGAAGATTCGCTCCAGGCGAATTTTTCAGATCATGCCCGCGGCCAAATGGCTGCAGATGCTGCTACAGCATGTGCCGGATCAAAGCGAGCACCGGGTTCGCTACTACGGCCGGATGAGCCAGGACCGTTCGTCCAGCGAAAGAACGCAGCGACCACGCACGGCCCTTTCCCGCTCGCGGCGGCCTAATCACGGGGCATTGAGGATCGTTTTGTGCAGCACAGATCGTGACCGCGGGCGCGAGGGGCCGCGCCCGGGCTGCTAGCCTCCGCTTCCCCTTCGGCGGCTGAAAGCAAGTTCTTATCCCTAATCCCCTGTCTTCACCCGTGGCTCGGGCTGGGCCGCTCCGATGAAGTTTCCCTGAGAAAAGTCGATCCCGAGTTCCCTGACCTTCCGGTATACCGCCTCGGAGTGGACGAATTCAGCCACCGTAAGCATGTTCAGCTTGCGGGCGAAGTTGACGATGCCGTCGATGACGATGGACGCGTCGGGGTCCGAGTCGAGGTTGCGGACCAGGCTACCGTCGATCTTGATGATGTCCACCTTGAGGCGCAGCAGGTGTTCGAAGTTTGAATAACCGCTGCCGAAATCGTCGATGGCGATCTTGCATCCCAAGCTCTGAAACTCTTCTACAAAACCGTAGACCTGATCGTAGTTGGTTATGATTTCGGACTCCAGGATCTCGAACACCGCGCGTCCGGCCATCCCGTATTCCTTCAGCCTCTTCTTGATGAACCGCGTGGTGGTTGGGTCCGCGATATCCTCATACGCGAGATTGATGGAAAACTCGTAGGGCTTGTCCTTGAAAACCGTGACTACCGCTTCCACCATCAGCAACGTAATGGACCGGTAGAGTCTCAGCTTTTTGCCGATGTGCAGGAACCGGCTCGGCAATATCGCGTGCCCCTGTTCATCCAGCAGCCGGACCAGGCACTCGAACTTTTCGACTTTGCCGGTTCTGTTGTCGTAGATCGGTTGAAAGTAGGGGTGTATCCGCCCGTCCTCCAGTGCGGCCTTGAGCCGTTTGGCCCAGACCAGGTTCTGCTCGTATTCTTCCAGCACCCGCAGGCTGGGGTCGTAGATCCGGAAGGACTGGCGCTCCCTGCGCGCGGTCTTCAGCGCCATGTTCGCGAACGGCAGCAGCCCTTTTCCGGCCTGCTTTTCGGGCTCCGAGGTTGATACGGTATCCGCCGCACCCATGGTCACACTGATGCCGATACCCTGTTCTTCCCACTTGAACAAACGCGCGCCGGAAAAGGCGGAGAGGGAGTTCAGCCAGTTTTCCAGCGCATCGGAGGCCACGAGCTTTCGGATCGAAATGGCGAATTCGTCGGACGGCATGCGGTAAAGCAGGGCTTTTTCGTACTCTGGCGTGCCCTTGAGGAAGGCCTGAAGATTATCGGAGAACCCCTTGATGATGGCGTCGCCGCATTGGTGCCCGTAAAAATCGTTGATCTCCCGAAACGAATCGATGTTGAGCAGTATCAGCGTCTCCTGTCCGGGGGTTTTCAGGTCCTGCAACAGCCGGGCGCGGTTGGGAAGGCCGGTCAGCCGGTCCGTGTACAAGGTCTCCAGCAACCGCATGATCCCAGCGACGATATAGAGGATCAGTGCCGAAAGCAGCAACAAGATCGTGCCGGTCACGAAAACGATCCGATAGTTGCTTTCGCGCATGGGCTCAAGCACCGAGTCGATGTCGTCGCGGGGCACGCTGATACCGAAGATCATGCCCGCCAGGGTTTTGGAAAAGAATAACACGTACTCTTGCCCCCCGACGCGCAGCGTCTTGGTCTGCATCGGAATGCGAAAACGGTTGTCCACCAACTTCGCCGGAGGCCAGGAATAACTGACGAATGCCTGCTTCGAGATCTTGTCCAGTAGGGATTGAAAAGCCAGTGACTGCTGCTCGGAGAGGCCCGAGAGCCTGCGATTATTTTCGTCGATCAGGAAGGAAAAGCTGCTGGGTGTGACGTCCACCTTGCTCACCAAATCAATGATCTCGTCGGCGCGCCAGTCGGTCGTGGTGAGCCCAAGTATGCGCCCGTCGCCGTCTTTCATGAAGGTGGACAGCGTGATGACGGCGGCTTTCAGGATGGGATTGTAATAGGCTGCGGTCCAGTAGAAGGGCTCCGGACGGGATCGGCTGCGGTCCCAATCGGCAGGCAGGGCGCTCCGGTACCACGCGCTACGCGAATAGTCGGCCTGTATGCCGCCATTGGCCCAGATCAGCTCTATACGGTCGTTTTCCCAATAGGCGTAGAGCCCAAAATGTGTCGTTTTGGGGTCGAACACCTGAGGATCGAACCAGATGCCTCCTCCTACGGCCTCCGGAAAGTCGCTGATGTCGCTCCGTAAGGTGGTTTCCAGCTGGGAATTGAGATCGTCTCCCGAATGCCTGTGCAGGCGGTAGAACAGTTCTCCCAAACGCGCCAGGGCCGCGGTGTTCTTCTCCATCAGCTTATGGTGGTTGTCGATCCTGTCCATGTTCGCATAGAAGCTCTCCTCGATCTGGCTGAGGCGCAGCTCGGACATGGCGCGCTGGGAATAGCTCAGGTTCAGAGACGACATAATTCCCATCCCCGCTAAGAACAGGATCACCAGCAGGAACAGGATCAGCATGACGAGCTTCTTCAGGGATTTCATGATAACCAACGCATCTTCCCGCCAAGCCGGGAAGGCCGATTGTCGGGGAATACAGATCTAATTGTGCTTTTTGTGCGGCGCGGGGTGCATCGCCATATTCAATGGCCCAAGCAACTGAAAAAGGAAGCTTTCGCAAACGCGCCTCGTAGCATAGTCGGATTCGGCATAAGCGAACAGGTGCGGAAACCTGAACTAAGGCTTGTGTGCGGAACGGACCCGGGTCTCCTTCGGTTCCTGGCTGTCGAATCGGCGATGTTGCTCGATAATGCGCCGGATCCGCTGTTGCGCTTCCTCGATCCGGGCCGGAGCGAGTGCCTGTTCCAAACGGTCGCGACGGGCCTCGGCTTCGCGATTTCCCGCCAGCGCGGCCAGGCTGAGCCAGACATAGGCTTCGGTTTCGTCCTTGGCAACCAGCGTTCCCTCGGCATAAAGCACGCCCAGGCGATACTGGGCATCGCTGACTCCTTGCTCCGCAGCCCTTTTCAACCAGCTTTCCGCGAGCTGGCCATCCACCTCGATCCCTTTTCCCAGCGCATACATTCTTCCCAGGCGCGCCTGGGCCGCCGCATAGCCCTGTTCCGCAGCACGCTCGAACCACTGCCGCGCCTTTCCGTAGTCGCGATCAGTGCCTTTCCCCCGGAAATAGCCCAGGCCGGTCCGGTATTGGGCTTCCGGCACGCCTTGCTCCGCAGCCCGTCGAAACCACTGCAGTGCTATATTGTCGTCTTGCCTCACCCCTGTCCCTCTTTGATACAACAGTCCCAGCTGAAGCCGAGCCTCCGGCAGGTCTCGGGCTACCGCCAGTCGGGTCCATTTCAGCGCTGCCGAATCGTCGCTTAGCTTTTCGGAGACGATCCCCAGATTATATTGGGCGCGCGCGTCTCCTTGTCCGGCCGGCTGCTCGCAGGCAGCCTGCGCTTCGCGGTAACTCTTGATGCTGAACAGAAGATAGCAGTTTTGCGCCGCCTTTGCATCGACCTGAGGGTGTCTCTGCTCTACCGGTTCCGGTTTCGCTTCCGGCGCTTCGGGTTCCACCACAGGCTCGGTTTCGGTCGCTTCGGTATCCACCGCCTCCTGCGCCTCTGCGCCCTCGGCGACCCGCGCCGCGAACTCTTTCACCAGTTGCGGGCAAGAGTATCTATAGCCCCGCTCCAGCCTATCCAGATTGGCCCCGGTCGCAGCTCTCGCCGCATAGCGCTCGGCGACCTCGCCGCAACGCCGGTCACGCTCGGTTCGCACCTGTGCCAGATGGTCGGCCCGTGCGGGGTCCTTCGCATATTTCTCCAGATAGCGGGTGAGCGGATCGATGTATCTCTGATCGAACAACGCCTGAACCTCTTCCTGGAAAGGGTCGAACGAGCGTTTGAGATGTTCCGCGCAACCGGCCAGCAACAGCGGGATCAACAGAAGTGACGCCACTAACCTCATTTCGTAGTCCCATAAAACACATGGTCATGGTTGATCACGGGCGAGCTTCGGAAGGCTATCCAGCCTTTCGGCGCCACTCGTAACAGTCCGGCCGGACATGCTCGGATATCTCCCGCGGCCGACCGGCAGCCGCCACCGAGTGGGTGATCGGTCTGTGGTTCTTGGCCAGTTTCGGAGCAATGACGGGCCAACAAGCCGTATTCGGCCGTCCGGTAATCGAGCCCCTGGCTGGTTTCTGGGCGCTTTGGCGTAGTGGCAGCTGCGGCTATGATGGTTGCTCCGGTAGGGCGCCCAACTTCACAAGCCCTGCGCCGGCGACGTGGAAGCCCGGGAGATATCCTAGCGAGGCTCCGCCTCAGACCGACAAGCGGTGTGGCGCTGGGCGATAGCGATGTGCGAGCCAAGGGCCCCGATCGCCATCAGCTCCGCAGTGTGAGCTGCGGGCATTGACACCTTCGAGAGGTCGGACCACAATGGGTCACGTGGGTCCGAAGACCCGATGGCGACCGGAGCCGAAGATGAGCGTAGCACACACAGCTGCGGATGTTCTGCGTGATCACGTCACGCTGGAGTGCGAAGCGATTGACCGGTTGTACCTGAGTGCCTATTTGCCGCGTCCGCAGACGGTTGGCGGGGTGGTCGGGTATCTGCGCGGGAGCAAGGGGCAGCGGTTCGCCTCCCGATGCGCTGCAACGTCTATGCGATAAGCAGTACTACAAAGAGGGTCAAGCACTACGCATCGAGACCAGGATCAGCGATACCTACGACTTCGCCCTGGGACGACGCCTGCATAATCTGACGGCGCTGCGTCAGGTCGGCCTCTCAGCCAGCCGACGTCTGCTCGACGTCCAAACGATCAGCCACGATTGCGCCTTGGGTGAACACGAGTTCCAGCGTCATCAGCGTAGTCTGGAGATCGATGGGCAACGGGCCTCGGCACTGCGCTTTGCCGACCCGCGTATTCAAGCCCTGATGCAAGCGCTACTGTTGTTTTTCCTACTGGCCCGCGGCTTTTCCAACCGCGATCTGCGTGAGCGGCTCTGCACCTTACTGGGCCTCGATCCCAGTCAATTGCGCCCGGGCCGCATGACCTATGATCTGCGCCGTCTACGTCTGCATGGATTGATCGAACGCATCCCCCACACGAACCGTTACCGGCTCACTGAGCACGGCCTAAAGACCGAGATGTTCTACATTCGCGTCTACAACCGCGTGGTGCGACCGGGGATGTCTATTCCGAATCTTCCCAATCCATCCGACACCCAACCACGCAACCCATTGCATCGGCATTTCAACGCTATGAACGAAGCGATCAACGCATTCTGTGATCAGGCCAAACTCGCCGCGTAAAATGGCCACGCGAAAGGGGTCGGGTCTTGTGTTTTGCCATCGGGTCTTTCACCAGGCTACAAACCAGCGAATAATGAAGCCTAAAATAGTCCAAAAGATATAGAAGGCAAGACCCCAGTTTCTGGACGAGGCCACTAGCTCCCTGGATGCCGAGGGCGAGCGGCTGGTGCAGACGGCCCTGGAGCGCCTGATGCGTGGCCGCACTACCCTGGTCATCGCCCACCGGCTTGCCACGGTGAAGCAGGCGGACCGGATCGTTGTCCTGGACGGCGGGCGCATTGTGGCCGTGGGCACCCACGAGGAGTTGGTGCGCGGCAACGCCCTGTACGCCCGGCTGGCGGCGCTGCAGTTTGGCGACCTGGCCGTCTGAAGGCGGTTGGCCCGGGGTTCGCGGACGCTTCGGCCGCAGGCCGACGGCACCCGATGTCCTTGTCGAAGAGCTCCCGTCAGCGCACGTGGTGGGAGCCGTCGCTGGAGAAATCTCGTCTCGGAACGGACCTCCTTCGAGCGTCGGCCCCAGGCGGCGCGATCCTGCTCTCAGACTGGGCCGAAGCGCGAGAGATAGGCAAACACTCACCCTCCTGCTGATTGGGCCTTTACGGGGATCAATACGGGTATCGCGGATTTTGCTTGTCTTATTGGATATTTATGGGTATGGATATGGGTGTGACGCTAAAAACTGACAGCTTGACCATCACCCCTGAAATCCTCGCCCTCGTCGCCGAACTGGACGAGTTCAAGGGCGCATGGCGCGCGCTCGGCACCCTAGCTCCCGAGAGACTCTCGGCCCTGCGCAAGGTGGCCACCATCGAGAGCATCGGCTCATCCACCCGAATCGAAGGCAGCAAGCTCTCGGACCAGCAGATCGCTGCGCTCCTGTCCAACCTCTCCATCCGCACCTTTGAGACCCGCGACGAACAGGAGGTTGCGGGTTACGCCCAGGTCATGGAGACGGTCTTCGCCCATGCCGGGGCCATTGACATCACGGAAAACCATATCAAGCAGCTTCACCGGGACCTGCTGGTCTACAGCGCCAAGGACGAGCGGCACCGGGGCCAGTACAAGACCAGCCCCAACCATCTCAGCGCTTTCGATGCCGACGGCAAGGAGATCGGGATCGTCTTCGAGACCGCCACGCCTTTCGAGACCCCACAGCGCATGGCCGAACTAGTCGTCTGGACCCGCAAGGCTCTTGATGAGGCGCAGCTCCATCCGCTGCTCGTGATTGCGGTCTTCACCGTGGTCTTCCTGGAAATCCACCCCTTCCAAGACGGCAACGGACGCCTCTCCCGGGTGCTGACTAGGTTGCTCCTGCTCCGGAATGGCTATGCCTATGTGCCGTACAGCTCTCTGGAGAGCGTCATCGAGCAGAGCAAGGAGGCCTATTATCTAGCACTCAGGAGCACGCAAGGGACCATCCGCACCGACGCACCGAACTGGCAGCCGTGGGTGGTCTACTTCCTCCGCGCCCTTCAGCAGCAGAAGACCCGGCTTCAAAAGAAGATCGAACGCGAGCGTCTGCTCGTGGAGATCTTGCCTGCGGTCTCGGCGGACATCTTGGAGCTGGCCAAGGCGCACGGACGGCTGACCATTTCCCAGATCGTGCAGGTCACCGGGGCCAACCGCAACACGGTCAAGAAGCACCTGCAAACCTTGGTCACCGCCGGGCTCCTGGCTCAGCACGGTACTGGTAGAGGGACTTGGTATGGGCGAAGTTAAGACATCCGGCGGGAACAGTAGATAAAGAGGGGAACGCCTTCTTTCGTATTTTGCAATCAGTTCTGGGGGGATAAGCTCCCATTTATTAACGACTTTTCTGCAAAGCCATGATATTGGTTAAAGAGGAGAAGAAATTTCGCCGAGAAAGGATATTGCCCATGAAACGGATGTTGCTCGCTGGCGCATTTGGCCAACTGTTCACCGGCATTCTGCCTTTTAACCTACGTCGAACCGAATAGATCATTGGTTTTCTCGTAGACGACATCCTCCCACTGATCCGATCCGAAATATATATTGAGCTTTTTCTTTTGGTCTTCGGTGAAAGATCCGGATTTTGGCAAAAGCCTTTGGATGACCATCCCGACGCGTAAGTTTAGGATAATCTCAATCGCATTTGTTTGTCCAAGTCTCTCGATGCTGCTCCACGGCATCTGCATGCCAAACGGGTCAAGAAATACTATCGCCCGATATGTATTCCAGTCGTAGTGCCCTCGAGTGATCAGATAATCCATCAACTCCCGATTGGCGTCGCCTTCCAGGATGGTAATGTTACGCCGCCCCGCGTATTCTTCACGAAGCGCTTTGAGCTCCGCTATCCGTCCAGAACTTTTTTCAACGAGAATGTATTCTGTGAACGGGTGTTGAATGTTTAAAGCCACTCTCGGTGATCCGTGAACATATGTTTCGGCTTCGACTTCCTCTTCGCCAACGTAATCCGCCACATCCTCTAGCAGGCTGAGGCTGGTGGGTTCGCTGCCGTATTGCCTGAGCAGAGCTTTGCCAGCGCCCGCGAAAGCGTCGATATAAACATAGCCCTTGCACCAGCGTTGCTTCCGAAGGATAATCGTATAAGCGTTAAGTTACTTGCCAAGGCACTTCAGTTTTTCCTTCGCCCAAGGCCCAACGGTGCCATCTGCCGAAGACTCGGAGGCGTCTTGCAAGGTGCGAATGCGCCGCTGGATGGAGGTGTAGTCGGAGGCCTCGGGCGTCTTGGCGATGGCGGCGCGCACGGGGTTGAGGTCCACCTAGCCAAGGCAGGCAAGCACAGCGCTATCGTCGCGCAGGGCCTGAGATTTAAAACGCCCTTCCCAGAAGGGCCCGGTGCAGTCGTCCTCCTCCTTGGCCTTACGGGCGATATGCTCGTTGAGGCAGCGCATGAACCAGCTCACCGAGGTGAGTGGCTCGCGCCAGGTCTCGGCCAGGCCCTCAAGCTGTTGCTGCTCGACCTCGAGCAGCGCCTCCTCGCGGAGAAACCGCTCTGACAGGATCGTACCGCCGAACAGGTGATGCCAGCGCTCGACCACCTCGCGCATCGACCAGGACCAGGCGCCAGTGACAGGTCCACATGCAACACAGGTGGCTGTCTGCTATCCCTCCGGCCTGCCCATCCCGCTCGACTACCAGTGGGTAAGGAGGTGGCCGTAGCCACCCCCTCCCCGTTGTCGCAATGGGGTCGATTCCCCATATTATCCTGAAGAGAGCAGGTCTCTCCGACCAGTCACCCGACAGGCGTTACTAGCATGCATCTTTCTCGCACTGGGCGGCCCCGTCGATATTGCCCCTCGCTAGCAATTAGCCATTGACTATTGATTGAATTGCTAAAATGGCGATCCCGGCCGCTCACCCGGCGGGTGAGATCTGCGGCGGGCTCCGAGCGAGCGAACTTGCGAATTTGGCTAAGCTAACAGCTAACAGCTAACAGCTAACAGCTAACAGCTAACAGCTAACAGCTAACAGCTTTTTCTAGGTTCATGCAGGTGCGCCGAAGGCCCTCATTGCTGGAGCGGCCCATCGAGACCCCCAGCAACAACCGTCGCATCTGGCACGGTGACAGCGCGTACAATCCGCGCGCAGATGACGCTGCAGACAGCCCGCAGGACCCCTTCACAGGCCGTTTCGGCCCACGCCAAGCCGTCCCGACGACCGGGCCCGCGATGTTTTTCCCTTTAAATAGGGTGTCGGGCTCCTTAGGCTTGAACGCCTCCGGAACGAGCGTTTAGAAGTTATATTCGCCCCCGTTAAGAATTGCTCCGTTCAGGTCAGCGCCCGAGAATGCGCATTGCGAGACGGGTGTCCTATTCGTTGTTCAATCATCCAGCTCAGTTCGCTTCCTCGACCTCCAGTATCCACTCGATTCTGAAGCGTCCGGGCTTGGTCAGGACGCCGACCACGCTCCCTCTCGGAGTCACCGACTCATAGAGCCGCTCGTGCACCTCGATCCAAGGATCCGACTCGCCTTCTCTCCAGGACTCGACCTTAATCAACTTATAGGGTTCGCCGGGCCCGGTGGTGTTCCGCACCCCACGCATACCCAGCACGCGTGCTACATGGTAGGTCGGGTCGGACGTGTCTAGCCACCCGTTCAGCGTCAGCGTGCCACCGACGGCGAGGGCGAGAGCGATGGGAACGAGGAAGAAGCAGTACAGGAGGAGGAAGAGCGCGAGCTTCAGGCCCCGGACCGTGAGGAGGAACGCATGCGCCACGAGCAGAACGACGAGGACTGCGCCGAAGGTGACCCAATCGAAACCTGCCGGTAGATCGTGAAGCGGGGGGTACACGTATGCTCCGACGGCCGTCATCAGCAGGCCGATTATGAACAGGATCTCCGTCACAACCATCGGGTTGATCCCACGCCCTCCCCACGCGATGCCGCCTCCGTCCACGACGTCGAACCCTCTCGAGAAACGTTCGGCCATGCCATGCCTGGGATACGCTCCATCCGGCGACCGCTCGTCAACCCGCATCCGGCTCGACGGGTCTCGGTCCATCGCCTTTTTGGGCCTCACCGAACGCCGGTGTGGAGACAAAGCCCCTTTCGGCCCTTGACTGCGCAGCTCCCGCTGTCGCCGGCTGCGAAAGGACGCCAGGGCGAGGAGATTGAGTGCGAGGAGGCCTAGCACCACTGCCGCCGCCACCGCGGGACCGGCGACGCTGTCGACGAGGAGGAAGGGTAGGAACTGGAGGTAGAGGCCGAGGAGGGCCAACGCTGCGAGCCAGCCGAGTACCACGAGAGCGGGTCGCATCAGGCACCTCATCGCCGACGAGGAGCCGGGAGTGCCCACCGCCCAGATCAGGCCGTCGACCAAGGTCATGAGCAGCAGGGCGCCGGCAGCGGAGGCGACGACGACAAGAGGAAGGCCCAACTCGTCCGCCCCGGCGAGCCACAGCAGGCCGAGCCCTGCCGCGAAAGAGAGGACCGCGACGAGCAGTAGCAGGTGCCACACGCGCCACCAGCCGCTGCCGAGCATGAGCACTGAGAAGGTCCTCACGTCGGTCCGTGTGCGCGCATGGGTCGCGGTGACCTCCGCACCCGGCCGATCATTGCCTCTCCAGCTCTAGCTCGATTGGTCCTGTCAGCCACGTCATGGTTGCTTTCCCGGTGTCCATCCCCTGTTCGATCGCTCCTGAGACCGAGACGGGGGAAGAATCCCGGTTCTTCATCGTCGTGCAAGGTCTCCTTCCCCGGGGGGGATGTCGCGGAATCCCAGTTTGGCGGGCAGGGTGGTCTTGAACTTGCCTTGCCGGGACACGACGACCCTGTCCTGTCTTCCGCCGCCCATCATACAAGCGAAGTGCAGGCCGCTGCTGTGATTGCTCCGAACTCTTCCATTTCGAGGCGGTTGTTGAGATCCTGCAGCTGGGTTTAGCGGTGGTTTCTTTTCCACGCGGGTGCGGCGCAGTCTGTCGGTGAGCGCTGGGTTCCCGGGGGAAGCTGGTGATTGCGAGAGGGTCCAGCCAGTCGCATGCTGCCGCCCGGCGGCTAACGAACTGGACGACCGGCTAACCATGTTGACGCTCCGGGGACTCGAAGAGCTGGCCGGGCGGTTGAGCGGTAGTCGTTGAGCCGGAGCGTCTGGTTGCGACGAGCCCCGCAAGCCATACGGCGATCAGCAGCGGCCCTCCCCGGGGGCGGTGCCGCGGACCGTGTCTGCACCTCGATCAGGCTGCTGTAGAAAAACCCGGTGCCGTTCCGGCCGCGTCACAGGGGGCAGAGCCCTTTTCAAAGGCGATGGCCCCGCGCTTGTCGTCGCGCACCGCGCGCCCTGTCCAGCTGACCAGGTCCAGGTAGTCGGCCAGGTAATCCGGTAAGGCTTGGGGCATGCCTTCGCGTACGCCGCCCACGAAGGGGTGCAGCTCGGGCGCCTCGGTGGGAGCCGTTGCGATATATGGCTCGGCGTTCTCGCCATCAGTGCAAAACGCGGAAGCGGCTTGCAAGGTCCGAATGCGCCGCTGGATCGAGGTGTAGTCGGAGTCTTCCGGCGTCTCGGCGATGGCGGCGCGCTCGGGGTTGAGGTCCAGGTAGGCGAGGCAGGCAAGTACCGCGCTCTCGTCGAGCAGCGCTCTGATTGATGCCTGTCCAGTTGTTCACCTCGACGGTTCAGAGCACAACGTGCCGCCCACCCTGCTCCGCGAGCCAGCGCTTACGCTGCTCGAACTCTGGCAGCGCCCGCCCAACCCGCAGCCAGAATTCGGGCGTGTGGTTCGGCTCGACGAGGTGAGCCAGCTCGTGGACGATGACGTAGTCCACGATGCTGCCGGGCAAAAGGATCGTGGCCCAGTGGAAATTGACGTTCCCCGCATGACCGCAGGAGCCCCAACGGAAGCCCAGGTCGCGGACCTCGACGCCCTTCGGCTCGACGCCCATGCGGGCGGCCCAGCCCTTCACCCTCCGTTGCAGCCAGTAACCGGCGTGCTCGGTGTACCAGCGCATGAACTGCGCCCGGCCGTCGGCGGCCAGGGGCCGCAGCAGCTTGAACCGGCCCGCCTCCAGCTTGAGCGGCGCGTCCTGCTCTTCCACGAGCAGCAGCCGATAGCTTCGGCCCAGGTAGGGGAAGCCCTCGCCGGTGACGAACTCCTTGGCATTCAGCGTCTGATGGCGGGCCTCCTTCTCGGCGATCTTGGTGTAGAGCCAGAACCGCTTCTCGCGCACGAACTCGGCAAGCAGCGTCCCATCGGTCTCCGGCGGGGCCGCAATGATCAGCTCGCCTCCCCGGTCCAGGGTGATCTGCAACGTCTTGCGCCGCGGACTACGCCGGACCTCGAAGGTCAGGTCGTCGGTCGAGAAAGACCTGGGTCTCGGGATCGAGGCCGGTGCTCTCGTCGCGCCGGCGGCCCTGCGCGGCCTCCTGGACCAGCTTCTCGAGTGCCTCGGCCAGCTCGTCCCAGCGCCCCTCGAGCTCCTTTAGAATGCCCTTCAGGCGCTCGGAGAGCTTCTCGTAGCGCGCCGGGTCCTCGTCGAGGTGCTTGCGGATGTGGTAGCGCAGGGCGTGCTCCATTTCGCTGGCCTTCGCGCGCGAGGTGCGCTCCCGCTCGACCTGCTCCTCAAACTGAGCCGAGGTGATCTCGATGGGCGGAATCCTGGGGTCGATCCCCAGGGAGATTATGTGGTCGTCGATCAGCTTGCGGACCTTCTCGCCCACCTCCTTGCCGATCAGCCGTTCGCTGCTGCGGTAACGATTGCGGGCCTTGGCCTGGATGTGCGCCAGGGTCTTGGCGTCGTTGACGAAGG
>Ga0210110_1000045_pt1 | contig 46315 bp, 51 predicted proteins | sample China_Galinas_PW_2_FD_184865 | JGI IMG/M metagenome (GOLD analysis project Ga0210110, IMG submission 184865) | Wetland microbial communities from San Francisco Bay, California, USA, that impact long-term carbon sequestration - China_Galinas_PWB_D1... | ecosystem: Environmental > Aquatic > Marine... | reverse complement strand
AGGCTGTGAAAGTGACGGTCACCCAATCGGGCGGAGACGAGCACACCTACAACTTCCCGCCGCGAACGCGGCTCCACGTGGAAGACGGCGACAAGGTAGAGGTTGGCCAGCAGCTCAACGAGGGCTCGCTATACCCGGCTGACCTGCTTGCAATCCGCGGTCGCACCGACACCGAGCTCTACCTGGTGGCGGAGGTGCAAAAGGTCTACCGGGCTCAGGGTGTCGACATCAACGACAAGCACATCGAGCTGATCGCCCGCCAGATGCTGAAGAAGATGCGGGTCGAGTCGAAGGGTTCGACCTCTCTGCTTCCCGGGCAGCTCGAAGACCGCGGCAGCCTCAAGCGGCTCAACAAGGAAGTCAAGGAAGAAGGCGGGACGCCGGCGAAAGGCGAGGAGGTCATCCTCGGGATCACCAAGGCCTCGCTGGCCACCGAGTCCTTCCTCTCCGCCGCCTCCTTCCAGGAGACGACCAAGGTACTTACGGATGCGGCCCTGGAGGGCAAGCGCGACCGGCTCGTCGGGCTCAAGGAGAACGTGATCATCGGAAAGCTGATCCCCGCCGCCACCGGGCTAAAGCACTACCGGACGCTGGCGGTCGAGCCGGCGATGCCGATCGAGCCTCCCAGCGAGGAGGGCCTGCTCGACGAGGAAGAGCTGGCCGCCGAGCTGGGCATCGAGACCACCGAGACGCCTGTCGAGAGCTTCGGCCCCTCCTTTGCCGAGGAGCTCGAGGAGCTGGCGCAGGAGATCGAGCAGACCTCGGACGATTCGTAGGGGGAGGAGGGGCCGGGTGCCCCTCCTCACTCAACTTGCTTCGGTGGATCGTGGTCGGCTGGCCGCGATAGGAGCGCCGAAGAAGTACAAGCCGTTTGGACGGGCGCCCGGCCCCGGCGCCTGCTGCCGACCGTCTCTTCGGTTAGCTGCGGGCGCCGCGCCGCGCGCGAACGGGGCGCCGCGCCCGCAGCAGGCCCGAGCCAAGGGTGGCGCGCCCGAGCCGGGGCGCGCGAAGGCCGACGCCGTATCCGCGGCGCGCCCTTGGCGGGGGCCCGCGTCGAGCTCTGCGGGCGGCACCGAGGTGGGGGCCCGCGCCGGGGCCCGCGCGGGCCGGCCGGCTCGGGCCGCCAGCGCCTGAAGCCGCCGTCTGAGTCCTCGCTCGCGCCTTCGGGCTCAGGTGGGCGGCTGGCCCACCAGACAAGCCAGAGCGCGCCGAGGACCGGGATCTTCAGCACCACCAAGAGAAAGAAGATCGGGAGCCATCCCTCCACTGCGATCAGTCTAGACATATCCAACCGCCCGTGTCGGAAATCATTGACCCACCTCGCCGCCGCTCGCCGGCACCGCCGTTTCCGGGTGTCCTTCGCTGCGGCTACTCGGCCGTGTCGGGGCGCTCGAGGCTGCGAGCCCAGGCGACGAGGGCTTCGGTCTGGACCTCCTCGAGGCCCAGGTGTGGCTCGGTTGGGACCAGGAGGGTTGGCTCTGTCCGGCCCCGCGCCCACTCGTGACAGCTTTCGTCGAAGTTGTCGTCGATCCACGCCACCGCCCTGCCCTCCGTGTATGCGTCGAGCGGTCCCAGCTTCCAGTGCGCCGAGCCGAAGCGAGCCGCCCCGTCGAAGCTGAGATAGGGAAGTTCGGGTAGGCCCAGCATGGCGGGGAGGTAGTCGTTGGCTTTGTCCTCCCAGCCGCTTGCCCAGACCAGCTCGTAGCGCTCAGCCAGCCGTCGCAAACGCTCACCGGCGGCGAGCGAGATGCAGTGCACCATGCCGTCGACCAGCTCGAATCGCGCGACGCTCCGGTCGGGTGCCTTCTCAAAGCCGAAGATACTGATCACGCCGTCAACGTCGACGGCGAGGATGGGCCGCCTCATGGGGCCAGGCTAGATGGTCGACTCCGAGTTCGCGCATCCACGGATGCCCCGCCTGTCGCGGCGGGGGTGGGCACCCACGGTCTGGCCGCCAATCTTGACCAGGCGCGCCCCCGCAGCCGCGCGAACTCGGAGTCAAGCCTCTAGCTACCAGCGGTAGTGGGCAAACGCCTTGTTCGCCTGCGCCATGCGATAGATGTCGTCCTTGCGCTTCCAGGCGCCGCCCTGCTGTTGAAGCGCGTCGAGGACTTCGCTGGCGAGCCGCTCTGACATCGAATACTCGCGACGGTTGCGGGCGTAGTCGACCAGCCAGCGGACCGCCAGGGTGCGGGCGCGGCGAGCCGGAACCTCAACTGGCACCTGGTAGGTGGCGCCTCCGACCCGGCGCGAGCGGACCTCAAGCGACGGTGTCAGCTGCTTGATAGCCCCTTCGAGCGTCTCGACCGGGTCCTCGCCCGAGCGCTCGCCGACGATGGCCAGGGCGTCGTAGACGATTCGCTCGGCCAGAGACTTCTTGCCGTCGTGCATCGTCTTGTTGATCACCTGCTGAACGAGCCGGTTTCGATGGCGGGCATCGGGCTCGGCCGGCCGGATCTGGGCTGCGGAACGGCGGGGCACTAGATGATCCTCCTCATCCGGCTTTGACGCCGTAGCGGGAGCGTGCCTGCTTGCGGTCCGAGACCCCGGCCGCGTCGAGCGTGCCGCGCACGACCTTGTAGCGGACGCCTGGCAGGTCCTTCACGCGCCCTCCCCTGACCAGGACCACCGAGTGCTCTTGGAGGTTGTGGCCCTCGCCGGGGATATAGGTGGTGACCTCCATCCCGTTGGTGAGCCGCACACGGGCGATCTTGCGAAGAGCGGAGTTGGGCTTCTTGGGCGTGACGGTTGCGACCCGGGTGCAGACGCCCCGGCGCTGCGGCGCCGCTACGCGCTTCTTGTTCCCCTGACCCGACTTGAGTCCCGGCGTGGTGGTCTTCTTCTTGGGGCGCTTGCGGCCCTTGCGGATTAGCTGGTTCGTGTTCGGCACGGCCGCGCATGGTACAGGTCCGCAAACGACCGCTCGCCCCTGTCCCGGCGCGGGCCCTCCGATCAGGCACGAAGCGCGGAGCGCCGCAGGTCCTCGTCGGCCTGCTTTGACGGTGCGTCACCCCTGCTGTTGGTGAACCACCTGCGGCGGCGCCGGGAGCGGACCAACCTTGTCAGGCGCGGTCTTCTTGGCCCGTGCTGGCGCCGGTGGGCCGGGGCACTTCGCGGCCCTCGGGCCAGCAGAAGGCCGCCGAGCATCAGGCCCGCGGTGGAGGCGAGCTCGGCGTAGAAGCCGTTGTTGAGCACAGCGCTCGTTCCCGAGAACTGCCACGCCTGCGAGGAGGTATCCAGCCCCGCGGGCAGATCCACGAGAAGGATGACCGCGAGGCTGAGCAGGCCGAGCCCGAAAACGACGCGGCCGAGTTGTCGCTTCTCGGTGCGCAGTGCCAACCCGGCCAGAGCGGCGGCAAGCAGCGCCACCGGAAGCAGCAGGTATAGGTGGGGCTGGCCGGCGTGCTCCATGCCCACGGTGGGCGGGGTCGCGCCCGGCAGGTCGGCATAGCCCGGCTGTCCGACCTCGACTGCTCGGTAGTCGACGAACTGCGACACCGCCAGGCAGGCGGCGGAGGCGACGATCACGGCACAGATCGCCCGCCGCGGTGTCAGCACCGCGCTGGCGCGGTCTGCGGCGCGGACGGCTGCGGCAAGTGACCTGCGGATGCCTTTCTCAAGCCCCGAGAGGAGGCGGAAGAGCAGCACGGCGATTGGGCGCAGGCGGCGGCCAATCCACCGCAGCAGCCGCCTCTCGGCGGCCTGGACGCGCCGCCCTGCGCTCCGGGCGACTCGCATGCCGCGCCGCAGTGGGGGCGCAGCAATAGACCGGACGGCCCGCGACGCACGCACGAGCAACGGCCAGGCTCGCTCCAGCAGCCGATTGGCCGCGTGATCGGCCCTCCGCGTGAGCTGCATTGCCGCCCGCGGTGCGGCGCCAATGCGACGCCGCGCCGCTGCTATCATCGCCCGGCGCTTAGGCTTCTTTTTTGCTGAACGTTTCGCCGGGCCCGCGAGGGCCTTTTTCATGCGCCGATCCCGGCTTCTGCCGGACGGCTTTCGTTTTGCTCGTCCCCGCTTCACGACAACCCTTACCTTAGGACCATGCCACGGAATTTCCCCCTAGAGAAAACCCGCAACATCGGGATCATGGCGCATATCGACGCCGGTAAGACGACGACGACGGAGCGCATCCTCTACTACACGGGCCGCACCCACAAAATGGGCGAGGTCCACGAGGGCGCCGCGGTCATGGATTGGATGGAGCAGGAGCAGGAAAGAGGGATCACGATCACCTCTGCCGCCACTGCCTGCGAATGGGATGGTCACCGGATCAACATCATCGATACCCCGGGCCACGTCGACTTCACCGTCGAGGTGGAGCGCAGCCTGCGAGTGCTCGACGGGGCGATCGCCGTCTTCGACGCAGTCGCGGGCGTCGAGCCGCAGTCGGAGACCGTTTGGCGCCAGGCCGACAAGTACCGGGTGCCCCGGATTGCCTACATCAACAAGATGGACCGCACGGGCGCCGACTTCTTCGCTGCCGTGCAGACGATGAAGGACCGCCTTGGGGCCCACCCGTTGCCGATCCAGCTCCCGATCGGCCAGGAGGCCGGCTTCGAGGGCGTGGTCGATCTGATCGAGATGAAGGCGCAGGTCTGGAAGGACGAGCTCGGTGCCGAGTTTGAGACGGCCGAGATCCCCGCCGAGCTGACCGAGCAGTCCGAGCAGTACCGCACCGAGCTGATCGAGGCATGCGCCGACTACGACGACGAGCTGATGGAGGCCTATCTCGCTGAGGAGGAGATCCCCCACCAGCGCATCGCCTCCTCGTTGCGGCAGGCGACGATCGACACCAAGGTCACGCCAGTCCTCTGTGGCTCCTCCTTCAAGAACAAAGGCGTGCAGCCGTTGCTTGACGCGATCGTCGAGCTGCTGCCCTCGCCGGTGGACGTTCCTCCCGTGACGGGTCTCGAGCCGGCGGGCAAGGGCGGCGGCGAGCCGACCGAGGCTGAGCGGCCCGCCAGCGACGATGGCCCCTTCGCGGCGCTCGCCTTCAAGGTGATGACCGACCCCTACGTTGGCAAGCTCACCTACTTCCGCGTCTACTCGGGCACACTCGGGGCGGGGGGCCGTGTTCTCAATGTCTCAACCGGGAAGACCGAGCGGATCGGGCGGCTGCTGATGATGCATGCCAACAGCCGCGAGGAGATCGAAGAGTGCTACGCGGGCGACATATGCGCCGGCGTCGGCCTCAAGCAGACGGGCACGGGCGACACGCTGGCTGCCCCGGACGCGCCGATTGCGCTGGAGAACATCGAATTCCCGGCGCCGGTGATTGCGGTCGCGATCGAGCCGAAGACCAAAGCCGACCAGGAGAAGATGGGGACCGCGCTGCAGCGCCTCGGCGAGGAGGACCCGACCTTCCAGATCGAGTCCGACGAGGAGACAGGCCAGACCCTGATCCACGGCATGGGCGAGCTGCACCTCGAGGTGATCGTCGATCGCATGCTGCGCGAGTTCAAAGTCGAGGCGAACGTCGGCAAGCCGCAGGTTGCCTACCGCGAGACGATCCGCAAGGACGCCAAGAAGGTCGAGGCCCGCTTCGTCCGCCAGACAGGCGGCCGCGGCCAGTTCGGCCACGTCGTGATCAATGCCGAACCGGCCCCCGGCGAGGGCTTCGTCTTCGAGAACAAGATCAAGGGCGGCGTGATCCCGGGCGAGTTCATCGGCCCCACCGAGCAGGGGATCAAAGAGGCGCTGGAGAACGGCGTCAAGGCCGGCTACCCGATGGTCGACGTCAAGGTCGAGCTGATCGACGGCTCCTCGCACGACGTCGATTCCTCGGAGATGGCTTTCAAGATCGCCGGTTCGATGGCGATCCAGGAGGCCGCCCGCAAGGCCAACCCGGTCCTATTGGAGCCCGTGATGTCGGTTGAGGTCGTCACCCCCGAGGAATTCCTCGGCGACGTGATCGGCGACCTCTCCCGCCGTCGGGGCAAAGTCCAGGGGCAGGAGCAGCGCGGCAACGCGCTCGCGGTCCAGGCTTTCGTGCCGCTTGGCGAGATGTTCGGCTACGCCACCGACCTCCGGTCCTCGACCCAGGGCCGAGCCACCTACACGATGCAGTTCGAGCGCTACGAGGAGGTCCCGGCGAACATCGCCGAGGAGATCGTCGAGCACCGGGCCGGCGAGCCGGTGGGCGCCGCGTCATGAAGCCGTATCGGATGCACACGGGCAGGCGCCCACGGGGCGCGATCGTTCCAGCTATATTTCCCAGGTTCGCCGTCAGGCAGCTGGATCTCGGCTGCCCGACGCTTCCAGACAGACTCAATCACCCAACCCAGACAGAACCCGACTTCGAAAGGTAGAACGGAGAGCGATGTCAAAGGAGAAGTTCGAGCGCGACAAGCCGCATGTGAACGTCGGCACGATCGGTCATATCGATCACGGCAAGACGACGCTGACGGCCGCGATCACCAAGACGCTTTCCGGCAAGGGCGAGACCGAGGAGAAAAGCTTCGAGGAGATCGACAACGCTCCGGAGGAGAAGGAGCGCGGGATCACGATTGCGACCTCTCACGTCGAGTACGAGACGGAGAGTCGTCACTACGCGCACGTCGATTGCCCTGGCCACGCCGACTACGTGAAGAACATGATCACCGGCGCTGCCCAGATGGACGGCGCGATCCTGGTCGTCTCTGCCGCCGACGGCGTAATGCCGCAGACCCGCGAGCACATCCTGCTCGCCCGTCAGGTCAACGTTCCTCACGTTGTCGTCTTCCTCAACAAGGTCGACCAGGTCGACGACGAGGAGCTGATCGAGCTCGTCGAGGAGGAGGTCAAGGACCTGCTCAACGAGTACGACTTCCCGGGCGACGACACACCGATCGTGAAAGGCTCGGCGCTGAAGGCGCTGGAGGGTGACGAGGAGGCCCAGAAGGCCGTCTTCGAGCTGGCGGCGGCGCTCGACTCCTACATTCCGGAGCCGACCCGCGAGCTCGACAAGCCCTTCCTGATGCCGATCGAGGACATCTTCTCGATCACCGGCCGCGGCACGGTCGCCACCGGCCGGATCGAGCAGGGCGTCGTCAACACCGGCGACGAGGTCGAGATCGTCGGGATCACGGACACGACGAAAACGGTCGTCACCGGGGTAGAGATGTTCCGCAAGATTCTCGACGAGGGCCAGGCGGGCGACAACGTCGGCTGCCTGCTGCGCGGCACCAAGCGCGAGGAGATCGAGCGCGGCCAGGTGCTCTGCAAGCCGGGCTCGATCACGCCCCACACCAAGTTCAAGGCCGAGGTGTACTGCCTGAAGAAGGAGGAGGGCGGCCGTCATACGCCGTTCTTCTCCGGATACCGGCCGCAGTTCTATTTCCGCACGACCGACGTCACCGGCATCGCCGACCTCCCGGAGGGGACCGAGATGGTGATGCCGGGTGACAACGTCCAGATGTCGATCGAGCTGATTCAGCCGATCGCGATGGACCAGGGCCTGAGGTTCGCCATCCGCGAGGGCGGCCGAACCGTCGGCTCGGGTGTTGTTTCCGAGATCATCGAGTAGCACCCTGGGGCGGGCCTTGGCCCGCCCCCTCGCCGCTCTGGGCGGCGAGACAACTGCAAAGGACATACGACCGGGGCGGCGCCCCCTCCGAGCCAGGTGAGGGTCGGGGACTGAAAGGGGCGGCGCCCCTTCCGCGCGGTAAGAACCGCGGGAAGGACAACCGAAGAGCGAAGTGGCAGCGATAGCGGCACAAAAAATTCGAATCCGGCTGAAGGCGTATGACCACGACGCCATAGACCGGGCTGCCCGGGAGATCGTCGAGACCGCTGAGCGCACTGGCGCGCGCGTCTCGGGCCCGGTCCCGCTGCCGACCGAGAAAAACGTCTACTGCGTGATCCGCTCTCCGTTCAAGGACAAGGACTCGCGCGAGCACTTCGAGATTCGCACCCATAAGCGGCTGATCGACATCCTCCAGCCGTCGCCGAAAACCGTCGACTCGCTGCAGCGCCTGGACTCGCTTCCTGCCGGCGTCGACATCGAGATCAGGTTGTAAGCCCGATCATGGCCGCAATCCTGGGCAAGAAGCTGGGCATGACGCAGATCTTCCGTGAGGACGGAACCGTTGTCCCGGTGACCGTGATCGAGGCCGGTCCGTGCAAGGTCACGGCCGTGCGCGACGCGGAGCGGGACGGGTACGCCGCCGTGCAGCTCGCCTTCGGCGAGGTCGCCGAGGGCACTCTGAGCAAGGCCGAGCGCGGACACCTGAAGAAGGCCGACGCGCCACCGCTGCGCCACCTCGCGGAGTTTCGCGACGAGGACCTGGGTGCCGAGGAGGGCCCCAAGGTGGGGGACGACGTTACCGTTGCCCTCTTCGAGCCGGGCCAAAAGATCAAAATCTCAGGCGTCTCGATCGGCAAGGGCTTTCAGGGGGGGATCAAGCGCCACAACTTCAGCCGCGGCCCGGTGACGCACGGCTCCCACAACGTCAGGGCGCCCGGTTCGATTGGCGCCAGCGCATTCCCCGCACGCGTCTTCAAGGGAATGCGAATGCCGGGTCAGATGGGCAACAAGCGGGTCACCCAGCGAGGGCTCGAGGTCGCCGACATCGACGCCGAGCGCAACCTGCTTCTGGTCCGGGGCTCAGTCCCCGGCTCGCGCAATGCGGTCGTGGAGGTGAGGACCGATGGCTAAAGCCGCGGTGCTCGGAAAGACGACGAAAGCCGATTTGCCAAAGGAGCTGTTCGCGGAGCCGTTCCATCAGTCGCTGGTGCAAGAGACGGCCCGTGCCGACCTAGCGGCGCGCCGGCGGGGCACCGCGTCGACGCTGACGCGCGGCGAGGTGTCGATGACGACCGCGAAGGCCTGGCGCCAGAAGGGGACCGGGCGAGCCCGCGCGGGAGCGCTCAGCGTTCCCAACCGCTACGGCGGCGGCGTTGCCTTTGGCCCAAAGCCACGCCACTACGGCGTGAAGGTGAATCGCAAGGCGCGCCGCAAGGCTATGCGGGCGGCACTCTCGGTCCACGCCGAGCGCGACAGCGTCGCGGTGCTGGATCCGGCCGGTTTCGAGAAGCCCTCGACCAAGAGTGCCGTGGCGGCGCTGGAGAAGTGGGGCGCGGCGCACCCGGTACTAGTCGTGCTGCAGGCCGACGAGATCGGCGCCGTAAAGAGCTTTCGCAACATCGACCGGGTCGTGGTCGCCGAGGTCGGCGCGATCGGGGTCGCCGATGTGATCGGCGCCGCATCGCTGGTCATCTCCGAGGGCGCCCTCGCGAAGCTTCGGGAGAAGCTGGCCTGATGGATGCCCGCACCGTCATCGTTCGCCCGGTCGTTTCGGAGAAGAGCTACGCGCTGATCGCCGAGGGCAAGTACACGTTCCGGGTTAACGATCGCGCCCACAAGACCCAGATCGCCGCTGCCGTGGAAGAGATCTTCGATGTCGTCGTGGCCAGTGTGCGCACCGCCAAAGTGCGCCCCAAGCCGAAGCGACGCAACGTGTCACGGGGCAGGACGCGCGGCTGGAAGAAGGCGGTTGTCCAGCTTGCGCCGGGCGAACGGATCGAGCTGTTCGAAGGCGCCGAGACTGCATAGTCAATGAGCCAGATCTTCTAGGGAAACGAGATGCCGAACCGCAGAACAAAACCCACGAGCCCCGGTCGCCGCTTTGCGACCTATCCGTTGCGCGAGCAACTCACCGCCTCCGAGCCGGAGCGCAAGCTGACCGAGGGCCTGCGCAAGTCCGGTGGGCGCAACGCCAACGGGCGTGTCACGGCGCGTCATCGTGGCGGCGGAGCGAAGCGCCGCTACCGGCGGATCGATTTCAAGCGCCGCAAGGACGGTGTTCCTGCCAGCGTCGCGACAATCGAGTACGACCCGAACCGCAGCTGCTACATCGCGCTGCTGCACTACGCGGACGGGCAGAAGAGCTACATCCTCGCGCCGGCCGGCCTCTCCGTCGGCGATCAGGTGCAGGCCGGTCCAGGTGCTGACATCAAGCCCGGAAATGCTCTGACCCTGAGCGACATGCCGACCGGCACGATTGTGCACAACGTCGAGCTCGTCCCCGGCCAGGGCGGCAAGCTGGGCCGCGCCGCCGGGGCGGCGATCCAACTCGCTGCGAAGGAGGGTGAGATGGTGACGTTGCGGCTCCCCTCCTCGGAGATGCGAATGGTTCGTGCTGAGTGCCGGGCCACTGTCGGCTCGCTTTCCAACGCGGAGCACCAGAACGTGAAGATCGGCAAGGCGGGGCGCAACCGTCACAAGGGCAAGCGGCCTCAGACGAGGGGGGTGGCGATGAACCCGGTCGACCATCCGCATGGCGGGGGCGAGGCCCACCACACGCCCGGCGGGCATCCGGTGACGCCGTGGGGCAAGCCGACGATCGGCTACCGGACCCGCAAGAAGCGCAAGCAGTCCGACCGCTACATAGTGCGCGGCCGGCGGCGCGGGAAGAAGAAGCGATGAGGGCGATGAATCTCACGGGAAGAGGTACTTGCTGATGGGCCGCTCGACCAAAAAGGGACCGTGGGTCGAAGAGGCCCTGATGAAGCGCGTCAATGCCATGAACGAGTCGGGCAAAAAGCAGATGCTGAAAACGTGGTCGCGAACCTCGACGATCTTTCCGGAGATGGTCGGGCACACGATTGCGGTTCACGATGGCCACAAGCACGTGCCGGTCTTCATCTCCGAGTCGATGGTCGGACACAAGCTCGGGGAGTTCGCTCCCACCCGGACCTTCCGTGCCCACTCCGGCACCGGCAAGGGGGCCGAGTAAACATGGCCGACGAGAAACGGAAAGGCACGGGGAAAGCGGCGGCAAAGAAAGCCGCGGCAAAGGACGCCACGACGGAGAAGCGAGCCGCGGGCAAGCGGGGCACCAAGAAATCCACACCGAAAAACGCGCCCGCGACCAAAAAAGCTCCCGCAAAAGAGGTGGCGGAGAAAAAAGGCCCAGCGAAGAAGGCCGCTCGCAGCGCGACGCCTCAGAAGGAGTCGCAGAAACCGAGCAAGCCGGCGCCGATCATGGTCAGGGCGAGTTCGCGCTACGTCCGCACCGCGCCGCGCAAGGCACGGCTGGTCGCCGACCAGGTGCGTGGGCTGCACATCGACCACGCCCGGGCCCTGCTCGAGTTCTCGCCGCGCGGCGCTGCGCGGGACATTCACAGGCTGATCGAATCTGCCGCCTCAAACGCCGAGAATAACCACGACCTGATCGCGGACGAGATGCGCGTCGCTGAGATCACCGTCGACGAAGGCCCGACCCTGCGCCGCTACCGGCCCCGAGCGCTCGGACGCGCGACTCCGATCAACAAGCGGACCAGCCACATTGCGGTGGCCCTGAGCCCCGAAGAGGACTAGAGAGGCGGCATCTGATGGGACAGAAGATCCACCCAGGCGGCTTCAGGGTCGGCTACATCCACGACTGGAAGTCCAACTGGTTCGACGAGAAGGGATTTGCCGACGTTCTCCAGGAGGATCTGCAGATCCGCTCGCACATCGAGGGCAAACTCGCCCACGCCGGGCTCTCGGACATCACGATCGAGCGGCGCGGCGAGGTTTCCGTCGACATCCACACGGCTCGCCCTGGCATCGTGATCGGAAAGTCCGGCAGCGAAGTCGACGCCCTTCGCAAGGAGCTGCACAAGCTCACAGGCAAGCCCGTGAAGGTGAACATTCGCGAGGTGAAGCGCCCCGAGCTCGATGCGAAATTGGTCGCCCAGTCGATCGCAGAGCAGCTCCAAAACAGGGTGGCGTTCCGCCGGGCGATGAAAAGGGCGCTGACCTCGGCGATGCGCTCCGGCGCCAAGGGCGTCAAGGTCCAGGTGTCCGGCCGCCTTGGCGGCGCGGAGATGGCCCGCACGGAAGGCTATTCCGACGGCCGGGTCCCCCTGCACACGCTGCGTGCCAACATCGACTATGGATTCTTCGAGGCGCGGACCACCGCGGGACGGATCGGGGTCAAGTGCTGGATCAACAAGGGCGAGGTCATGCCCGAGGGCTTCCGCTCGGATCAGGTTCCGGCCGACGGCGAGCCGCAGAGCGGCCGTGGCCGCGGCGGACCCGGTGGAAACCGGGGCCGGGGTGGAGGAGGTCGGGCCTGATGCTGATGCCGAAGCGGGTAAAGCACCGCAAACAGATGCGTGGCCGGATGCGCGGCTACACGAAGGGCGGCAGCACCGTCGCCTTCGGCGAGTACGGGTTGAAGGCGCTCGATCGGGGCTGGATCAGCAACCGGCAGATCGAGGCGGCTCGCGTTGCCATGACCCGCAAGATCAAACGAGGCGGCAAGGTCTGGATCAACGTTTTCCCCGACAAGCCGTTCACGAAGAAGCCCGCCGAGACCCGAATGGGTTCGGGCAAGGGCAATCCCGAGGGCTGGGTTGCGGTGGTCAAGCCGGGCAAGGTGATGTTCGAGTTGGCCGGCGTTCCGGAGGACCTGGCGCGCGAGGCGCTGCGCCTGGCCGGGCACAAGCTTCCGCTGAGGACCAAGTTCGTGAGGCGGGAGGGGGTCGAGCAGTGATGAAGGCGAGCGAGGCCCACAACCTCAAAGACCACGAGCTGGTCGCCAAGCTGATCGACGCCAAGCAGGAGGCGTTCAACCTGCGCTTCCGTCACGCGACCGGCGAGCTGGAGAACACGGCCCGACTGGGCGGAGCGAAGAAGGACATTGCGAGGCTGCTTACCGTTGCGCGCGAGCGGGGAATAGATGTCGAGAAAGAGCTGAGGAAATGAGCGACGACGAGCAGACCAAAGAGCCCCAGGACGAGGCACCCGAGGCGCCGGCCGAGAACTCGGACGCTACTGCCGCGGATTCCTCCGCGGGGGAGGCGCCGGCGGCCAAGGACGAGGCGCCTGCCGAGGAGGCCGCCGAGGCACCGGAGGCGGACACGGCCGCGGAGGAGCCGGCAGAGACACCTGCCGCCGTGGAGGAGTCCGCGACCGAGAAGTCGGCCGGCAAGGAGTCGAATCCCGAGGACGAGTTGCCGTGGAAGGAGAGGCGGCGCCTCGAACGGTCGCGGCGTCCACACGAGGCGAAGCCGCAACGCGGCCCCGAGGACCGCACCGCGGAGCGGCTCGACGCACGTAAGGGAAAGGCTTCGCTGCGGCGCAGCCAGCGCGCGGCTGCCCGCGCCAAGAAGGGCGAGTCGCGGGCGGGCACTCCGGTTGCCGAGCGTGCCTCCAACGCCGCCAAGGTTCGGCGAGGCGTTGTCGTCTCTGATCGGGGCGAGAAATCGATCACGGTGCGGATCGACATCGTTCGGCGTCACCCGACCTACGAGAAGGTCGTGCGCAGCACCCGCACCCTGCACGCTCACGACGAGCGCAACGAGGCCAGCGCGGGAGACATCGTTCAGGTGGTCGAGACGCGGCCGCTGTCGAAGACAAAGCGCTGGCGTCTGGTCGAGGTCTTGGAGAGGGCAAAGTGATCCAGCAGGAGTCACGGCTGAGGGTCGCCGACAACTCGGGGGCCCGCGAGATCCTCTGCATTCGAGTCAAGGGCGGCTCCCATCGTCGCTACGCCGGCGTCGGCGACGTAATCACGGCGACCGTCAAACAGGCGAGTCCACAGGGGGGGATTCGCAAGGGAGAGATCGTGCAGGCGGTCGTCGTGCGGACCCGCAAGCAGCTCGGTCGCTCCGACGGGACCTACATCTCGTTCGACGAGAACGCGGCAGTCCTGATCGACCCCCAGAGCAACAACCCGCGCGGCACACGGATCTTCGGGCCGGTCGCCCGCGAGTTGCGCGAGCGCAACTTCATGAAAATCGTTTCCCTTGCCCCGGAGGTTCTCTAGGCATGGCCCGCCCGATGCGGATAAGAACTGACGACATGGTCAAGGTGATTGGGGGCAAGGATGCGGGCAAGGTCGGCAAAGTCGTGCGCACGGAGCCGAAGCGCAGCCGCGTCTACGTCGAGGGTCTGAACATGGTCAAGCGCCACCAGCGCCCGCAGCAGGTGCAGGACACGCAGCGAAAAAGCCAGGCGATGGGCGGGATCATCGAGAAGGAGGGGCCGATTCACGTATCCAACGTGATGCTTCTCGATCCCAAAGACGACAAACCGACCCGTGTGGGCGTGCGCCGGGACAAAGGCGGTAAGCGGGACCGCTACGCGAAGCGAACGGGGAACTCGGTCTGATGGAGGCAACGGCAACAGTGCAGTCCCAGGCCGCACCACCACCGCGCCTGCGGGAGCGCTACGAACAGGACGTGCTGCCGGCGCTGATGACCAAGTTCGGCTACTCGTCCGCGATGCAGGCGCCGCGCCTGGTCAAGATCACGCTCAACATGGGCGTTGGCGAGGCCAAGCAGGACGCCAAGATGCTGGAGGCCGCCCAGAAGCAGCTGGAAACGATTGCCGGCCAGCATCCGAACGTGCGGCGCGCGCGCAAGTCGATCGCCTCCTTCAAGGTCCGCGAGGGGATGCCCGTCGGCATCTCGGTGACCCTGCGCCGGGCGCGGATGTGGGAGTTCCTCGATCGCCTGTGCTCGATTGCCGTGCCGCGGATTCGTGACTTCCGTGGCCTCAACCCTCGCTCCTTCGATGGTCGCGGCAACTACTCGATGGGAGTTCGCGAGCAGCTGATCTTTCCGGAAATCGATTACGACTCGATCGACCAGGTGCGGGGCCTGGATGTGACCATCACGACCACGGCGCAGACCGATGTCGAGGCCTTCGAGTTGCTGTTGCGGCTGGGCCTGCCGTTCGCCAAAGAGGGACGGCCCGGAGAGGTCGACCTCGAGGCCGAGGCGGCAGCCGAGGAGGAGCGTCGCAAGGAGGAGGCCCGCGAGCGGGCCGAGGCCGAGCGGGCAGCGCTTGAGCAGCTCAAAGAAGAGAACCCCGACGCGTACGCGAAGCCCGAGCCCGAGGAGCCCGAGGAGGGCGACGAGGGCGATGACGAGGGCGGAAAGGACGAGGCCGAGAGCTCGGCTGGCGAGGAGACTTCAGAGGATGGCTAAGACGTCGCAGAAGGTTCGACAGGGCCGCAAGGCCAAGTTCAAGACTCGTGCGTACAACCGCTGCCGCCGCTGCGGCAGGCCGCGCGGCTACTACCGCAAATTCGGCCTGTGCCGGATCTGCCTCCGTGAGGCTGCGCACGAGGGCTATGTCCCGGGCATGACAAAGTCGAGCTGGTAGGGAGACAAAATGCTTACCGACCCGATCGCCGACTACCTGACCCGGATCCGCAACGCGCTGAGCTCCGGCCACGACGAGGTGGAGATACCCGCCTCGCGGCTGCGGCTGGAGATGTCGCGGATCCTCAAGGAGCAGGGGTACATCCGGGATTTCAGCCGCGAGCAGGCCCGCGTCGGGGAGGCGATCAAGATCCGGCTCAAGTACACGGAGGACCGGCGACCGGTGATTTCGGGGCTGGAGCGGATTTCCCGACCCGGGCGCCGCCGCTATGTCGACCGCAAGCAGGTGCCGCGCGTCCATGGCGGTACGGGCACGGCGATCATCAGCACCTCGGTTGGGGTAATGACCGGCCACGAAGCCAAGGCGAAGGGAGTCGGCGGCGAGGTAGTCGCCTACGTTTGGTGATGAGCAGAATCGGAAGAAAGCCCGTCCCCGTCCCCGAGGCCGTCACGGTCGAGTTGGGAGGCAGCCGCGTGGCCGTCAAGGGTCCCAAGGGCGAGTTGGCGCAGACCCTCTCCTCCGAGATGACCGTCGAGCAGAACGATGGTGTTGTCACCGTGCAGCGCCCGACCGACCGTGCCGAGCATCGCGCCCTGCACGGGCTGACTCGCAGCCTGATCGCGAACATGATCGAGGGAGTCACCGACGGCTTCGAGAAGCAGCTCGAGATCCAGGGGGTCGGTTACCGCGCCCAGCTGAAGGGCGGAAAGCTCGAGATGGCGCTGGGCTATTCGCACCCGGTAACGATCGATCCGCCAGAGGGAATCGACTTCGAGGTCCCGCAGCCGACGGTGATCGTCGTGCGCGGGATAGATAAGCAGCTTGTCGGCCAGGTGGCGGCAGACATTCGCAAGCGCCGCCCCCCCGAGCCCTACAAGGGCAAGGGCATCCGCTACCGCGGGGAGCACGTCGCCCGCAAGGTCGGGAAGAGGGCATGACGGTCCTCACGAAGAGAGAGAGCCGCCTGCGCCGCCGCCGCCGGGTTCGCGCGCGGATTGTCGGAACCGCGCAGAAGCCGCGGCTGTCCGTATACCGCTCGAACCGGGGTGTTTTCGCCCAGCTCGTCGACGACGGCGCGGGCAACACGATTGTTGCGGTCAATTGGATCGAGCCCGAGCTGCGCAAGCTGACGGCCAGCGAGCAGGCCAAGCGCGCCGGAGAGTTGCTTGCCGAACGGGCCAAGGCCGCCGGCATCGAGACCTGCGTCTTCGACCGCGGCGGCTACAAGTACCACGGCAGGGTGAAGGCACTGGCCGAAGGCGCACGAGAGAAGGGTTTGGTTTTCTAGTGAGAATGACCCCGGTACAGCGATGAAGGGCATGGACACAACAAACATCGAGACGGTGAGCCCGCGCGGGCTCGACCTGCAGGAGCGCGTGATCGAAATCAACCGCGTCGCCAAGGTGGTCAAGGGCGGGCGCCGGTTCTCGTTCACGGCGCTGGTCGCGGTCGGCGACGAAGAGGGTGTTGTCGGGATTGGCTACGGAAAGGCCCGAGAGGTCCCACTGGCGATCCAGAAGGCCGTCGAGAATGCACGCAAGAGCCTGATTCGCGTTCCAAAATACGGGCAGACGCTCACTCACAAGATCATCGGGCGCTTTGGCGCCGGGCACGTCGTGCTGCGCCCGGCAAGCCCCGGAACCGGCGTGATCGCTGGCGGCGGCGTCCGCGCGGTCCTCGAGCTGGGCGGCGTCCGCGACGTGCTCACCAAGAGCATTGGCACCCAGAACCCGATCAACCTCGTGAAGGCGACGATGGACGGCCTAACGCGGTTGCGGCGGCCCGAGGAGGTGGCCGAGCTGCGAGGCTTGACCGTGGCCCAGGTGCTGGGGATCGAGAAGTCGAATGGCGATGCCGCCCCAGATGTCGAGCGCCTCCCCGCCGAGGGCGCTGGAGAGGCGCCTGCGGCCGCAGCTGACGTGGCTCAGGGTGCCGCCGGGGTCCCCACGGACACCCCAGAGCCCCCCGCGGACACAAGCGAGCCCCCCACGCCCCCAGCTTCGGAGGCGAAGGAGGCGCATGCGCCGCCCGCGGATGAGACCACCGCCGAGACCACCGGTGTCGAGCCGGCACAGCCGGCGGAGGGCGCGTCCGCTGAGGAGACCGGTGAGGCCCCGAGCGAGGGCGAGGGATCGTGAGCGAGCTGAAGATCAAGCAGGTCAGGTCGACCAACGGGTCCAGCCCCAACCAGAAAGCCACACTGGCGGCGCTTGGACTCGGGAGGATCGGGAAGGCGGTAGAGCGAAAGGACAGCCCGCAGTTGCGAGGGCAAATCCGAGTCGTTTCCCATCTGATCGAGGTTGTCGATGGCTGAGAAAAGCGCGAAAGCCAAGGGAGCTAAGGAGAAGGGCGGCGGCCGGGCCGCAGAGGTCGGCCTGCACAACCTGAAGCCCAAGCCCGGGTCACGAAGGCCGCGCAAGAGGCTGGGCCGCGGCGAGGGAAGCGGTCTCGGCAAGACCTCCGGCCGCGGGCACAAGGGGTACGGCTCCCGGTCGGGGGCGAAGAAGAAGGCTGGGTACGAGGGCGGCCAGAACCCGATCCACATGCGCATGCGAAAGCTGAGCGGCCCGCACATGAAGAAGTCGATGCCCTTCGAGAACTTCCGGACCAAGACGCAGCCGGTGAACGTCGGCGATCTCGAGGCCCGCTTCGACGCCGGCGCGGAGGTGACGCCCGATGCGCTGAAGGAGAAGGGCCTGGCGAAGCGGTCTGACCCGGTGAAGATCCTCGCCCGCGGTGAGATCTCGAAGAAGCTCACCGTCACCGCCCACGCCTTCAGCGCCGCCGCCAGGGAGAAGATCGAGGCGGCGGGCGGGTCCTGCCACGCTCTGGAGTCGTAATGCTCAGGACGGTTGCGAACGCCTTCAGCGTCGCCGACATCCGCAAGAAGCTCGCATTCACGGCGGCAATGCTGCTGCTCTACAGGCTCGGGGCGTACATCCCGGCGCCCGGCGTCAGCGCCGAGGCCGTCAAGGAACTCTCATCGAATTTCGAAGGCGGCAACGTGCTCGGCTTCCTCAGCCTGTTCTCAGGCGGCGCGCTGGAACGGCTCTCGCTGTTCGCGCTGGGGATCATGCCCTACATCACCGCCTCGATCATCCTCCAGCTGCTGACCGTGGTGGTTCCTTCGCTGGAGAAGCTGCAGAAAGAAGGCGAGGTCGGCCAGCAGAAAATCACCCAGTACACGCGCTACCTCACGGTGGGGCTTGCCTTCGGGCAGTCCTGGGGATTCGTGTTGCTCTTCCGCTCCTTCGGATCTCAAGCGAATGGCAACGATCTCGGCAGCCTCACGGGGGCGAAGATCCTGCTGATTGTCATCTGCCTGACGGCTGGCTGCACGTTGCTGATGTGGCTGGGCGAGCTGATCACCCAGCGGGGGATCGGCAACGGCATCTCGCTGATGATCTTCGCCTCGATCGTCTCCGGATTGCCGGGGGGGATATCGGCCTGGTGGACCAACCCCGATCAGGTCTTCATCGTGATGATGCCGTTCATCGCGCTGGCCGTGATCGTTGCGATCGTCTTCGTCCAGGAGGGCCAGCGGCGCATCCCGGTCCAGTACGCAAAACGCGTCGTGGGGCGAAAAATGACCTCCGGCGGGTCGACCTACCTGCCGCTTCGGGTCAACATGGCCGGCGTCATTCCGGTCATCTTCGCCGCCTCGATCATGGCCTTCCCGCCGACGATCGGCCAGCTGCTCAACACTCCCGCAGCGCTCGACTTTGCCGCCTTCTTCGGCCCGAACAGCTGGGCCTACGTGGTCGGCGAGGTGTTCTTCATCATCGTCTTCACCTACTTCTACACGGCGGTCACCTTTAACCCGGTGGACCAGGCCGACAACCTGAAGAAATACGGCGGCTTCATCCCCGGGGTGAGGCCCGGGCGTCCAACCGCCGAGTACCTCGACCGGATCCTTTCCCGCCTGACCTTCCCGGGGGCTCTCTACCTCGGGGCGGTGGCGGCGCTGCCGACGATTCTTTTCAGCCAGACGTCGGCGAACTTCTACTTTGGCGGCACCTCGATCCTGATCGTGATCGGCGTTGCCCTGGACACGGTCAAGCAGCTCGAGGCGCAGCTGATGATGCGCAACTACGAGGGCTTCCTCAAATAGGCGCCCGCGGATGTCAGAGTTGAACCTAGTGCTGCTCGGCCCGCCCGGTTCCGGGAAGGGAACGCAGGGCGAGCGGCTGCAGGAAGATCTGCGGCTTCCCTACTACGCGACAGGCGACATCCTGCGCGCGGCAGTGCGCGATGAAACGGAGCTGGGCCTGGCCGCGAAGGAGTACATGGACCGCGGCGACCTCGTTCCCGACGACGTCATCGTGGGCGCGATCGGCGAACGGATCGATTCCGCGGAGGCGGCCGATGGGTTCATCCTCGACGGTTTCCCCCGCACGGTGCCGCAGGCAGAGGCACTGGCGTCAAAGCTGTCCGAGCTCGGCAGGGAGATCACCGCCGTGCTGCTGATCGACGTCGATGACGACGAGGTGGTGCGGAGGCTGGGTGGCCGCCGAACCTGCGAGGAGAACGGCCATGTCTTTCACATCGATTTCAACCCGCCCGAGCGCGAGGGCGTCTGCGACGTCGACGGCAGTCCGCTGACCGTTCGCGACGACGACAAGCCCGAGGTGATCCGCCACAGGCTCGACCAGTACCACGAAAAGACAGAGCCGCTGATCGACTTCTACGACGGTCTGAGCCTGCTGCGGCGGGTTGACGGGACAGCCACGCCGGAGGAGGTTGCCGGCGACGTGCGCGGCGTGCTCACCACGCTGAAACTGGAAGCGGACGAGGCGATCTGAGTTGTTGGACGGCGGGCGGCGGCTAGCGTGTATCGAATGATCATCAGAAAGAGCCCGGAGGAGGTCGAGAAGATGGCGGCCGCTGGGCGGATCCTGACGCGCTGCCTGCGGATGGTGACGGCAAAGGCGCGAGCGGGCGTCACGACCGAGGAGCTCGACAGCGCGGCGGAGAAGTTCATTCGCTCCCAGGGCGCGGAGCCCGCCTTCAAGGGCTACCGGGGATTCCCGGGCTCGATCTGCACCTCTCCGAATTCGATGGTCGTCCATGGGATTCCCGGGCCCTACGAGTTGAAGCGCGGTGACGTGGTCTCGATCGATGTCGGCGTGGTGAAGGACGGCTGGGTTGCCGATGCGGCGATCACAGTGCCGGTCGGCGAGGTCAGCCCGGACGCTCACAAGCTCCTCGACGTGACAAGGGCGGCGCTCTTCGCGGGCGTCGAGCAAATGCGGCCCGGCAACCGCCTCGGCGACGTTTCGGCCGCGATCCAGCGGGCCGTGGAGATCGAGGGCCTCTCGATCATCCGCACGCTCGTCGGGCACGGGATCGGGCGCGAGATGCACGAGGACCCGCAGGTGCCGAACTTCGGCGAGCCGGGCAAGGGCCCACTGCTCGAGGAGGGGACCGTTCTGGCGATCGAGCCGATGGTCAACGCCGGGGGCTCGCTGGTCCGAATGGGCGACGATGGCTGGGCCGTCTACTCCCAGGACGGGTCGCTGGCAGCCCACTTCGAGTTCACGGTGGCCGTTACGGAGGGCGGGCCGCGCATCCTCACCCCATGGCACGAGGAGGATTGATCGCTCCCCTGCTATCTTTCCCGTTCGGCCCGATGGGCCGTTTATGCCTGCTGCCCAACTCCTGGGGCATGTGGGATCCCTGATTCCGAATGAAACCGGAGCGATGAAGGTCCGAGCTTCCGTAAAGCCGATGTGCGAAAAGTGCAAGGTCATCCGCCGCAACGGTGCGGTTCTCGTGATCTGCCAGAACCCGCGTCACAAGCAGCGCCAGGGGTAGCGGCGATCCGATGGCACGCATTGCAGGAATCAACATCCCAGTCAACAAGCGGGTCGAAATCGGCCTTACTTACATTTTCGGGATCGGGCGGTCGACTGCCCAAGACATTCTGGCGGCGACAAAGATCGATCCGGATACTTCGGTGAAGGATCTAACTGAGGACGAGGTGGTCCGCCTGCGGGAGGCCGTCGAGGGTCGCGAGGTCGAGGGTGACCTGCGGCGAGACCGATCCCAGAACGTCAAACGCCTGATGGAGATCGGCTCCTACCGGGGCTTGCGGCACCGCCGCGGCCTGCCCGTCAGAGGGCAGCGCACCAAGACCAACGCGCGCGGCCGCAAGGGCCCGCGCCGGATGAGCGTGGCCGGCAAGCGCAAGGCCCCGACACCGAAGTAGGAGAGGCCCAGTGGCAGCAGCTAAAAAACCCGCCAAGGGGCGCGCCCGGCGCCGCGTCAAGAAGAACATCGCGTACGGGCAGGCGCATATCAAGACGTCCTTCAACAACACGATCGTGACCCTCACCGACACCCAGGGAAACGTGATCGCCTGGGAGTCGGCCGGCTCGGCCGGCTTCAAAGGATCGCGCAAGTCGACGCCGTTCGCGGCCCAGGTGACGGCTGACGCGGCGGCCAAGAAAGGCATGGAACACGGCCTCGAAAAGGTGGAGGTGTTCGCCAAGGGAGCCGGCTCGGGCCGTGAGACGGCGATCCGGTCCCTGCAGGCGGCGGGGCTCGACGTCACCACCGTCAAGGACGTCTCGCCGCAGGCCCACAACGGCTGCCGCCCCAAGAAGCGGAGGCGCGTCTAGATGGCACGCGACAGCTCCCCCCAGTGCAAGCAGTGTCGCCGCGAGGGGCAGAAGCTCTTCCTCAAGGGCGAGCGCTGCTTCACCGACAAGTGCGGGGTCGAGCGCCGCTCCTATCCGCCCGGCGAGCACGGCCGTGGCCGCATGCGCCAGTCCGAGTACCGGGTGCAGCTGCGCGAGAAGCAGAAGACGCGCCGCTACTACCAGGTGCTCGAGAAGCAGTTCCGCGCCTACTACGAGAAGGCCTCCCGCCAGGAGGGAGTGACCGGTGAGAACCTCCTCCGGCTCTTGGAGTCCCGCCTCGACAATGTCCTGGTGCGCCTCGGGTTCGCCGCCTCCCGGCGCCAGTCGCGCCAGCTGATCCGTCATGGGCACTGGTGGGTCAACGGGCGTCGTGTCGACGTGCCGTCCTTCCAGGTTCGTCCCGAGGACGTGATCTCAATCAAGCCGGATTCCGCCGCCACCGACACGATTCGGAAGGCGACCGAGCTGGTCTCGACCGTGCCGGCCTGGTTGCAGGCCGACCACGACTCTCTTACCGCCAAGGTCCTGCGCTACCCAGAGCGCGCTGAGATCTCGGCACCGGTGCAGGAGCAGCTGATCGTCGAGCTGTACTCGAAGTAGCCCGGACCCAGTTTCTGAACACGCATACGCAAGGAACTCATGACCACTGACTTTCAGGTCCCGCGCATAACCTCAGAGAAAGCGGACGACCGTAGCGGTACGTTCACGATCGAGCCCCTCGACAAGGGGTTCGGCTACACGTTCGGCAACAGTCTCCGTCGTGTCCTGCTCTCCTCGCTGGGCGGTGCTGCCGTGACAAGCGTGCGCATCGAGGGCGTCGCCCACGAGTTCTCGAGCGTTCCCGGCGTCCAGGAGGACGTCACGGACATCGTCCTCAACTTGAAGGATCTCGTCGTTCGCATGCACACCGACGCCGATGAGGTGGAGGCGCCCCTGGTTGCCACCGGACCCGGCGAGGTCAAGGCCAAGGACATCGACCTTCCCTCCGGGGTGGAGATCCTCAATCCGGACGCGCCTATCGCGACGCTCGAGAAGAAAACCAAACTCGAGGTCTACCTGACCATCGGCCGCGGCCGCGGCTACTCGCCGGCGGAAGAGAACAAGTCCGATGACCAGCCGATTGGTGTTATCCCGATCGACTCGATCTTCTCGCCCATACGCCGCGCCTCCTACTCGGTGGCCACGGCTCGTGTTGGCCAGCGGACCGACTTCGACAAACTGACCCTCCAGCTGGAGACCGATGGCTCGATCGAGCCGGCCGGGGCGCTGCGTGAGGCCTCGGAGATCCTGATCAAGACCCTGGCCATCTTCACCGATGCCGACCGGGTCGAGGAGCTCACGGTCAGAGAGCAGGCGGCTGCGTTGCCTGCCGAGGCACTGGCCGGTCAGAGCGGCGACGGAGTCGGCTCCAACGACGGTCTCGACGAGATCCTGATCGAGGAGCTCGAGCTCGGGGTGCGCTCCTACAACTGCCTGAAGCGCGCCGGCGTGCAGACGGTTGGCGACCTGGTCCGCAAGACCCGGTCCGAGTTGAACGCGATCCCCAACTTCGGGCAGAAGTCGATCGAGGAAGTCATCGAGACTCTGCACTCGCGCGGGCTCGACCTCCAGCAGGACTGAGGAACGGTCGAGAGGAAGCAGAGCGACCATGCGCCACCGCAAGAAGCGCAACAAGTTGAGTCGCGACTCGGCGCACCGTAAATCGCTGCTCTCAAACCTCTCGAAGCAGCTGATCGAGCATGAACGGATCAAGACCAGCCAGGCCAAGGCCAAGGCGGTGAAGCCAGAGGTCGAGCAGTTGATCACGCTTGCCAAGCGTGGCGATCTGCATGCGCGGCGCCGTGCCCTCGCGACGCTGCACAACGACAAGTTCATCGTGCACAAGCTGTTCGAGGAGCTGGGTCCGCGCTACGACGAGCGCCCTGGTGGCTATACGAGGATCGTCAAGCTCGGCCCGCGTGCGTCTGACTCGACCGAAATGGTCTACCTAGAGCTGGTCTGAGCGGGCGGCGCGTAGCCTGCTCTCGAGTGGGCCGGGCAGAGACCTTCGTGCGGCTCAGTTGTAGGCGACGGACTCGAGGTAGAGGCCGTGCGGCGGGGCGGTATCGCCGGCCGCAGTGCGCGGCGCGCCGTCGAGCAGGCGGGTGAAATCGTCGACGCGGCGGCGTCCGGAGCCGACGTCGAGCATCGTCCCGACCAGGACACGGACCATGTTGCGCATGAAGGCATCGGCCGTGATGCGAAAAGAGAGGATGTCGCCCTCCGGGGTCCAGCCAGCGGCTAGGACGTCGCGAGCGAAGCGGACGTGCTCGGTCTGGGTCGGGGTGAAGGCCGTGAAGTCATGGGTGCCGGGAAGCGCGGCCGCGCAGGAGTCGAGCGACTCGAGGTCGAGGCGGTGCGGCCACCAGAGGGCTCGGCCCTGCTCGAAAGGGCTGGGCATCGCGCGGGCCAGCACCCTGTACCGATAGGTGCGCGAGCGAGCGTCGCGTCGCGCGTCGAATCCGGCGTCCACCACAGTCACGGCCTTCACCGCCAGGTCCTCCGGCCCGACGCCATTCAGCCGCCGCGTCAGGTCGTCCGGGATCTCAGACTCCGTCGCGAAGCTTGCCACCTGCCCCAGGGCGTGCACGCCGGTGTCGGTCCGGCCGGCCACCGTAAGCCGCACGGGCTGGCGCAGCACTGTGGCAAGCGCGGCCTCGAGCTCGCCCTGGACGGTTCGCAAACCAGGCTGGGCGGCCCAGCCGGTGAATCCGGTGCCGTCGTATTCGATGTCGAGCCTGACCGTGGTCAACGCGCGCAGTATGCAGGCGTTGGGCTGCGCGGGGAGGTGTCCCACGTGGCCGTTCCCCCACGTCATGTCTGCGCGGGTGCCCGCCACCCGACCTAGAATCGGTTCTGTGCGTGTGCTGCTGACAAACGACGACGGGATCTCCGCGCCCGGACTGCAGGCCGCTCGGCGAGCGCTGCGTGAGCTTGACGGCGTCCAGGTTGACGTGATCGCGCCGGACTCCAACCGCAGCGCGACCGCCCGCAGTATCACGACGCGCTCGCCCCTGACTGTCGAGGAGGTCGAGTTCGGCGACGGAGACAGTGGCTTCGCCACCGACGGAACCCCGGTCGACTGCGTGCGCTTTGCGGATCTCGGGCTGCTGGGCGAGAGGCCCGAACTCATCGTCTCCGGCATCAACCATGGTTCCAACCTCGGCGACGACATCACCTATTCGGGCACCGTGGCGGCGGCCTTCGAGGGCATCATCCTGGGGATCCCCGCGGTCGCCGTTTCGCAGCAGTCGTCGGCCGGGGGCATGGGGTACGTCAGCGGTCGCTTCGACTTCGAGGCCGTGGCCCCCTTCACAGCCCAGCTGGTGCGGCGCCTGGCGGAGGACCCGATGCCGCCGGAGACGCTCATCAACGTCAACTTTCCCGCCGGCCAACCGGCTGGGATCGAAGTCACGAGGCTCGGCAAACGTCTCTACAACGACGAGCTGAACCTGATCGGGGAGGACACGGAGAGCGGCAAGAGGCGCTACGAGATCTACGGCTTCGAGCCCTCCTTCGAGGATGAGGAGGGCACCGACCTCTCGGCCGTGGCGCGGAGCCGGGTATCGGTGACGCCGATCCACTTCGACCTCACCGACCACGGCGGGCTGGCGCGGCTGCGCAAGTGGGGGTTCGACGAGATGCTCGCTGACAGCGCGCCCTCCTCGGTGTGAGCGCCGCCGGCCCCGAGCGCCGCGCCGCCGAGCTGCGGCGCGAGATCGAGCAGCACAACCATCGCTACTACGTCCTCGATGACCCGGTCATCGACGACGACGCCTATGACGCGCTCCTCGATGAGCTGCGTGCGATCGAGGCCGAGCACCCAGACTTGCGGACCGCCGACTCTCCAACCCTGCGGGTTGGCGCTCCGCCCCTCGACCGCTTCGAGCAGGTCGAGCACGCGGAGCCGATGCTGTCGCTCGCCAACGCGCGCAACGAGGAGGAGCTCCGCGCCTGGGAGACCCGCATCCGGAACCACCTGAAACGCCTCGATATCGCCGCGTCGGCATTCCGCTACACGACCGAGGCAAAGATCGACGGGCTTGCGATCTCGCTCACCTATGAGGACGGCGTGCTGACTCGGGGCGCGACACGCGGCGACGGCCGGGTCGGCGAGGAGGTCACCCAGAATCTGCGCACTATCGGGGCGATTCCCCTGCGCGTCCCCGACGCCCCGCCGCGCGTCGAGGTGCGCGGCGAGGTCTATCTGCCGATTGCCGACTTCAGAGCCCTGAACGAGCGCCGCGCCGAGGCGGGCGAGCACGCCTTTGCCAACCCGCGCAACGCGGCTGCCGGCTCCATCCGCCAGCTCGACCCCGCGGTCGCCGCCGATCGCCCGCTATCGATCTGGTGCTACGGGCTTGGCGCGGTTCGCGGCCTGCAGCTCGCGACTCACACCGAGGAGGTCGAATGGCTGGCCGATCGCGGCTTCAAGGTCAATCCCGATACCCGCGACCACGAGGACATCGAGTCGGTGGTGGAGCGCTGCCGCTGGTGGGAGGAGCGCCGGGAGAAGCTCGACTACGAGATCGACGGGGTCGTCGTCAAGGTCGACGAGCGGGCGCTGTGGCCTCAGCTGGGCGTCGTAGGACGAGAGCCGCGCTGGGCGATCGCCTGGAAGTTCGCGCCGACCACGGCTACGACGAAGCTGCGCGACGTGGTTTGGAACGTGGGGCGGACCGGCCATCTCGTGCCGTTCGCGATGCTGGAGCCCGTCCATGTCGGTGGTGTCACGGTGTCCACCGCGACGCTTCACAACGAGGAGGACCTTGCTCGGAAGGACGTTCGCGTCGGCGACGAGGTCGTGGTGATGAGGGCGGGCGACGTGATTCCTCAGGTCGTGGCGCCGCTTCTGCAGCGGCGCCCAAAGGGGACACGCCGCCCCCGACCGCCGAAGAAGTGCCCGGCCTGCGGCACGCCGACGGTCAAGCCCGACGATGCCGTCTTCACAATCTGCCCCAACAGGGCCGGCTGCCCCGGACAGTCCTTCCAGCACGTCAAGCACTTCGTCAGCAAGGGAACGATGGACATCGAGGGGCTTGGCGAGAAGCAGGCGCTGCGATTCCTCGAGGAGGGCCTGATCGAGGACGTGGCGGACATCTACAGACTGGACGAGGAGCGCCTGGTGGCGCTGGATCGGTTCGCTGAGATCTCGGCGCGAAACCTGTTGGCGGCGATCGACGCCTCCCGGTCGCGGCCCTTCGGGAAGGTTCTCTACGCGCTCGGGTTGCCGGGTGTGGGTGCGGTGACCGCCGAAGCGCTTGCCGACCACTTCGGCTCGATCGACTCGCTGCGCGCCGCCGACCCCGAGCGGATCGAGGAGGTCGAGGGGGTTGGCCCGATCATGGCGCAGCAGATAGCCGAGTCGCTCGCCGACGAGCGCACCTGGGAGCTGATCGAGAAGCTGCGTGAGGAGGGACTGCAGCTGGAACAGGATCCCTCCGAACGGCGCACCGCAAACGGCCCGCTGGAGGGCAAGACGCTCGTGCTGACCGGCACCCTGCCGCATCTGACCCGCGACGAGGCCGCCGCCCAGATCAAGGCCGCCGGTGGCAAGGTGGTCAGCTCGGTCTCCAAGAAGACCGACTACGTCATCGCCGGCGAGAGTGCCGGCTCGAAGCTCGCGAAGGCCGAGGAGCTCGGCATCGAGGTCCTAGACGAAGCGGGCCTCAAGCGACTTCTGGGGCGGGATGCGGGCGGCGGGCATCCGCCGCCCCGCTGATCGCTCCCGTGCCCGCTCCCAGACGGCGCGGCCTCAGTAGGAGGCAACGGCCCCGGCAATCCGGTCCTGTTCGCGGTGGGCAAGCGAGAGGTCTCGAACGCCACCCATCAGGATCGAGAAAACCATCACCCGGCCGCTGCGGTTGAAGCAGTAGCCGGAGAGGCTGCTTACACCGGTCAGGGTGCCGGTCTTTGTGCGGCAGCGACCCTCGGCGGCCGTGCCGTGCATGCGGGAGTCGACCGTCCCCTCGCGGCCCGCCAGCGCCAGGTCCTGGATGAAGCGATCGCCGACGGGCGCCGAACGCATCGCCTGCAGCAGCCGTACGACCTGGAGAGGCGAGGCGCGGTTGGTTCGCGTCAGGCCGGAGCCATCGACCGCGTGCACTCCCGAGCCATGGCCGCGGGCGAAGCGCTCCACCACCCGAGCGCCGGCACGGGTGCTACCCTCGCCTCCGTAGCGCGCGCCGAGCAGCTTGATCAGCATCTCGGCGAAGAAGTTGTTGGAGTAGACGTCGGTGGCCTCGACCAGCCGCGACATGGTCGGCGAGCGAACGGTGGCGAGCGGTTCGGCGGCGGGGGGCGTCGAGCCCAGCGCGACCCTGGGCCGTACGGCGACGCCGGCCCTCTGCAGCGAGCGCGCGAGCTTGGCGGCCGCGAGCTTCGCCGGGTCTGAAGCGAAGCCGGTGGCACGCGAGTTGCTGTAGCCGGAGTTGAAGGACAGGCCCGACAGCGGCCCTATGTAGGGGCTGGTCGCGTAGCCGGAATCGGCCACCCCCCGGATGCGGTCGAAGATCGTGTCGTCGGCGTACAGCCTTCCCTTCACCGCCGTGATCCCCGCGGCCCGGACCTGCCGCTTCAGCGCGAATAGGTTCGTTCCAAGACCGCCAAGGAACCGCTCAGAGAAGGCGGGGGAGCCGAGCGCGGGATCGCCGGCGCCTCGCAGGTAGAGGTTTCCTCGCAGCACGCCGTGGCGGTCGATCTCACCGTCCGCAAGCATTTGGGTTGCGATGCGGAAGCGCGGGCCAAAACGGCTCAGCGCGGTCGCCGTCGTGAACAACTTCATATTCGAGGCGAGCGGCCGCGCTCGTTTTGCCGCTCGCCCGCACACGACCGAGCCACGCGCTGCATCAACGACGAGCAGGCCGCTGGCGCCCCCGCCGCCATGGACCAGCCTGCTTCGGAGCTCGCGGCACAGCCTGCTCGTTCCGGCAGCGGTCGCCGGCAGAGCGGCGATCGCCACCAGCACGGCCAGCAGGATGGCGCCCCGTTTCATCGCAAATTGCAACACCGGAGCACGCCAAGGTAGCGGGGCCGCCCGGGCGGTCTGGGATAATGCATGTTTATGGGCAAGGTTGTGGACATAGATTCCACCCCTCGCCGCAAACGGGGCAAGGGGCGAAAGCGGCCATCGAAGACTGCCCTTGTGCTTGGGGGCGGCGGCTTCACGGGTGGTGTCTACGAGATCGGGGCCCTGCGAGCCCTCGATCTGCTGGCGGTCAACAGCACCGTCAACAACTTCGACGTCTACGTCGGCACGAGTGCCGGCTCCTTCGTCGCCACGATGCTGGCCAACGGCGTCACCCCCGACGAAATGATGCAGGTGATCAACAAGGAGGTCCCTTCGGAGCTGAAGGACCTCGACCTCGACCGGGTACTACAGCCCAACTATCTCGGCTTCCTGCAGAAAGCGGCGATGCTGCCGCTGAGGACCCTCGAGTTGGTGCGCAGGCTGGTGCAGATGGGCGAGTTCTCGGCGATCGACATTGGAGTGGGCCTCGCCGAGGCGCTCCCGACCGGTCTCTACTCCGGCGGCGGGATCGCCGACTACGTGGAGGCTGTGCTCGCCGACGCCGGCCGCATCAACGACTTCCGCCTGCTCGACCAGGAGCTCTACCTCACCGCCACGGACCTCGACACATGCGAGCGGCTCGTCTTCGGCGAAGAGGGATGGGACGACGTGCCGATCTCCAAGGCGATTCAGTGCTCGACGGCACTGCCCATCGTCTACAAGCCGGTCGAGCTAAAGGGGCGCCAACTCGTCGACGGCGGCATCCGCTCGACCACCAACGTGGACATCGCCGTGGAGAAGGGGGCGAAGTTCATCCTCGTCGTCAACCCGATCGTCCCGTACGTGAACGATTTCGAAAAGACGATTCCCACCGTATTTGGCACGCGAGTGCGCCGGGTCTCCGACATGGGGTTGCCGGCTATCGCCAACCAGACTTTCCGGCTGATCGCCCACGCCCGCCTGCACCAGGCGGTCGAGATGTGGCAGGAGAAATACCCGGGCGTCGACATCGTCTTGATCGAGCCCGAGCCCAACGATGAGTTGATGTTCGGAACGCCGATCATGGATTACTCCAGGCGCCTGCAGATCGCGCGCCATGGTTTCGAGTCCGTGACCGCCACCCTTGCCAAGGACTACGATCGCTACGAGTCGATCGCCGAGCACCACGGTCTTGAGATCTCCGAGCGGCGCGTTCGTCATGTCGTCGAGCGCGCCTCAGAAGAAGAGACCGAGCAGTCCTCCGCTTGGCGCCGCGTGCTGGGACAGACGACGGCCGCGCTCCTGCGCCAGTCCGGCGAGGCTTCCTAACTCCGCTTGGGAGGTGACGTCCTGAGGCGACGCGTCCCGAGGCGCGGAGCGCCGCTCAGCTTGCGTAGAGCTTCTCGATCTCGCGGTCGTGCTTCGCAACGACCACGGCGCGCTTCACCTTCAGCGTAGGGGTCAGCTCGCCGCTCTCCTGGGAGAGGTCCTGGGGGAGAATCGCGATCTTCTTGACCTGCTCGACACGGGCAAACTTTTCGTTGACCCGTCCCAGATGTTCCTCGATCAGGTTGCGAACGCTGCGGTCGGTGGCCAGCTGCTCGACGTCCTCGGACAGCCCATTCTCCTTCGCGTAGGCAGCGGCTTCTTCGGGGTCGAGGGTGACCAGCGCCACGAGGTACGGCCTGCGGTCGCCGACCACGACACACTGCGAAACCAGCGGGTGCTGCTTGATCTCGTTCTCGAGATTGGCCGGAGTGATGTTCTTGCCGCCCGCGGTGATGATGATGTCCTTTTTGCGGCCGGTGATCGTGATGAAGCCTTCTGGGTCCATCTCACCGATGTCACCGGTGTGCAGCCAACCGTCGACGATCGTGTCCCGGGTGGCCTCCTCGTTCTTGTAGTAGCCCTGGAAGACATTCGGGCCCTTGACCAGGATCTCGCCATCGTCAGCGATTTTCACGTCGCAGCCGGGGAACGGTTTTCCGATCGTGCCGGTCTTGAAGTCGTCGGGAGTGGAGATCGTCGCGGCGGTGGACGTCTCGGTCATTCCCCAGCCCTCGAGCACCAGAACCCCAGCGGCATCGAAGAAACGCAGGATGTCGGGGTTGATCGGCGCCGCGCCGGAGACGGCGAGGCGGAGCTGTCCACCGAACAGGCCGCGGATTTTCGAAAGCACCTTCGCGTCGGCAAATTCGTACTGCTTGCGGAGCAGGAAGCCCGGGTTGCGGCCGGAGCGCTCCGTCTCGCGCATCTTGCGACCGACCCGAATCGACCAGTCGAAGATCAGCTTTTTCAGGCCGCCCTCTTTCTCCATCCCGCTGGTCGCGGCGGTGTAGATCTTCTCGAAGATGCGCGGCACCGACGGGAAATAGGTGGGTTTGACCTCGGCGAGGTTGGGCATGATCTTCAACGGGTCGCGCTCCCAGTAGGCAAGCGTGGCGCCGAGGTCGAAGCTGCCGAGCTGGATCAGCAGGGCGAAGGAGTGGGCCAGCGGGAGATAGAGGTAGGTGACGTCTTCCCCCTCGATGACGCTGTTCTCGTTGACCATGTCGAGCATCGCCCGGTAGTTGCCATGGGTGATGATGCAGCCCTTCGGCGGGCCGGTGGTTCCCGAGGTGTAGATGAACGTGCATATGTCCTCAGGGGTGACGGCGCTCCAAAGCCGCTCCCACTCGGAGGCGTCATGGCGCGACCCCCGGGCCGCCAGCTCATCGCCGGAGATTGCGTCGTCGCTCGAGCCGGTCATCCGCACGACGTGCTCTAGCAGGGGCAGCTGATCGCGAACCCTGCGCACCTTCTCCAGCTGTTCGTCGTCCTCGACCACGATCACCTTGGCGTCGGAGTTCTCCAGCACGTACTGGCACTCCTCGGGCGAGTTGGTCTGGTAGATCGGCACAACGATGGCTCCGATCGACAACGCTGCAAAATCGAAGTAGGTCCACTCGGGCCGGGTGTTGGCGAGGATTGAGACCTTGTCTCCCCGCTCCACCCCTAGATCGACCAGCCCGAGCGCCAGTGGGCGAACCAGATCGGCCACCTCCGTAAAGCTCCGAGACACCCACTCGCCGTCCTGTTTGCAACGGACCGCGGGGGCGTCCCCGTACATCTGTGCAGCCCGCGGCAGCAGGTCTGCGAGCGTCCGCGATTTGGTTCCCCGCTCCACGGCGGGGAGTCTAGTTAACCGCTATGCCGCGCGAATCTCTCGCTCTTCCCGATCCTCTGAGGTGTGTCGCAGGGACGACTTGAAGAGAGATTTGTCGATGCGACCGTGGAAGATGGGGACGCCCATCTCCACGCACTTACCGATCACCTCCTGCCGCTTCATGTGAAGCTCGTCGGCAAGCTCGGACGGGGTGAGGTGATTGGCCACAGGGACCTCCCAGATCGCTGAAATGGAGTCCCTGGATACTTACCGGTGGCGGCGGACGTGTCAACAGCAAACAGTCGCAACTTGCGGCATTTCAGAGTGCCCGTGACGTTTACGTTTTGGGGGCCGCGAACGAGCTTCCTGCCGGCGTCGAGCACGCCACGGCCAGCGGGTGGAGTCGCGATAATGCGCCGGTGTCTGAAGTCGCAACAAGACCGGTTGCCAGCCGGGGCCGCGTTTGGGTAATCCTCATCCTCGTCCTGGCATTGGCCGGGCTCGGTTATGCGCTGGTCGAGATCGCAACGCGGGCGCCGGGGCCGAGCGCCGTTCGCGTCGCGGGGATCGGAGCTGCGCAGTCCATTTTCGGTGGCGTCCCGCAGGCCGGTGACCGACTCGGCTCGGCCGACGCTCCGGTCTCGATCCAGATCTTCAACGATCTGCAGTGCTCGAACTGCCGCCCCGATTTCCTGGACACGGTCCCGGCCCTGGTGGAACAGGAGGTCCGCCCGGGCCGCGTGAACCTGCTGATGCGCCATTACTCGGTGGCTGAGAATCCCGTGGAGTTGGGTTTCTTTGGCGCCGAGGCGGCGGCGCAGCAGGGCTACGGCTGGCAGTACACCTACCTCTTCTTCCGCAATCAGGACGAGGCGAAGCGACTTGGCGTGACGGACAAGTTCCTGGAAACGCTCGCCGGGTCGATCGCGGAGCTCGACGTTGCCGAATGGCACAGCTACCTGGATCGCGAGGGCGTGTCGGATGGGGAGATCACCGCGACGCTTCAGGCGGACGAACAGCTCGGCACGAAGCTCGGAATTCGCACGCGCCAGGCGGCCATCGTCAGCGGCCCGCGAGGGACCCGCACTCTCCAGGACGGCCCGAGCCTGGCCCAGGTCGAACGGGCAATCGAAGCGGTCCGCTAGCTGTAGTTCCTCAGCCTGAATCCACCGATCTCACCGGCCCCTCCATCCCGCATCCCTTCGGCGGGAGTCAATTCCCTCCACCCAGGTAGCACCACTACGTGGGTGAGCGGGAATCGCCCCCAACTCGGCCTGCGAAGCAGAGAGTCTCGCCGATATCGGTGGATTCAGTCACCAAGCGGTTGGTCGTTCGCTGTCTGCACCAGTATCGTTGGCAGGGGCTGTGACTGGCGCTTGGGTGGAGCACCACCGGGGAGCAGCCTCACCGTTTGAGCCGTGCGCCTGGGCCATCAAATCCCGAGGCCCAAGGAGCACGAGTCATGACCGAGATCCCCGATCCGCGCCTGATGCTCGGTGCCAAGCTTGCGGCAGAGATTGTCGATCGCAGCGCCCGGCGCGTAGCGGAGTTCGAGCGCGAGACGGGCGCCAAGCCCTGCCTGGCGGCGGTGCTGGTGGGAGATGATCCTGCCTCGGCTACCTACGTTCGGATGAAGCGGGAGCGCTGCGAAGAGGCCGGAATCGAGTCGCGCCTTCTCCGGCTCCCTGCGGCGAGCACCACCGAGGATGTGGTTCGGGCGATCACCGGGCTCTCCGACGACCCGGCCGTCCACGGCATCCTTCTTCAGCACCCGGCTCCCCGGCAGGTCGACGAGCGCACCGCCTTCGATTCGATCGCCGCGGCGAAGGACGTCGATGGCGTTACCGGGCAATCCTTCGCTCGCATGGCCTTCGGCCTGCCGGGCTTTGCCTCATGCACGCCGGGCGGCATCATCCGCCTGCTCGAGGCTCATGGCGTCGATCCGGCCGGCAGGCACGCCGTCGTGATCGGCCGCAGCCCGATTCTCGGCAGGCCGATTGCGGCGCTGCTGCTTGCGCGAAACGCCACCGTAACCGTCTGCCATTCGAAGACGACCGGCCTGGCTAAGGTTGTGCGAGCGGCCGACATCGTCGTTGCCGCGGTCGGCAGGCCCAGCTTCGTCAGGGGCGCCTGGATCAAGGCGGGCGCTGTGGTCATCGACGCCGGCTACAACGAGGGCAACGTCGGCGACGTCGCCTTCGGCGAGGCCCTCGAGCGAGCCAGCCTGATCACCCCGGTTCCGGGTGGCGTCGGGCCGATGACCGTCGCCACCTTGATCGAGCAGACGGTGGAGGCGGCGTTCCTCACCCTCCCAGAGCAATCACATTGAGAGGCAAAAACGCAGCGGCGGCCGCCTTTCGCAGCATGTGGTGACATCGGGGCGCCCGGATTTGAACCGGGGACCTCACCGACCCGAACGGTGCGCGCTACCAGGCTGCGCCACGCCCCGAGGCGGCGATTATCTCAGAGTCCATCGCAAGAGCTCGGCCGTGCATCCGGTTGTTGCACCGGAAGAATCGCTACTTTGCTGCATCCCGCGGTTCCCAACCATTGTCGTGACCTCAAAGTTCGCAACCATCGTCGCCGCGACGGCGCTTGCCGGCCTGCTCGGGTCCGGTTCCGCGTCGGCACGTCCGTATGTGCCGCCGGGCTTCATAGGCATCACGCCGCAGAGTGCTGCTAACGACCCCGACTTCGCGCTGATGGAGCAGGCGGGCGTGAAGAGCGTGCGAATGCAGCTCCGCTGGTCAACCGTGGAGCGCTTCAGCCCTAGTCTCATCGCTCCGGACTGGTCGGAGTTCGACCACGCGGTTGCGCTGGCTGCCGCTCGCCGGCTGCGGGTGTTTCCCTTCGTGTGGACGACGCCGCCGTGGGTGTCTCCGCATCTCGAGCTGGAGCCTTCCACCAACCGACGGGCGCTCTCCGCGTGGGCGTCGTTCCTTCGCCGGGCTGTACGGCGCTACGGGCGGAACGGTTCCTTCTGGTGGCAGAACCCCGACCTGCCGTACCTGCCGATTCGGCGGTGGGAGATCTGGAACGAGGAGAACATCGTCACCTTCGGAAGGACAAATCCAAGGCTCTTTGCACGTCTGATGCGGGTCAGCGGCCGGGTGATCCATCGTGCAGACCGCGGCGCCAAAGCGATCATCGGCGGATTCTTCGGGCGGCCGCTCCAGATCCCGCCCAACGTCGGCTCGGGAGAATTCCTCTCCGGCATCTACAGGGCGGGGCGCGTGAAGAAGTTCTTCGACGGCGTGGCGCTCCACCCGTACGTTGCCCGCGCCCGCGCGATGCGCGGCCAGATCCTCAATCTGCGCCGCATCATGCGCAACAACCATGACGCCCGAACGCCGCTCTACGTGACGGAGCTGGGCTGGGGCTCCGATGGCTTTGAGTCACGCTGGGAGCGGGGGCTGCGTGGGCAGGCACGCGAACTGAACCAGGCGTTCTCGATGCTCGCGAATCACCGCCGCTCCTGGCGCATCGGGGGCGTCTGGTGGTTCACCTGGGCCGACGCGTACGGCGGCTGTCAATTCTGCGACTCGGCTGGTCTGATGACCGCGGCGCGGGAAGCCAAGCCCGCCTGGTATCGCTTCAACGCTTGGACCGGCGGCGATCCGCGCACGATTCCGCGGGCGTCCTTCGGCTCTTGACGCGCTCAGGCTCCTAGATGGTGGTTCCAAATTCCCGCACGCCACGGATGACGCACCTGGCACGGCGCTGGTTCACCACCCACAGCCTCTCGGCGGGCTCGGACCTACCTCACGGCGTTCGCTACGTGGCGAGGCACGACGTCTAGCGGCTGTGGCCGCACTCGAGAGTGGCCAGGCCAAAAGCGGGGAAAGGAGGAATATGAGTGCCCTGAAGCCCTTTCGCTCATTCGATCGCTTTCAGCAGCGCCACTCGCCGCTGGCGGTACCGATCGCTGTGGCGAAGAAGTTTGCCGACGACCAGGGCGGCAATCTCGCGGCATTGATCTCCTACCGAGCCTTTTTCTCGCTTTTCCCGCTTCTACTGCTGCTGACAACGGTGCTTGGCTACGTGCTCGCCGGCAACGAGGAGTTGCGCCGGAACGCCGTCGATTCGGTGCTCGCCCAGTTCCCGGTGATCGGCGAGCAAATCCAGGTAAGTTCGCTGGAGGGCAGCGGCGTTGCCCTCGTGATTGGCATTGCCGGCTCCCTCTGGGCTGGGTTCGGCGTCGTACTGGCCACTGAGTCGGCGCTCGACCGCGTTTGGGCGATTCCCTTCCGCGATCGCTCCGATTTCCTCACTTCGCGCCTGCGGGCGCTCGTCCTGATCGTGGTGCTGGGCACCCTGACGATTGCGTCGACCATTGCCTCCGGGCTGGTCGGCGGCGGCACGGGCCTGCTCGGGCCGCTGAGCGGCGTCGCCGCCGCGGTCGGCCTCAACCTGCTTGTCTTCGGTGCCCTCTTCGGGCTGCTTGGAGCGCGGGACGCTTCCCTCACGGCCCTCCTGCCGGGGATTGTTCTAGCCGCCGTTGGCTGGGCCGGCCTGCAACTGGTCGGTGGCTATTTCGTCTCGCACGAGGTACGGGGCGCGGCACCCGCCTACGGCACGTTCGCGCTGGTCCTGGGACTGCTGGTCTGGATTCACCTCGGCGCGACACTGACCGTGCTGAGCGCCGAGCTCAACGTCGTTCGCGCTCGCCGTCTCTGGCCGCGCAGCATGCTGGGCATCGAGCGGACCGAGGACGAGCAGGTGATGCGGGGGCTGGCGCGGTCCGAGGCACGCGACGAGCGCCAGCGCATTCGCGTGGACTTCGATCGAGAGGCTTGACGTTCGATGCCCTGCCTACGGGTCCGCGGGCAGAGTGGGTGAGGTCGAGGAGCGAGCAACTGCGCCAGGTTCGCCACCGATGTGGCTCCGATACCCAGGTCTCGAGGCAACCCAACGCTGTCGCCCTGCCTGAGTTGAGCCTGAATCCACAGATCTCACCGGCTCCTCACACTCCGCATCCCTTCGCCGGGAGCCACGCTGGTTTAGCGATCCGCGTTGCGGGGACATATGGGAGCTGAAAAATTGTTTTTGGCTTGGGCAGTGGGTGTGTGGAGCAGTTCTGGGAGCAGTTTCTCCTCATAGCCGGCCAATGTGAGCTTGCTGAGCTTCGGTTCGAGCCAGTGCTCGACTCTTGTTATCTCCCTCGCCCCACCGCCATCGGGCTGGCGGCTGTGAAGGACGAATGCGTCGAAGAGGCGCATGAGGACGGCCCGCACCGCGGCCGCCCCCTCGGCGTCTGCCACCTCTCTGGCAACCGCGGTGCGGAGCTCTGAGAGCCCCGCCAGCACCTCGGTCGTGATGTCCGACAGAGCGGTCTCTGACTCTGCCTCTGCGAGTTGTTGGCGCAGGCGCTCTGCTCCTGCCTCAGCAGCCTGGGCTTCGGGCGCGAGTTCGTCTCGCAGCTCGCGCCACTCAGAGGCGGTGAGCTCTCCTTCGACGTAGTCGTCCTTCACCCGGGCAAGGCGCGCCTGAGCCTCCTGAACCTCCCTCTCCGCGGCCTGAACCAGCTCCCGGATCCCGGTGAGCTTTCGCTCCACAGCGCCTGCCAGCTGCTCTCTGGTGGCCTCCATGTCCAGACCGAGACCCTCGAAGTAGCCGTAGACGGCGTCATCGACCCTGGAGCGGTGGAGGTAGGGCATGGTGCAGGCGCTTTGGTCATGGCGCCTCGTGTAGCAGTAGTAGCGCTCCTCGATCTTGCCGTGGCGGTTGCGCGAGGTAAGCGGTCCCATCGACCCCCCACATATCCCGCATTTCAAGAAGCCTTTCCGGAACAGATGCTTTCCGGCAGGTAGCCGTCCCCGCTTGTGGGTTCGTGTCTTTGCCTCTCGCAGTGCCTGGACCTTCTCCCAGCTCTCGCGCTCGACGATCGCCTCGTGGCGGCCGTCCACGACTCCCTCCCCGTCTCGGATCAGGCCGGCGTAGAGGGGGTTCAGGAGGATCGAGCGAATCGTGCAGTGGTTCCAGGGCCCGCCCTTGTGGGTTGGGACCCCGTCTGCGGTGAGGCCCTGGGCGATCTGCAGGTAGCTCTTGCCCGCCAGGTACTCCTCGAAGATGCGCCGGGCGGAGGGCGCTTTGTCTGGGTCGATGACGAGCACTCGCTCGTCATCTGCGTTTCGGCGGTGCAGGTAGCCAAAGGGTGCCCTGCCCCCGCTGGGCAGGCCGCGCTCGCGCCTGCGCCTTGCGTGGCCTGCGCGCACCGCGAGGCTCTTGCGGCGGGAGTCCTCCATGTTTCGCTCGCCCATGACGACCGCCATCACCAGATTCTCGAAGGTGGAGGGGTCCTGGACGCAGTGGATCGCCACCTCGGCCTTGATCGCCCACAGCGCGATCTCCACCAGGTGGCGGGCCTGCTTTCCGTCCCCGCGCGCCAGGCGGTCGGAGTGCTGGGCGATCAGCATCGCCCCGGCGCTCTCTGCGTGGGCGAGGGCCTTGGCCAGCTCAGGCCCGCGGTCGCCCTTGTAGGCGGTTACGTCTTCCTCGCTGTATTCGGCGAGGACGCGAAGGCCATGCTCTTCGGCCCAGGCGCGAGCCTCGCGCAGCTGATCGGCTATCGACCCCTTTTCATCGGGCGTCGACTTGGCCGCGTAGAGGACGGCCAGGGCGCTACGGTTGTCCTGCATCAGGACTACACCTCCTGTTGCCGTGCCGGGGGCGTTCCTGCGCCGCCCGGCGTTTACAGGTCGCGAGCGAGAATACGCCTCCGCCCGGCCAGTGGCAACCCGGCACCTGGATGCGGCCGGAGCCCCCACCCGGCTAACCACCCACACCACATGACTTGTAGTAGCAGTCTGTAGTGTGAACGGTAAGTGCGTACTTCACGGTCACCAAATGGTACCATGCGGTGCTGTGCTCAGCAAGCTCACATTGGCCGGCTATGAGGTGAAACCCTACCCAGTACTGGTCCACACACACCACTGCCCAAGCCAAAAACAATTTTTCAGCTCCCATAGAGATCGAAAAATTGTTCGGCCCTATTCATATCGGGCCGAATTAGACGGTTTCAGCCCTTTTGTGACCTCCTCTGAATCCTTGATAGGTACGACATAGTCCGGTAAAATTGGGCGAAGCAGGGAGAGGTACGCGACGTCTCAGAAGAGCTGAGCCGCTACACAGGGATAGATAGGGAGAGAACGCAGAGAGCGTCTCTGCCCTCAGTGCAGTTGGCTGTGCGGTTATCGGCATGAATTGCAATGCCGGGATGCTGTTTCTCTCGAGAGGTGGTCCAGGAGGACCTAGCTCTCGACAAGGAAGGAAAGAGATGTTCTCCGGGTTCCGCAAGGGAGACGGGTGGCTTCAGGGTGTGCAACGCACCCTGAGAAGAAGTTGCTACCCGACCTAACTGCTTATTGCGCAGGTCCAGGCGGCAGTCAAGGGCGCTTTGCCCGACCCCGAAGGGGTTGACTGCCGCCTGGACCTGCGCTTTCATTGCCAGTAGGTCAGGGTATGGGGAGATTGCGACGGGATCGTCGCAGTCAGTGTGCTGGGCAGTCTGGACCGCGCCATGTTTATGCGCAGGTGTCAGCCTGAAGGACGCGTGAGAGACGGTGATGTATCAGAAAGCTGATTCCACCACTTCAACAGGCATCCTCGAACAATGTAGGCGAACGTATGTAGCAGCATTGGAACGTCTCTCCCAGTCCAGGTTCCACCCGCCGCGCCATAGCCGCCTGCGCCTCCGCCCTCGCTGGGCGAGCTGCCGGCTGCGAGGGGTGCCGTACACATGGGTGCTGGCATGGGGATACCGTCATGAAGAGCGCGGGAGCGCCAGTGGTAGACACGGCGCACGAGTTCGGGAAGGGCGTCCCAGTCAATCTGCGCCCACTGATCCGGCCGAGTACTCGGTGGCGGTGGCTGGTACTTGGCTACGAAGTCGATCACACGATTTGTAGCTTTAACCTGTGGTGCGACAAGTGTGCTGATTTCATCGCGCACCGAGTCCTCGGCACGGCCGAGGGCGTCACCAAGTTCAGGCCAGGCAGCCCGTACCCGCTCGTAAGCCGTGCGGTGGACCCCCTCTTCATGGGCTGCCACAGCCTCCAATGCTGAGACTAGCTGGAGCCAGGAGAGACTAGGATCACCGTCCGCAATCCAGATAGCCGACTGGTACAAACGGGCCGCGCGGACCAGCGCAGACGCTTGCTTTGGTGCCATCGCCGGATAGGTGAGTAGAAGGCTACGAGCCTGGTCAAGATGAACCTCCCGGGCAATCTCTGGAAGTACCGCAGCTCTCGCATGGGGGGGCGGTGGAAGGAAGGGAGGCATATGATCGAACTCCGAGGGGGATCCGAGAGGATCCGACTCCGGCCCCCACCAGGTGCGTATAAGCCCTCCGTTCTGACACCTCGCGCCGAGCGTTAGACTCAGTAGTGCAGCAAGCTCGTCTGCGACCCAACCGCCGTGGTAACCAGCAACGTTAGTCTTTGGATTGCCGGGTTCAAGTTGGGGTGTGGCATCGACGTCGATGTGCTGGTCAATGCGAATTACTAGGGGCTGCGTCCTCAGACCCGGTGATGCAGAGATAACACCTGGAGCAGTGTTCAGAACTGAATATGGACCCAGGTCCCTTAGTTCCCCAACGAAGCGGCTGTCAGAGTAGAGTGACATCTCAAGCCTGGCGACACGACTCTCCGATGCTTGTGCCGCAGTCCAGTTCTTCCATCCCCAGGGGGCGGTCATATGTATAACCTGACGTGGCGCGTCATCCACTCAAGCGTGAGGTCGGAGGAGGCGAGTACTGTGTTCAAGCGACGTCTCCAGCGGCGCGGCGAGTTGCGGAAGCGCGGACGTGGGCGGAGAAATGAGAGCAAAGCTGGTCGACAATCTTTTCGGCCTCAGGAGTGAGGTCGGGCTCGGCCTCAAGTGTCCCGATCACGCTCGCAGCAATCCAGGTTCCTGGATCATCCAAGGCGCGACGCAGCGCGCGTACCGTGAGGTCGTCCGCCTCTCCGCGGGCAATTAGCTGTGCAAGAGCCCCGGCCGCGGTAGCGCGGACATCTGCGACTGGATCCTGCAGCAACCCGATCAATAGCGGCGACTCGGTCGGGTTGCTGCGGGCAGCAACGGCGTGCGCAGCCCAGCGGCGTTCCTGCGCCGCGCCGCCGAGCAGTTGGAGGAGCTGTTCGCGGCCTTGGGGTTCCCCCATAGCTCCAAGGGAAAGAGCCAGTTTGACGCTGGCGCCAATCAAGCCCGGGACGTCTCCGAAGATCGAGGTAGCCTGGTTGGGGTCCCCCGCAATCTGAACGGCGATTTGACCGATGCGCTTCTTGACCTCCGCCGGGAGCCGCTCGGGTGCCGAACCCATCAGAGCTACTGCACCTCGCTTGTGGTCAGCGAGCACTGCTTTGTCGCTGAGTTGCTCGTACAGCGGCTCCCAGTCAGCGCAGCCGCGATGCCACATGTTGAGCAGCGTCAGTGTGCGGGCGATGTCGTCCCCCATGCCGTGCGTGCCGGAGCGCGCATCGGTGATCTGGCGCCGAACCGCATCTGCCAGCTTCGGGATCAGTCCAGCAACCGTGTCGGAGGGGAGGTCAGTGACGTCCCCGAGGGCTGCCAATGCCCGCGTTGAGCCGTCCTCAACATCGCGGCGCAGGCGGTCGCGTATGGCCGGGACGCTGCGCGAGGCAATACCAAGCAGCGGCATTTGCAGAGCGAAATTGTGTGTGTCGGCGCGCTCACCAATCTTGCGGGCCTGGTCCTTGCTCCAGAGCTCTGCCGGCAGCGCACGAGCGACCTTCGCCCACGCGGTGGCGATGACTTGGTTGCTTTGGGCTGGCAGTTCCACTAGATGCGAGATCACCACGTTCTGAAGCTCGTTGCTGGCGGCGGGCAGAACCCCTGCGAGGGTTTCGAGGAGCTGCGGGGCGAGTAGAAATGTTGGTGAAGTCCGCTCCGCGAAGGGGCCAGGATCGTCGAGCGTGGTGAGGACCCAGCCAACGGTGCCGTCGGCGGTCTCCGTGTCAAGCAGATCCCCGGAGCGTTGGAGGAGCGTCAGATCAGCGAATGCCGTCGTTCGCGTTGAGGATTCGAGATGGACCTTGACGGCGGCTAGGGTTAGGGCCCGCGCCGGGCCGTCGATGGCGAGCTTGACAGAGGCATGTTTAATCGCTTTTGCATCGCCAGCGATGCGCAAGAGCTCAAGTCCCGCAGCTGCCGCATCGGGCTCACTATGGCGGTCAAGCCGCATTAGGCTGTCGCGCCCGAGTAAACCGCGCGCGTGGCGCCAACCGCCATGGTCGGCGGCATGGTTGGCAGTCAGCGAAACCGCACTCAGCTGGCGGTTGACAGCGTCTTCAGCTCCTATGGTCACCGAACGGTTTTGTGTCCAGGAGTCGAAAGTACGCTCAGCAATGCTGTCGAGGCCCCAAGAGAGCATCTGCGCTCGCCACCAGCCGGCGAAGGTATCGCCTGCGGCGATTACTTCCTTGACGTCCCTGTCTTCCCAATTCGAGGTATTAAAGATCAGTGCTGCGGCACTTCCCGCGAGAGCAGTTGCGGTGAGGTCGTCGCCAGCCGTTGCACCAAGCGGCAGCACTTCCATTGCAATGGCTCGTGCCTGGTCGACCTGGCCAATCTCAGCGCATATTCGGGCCTGCTGCATCCGCAGCCAAGCATGGTCGACTGGCCCGACTGTATCTTTGCCGAGTGCCTGCTCAATGTGTGTGAGCGCCTCCTCTGGGCGGCCCAGATCCAGCAGCGCACAGGCTCCTGAAACTGTGGCCGATGCCTCCGCGGCAGCGCTCGGAGAATCGGCAGGCCGCGCTAAAAGCGATTCCACATCATCCTCCAAGAGGTAGTGAGCAACGGCACCGACGAAGCGCCAGGCCCAGCTATTGGAGCGCTCGGCCTCCTCTAGGGATGGCACCTCGGCGAGTTTTTCGGAAATCCTTTCCAGCTCGCCCAGTCGCACCTGCGCGATCATCGCCAACGCCTGCGGCCCACTGAGCCCGCTATCGATGCCAGCGTTCGGATGCGGCGCCACGAGTCGGGGCACTATCAGTGCATAGCGCCAGCGGCTGTCGGGTGGCACTAGTATCGACTCCGTCCATGCGCTCCCCTCCCAAGAATCTCGAGAGCGGACGCTTGTGGCGACCGCCATCAACTCCCCAAGGTGCTCTTTGTCGACGGTGTTGACTTTCGGGACCATGACCTTGGCTCCCCTATCGGTGGAGACAATGGCCTCGGCTGTGACATGAGCCCAATAGGAAGCTCCCGTGTCAAGGTCATGGAGGACGAGCAAGTGGGGAACGCTGCTGGATGCCCAAGCGTCAACGTGCGAGCGACCTGCCTCGCGATACCACCAGCCGACGATCTCGCCCTGCGCATCGCGCTGTGGCTCCTTGAAGTAGCTCTTGCCACCTTTGACTTGGGCACCGACGATCAGGCCAAGATCGAATAAACGGGCATCGCGAACCCACATCACCAGATCCGTGCCTAAGTCGTGGTGATCGTTCTCCATCGGCCCCCAGCCGATCGCGATGAAGTTGCTCTTGACCTCGCTGATTGCCTTGGCGGCAGTCTGTTCTGCATGAGTCGCCCGGCGCGCCACTACTCGGATCCTTGTTCCTTCTCGCCGCTCGTCTTCGTTGCCTGAGCGATTATCGCCTTGCGCAATTCTCCTCCGTGAGACTCCACGGTTGCCACACTTTGCGCAAACACATCTTGCAGTCTCACATCGTCGAGGGAGAGCATTTTCTCGACATCTTGATCCTGGCGCTTCTCTGCCTCGGCTTTCAGCATTTTCCGCATCAGAGACGCATTGAGCACGAGCCTTACATGCTGTGCGGGATGCCAGTCCTCCGGAATCTCAGCTAGCGGGGGTTCAGACAGATACCTGACACGGTAAGACTGATATCCGCACAGCCCTTCGGCAACCTCAAGCACTTGCGCCAGATAGTCATATGCCATCACGATGTTCCCAACCTCAGCTTTGCCGCGCAGGGTCGTCAGTATTCGTGTGGGTCCCACGTTGTTGTCAACGACGCTACGAAGCCAGCTGTTCGGCCCGTCCGGAACCGATCCCAGGATTTTCTGACACCGAATCAAGACACTGAGGCCGATTGTGAGCGCTGCATTGATCGAAGAATGAGCCCCCTCAAGGCTTGCGGCGACATCGATCGGCCCTGGCCGGGCATGTAGGCCTGCACTGGCTCGGCCAAAGCCTGCTCCATAGCTAAATCCGAGCGCACCCTTCTCGCCGTCGCTTGCGAGCTGCAGCGCATGCTCAAAACGCGTGCCAAATGAGGCAAAGAGGTGTCCGGGCTTTGCCCTTTTCATGTCAAAGGGTCCTTGACGTCTCCGATACCAGGCGTCGTTCGGGTCAAGCCCGCCAGTCTCCAATGTGCTGATTGCCGTGGCCAGCTCGGTGACCTGGCTCGCCACGTTGAGACTTTCGGAACCGTAGTACTTGTTCATGTCCTTCTGCGCTGCAAGCTGGGCGTCGAGCTGAGCGTGGAGAAGGAAGTCCCGAAAGTAGAGTTCGCCAGATGTCTCTCCAAGTCCGATCAGGTCAGCGAGGGTCTCGATAAGTTTGCGCTGCCAGAGCGCGCAAACATCATCGACGCTCTCGGCGACGATTCGAGTAAGAGGCTCCGTGGGATCGGCCTCTTCGCCGGAAAGGAGCTCGAGAGCCTGTAAGGCGCCGACCACGACCTTCTGCAACTCATCGAGCGCCTCAAAGACGAAGTAGTCACGTGAGCACGACTGCGCCTGCGGCGCGATGATCCGAAAAGCAGCCTCGTCGATCGAAAGGATCGCCTTGAGATCTTCAGCGCCTTGGCCTAGCTTTGCGGCCATGGTTGCGGCGATTTGTGGATTGTCGTGCCCCTCCTTTTTCTCTCGCTTGGCACTCATCGCTCACTCTCCTTTCCAGCGTTATCGTCATGTAGCAGGCCCACCCCGGTCAGCGACCGCTTCTGCCCCAAGCTTTGCGGCTTAAACAGAGACACATCACGTGCGTCGATCTCGACCTGTGGCGAGAATAGGCCCTGCCCGGAGACCAACCCACGAGCGGGGGCGGTTGCCGGTCGGAAAGCATCTGTTCCGAAAGGCTTTTTCTGTTTTTTTGAAATGCGGGATATGTCTGACACGGAAGACCTCTCGAGCAGTTGTATTGGCCTTGGGCCAATAGGCGTGTTTTGGTTAGCACCAGGCGGACCCAGGAGAGCCTGAAGCGGGGCGTCGGCCCCGTTCAGCGGATTGGGAGACGAAATTCGTGCCTACGCGGCATTGATTAGGCGTCGCGACGAACGCTCTCATCGCGAGCGTCGCGACAGCGGCGATACCGAGCCCCTTGCGGAACCCGGAGAACATCTCTTTCCTTCCTTGTCGAGAGCTAGGTCCTCCTGGACCACCTCTCGAGAGAAACAGCATCCCGGCATTGCAATTCATGCCGATAACCGCACAGCCAACTGCACTGAGGGCAGAGACGCTCTCTGCGTTCTCTCCCTATCTATCCCTGTGTAGCGGCTCAGCTCTTCTGAGACGTCGCGTACCTCTCCCTGCTTCGCCCAATTTTACCGGACTATGTCGTACCTATCAAGGATTCAGAGGAGGTCACAAAAGGGCTGAAACCGTCTAATTCGGCCCGATATGAATAGGGCCGAACAATTTTTCGATCTCTATACGACAGGCCCAGCAACCGCGTCGGGTGAGTCAAGCAGGCCGAGCTTGATCAGGAGAGCGAGCATGACGGCGAACAGGCTGGAGTTGCGCGAGAGGCTATGGCGCTCGACAGACCGGGCGCAACGCGCCATTGCGAGTGGCGCTGCAATGGGCCCTGACGGCCGGGGTCCCCGAGGCCAGCGCAGCTCCTTGAGGGCCGTTCGGCACGCCCTCAGGAATTTGGGCGAGAGGCAAACGTGACATCCAGAGCCCACGTGCACCATGAGGTGCGGCTTTCGCAGAATCTACCGCCGTTCATACTCGGCGACCTCGTCGCGATGCCGATCGCCATCGCGGGAACGATTGTGGCAATCGTCCTCGCCGCGACCGGGCCCGGCGCGCAAACAGCGGCGGGAGCGGCGCAGATCCTGATCGCGATGGGGATCGCGCTGATCAACATGGCCCACGTTGTCGGCCTGCTTCTACTTGACAGCGTGGGCGAGGAGGGCGTGGGCCACACCTACCTTCGGGCCCTCTCGATGATTGCGACGCCGGCTGCGGTCCTCGCCAATCTGCTGATCTCCCTTCTCGGCTGAGCGTCCGGGGGCGCTTGCCTCGGTGGCGTGCAGGCGCCCGGTAGACATCTTGGGGTGCTCCCGCTACGGTCGTCTGGATAGTGCGAGCTGACCGGGAGTTGGAGTGGGCTGGATTGCAATAGCCGCGGTGGCCCTATCGGCGCTTCTGGTGGCAGGGGTGGCGCTGATCGTGCTCGTTGCGCGGGAACGAAGGACAAGGCAGCGCTT